>Ga0335083_10004305_pt1 | contig 18162 bp, 17 predicted proteins | sample Lox_Sample_42_FD_206716 | JGI IMG/M metagenome (GOLD analysis project Ga0335083, IMG submission 206716) | Soil microbial communities from Loxahatchee National Wildlife Refuge, Florida, United States - Lox_Sample_4.2 | ecosystem: Environmental > Terrestrial > Soil > Wetlands | place: USA...
GCGCCGGGCTGCATGCTCTTTGAAGAACCGGCGAACCGGGCGGGAGAGGTCTGCGCTTGACACGACCGCCACTACATAGTCGTGGCTGCCACGCTGAACCAAAACAACCAGGAGCAACCGGGAGCACTCGGAACCCGACCATCGCGTAAGCCTTCGTGGTCATTGCAGAGACGCGAAATCGTTTTCGTCTCGGCTCACGCGATGCCAGGTTCGAGTCCTTCTGCCCTCACTACTCAAGCAGCGGTTCTTGCTGCCTTTGTGTTCGGAGCCGCCGAGGTTTTTGCCACGGCTTTGCCACGAGCGCCGAGCATCGCGAGGATCCGCTTGTCCGGATCGATCTCGCTCTGCGCGGCTTCGTGGACCGGCTCCGGCCATTCGCGAGCGTGTGCTTCGGCGACGTGCACGTAGAGCATCGTCTCGTCGATCCGCTTGTGGCCCAGCCACGTCTGCAGCCTCCAGGGGTTCACGCCGAACAGCGCGGCGTGAGTCCCGAAGGTGTGACGGAGCGTGTGCCACTGGCGAACCGCCAAGCCTGCCTTGCGGCAGATGCGCTCGATCGCGCGCCGTGCTTCGTCGTCGCTCTTCTCGGTGCCGTCGAGATTTCGCACCACGAAGCCCTCGCGGACCGTGGAGATCCGTTTGAGCGCCTCGTAGAGCGTCGTCGTCATCGGCACCGTGCGTCGCCTACGGCCCTTCGGCGTGCCCGTCATCGCGCGACACGTCTGCTGGTTCACGGTGATCGTTTTCGCGATCATGTCCACGTCCTCGCGCCACCGGAGCGCCTTGACCTCGCCGACGCGCAGCCCGGCCTCCCCAGCCAGGCACACGCCAGCGTACCACTCCTCGCCCTCGGCTTTCGCGGCGGTGAGGATGCGCGGGTACTGCTCGAAATCCCACGCGACGATCTCCGGTCGCTCGATCTTGAACATGCCGATCTTCGGCGACTTCGCGATCAGCTCGCAATCGACCGCATAGCGGAGCGCCTTCGACAACACCGCGAGGATGTTGTTGATGCGCTTCTCGCCCAGCTTCTTCGCTACGAGGTGAGCACGAAACCGCGCGATCTCGGAGACGGTGATCTCGTCGAGCGACATCTCACCGAAACGGGGCCCGAGATGGCAGTCATAGATGACCGTCTTCTCGCGCTGCTCGCTCGGCTTGTTCTTGCGACCGATCACCCACTCGCTCCAGAACCGACCGTGAAACCATTCCTTGAACGTCGGACACTCCTTCCGCGACGGCACGCGTTCCGGGTGCAAGCAACGCTCGATGTGATCGAGCATCTCCTGCTCCGCTGCCGCCTTTGTATTGATGTGGGTGGGCGCCGAGCCACTGATGCGCTCGCGCGTTCCGTCCGGATAGTGGACGACGTGGCGATAACGCCAACGCCCGTCGGGTGTACGTCGAATCGGCATAGCTAACCTTTCCGAGTCGACGTGGCCTTGCATGACGCATCTAACCACGTAACCAGCGCGCCTCGTCGGAACAAGATGCGCTTCCCTAACCTTTGATGAGGGATCACGCCGCGGCCGGCGTATTCGTAGACCGTGTTGCGATCGACGCCGAGAAACGAGGCGACTTCGTCGGCGGTCATGACGTCATTGTTCGTGCCCGTCGCCGCGAGCGGTAGCGCCGCTGGCAGCGGTAAGGGACCGACGCCGGCCCCTTCTTCGATCTTCGCCTTGATCACTTCGATCGCTGCTCGTAGCGACGCGGCGGCGACCTGGAGCATGAATTTCCGGCTCGCACGTCCGTCGACGACGATCACCTCGGGCTCGACGGTTCCGGTCTCTTTGGCCTGTCGCTTGGCTAACGCGGTCTTCACGACGATTTCTCCGTCCCGGGCGTGCCTTCATCGTCCTTCGGTGGCTGCTCGGTCTGCTTTCCGAAGATCTGCTGGTAGGCGAGCTCGAACGCTTTGGCGGTATCGCCATTCGAGGTCGCCGGTGCTTCCGGCTGCTTCGGAACAGCGGACCGATCTGCGATCTGGGAAAGCGCCGAATTCCGGCGCTTGGGCGACTCGGACGTGTCCTGCTTGGGTCCAAGGAACGACATCAAGTTGCGTGCGACGCCACCGAGCGCGACAAGCGCCGGCGGCTTCAGCAAGTGCGCCCACCACGGCTCCGGTTCCGGCGGCTCGGTCGCGGTCGATGCCGTCATCTGCGGCAACATGATCCCGTTCCGAGGAATCTGTTTGGCGGTGGCAAGCGTCTTGATCCAGTCGGCCTGCGCGTTCGCGAGCGACTGGAGCGACTCCGAATGCGCCCGCGACATGTTGGCGAGCGTCTCGAGCATGAACCGCGCGTCGGTGGTCGGCGGAACGGCGCGCAAGCTCTGGGTTACGGCGAGCTCGGTAGGCGCCGCCTCGCCGGCCAATCCGACCTGCACCGTGGCGATCTCGCCAAGCGGCCGTCCGAACTCGTCGAGGGCTTCGATGCGGTACTTCCCGGGGCCGAACGTTTCGAGCAACTGGTCGTGCGTGAGCTCGAGATCGAACCGTCCGAGGAGCGTCTTGGGACGGCCGCCGGTGAAGCGCTGGATGCGCCAGTGCGCCGTTCCCGGCGGAACGGCGACCTTGCAGCCCTGCGCGTCGTGCGCGAGCGGCGGATGCTGGGGGCTCGAAAGCGGGGTTGAGCTGTTCTGGATCGTCATGCAACCCAAGCTAGGGCATCGGATGGACAACCCTTGCCAGCCGGGATCTGCTCGTGCAGGATCGCGAGCTTACGAAACGGAACCACTTTGAAAGAACTCGCCGACAAGCCCGCCCGAAGCGCCGGAGAACACTTCGTGCCCCCCTTTCCGGCTGCTTTTCCCCGCCCTTCACCCCGCGAAAACGGCCGTGTATCGCCGCGGTGACGTCGGTCAGGCCGCGCGCGCGTTGAAGATTCTCGACGCGCTCCGCGGTTTCAAGCACGGCCGGCTCGTATCCGAGCTCGCACTCGAGGTCGGAATGAGCGAGCGCACCGTGAAACGAGACCTCGAAGCGCTGCAAGACGCCGGAATCGACATCACGCGCGCCCCGATCGACGGCCGAGCCGCCGCACGCCTCAAGGATCGCGCCTACAGCTACGTCGCGATCACGAAGCGCGAGCGCTACACGCTGCTCGCGGTGCGCTGCATGTTCGATGTTCTTAAGGGCACGTCGTTCGCCGAGGACGTCGAATCGGTGCTGCGCAAGCTCGAACAGCGCATGACCATGGACGAGCGCACCGAGCACGCGACGTTCGGCGAGCGTTTCGCGTACGTCCCCGACCGAGGCACGAAGGTGTTCAGCGACAAAGAGGACGTGATCGATGCGCTTCTGAGCGGCGTACTGACACGCAAGCTCGTCCGCTACGCGTACCGTGGCGCGCGCGGTCGCGCGCAACGCGGAACTCTCGCGCCGTTCGCAATGCTGTTGCACAAACACGGCCTCTACGTGCTCGGCAAGAACGTGTCGAGCGCAGTGGAGACGGCCGATCTCGACTCCGGCGACGTCGTGAACTGGGCCGTCGAGCGCTTCACCGAAGCCGAATGGCTCCGAAACACGTCGTTCGTCCTGCCGCCGACGTTCAAGCTCGACGATCACGTCGACGACATGTCCGGCGTTCACGTCAGCAAGGGCCCCGCGCAGCGAGTGGTCGTCGAGTTCAGCAAGGCGCGCGCCTCGTATGCACGCGGCCGCATGTGGCATCGCACGCAGGAGATGGAAGAGCTGCGCGACGGCGGTATCCGTGTCTCGTTCTGGTGCCGAAACCTCGCGCCCCTGACTTCGTGGGTCCTCGAGTGGGGTCCACACATGAAAGTGCTCGAGCCGCGGGAGCTCGTGCTTGAAGTGGCGCGCGAGCTTCGAGAAGCCGCCGAGCAATACAAGGACGTCTCATGAACTGTGAATGGTCCATCCGCCATCGAGCGATCTTCTCCAGCTACAACACGCGCAACGACATCGAATCTGCTTGAGCGAACGGAACGATCCCACGTCCGTAGGCGCAGCACCCCAACCACCGGTGGTTCGTGCCTGACGAGATTGCCGCGACCAGCGTCGCATCGGCGATACCATCGACAAGGCCGATGTCACGGCGATGGAAATACCGGCTCGAGATCGTGAAATGACCTGGCGGGCACGCATTGCTGAGCTGTCCCCGCGCGCGATCCTGGTCGCTGGCTGGAGCGCGTTCGCGCTGTACGCGTATCCCGGGTACATGTCGTGGGATGCGATGACGCAGCTCGCGCAGGCGCGCCGCGGAGTCTATACGGACGACCATCCACCGGCGATGGCCGCGCTGTGGCGTGTGTTCGAGATTGTCGTCACCGGACCGCTACCGATGATGCTCGTGTGCTCGGTCCTGTTCCTTCTCGCGACGCGCCGGCTCCTCGGCGACAGGCTCTCCCCCCGCGCTGCGGCGATCGCGGCCGTCGTCTTGCTGTGGTTTCCGCCGATCGGCACGGTCACCGCCGCCGTGTACAAGGACTCGGTCATGGCGACCTTCGTCATGGTCGGTGCAGCGTTGCTCGTGACCGAGCATCGCAGATCGGGCCTGTTCGCGCTCGGCGTCGGAACCGCGATGCGCTACAACGCGATCTTCGCGACGCTGCCGATCGTCGTGCTGCTCTACCGACCTGGCGTGCTTGTGGGTTGGCGGCGGTATGCCGCAGCGGTCGGCGTATACGTTGCCATCAGCTGCGCCGCATTCGCGGTCGACGTGACGCTCGCCGACACACATCGCTACTACTGGTATCGCACGCAGGCGCTGATGGATATCGCCGACACGCTGGCGAATGCTCGCGATTACTCCGACGACGAGATCCGCAGCGAGCTCTCAGGCGTACGGCTCGCGATCGACGATCACATCCAGGCACGCCTGCGCGAGATCTACAAGCCGGTGGACTTCCGTCACCTCGACCGCGGCGACCAGCAAGTATTCATGGCGCCCGAGACGGCGGAAGAACGCGCGGCGGTTGCGCGGGCATGGAAGCGCGTACTCGAGGACAACCCCGGAGCCTACTTGCGCTACCGCTGGGACAACTTCGTGATGTTGATGCGACTCGATCATCACGTCTACGACAACGCGCCGATCACGATGGCGCTGCGCTGGCACGAAGATCAGCCGGTCGTCCAGCACGACGTCGAGGCGGGACGCATCCAGCGCGTGTTGCTCGAAGGCATGCGCCTCGCGAGCCGCACGCCTCTGTTCTACCCGTACCCGTACGCGTTGCTCGCGCTGCTGCTCTTGCCGCTGGCGCGTGGCGATCGGCTCTCGCTCGCGCTCTTATTCTCGGGCCTGTGCTATCAGGCCGCTTGGCTGCCGCTCGCGCCGACCGCGGACTACCGGTATTCGCAGTGGATGGTCGCGACGACCGCGATCGCTGCGGTCAGGCTGGTCGCCGCCAGACGAAGGTCGCGTACCGGTTCGTGAACCCGTAGCGCATCGTCGCGGCAAGTCGGCGAAACGCCGCACCTGGGTGACGCATGTAGTAACCGACCATGCCGCGGCGCATGTCGGCCATGCGCGCCTCCTCGCGCCGCAACGCCGAGATCGGCGAGAACCGCTGGATCTGGCGCAGACAGTCGATCTCCACGAGGCCGTGCGGCGCGACGAGCGCGCGCAGCGAGCGCTCGGTGAAATCGTGCAGATGGTGCGGGTTCACGTCCACCGAGGGCGTTGTGGGGACGGACGCGACGAGCACGCCTCCCGGACGCAGCAGCGACACGAGGTGTGCGATCAGCTCGCCGGGCTCGCGCACGTGCTCGACCGTTTCCAGCGAGATCGCGGTGTCGAATCCCGCTGCGTCGCGGAACGCCAGCGCGTCGGACAACTCGTAGCGCACGCCAGTGCGCGCGTAGCGGCCGCGCGCGTACGCGACCGCGTCCTCCGCGATGTCGACGCCGACTGCCTCCGTCACTTCGCGCGCGCGATCGGCCACGAGGCGCGTGCCGTAGCCCGCGCCGCACGCGAGGTCGAGCACGCGGCCGCGCGCGTGACGTGCCGCGAGCTCGTAGCGCTCGACGTGCAGCGCGAGCGTCGCACGCCCCGTCGTGCCAGCTTCGTCGAGCTCGTCGGGAACGAGCCGCTCGAGGCTAGGTGCGGTCATCGCGCTTGGCCTGGGGGGTACGCTCGTCGAGCTCGCGGCGCAGGATCGCGAGCTCGCGCACGAGTCGCGTGATCTGGCCCTCGAGCTCGACGAACTTCGTGTAGTAGTGAACGGTCACGAACAGAAGACCGACCTCGACGAGGTACGTGATCAGGTCCGCGCCGCGTCCGACGCCCACGGCATGAGCGATGTCGTTCGTCGATTCCGGAAATACGACCGCGAGAGCTGCAAGCCCGAGGACGATGCAGACGAGCGCGATGTGGATCGGCAGCTTGCTGCGCCGCACGAAGAACCGCCAGCCGATCAACGCCAGCGCCGCGAGGAGCAAGACTCGGATGATCATGAGCGGAACCAGTAGTCGAACAGCACGCGCACTGCCTGTAGACCGTGCTGACCTTTGCGCGCGGAATGCTCCGTGTAGCGGACGGTCACGGGCACCTCGACCCACCGCGCTCCGCTGCGCCGGAGGTTCGCGAGCAGCTCGGACGCGTGTGCCATGCGGTCCTGCGTCATGCGCAGGTGCGTCGCGACCTCGGCGCGAAACGCACGCAGCCCGCAGTGCGCGTCGGTGAGCGGGAGGCCGGCGAGACGGTTCGAGACGGTCGTCGCCGCGCGCAAGAACGCGCGCCGCCGTCGGCTCGCGCCGACGATCGATCCGAGAAAGCGCGAGCCCAGCGCGACGTCCGCGTCGTCGAGGGCTGCGATGAGCGCGGGCAAGTCTCCCGCGTCGTGCTGACCATCCGCGTCGAAAGTCACCAATCGCTTCGCGCCCCGAGCGAGCGCGAAATCGATCCCGGTCTGCAGCGCCGCGCCTTGACCGCGGTTGATCGCATGCCGCAGCACGATCGCGCCGGCCGTGCTTGCGGACGATGCAGTGTCATCGTGCGAGCCGTCATCCACGACCACGACATTCCAACCCGCCCGCGCGAGGTCGCCGACCACGGCTGCGATGGCAGCCTCCTCGTTGTAGGCCGCGACCACGACCCACGTGCCCGCGCGCGCGTCCACGAGGCTCATCGTATCGTGTCACTCTCCGAAAACACATTCGCGAAAGAGTCATCCGCCACCCGTTTTCTCGTCGGCGAGTAACGCGCCTGTAACCACCAACCTGGGCGGCTGTTACATCCTTGTCAGGTTGAGCGCCGGGCGACGTCGCGAGGCCTTGCTGTTCTGCTCGGTCGCGGCCGCTTTCGCCGGGTACCTAGTCGTGATGGCGAGCTGGGCCGTGCCACAGCTCGACGACTGGTACGAAGTCGCGTGGATCGATCGCCACGGCTTCGGCCTCGCCAGCGTGGTCGACCTCGCTCGCTACAACTTCCACAATTACAACCCGCGGATCGGCGAGGTGTTGCTGCTCGTGTTGAACGGGCCGCGCATCCTGCACTGCGTGATCACGCCTGCGCTGCAGCTCGGATTGCTCGTTACCTGCTTCGTGCTCGCACACGGCGCATGGCCACGAGCAACCGCCCGCGACCTCGCGCGGCTGATCGGGCTGCAGGCGCTGATCTGGCTCGTGATCCCGATTCCGGGCGTCATCTATTTCTATCGCCCGTACACGGCGAACTACCTGTTCGCGACGTGCTTGCAGCTGTCACTGCTGGCTCTGTTTCGGTTGGCGCTCACGCGGACGGATGCGCCGAGGCGCGCCTGGCTCGCGCCGATCACGCTCGCGTGGGGCGTGCTCGCCGGCATGGGGAACGAGCACACCGGTCCCACTGCGATCGTCGCGGCGATCGCGTTTGCCGCGTGGGCGTGGAGGTGGCACCGCGCGCGAGCGTGGATGATCTGTGGCGTGATCGGGCTCGCGATCGGATTCGCGCTGCTCGTGCTGGCGCCGGGTCAGTCGGTTCGGTACGCGGGTCTCACGTCGGGCACGCATCCGTTTCGCACGATGCTCGCCCGCGGGATCGATGGCAACGCGAAGTTCCTCGGCGACTATCTCGTCGAAGTGGCACCCGGGGTCGCGCTCGTGCTGATCACCGGGCTCTGCGCGGTCGCGCGGCGTCGCGAAACGGTAGCCGTCTTGTCGCGGGCGATCGCGATTCGCATCGCGCTCGCAATCGCAGCCGCGGTCGGCATCGTCGCCACCATGTTCGCTTCGCCGATCGTCGAAGATCGACTGTTCTTCGCGCCGTGCGTGGTCACCGCGATCGCGCTCGCGATGGGGGCGAGCGTCGCGTGGGAAGAACCGCGTGCACGTAAGGCCTTGGTCGCCGGGTCTACCGCGGTCGTCGTGATCAACGCGATCGGCTTCGCGCTAACCTACCGCGAGGTCGCCGAACGCACGCAGGATCGGATCGCCACCTTCGAACGCACCGGAACCGAAGCCATCGCGAGCGTTGCGCCTGCCTCGGGCTGGGAGCGCGACCACTGGCAGTTCGGCGAGGACTTGCGCTACGCGTACCTCCGCGAGCTGCTCTCTCATCGCGTGTTCGACATGCGTGCGATCGAGCTCGCGGGTGCGCCAGCGTGGTCACAGCCGAATCCGCTCGAGACCACGCACGTGAGCTTCGACTTCGATCCACCACTCTTCGAGCCGGTCTCGGTACTCGAGCCAGACCCTCCCACGCAGTGGGCCTGGATGGTGCGCGAGCTGCGCGAAGTCTGGACCGAGCTTTCTTCGCTGCCAGGACACGAGCTGCGCGCGATCGACGCAACGGTGACTCCGATGGTGCCGCTGCCCGGCAACCGCCGGATCCACCTCGTCACGTGGCATGGCGGCGCGTTCGAACGCATCGATGCGCACACACGTTCGGATCCGCAAGGCTGGCCATACGCATGGGCAGACCGGCGCCAGGTCCCGATCGAACCGATGGAGGCGTGGATCGAAGCCTGTGGTCGCGCGTGGCCGGGCGAGCTCGCCAGGACGGATCGCGAAGTACGTGTCTCGATCAGGTATCAGTGCGCCGGCAACCACACGATCTACCTGTGCGATGCGAGCGAGTGCTGGCTCGCATGGCGGTACTGGTGAAAGCGCGCACCGGAATCCTCGTCCTTGCTGCGCTATGGCTGCACTTTGGCGCGATGGCGTGGCTGTTCCCGATCGCCGGCGACGACTGGCGCGTGCTCGTCGAGCCGCTGTCACCGACGACACACGACGCGCTGCTGACATTGCTGGTCCGGCTACCGCTCACGCATGTCGTGCTGACGCCACTCGTTGCGATCGCGCTCGTCGTAGGCACCTGCAGGCTCGCACTCGGCCGCCCCGTCGACGCCGTGCGCGACGCGTTGCCGCTCGCGATCGCGAGCGCGGCGATCTGGCTATCGTCTGCGCGCACCGGCGTCGATCTCGCGCATCGCGCGAGCGCGGTCGCTGATCTGTACGGCACGTGTGGCGCCGTCTGGCTCGTGGTCGCATTGCAGCGTAGTGCGCCGCGATGGTTCGCATTGCTAGCGCTTCTAGCGGGGTTGCTCGTCGGCGCAACGTCGCGCGAGGTCGGCACGGTCGCGGCGATCGGTGCCACTCTGTACGCTTCACGGCGACGCGATGCGGTCACGTCTGCAGCCGCGATCGGGTTGGTAATCGGTGCCGTGCTCGTATGGACTGCGCCACCAGCCGCGCGCCTCGATCTGTTGGTCGAACGCGGCGCGACGCGCTACCTGCACGACGTGGTGTTCGCGCTACGGGCACCGATCGTGGTCGCCTGCAGTGTGATCCTCGCCGTGCTCGTCCAGATAGCGCGCGACTTGCGCCCGGATCTCGAGACCACGCTCGCGATCTCGGGCCGTTCGCTGGCTTTCGCGATCGCGGTCGCCGCGGTCGTCGAGCTATCTCCGCGGCCCGATGCGATCTCGATGTTTCCCGCAGGCGTCGCGATCGCGGTCGCCGCAACGGCCGTGATCGTTCGTCTCGCGGCCGATCGCCGCGTGCGACAGGTTGCGGTGGCTGCCGTGCTGCTCTCGCACGCGCTCATCGCATGGCGCTCGCTCCACGAGCTAGCGATCGCCCACGGCGACGCGAAGAAACGGCTCGCGGTGGTGCGCGACACACGGCCCGGCGAGATCGCGCGTGTGCCCCCGCTGCGGCGATTCCGCGCGACCCCTTACTTGCTCGGCGAGGATCTGCACGAGTCCGAGCTGCGCGATCGCGTCGCGACGATGATGTTCGGTGTGCGTGGTATCGCGATCGAGCCGTTGGAATACGGTGTCGAGCCGGTGCCCGCCATCGAGCTGCGCGCCGACGCCGATGGTCCCGGCGACGCGATCGCGAAACTGCCGACCTGGTTTTCGGCCGACCTGGGGACAGCGCGCGATCAGCTCGCCGAGGGGTTTCCAACCGCGCGAGCGCATGGGCTACGCGACGTTCGTCTGGTGGCGCGGGGGATGCAGCTGCCCGCGCGTACAGGCACGCCTGTCCTCGCGGCCTGGCTCGACGGCGATCGCATCGAGCGGCTCGCGATCGACGCGTACGATGCGGTGCCGGCCACGCGGTACGAGTTCGGCGGCGCACGCCTCTGCGTTCCCGGCACGCCCGACGAAGTATGGGCGATCGCGCTTGGCGTCGGCACGACGGAGCGCCTCGCGCGCGTCGACGGCGAATACGTCCTACCGCTCGTTCACGGCGCGAGCTTCGCGATCATCGCTTGCGATTCCGTGCGCTGCGCGCTCGGTCGCATCGTCTCTTTCGAGTAACGACGGCCGATCCACGCGGCTGCCGCGATCGCGCAGCACGTGACCATCCACTGCGAGTAGCGAAAGTCACCCGTCGGATCGAGAAAGAACCACGCGAGCTCGTAGCAGATGCCGCTCGCGAGCAGCGCGACGACGACCGCCATGCGCCGGCACGCCACGAGCAGCACGCACGACAATGCGAGGTAGATCCACGGCCAGTACATGGGCGAGTTCGAAAGCGCGATCGCGCCGATTCGCATCCGGTCCTGCACTCGCGACGGCGCCGCATCGTGCTGCAGGCGCGGAGTCTCTTCGGGAGCGGCGATGATCGTGAACCAGACGTAGACCTGCGCGAACGTGTGCGGGCGGTCGATCTCGATCAGCGTGCGGAAGTTGTCCCAGCGATACCGCAGATACGCACCCGGGTGACCGAGCACGATGCGTCGCCACGCGTGCGCGATCGCGTCCCGCTCGGCGGCCGTGTCCGGCAGATCGAACAGCGGCGTGGTGCCGCTCGTCAGCTGGCGATAATCGAGCGCGTTGTACGTCTCTCGCGCGCGATCCTGGATGCCGTGATCGATCGCGAGCGGCACGCCGGCGAGGAGCGCACGTGCGTCGGCATCGGGTGTGTCCTCCATCCAGCGCAGCGTGCCAGCGATGTCCTGATACGCGTAGCCGCCGTACCACGCGTAGGCGTGGCGATCGGCGAGCAGCGCGTTCGTCGCGAACGCGGCAGCCGTGATGCCGAGCCATGCCACGCACGCGATCGCGATCCGACGCATGCCGCGCGCACGTGTAGGCAGCAGCGCGACGATGATCGGCAACGTCGCGGCCAGCGCGTTCCAGCGCATCGCGCTCGCGAGCGCGCATGCGACCAGACCGCGGCGCGTGCGGCCTGCCACAAGCCAGCCGGCGCCGAGAGCGAGGAAGCCAGCCATCAGGGCGTCTTTGACGACGAGCGCCGTGACACCCGCGACCGGTGGGAACAGGAAGACCGCTGCGCTCGCGATCGCCGCGGTGCGCGGCCCGAGTACGTTGCGAAAGATCAGCGTCAATCCGCCGAGCAACGCGAGCGCTTGGATCGCGAGCATGCCGAGCGGACCCGAGACGAACACCTCCACGAGACGCCACAATGCCGGGATCACCGGCGGGTGCGCGTCGGAGTAGATGCCGCTGCGTGCCTGCAGCAGATGCGCCTCCGTGTCCCAGCCGATGTAGCCGGGGAACGCGTAAATGGCGAATACGACGAGCGCCGCTCCGAGGATGGCGCGCGGGCGGATCACGATGCGCGCCACGCCGGCTTGCGCGCGACCGCGAGTGCAACGAGGACGAGCCAGACCGTGGCGACGAGCCAGTGCGAAAACCGATAGTCCACCGAGCTCGCGAGCGGCAGCTGGATGATCTCGTACATGACGCCGCTCGCAACGAGCGCGAGGAGCTCTCGCCGGCGCCGCGCGAGCACGATCGCCGGGATCGCGAGCAGGACGTACAGGAGCGGACGAAACAGCGGCGTGAGTGCGACCACGTGCACGATCGCACGCCACGCGATCTCGAGATCGGACGGCGTCGCGCGGTGGTGTAGCAGCATGAGATGATCCGGATCGCCAAAGTCGTCGAATACGGGGAGCCACGGGTGCGTGATTCCGAGCTGGCGGAGCATGAGCTCGCCGCGATGCGTCGCGTACGCGCCGAAGTGATCGGCGATCGCGGCGTGCCACGCAGCCGACAGTGCCTCCGATTGCGCGTCGTCGGCGATCGGCTCCGCGACGCGCTTCGGGCCGTGCGTCAGCACGTAGGCGTCGTACGCGTCGTGGCCCTCGAGCAAGCGCGCGCGATCGACCACGGTGAGGCCCGGCATCGGATCGTCGGCGTGCGCGCGCCGGAGCGTGCCGACGACATCGATCCACTCGAGCCGTTGCTGCCAGGCGTAGGTGTCGTCATCGACGAGTATCCAACCGACGAGCCGTGCCACCCCCGAGCAGGCGACGACGAGGGCCACTGCGAGCCCCGCGCGTCGAAGGCGCCCGCTCAACGACGCGGGCAAGGCGAGCATCGCGAGCGGGATCGTCGCTGGCGCGACTTCCGGGCGGCAACCGCCAGCGATCACCAGCGCGACGGCGCCGGCTGCTTTCATCGCGCGCCGCTCGTCGAGCAGCGCCGCCGCGGCCGCGAGAAGCGCGCCCGCCATCAGCGAATCGGGCCAGATCACGGCCATCGGCGCGAACACGGGTGGTGCCGCCAGCACGCCGACAGCGACCACCGCTGCCGCGCGCGGAGAGAGGGCGCGCTTGAGCACGCCGTACGCTCCGAACACGAACAGCCCGGTCTGCAGCGCGAGCATCGGGAACGGGCCGGCGAAGATCCACTCGCACAGCGACCACACGCCCGTCATGACGGGCGCGTACGCGTCGGTGAAGTGACCCGAACGAGCCTGGCCGAGCTGCTCGATCGAGTCGAAGCTGAGATAACCGGGGTAGCACAGCAGGATGCACGTGACCCATCCTGCGAGGAGCAGCTGGCGCGGCGTGCGCGCGGCGAGCCATGCTCGCACGCGGTTCGCGCGCTCGCGGAGGTCCATCATGCGGGCCTCACTCGGCGCGCGACGACCAGCGCCCCGCCGACCGCGGTCGCGACGAACAGCCACAGCGAGTAGCGCGCGTCCGGCGTCGGCGCTGCGAAGCAGAGCGTGAGCTCGCACAGCACTCCGCCCGCGAGCAACGCGAACGCGGTGCGATCGCGCCGCGCGAACACGAGCATCACGAGCGAGAGAACTGCATACCACCACGGCGCGAACCAGACGCTGTCTCCGAGCCACAGCGCGGCCGGCTGCAAGAGCTGCTGAACACGCGACGGCGCCGCGTCGTGCTTGCTCCGCCGTGCCGATCCGGCCAGATCTTGCACGTCGGTGAACCATACATATGCGGAGTCCGACGCGTACGTCCCTGGTACCTGCAAGAGCTCTCGAGTCATCCGCCAGCGATGGTGCAGATAGGCGCGAGGGTACGCGACCACGAGCTCGCGCCACGCACGGGTGATCGCATCCAGCTCGGTGTCGTCCCGGGCCGGACGGAATAGCCCGCCGTCGTCCCAGATCTCGCTCCACATCCAGTGCGGCCGGTACCGCGCTTGCGCTCGCTCGCGGATCTGTGAAGCGTCGCGAAGCGGCGTTCCTTCCAGCGCGGCCGCGAGCTCGCGATCGTCGGCGTGAGACCACCGAGCAATCCCGGCGAGGTCCATCATCGCGACGCTCTGCTGCCACGGATGCTCGTGTCGATCGGCGAGCAGCCGATTCGCTGCAGCCGCGCCACCGGTGATCGCGACCCACATCACGGTCGCGATCGCGAGACGTCGTGCGCCGTGCACGGGCGGCGCATACGCGAGCAACACGATCGGCAGGGTCAGCGCAGCCGCGTTGTAGCGCATGGCAGATGCGAGCCCGAGCAGTACGAGCCCGGCAGCACGTGCGCCGCGGCGAGAATCGCCCACGAACGCGACGCCGAGCAGCGCGTAGCCGGCCATCTGCGAATCCTTCCAGATCACTGCGAGCTCGCACGCGATGGGCGGCAGCCACGCGATCGCGACGGCAACCAACGCGGCCGTGCGTGGAGCGAGCACGCGCGCGAGCAGCAGGTAGGCGCCGACGACGAAGCACGTCACTTGAAGCACGAGCATGCCGAGCGGCCCGGTGACGACGATCTCGACGCCGTGCCATAGCGCCGCCATCACGGGCGGATGCCAGTCTCCGTATTCACCCGCCCGTGCCTGGGCCAGCTGATCGATCGAGTCGGTGCTGAGGTACCCCGGGAACGCGTACACGATAATCCCGGCCACTCCGGCGGCGACGATCGCGCGTGCCCCGCCATCTGCCATTCCCGCAGCATATCCCGCCGCGAAATCGCGCGCGGCGTGCAGCGGATCTAAGCGGCCATGCACCCGCTGCGCGAATGTGCGCGCGAACGGGTCGAGATGCTGGCACGCGTTACGCAGATGTAGATGAGTATGAAGGTCCTGCTTTCGGTGCTCATTGCACTCGCGGCGTGCTCGTCTGATCAGCCTCAACGCGAGCAGCCGGCCGCGTCCCGGCCCCAAGCGCTGCTCACGGGCAAGACTCCTCACCACATGCGCAACTGTCCAAGTGGAGTGGAATCGGCCACGACCCAAGCGACACCGACGGCAGATGGCGTCGACCTGACGATCACGTCGCCAGATCCTGCTGCGCAGCGCGAAATCCTCGTTCGCGCCGTGCTGCAGAGCCTGCAACGCGACCCGCTCGCACGCGTCCCGCAACACACGGGCGAGCATGGAGGGCCCGGCTCGATCGGGTTCTGCCCGATCATTCATGCCGACACACGCGTGACCTACGCGCCTATCGCCAACGGTGTCCGCGTTCACGTCGCTGCGCACCGGATGCAAGACGTTGCTACGCTGCAGGAAGCCACTGCGGCGCGCGTGCGTGCGATGACCCGTCCATCGTCGTAGCCGATCAGTGTAGCCGATCAGTCGGGACCCCAATCGCCTCGCTCGTCGAGCCACACGGGCTCGTGACCGCCGTACACGACACGCACGGTATGAGGTCTTGTGGTCTCGGCGCGCGGTGCGATCCATAAGGCGCGCCGGATGATCAGCAACGCCATCGCTAGCGGCATGTTCGCAAACCGCGGGACAGGATGCGCTTCCACGAGATCGACCCTCGACATCATCAGCTCGAGAAGTGGACCCGCCACGTTGCATTCGACGATGGCTCCGGTATCGCTCGCAACGACTCGGGCGGAACGGCAGCCAAAGTGGGGCCAGCTGCGTGGGCCCTCGAGCGCGTGGATGTACGCGCGCCAGTCGCGCTCGTGCCCGAGACGATCCGCGATCTTCAATAACCGTGCGACTGGCTCGCGCCAAAGCAAGTCGAGCTCGAGCGCAGCGCGGTAGTTGCGTTCCGCGCTCCGCCAGCGATCAAGCGTGACCGCGTAGTCCCCGGCCACGATGAACTTGCGTACGGCGCTCGCCATGTCGTTCTTCCGCGCCGCCGCCTCTGCCGCCTGCGACAGCGCCCGGAGCTTGGGGTTCATCCAGGGACGGGACTGCACGTAAGACCCCTCGACGTTGATCCATGGTGGTGGGGCTTCGATTCACCGCCCGTAACAACAGTGAAACGTTGCGATCATGGTGTTGTAACGAGCATTGCGAGGAGTGGCGATCTACGAACGATGCCGATCGACGTGTAACGGAGCTGTCATGATCGAGCTGGCCTAAGCTCCGGCCATGCGTCGCATATCGATCGTGTTCGCGCTCGGTCCGCTCGTTCTCGGTTGCGGCAACACCGAACATCGCGCGCCAGCGGCAGCGACTCCGCACGCGATGGCGCAGCAGACGTATCCGCTCCCTGGCGCTAGCAACGGATTGCTGTGGGACGATCGCGCGCGAGCTCTGTACGTCACCGACGACTCGCACGATCAATTGCTGGAGTGGACGGATGCCGCCGGCTTTCATCCCGTCGGTTTGTTCCCGACTTCTCCTGCAGGCATCGGCCTCGGCGCGATCGTTCGTCGCACGGATGGCTCCTTTATCGTGCCTTCGTTCGGCTTCGGCAAGGACGGCACGATCTTCACGCTCGCGGGCGATGGCAAGTCGCTCGCATATGCTGGCCTCGATCCCGCGCGCCGACGCATCGCGCTCGCGATTGGCCCGGACGGACAAGTCTACGAGAGCTACTTCGTCGTCGGCGAAGACAAGAAGCACACCGGCGGCGTCGCGCGCGTCTCGTTCGATGGTGCCAACGCCACCGAGACGCCGATCCAGACAACGGTCACGCTCGACAAGGTCGTGGGCATTGCTGCGACCGCGACCTCGCTGTTTGCGTGCGATCAGGGCGCGGGCCAGGTCGACGCGATCACGCTCGCCGATGGCACCACGACCAGCATCGCGAAACCGCCGAGCTGTGACCAGCTACTGCTCTTGCCGCACGGCGACCTCGTCACGGGCGGCGCGAGCGGAGCCGTCTATCGCATCACCACGGCAGGCAACGTCACGACGATCGCGAGCGGGTTCGGGCAAGTCCGCGGGCTCGCCTTCGACACTTCGGGTCGTCGCTTGTTTTTCGTCGAGCACTTCAAAGGCGCCGATTCGCATGACCAGTTGCACGTGATCCCGTTCGACGAGCACTAAGCGGTACAGTCATCGCATGAACGACCCCCACGACGAGCGCCCGCGCGGAGGGGGCGGTAGTCGCGGCGGTGGTGGTGGTCGTGGCGGTGGGGGTGGTCGCGGTGGCGGTCGTGGTCGCAGTGGCACCGATGAAAGAAATGCCGAGCCGAGCTTTCGCGTGCAATGCGTCGCGTACGATCCCGCTGGCCGCTCGATCGTCACCGGCAATCGCGACGGTTCGATCGCGTTCTGGAGCGGCCGAGATGCGTGGCCGCAGGGGCGACCGATAACACTGCACGATCCACGCATGGGTCACGTCTTCGCCGTTGCGTATCGTGGTGACAGCGCGGTCGTGGTGTCCGGCAGCCGCGATGGGACGGTCGTGCTCGTCGATGCGCGCACGCACGAGCCAACGGGCAAGCAATGGTCCGTAGCGAAGGGCGCCGTGTTCGTCGCGCGGTTCCTGCGCGACGGTTCGCTACTGACCGCCGGCAAGGACGGTGCGATCCGGTTCTGGAGCTGCGAGACGCAAACGTTGCTCGGCGAGACGGCCGCGCACACCAGCTGGGTCTATGCCGTCGCAAACGATCCGGAAGAGAACGTGTTCGCGTCGGTGAGCGAGGACGGCAGCGCGATCCTGTGGCGCCGCGCCGGCTACAAGCTCGTCGAGCCGCGACGGCTCGCGCGCCCGCTCGAATCGATGCTTCGTCGTCCCGGTGCGCGCCACTCGGTGGCGATGTCGCCCGATGGCAAGCTCGTCGCGACCGGCAGCCACGAGCACACACTGATCGTCTGGGACGTCACGACGGGCGAAGCGGTGATTGGACCATTCCAGCACGACGACGTCGTCTTGGCGGTCGCGTTTCACCCCACGGACTCTGGCCGACTACTCAGCTCGAGCTGGGATGGAACGATCCGGCTGTGGCCGTCCGGCCGCGTGATCGCCGACCACCTCGGGCCGGTTTACTCGGTCGCGCTCGCACCGGAAGGCGATGCCGTCGCCACGGCGGGTTGGGACTTCGCGGTGCGGCTGTTCGAACTGCCCACCGGGCGACCGATCGGCGCGCAGGCGCGCGACCAAGCTCCGACACCAAGCGGTCTGTCGTTCGCACCGGACAGCCAGAGCCTCGCCGTCGCGTACCGGACCGGCGACGTCAAGGTCTACGACCCCACGACCGGCGCCGTGGGCGCGACGCTGCGCGGTCACACGGATGCCGCGCTGCTCGCCGTGTTCTCGCCGGATAGCTCGAAGCTCGCGACTGGGCTTGATCCGCTCCCGTAGACGGTTTGCTTACGCTGCCATCTGAAGTTCTGTGATGCGGTCACGCTCGTACCGCGCCG
>Ga0335083_10004307_pt1 | contig 18161 bp, 13 predicted proteins | sample Lox_Sample_42_FD_206716 | JGI IMG/M metagenome (GOLD analysis project Ga0335083, IMG submission 206716) | Soil microbial communities from Loxahatchee National Wildlife Refuge, Florida, United States - Lox_Sample_4.2 | ecosystem: Environmental > Terrestrial > Soil > Wetlands | place: USA...
GACCGACAATTCCGGCGCCGCCACCACGTCCGGCTCGGTGACCGTCACGGTCACGTCGCGGTCCCGCTAGCCGGGCATCGCCCGCCTAAACGCCTGGTGCGGCGGGGACCTCGCCGCGCCCGTTCGATGCCAGCGCATCCGGACTGCGGGACCGCGATACCATTGGCATCGCCCGCGTTGCCTTCGGCCCGAACTTCCGAAGGGGCGATGATGTGACGGCGCCTGTGTCGCCTTTCGGCATCGACCTGTACGATCAAAATAAGCGATGACTGCATTTTGGGGTTGGGCCGGAGTTGAAACGCCGTCGCCGAAGGCGGCCGATGTCGCCGCGCGGGTAGCAGTAAACCCCGGTAGCGTCGGTACTGCCGGCTGCCAATTCAGCGGTCCCTCGTGCTTCCTCGCAGGCGAGGCGGTCGGGACGTTCCAGGACGGCGGCGCCTGCGTGATGATTGCGGGACGGCCTCGCTGGCTCGGCGGCGAGACGGCACACAATGCCCAGAGTGTCGCCAGGCTGGCGCTGCAGGCGTATCGCGCGTCGGGGGTGTCGTTCCTCTCGCTGCTCGGGGGCACGTTTGCGCTCACGTTGACCGTCGACGCCGGCCATACGCATCTGCTTGCGATCGACCGCATGGGTGTCTGGTCGATCGCGTATCACATCCTCGACCGCGGAATTGTATTCGGTACCTCGTGCGACCTCGTCAACGATCTTCTGGACGAGCCCCGCGAGCTCGACCCCCAGAGCCTGCTCAGCTACGCGTTCTTCCACATGGTGCCGGGACCGTCGACGATCTACGCGAGGCAGTCACGCATCCCGCCCGGCGGCTACGTGATGCTTCGGGATGGAAGGATCGAGGAGGGCAGGTACTGGCGCATGAAGTACGAGGAGGTCGACGGCGGCGATCTGCCGGGCCTCGCTGCGGAGTTCCGTGGGCTGCTCGAGCGCAGCGTAATCGACGAATTGAACGGGCGGGTCACCGGCGCTTTCCTTAGCGGGGGCACGGACAGCTCGACGGTTACCGGCGTGCTCGCCAAGGTGAGCGGCGCGCCGGCGCGGTCCTATTCGATCGGATTCGACGCCCAAGGCTACGACGAAATCGAATACGCGCGGATTGCGGCGCGCCACTTCGCCACGGAGCATCACGAATACTACGTGACGCCTGCCGACGTATGCGCGCTCTTGCCGCGCCTCGCCCAATCGTGTGACCAGCCGTTCGGCAATGCCTCGATCGTCCCCACGTATTACTGCGCCCGGCTGGCGGGCTCGGACGGCGTCCAGCTGCTGCTCGCGGGCGACGGCGGGGACGAGTTGTTCGGCGGCAACGAGCGCTACGCGACCCAGGCAATGCTGTCATGGTACGGGCGCGTGCCGTCGGCGTTGCGTGAATTCGGAATCGAGCCGGCACTCGGCTTGCCATGGGTCGAGCGCGTCCCGCTCCTGCGCAAGGCCCGCGGGTACGTCAAACAGGCGTCGCTTGCCGTGCCGGAGCGTCTGCACGCCTACAACCTGCTTCGCCGCAACCCGATCGAGGACGTGTTCACGCCTGAGTTCCTGTCCAGGGTCGATCCTTCCGGACCGCTCGCGACGCTGCATGCGGTCTATGCGGATGCAGACGCGCAAAGCGAGCTGAATCGCATCCTTGCGCTCGACCTGCAATTCACGTTGGCCGACAACGACCTCTACAAGGTCAACACGGGTTGCCGCCTGGCAGGCGTGGAGGTCGCCTATCCGCTGCTGAGTGACCGCATGGTCGCATTCTCAGCCACGCTTCCGGCCGGGCTCAAGCTGAAGGGGACCAAGCTGCGCTATTTTTTCAAGCGCGCGCTCAAGGATTTTCTTCCGGAGGCGATCATCAAGAAGCGCAAGCACGGTTTTGGCCTGCCCATTGGCGTGTGGATGCGCTCAGATCCCACGCTGCAGTCGACAACCTACGAAGCGCTCCACGCCCTCGGCGCACGCGGCATGGTGCGCACGGCGTTCATCGACAGACTCACTTCGGAGCATCGCTCGGGACACGCCGCGTATTGGGGCGGTGAAATCTGGGTGCTCTCGCAGCTTGAGCTCTGGCTCCAGGCCCACGGATGGGCCGCGGGGCGACCGTTGGTGTGACGCGGCCTGCGCCGAGGCGGGCGAGGCTGCCGGCTAGTAGTGCCCGAGATTGTTCTGGATGAGGCCGACGCCGAAGCGCAGCAACGACGCGCCCCACGGCGTGAACCGCGGAAGCTCGAACAGGTCGCTGGAAGCGCTGGCTGTCCCGTGCCTGGTGCACAGCGCGGCGGCGAACCCAAGCTCGCGAGCCATGTTCACGTGATCCGGACCGTAGTCGATTCCGGGCTTGCCATTCGGGTAGGCAAAAAGTCTGACCGGGGCCCCGGTGATCGCCTCGAGGGCCGCCTTTCCGTCGGCGATCTCCGCGCGTGCCTGCGCAGGGTCGAGCGCCCTGAGGATCGGATGGGTGACCGTGTGAGCGCCGATTTCCATTCCGCCCGCGTGCAGGGCGCGCACTTGCTCCCTGCGCATCATGAGGTCGCGCGGGAGCGCGTCGCCGACCGCCCGAGCAAGCCCGTCGACGCGCTCCTGGCGCGCCTGCTGGGGGAGGTACTTGACGCGATCGATGATCGCCTCGATCGTCTCGCGGCGCGATTGATGGCTATCGAGCCCACGCCGTCCGAGGCCGAGGAAATCGAGGTCGAGTGCGCCATTTGGCGCACGGCGGATCGCCTCGATCACCGTGTCGTTCCACATACGGCCGCCGTCGAGGAAGCCCGAGGCAACGAAGAATGTCGCCGCCAGTCCATGCCGGCGGAGGATCGGGTAGGCAACCTCGGCGTTGTCCGCATAACCGTCGTCGAACGTGATGCATGCGGCACGCGCGGGAATGCGCCCGGCGCGCAGCATTTCGACGGCTTCGGCGAGCGGCAGCACATTCAGCGCCGACGCGACCCAGGACATCTGCGAGTCGAAGCGCGCCGCATCCGCCGTACCCGGGAAGAGGGCGTCGACAGACGGATTCACGCGGTGGTAGATGAGGATCGTCAGCGAACCTCGCCCGGTCGCGTGCAAGGCCGGACGGAAGAGCAGCGGGCTCAGGGCTGCCATCGCGCGGTCAGTGACTGAGCTGGTACGTCCGGGTTAGCTTGTACCGGCGACGGATCCAAGCCATCGCGGGACGCTCGATCCCATAGCTCAGCGCCGCAGCGAACACGATGATCCCCGCGGTCGTCACGAGGATGGCGAGCGAGGCCACCATGCCGTGCAGCTGGAGCTGCCGCATCACGGCCCAACCGATGTTCTCGTGCAGCAGGTAGAGCGGGTAGGAAATGCCCCCGAGCCACACGAATCCGCGAAGGCGCAGGAATGGAAGGCGGCCCGAGGCCGCAGCCCAGACGGCGCCGAAGCACACCACGGCCACGCCCGCCATCAGCAGGGACTCGGCGATCGCAAGGACCGCAACCGCGAAGACGGCAGTCCCCAGGTTCTCGGCAACCGACGTCGTCGCGTCGCGTACCAAGCGATACGCCACGATGCCGAGCGCGAAAAATGGAATGTACTCCAAGATGAACACCTGGCTGATCCGCCAAGGCAAGTCGATGTGCGCAAAGGACGCGAAGGCCCAATACACCAGGCGCAGGCTCAGCAGGGCGCTCAGTGCCGCAAGCGCCCGATGCATGCTCTTCGTAATGAAGAGGAGAAAGGCAAGGCCATAGAAGAACAGCTCCACCAAGAGCGTCCAGTAGACGCTGTCGACCAGCGGGATGCCAAAGAGCTGCTGGATCATCGTGAAGCTCAGTATGGCCGTGTGCCAGCTCACTTCCTTGCCGGGAAGGCCGAGCAGATGCGTGATCAGCGTAGTGAGAATGACCGCAGCCCAATACGAGGGATAGAGCCGGCTCGCCCGCGAGACGATGAAATCGATCGGGATGCGCGTGCGGTCGAGGGTCATGAAGATCACGAAGCCGCTGATCACGAAGAAAAGGTTGACGCCGAGGTAACCCCACGACAGCTGGAACGGAACCTGGCCGTTGAAACCGTAGAGCTCGTCGTATTTGTACGTGTAGTGGAAGGCGACTACCGACATTGCGGCAAAACCGCGCAACGCGTCGATTTCGGTAAGGCGCTTCAAGTTCTCGCCCGGCGTTTCTAGGTTCGTGCCGTTCCACGCGTTCGCAGGTTGCCGAGCTCCCGCCACAGCGGGTGGCGAAGGCATCGGAGGGCACCAATCCACATCAGCCCGAACACGCTACCTGCCACGACCATTACCTGGAGGAAGTTGTCTTCGCCAATCGGCCCGAAGGCAGCCCAGGCCAAGGACGGCGCGGTGCTGATGACTGTGACGAAAAAGCTCGCTTTGCAGGCCCCGATCACGTGCCGTAGCGTGAGGCCGATCCGCGCAGCAAGGATTCGGTGCGCGCACACTCCGCCCACGATCGCGGCGGCGAGCAACCCCCAGCAGGCACCGGCCAGGTCGAACGGAATCACCGCCACCAACCCTAACACACGCGCCGCCTGCGAGAGCGCTTGCAGAAGATTGGCATGGCGAGCGTCGCCACGGCCGATGAGTAGCTCCTTCGCGAAGAAGTAGGTCACCTCGACGGCGGCAGCAACGCAGAGGATCTGGGCGAGCGACACGGAGGCGATCCACTGGGTGCCGTAGAGGATGCGGATCGCTGGAAACGCCATTGCAGCGAGGAAGACGAAGAACGGCCAGCCAATCACCGTGATGTAGGACACAGTACGCAGGTACCCTTCCCGCACGTCCTGACCGCCCCTCGCCTCGCGCGCGAAATAGGGCAGGCAGACGGGGAGCGCGGCGCGAAGCACCATGCGATTGAACAGCTCGCTGGGCCCGTTGGCGCGGCTGAAGAATGCGACGGGGGCCGCGCCGAGGACACGGCCGATGATGAGCTCGGGGGCGCTCTTCCCGATCTGGCCGACGAGATAGGTGCCGGTGACGTGCTTGCCGAGGCTCACGACCTCGCGCCACCCGTCGAGGCTTGGAAGGCGTGGCAGCGCCTTCGGCCTGAAGGCGAACGATACAAGCACCGTGACGGCGACTCCAGCCAGCGAAGACCAGGCAAAGCTCATATAACCGAGACCGGCCAGTGCGCAGGCAATCGAGACTGTGAAAGTCGTCACGCTGCTTCCGACCGACGACCAGAAGAATGGCCGGTAATCGAGGTTTCGGCGGAAGTACGCAAATGTGATCGCACCGAACGGTATGAGCAGGAAGCTCACGGCCTGGACGCGCATTACACTCGCCACACCCGGCTCGCGGTAGAACTCGGCGATCCAACCGCTTGCGAAGAAGAGCGCCACGGCGGTGAACCAGGAAAAGGCGATGTTGACTCCGAACGCAGCACGCAGCTTGCGGTCGCTCAACTCCGCCTCCTGGATGAGATATTCACCGACACCGAAATCGCGGAACGTGCTCGCGATCGCTGCGAACACGGCCGCGATGGCCCACACGCCGATCTCGACCGGCGTCAGCAAGCGGGAGAGTACGAAGATGCTGGCGATCGAGAGCGCGTTGACGATGTAGCTCTCGGCAAACGAATACCCCAACGATCTTCGAACCGAATTCACTGAGATGGGCTGGCGGCAGTCGGCTCGCTCGCGCTCGTCTTTGGCGCGACCGTTGCCGGATTGCCTCCGAGATCGACGAGGAGGCTCTGCAAGGGCTTCGCACCCGGGGAATAAGCGAGGCCCTCCTCGGTGACCGCGCGCGCTTCGGCAGTCTTTCCTGCGCGGTGCAGGTACTCGGCCCACTGGAAATAGGGCGGCCAGTAATCCGGCTTGAGCGAGCGTGCCTTGTCAAACGACGCGCGCGCATCGCTTACCCGGCCGAGCGCAAGCTGCTGCTCGCCGATGCGGGTGTAGATCTCGGGCAGCATGACGAAGTCTGGGGGCGTGTTCTCGATGACGTACCGCATGTCGCCGATCGCCGATTCGCGCGTTCCCTGCCGGAGGTTAGCCGGCATCGTTGGCCGTTGCGCCCGTCCGATGTTGATGAGTGCCCAGCAGTAGTGGTGCATCGCCCAGAACCCCTGGCCCATCAGCGCGACCCATTTCGGCGCGTTCGGCGACGTGTTCGTGTACGCATCGCCGTATTTGAAGCCCATGGTGTCGACGCAATAGGGCGGCAGCATCGCCATCTCGGCATCGGTGACCTCGGTAGGCTTTCCGGCAAGAGACCCGGTGGCGAGCACGCTGGCCGCCAGGCCGAGGACGAGAATCCGTGATCCGCTGAATTTCGATTTCGTCATGGCTATCGATCGCTCGGGTCCTCAGATACTAGACGAGCGCTTCCGCGAACTTCGGGTGGCTCAAAAAGCCCCATGGGCTCGCTGTGGCGCCATACGCACCCGACTGGAATACTACGACCAGATCGCCAGGGCGCGCATCGGCCATCTCCATCTCGTCGGCCAGGAGATCGAGCGGGGTGCACAGCGGGCCCACCACCGAGGCAACGCAGCGAGGACCCGCGAAGACCCGATTGCCGATGCAGAGGGGATAGTTTTTCCGGATGACCTGGCCGAAATTCCCCGACGCCGCAAGATGATGGTGCAAGCCGCCGTCGGTTACCAGGAACACCCGCCCGCGCGAAACCTTGCGATCGATGACACGGCAGACGTAGATGCCGGCCTCGCCGACGAGATAACGTCCGAGCTCGAGGACGATTTGTGCTCCGGGAAGCGCGGCGCTCACGCGCTCGACGATGCCGCTTAGGTTTCTGCCTATCCGGGCGACGTCTAAAGGGCGGTCGCCGGGGAAATACGGTATGCCGAAGCCGCCTCCGATGTTCAGTACACGAACCGGCGAGGGCGCGGATTCCGCGAGGCTGATCGCAAGGTCGACGGCTTTCGATTGCGCGTCCGCAATCGAATCGGCGTTGAGGTTCTGCGAGCCGGCGTAAATGTGGAAGCCCTCGAATGCGAGCCCCCCTCGCGTGACCTCGCCCAGCAGTTGCGGCACGGCTTCGACGTCGACACCGAACTGCTTGGGCCCTCCCCCCATCTTCATTCCCGACGCCTTCAGGTCGAAGTCTGGGTTGACGCGCACCGCGATGCGCGCCGGGAGGGAGAGCTCACGTGACTTGGCCGCCGCAACCTTGGCCTCGCGCACCGACTCGATGTTCAGGAGTGCTCCTGCAGCGATTGCCTGCGCGATCTCCACATCGCGTTTCCCGGGCCCCGCGAAGCTTATGTCATCGGGGCTTGCGCCCGCGTCTAGCGCGACGGCGAGCTCGCCGCCCGAGGCGACGTCGACGCCGTCTACGAGAGGGCGCATGTGACAGACGAGCGCAGGCATGGGATTGGCCTTCATTGCGTAGTGCAGCTTCACCGCGCGCGGCAGCACGTCACGCAACAGCGCCACCCGCGCGTCGAGCAGCGCGCGATCGTAGGCATAAAACGGGGTATGGCCGATGCGCTCGACAAGGCGCGGCAGCGGAATGCCGCCGACGACGAGGCAATCGTCGACCACTGGCCACTGGGACATGGGCACGTGCGCAGCGTGACTCACGTGCGCCGCCCCGCGCGCGAGTTCGCCGCCGTGGCCGGCGCGGGGATTCCGGGACGCCCTGCGCTTCGCGCGATGCCCATCGCCTATTCTAACGGGAGCCCGTGATGGTCTGTCGCAGGTGAGGGGGCGGCAAATCGATCGAAGGCCACGGGGTCAGTCGAACAGGCCGGCGAACTCCGCGCCGAGCGACTTCCGGTCGATCTTGCCGTTTGGATTGCGCGGCAGCGGCGCGGGCCGAATGTCGATCTTCGCCGGAATCATGAAAGCCGGCAGGCGCTCGCGGCATGCGTCCAGGAGCTTGTCGGCATCCAGCGCATCCGTGCCCGGCGCGGGCGTCGCGGCCACGACGATCGCCTGTCCCAGCGTCGGGTGAGGGACCCCGAACGCCGCGGCCTCGACTACCAGCCGCGTCGCGTAGACGACTTCCTCGATCTCGGTCGGGCTGACGCGGTATCCCGAGGTCTTGATCATCTCGTCGCGCCGGCCGACGAAATAGAGAAACCCATCCGCGTCCATGCGAACCGTATCGCCGGAGAACACAGCGATCTCCGGGAGCACCAGGCCGGGCTCGCGGCCCGGGAGCGCACGGTAGCGCTCGCGCGTCTTCTCCGGATCGTTCCAGTAGCCCATGCCGACCAGGGCGCCGCGATGCACGAGCTCGCCGGGCTCGTCCGGCGCGCAGGGCGTGCCGTCGTCCCGCAGGACCAGGATTTCGGCGTTCGGGATCGCCTTGCCGATAGAGTCGGGCCGCCGGTCGATCTCGTCCGGCGGCAGGTACGTCGAGCGAAAGGCCTCGGTGAGCCCGTACATCAGGAACGGCCGCGTGCGCGGTAGCTTGTTGCGCAGCGCCTTCAACGTCTCGAGCGGCATGCGGCCGCCGGTGTTGGCGAAATAGCGCAGGTGCTCTGTCACGGAATGCGGCCACCCAAGCTGGGCAAGTTGGATGTACAGGGGAGGCACCGCGGTGAGTCCCGTCACGCGCTCTCGCTCGAGCGCGTTGAGGACGTCCCTCGGCATCAGGTAGTTGAGGAGAACCACCCGCGCACCCGCCAGGAACGCTGTGGTGAGCTGGCTGAACCCCGCATCGAATGATAGCGGGAGCGCCGCCAGCAGCGTATCGGTGGGGACGTTTTCGAGGTAGGTGGCGACGCTCTTGGCGCCGGCCACCATGTTTCGGTGCGAAAGCACGACGCCTTTCGGCTTCCCGGTGCTGCCCGACGTATACAGGATCGCCGCCATGTCGGTGTCGATCACACGGTGCAGAGGCCGCGCGTTTGAGGCGACGGCGTCGCGCCAAGCCGACAGGCGAAGGCCGATCGGGTGCGGCGATGTCGGCTCGCCTGTGACGATGACCCGTCGAAGGTCCTTGCATTCCGGTAATACGGTTTCGAGCATCGCCAGGCGATCCGGCGAAGTGACGAGCACTCGGACGTTACAGTCGCGCAGGATATACGCGACTTGCTCGGCCTTCAGCACCGGATTCACAGGCACGAAGACGCCGCCGGCGCGCGCGGCTCCGAAGGCGGCGACGACGGTCGCGGGTCGCTTGTCGAGATAGATCGCGACCCGCTCAGCGCGCGCAAGGCCGTTCGCGGCAAGATCCGCCGCGAAGGCCGCGACCTCGGAGGACAATGCTCCATAGCGCATGTGCTCGGCGCCGAAGGTCAGCGCGACGTGGTCTCCGAAGCGCTGCGACGATTCGGCGAGGAGGTCGTGCAGGAGGTCTATGCCCATCCGGGAGGCTCGCGATCCCTGATCGGTTGGAGCGCGATGAATCGCGCGATGGCGGGCAGCATAGCGCATTTCCCCATGAACGCTGCCCGTGTGCGGGTTGTCGTGTACGCCGGCGCGGCATCTATAATCGCGGCGTTTGGCACAGAGGAGATGCGAGTGGATCTGCAACATGAGGTTGTCGCCATGCTCGATCGCGTGCTCGAGTTGCACGGGCGCGGCCGGACGTATGTCCGCGACACGCCGCTTCTGGGCGACGTGCCCGAGCTCGACTCGATGGCAGTGGCAACGCTCATCGGCACGATCGAGGAGCAATTCGGATTCGTCATCGACGACGGGGAGATCGACGGGTCGACCTTCGCAACCGTCGGATCCCTCGTGGATTTTGTCCAGTCGAAGCTCGCCGCCTGAGGGCAGGGTGCAGCCGCAAGTGCCTGCCAAGGCTTTTTACCTCCCCTTCGAAACCGGCCGTCGATTCTGCCTGTACCACGAGGCGGTGGGTCCGTCCGCCTGCCGCGGAAGTGTGCTGTACATCCATCCGTTCGCCGAGGAGCTCAACCGCTCGCGGCGCATGGCGGCGCTGCAGGCTCGCGCCTTCGCGGCGGGCGGGTGGTCGGTCCTCCAGGCGGATTTGTTCGGCTGCGGCGACAGCGACGGTGACTTCGCCGACGCCGACTGGGCACGGTGGACGAGCGATGTCGCCGAAGCCTCGCGTTGGCTGCAGGCGCGCTCGGGAACGTCTCCCATCTTCTGGGGCATGCGCGCAGGTTGCCTGCTCGCCTCCAACGCCGCTCGCGCGCTCGACGCCGCACCGGATTTCGTCTTCTGGCAGCCCGTCATCTCCGGCAAGCAATTCCTTCGCCAATTCCTGCGCATCAAATTCGCTGCACAGCTGATCGCCGGCGATGCGCGGGAACGCGTGCGAACCGACGACCTGCACGCCGAGCTTCGCCGCGGCCGATCCGTCGAAGTCGCCGGCTACACGGTCTCGGGCGCGCTCGCACAGGGTCTCGACGACGCGCTCCTCGATCCGCCCGCGCGCCCCGGCAAGATCGCGTGGCTCGAAGTCTCCGATGGCGAGGATCCCGCGTTGACGCCAGCGGGGCGCAACTGGATCGAGCGCAGAAGAGTTGACGGGACCGCGATCCACTCCCGGTGCATCCGAGGTCCCATGTTCTGGCAGGTCCAGCAGTACGAAGAGAGCCCGGCCCTGATCGCCGCCACGCTCGAAGCCGCGCGAGCCTTCGCGACGTGAACGTGCGCGAGCGGCCTGTATTGATCCAAAGCGAAGGCGAGCAGCTCGTCGGCATCCTGTGCGAACCTGCACGAGCGGCAACGGCCGCCGTCTTGGTCGTCGTCGGCGGACCGCAATACAGAGCGGGCAGCCACCGCCAATTCGTGTTGTTGACGCGGCGACTCGCGGCGGAAGGCATCGCCGCGATGCGCTTCGATTGCCGGGGTATGGGCGACTCCTCAGGGCCGCAGCGCACATTCGAGGATTCGGGGCCGGACATCGCGGCGGCGATCGACTCGCTGCTCGCGAGTTGCCCCGGCGCCAAAAGAGTCGTGCTGTGGGCGCTGTGCGACGGCGCGTCGGCATCGCTGTTCTACTGCAAGACGCGGCGCGATCGCCGCCTCGCGGGCATCGTGTTGCTCAACCCATGGGTACGATCGGAGGCGAGCGAGGCGCGCACCCGCGTGAAGTTCTACTACGCCAGCCGCGTTCTGCAGCGCTCGTTCTGGCGCAAGCTTACGCGAGGCGACGTACGGATCGCTGAATCGCTGCGCCAACTCGCCCGCAGTATCATCGCGGCCGTTCGAGGCGAGGTACCCGAGGCGCGCGAGTCCATGGAGAAGTTCCAGGACCGAATGGCCGACGGATTGCGCAGCTTTGACGGGCCGGTGCTCCTCGTTTTGAGCGGCCGAGACCTCACGGCGAAGGAGTTCATCGAGTACACGCGCACGAGCCCGCGGTGGGCTGGGCTACTCGATGCCGCGCGCGTCACGCGAAGGGAAGTGCCGGAAGCCGATCACACGTTTTCGTCGGCGCGATGGCGGGGAGAAGTCGAAGCGCTCACGCTCGCGTGGCTGCGGGAGGCGATACTCGCCGACGAATGAGCGCGCGCCGCCTCTTAAGGCAGGGTCGCGCGAAAGCGGTGGCATAGTCGTCCAATCACTTTCATCGCTCGCCAAGTGCCGCCCGGCGGATAGTAACGTCTGGCCCCCCTGCAAATGCCAGATTAGCGCGCCCCGCAGCGATTGTTCAGTCGCGCCCGACGAAGCTTCCCTACAGAATGATTTGCTAATCCCGGAGACCGTGACTTATCATCGCGAACGTCGTCTTGGGATGTTGATGAAAAATATTGCAAATGTGCTACACAGATGACGTCCGGAATAGGCAGCGGAGAGGCATGTTAGCTACAGAATTATGATGTGCGACTTGGCCAAGCGCAGCATATAGGTGCGATTTTTGGACCCAACTCATGCAAAATTGCGACTGGCCGGCGATACGGTAAATTTTTCCGCTGGCGGGCGCGTCTGCGGGATGGCCGGCCGACGACGGTGCGCCAAAGGAGTCGATGCGGTGACGGTACCCGGCTTCCCCACTATGGGCGTCCTCTAGGCCATGGACATGCATCCGGCGGCGGGCGCGCCCTGGATCCACGATGTATAACGCGACCCCGTGGAATGTCTCCGGCGCCACGATCGTTCAGCTCGCGGCGGAGCTGGTCGGCGTGGTGGTAGCCGTCGTCCTTGCGCTGCGCATCAATTATCTTGAGGGACTCACAAGCGTAGGCAACCTCGGATCGGCCGCGGTCTTCGCCATTCTCACGGTCACGCTAAGTGGCGCGTTCGGCCTATACCGGCGCGATCGGAAGCTCGGGCTGCGCGCGTACGTAGGGCGCCTGTTCGTGGTGCTCCTCCTGACCACCCCCGTCTCCTACCTGGCAGCGGCGATGCTGCCGGGCGGAGTCGAGTTCCAGCACGCGCTCGACGAGGTCGTGGTGTTCGTGTTCGCGGGCCTCGTTGCCTTGCGCCATCTCATCATCTTTCCGGTGACCCGCGTCCTCCTGCCGCATCGGGTGCTCGTGCTCGGGACGGGCCCGGAAGCGCGCATGGTCGAAGCCGCGCTCGCCGCCTCCGAAGTGCCCGGCCTGCGTCTGGTCGGGTTCTACATGCTCGAGAAGGTGCAGGAGAGCGTCGTGTCGCCCACGTCCATCGTGACGGCGCAGGGCTCCCTCGACCAGACGGCGAAAAGACTCGGGATTCACGAGATCATCGTCGCCGTCCGAGAGCAGCGGGGCGGCGTCCTCCCGATCAGGGCGCTGCTCGAGTGCCGCCTTTCCGGCATCCAAGTCACCGACCTCGCGCGATTCTTCGAGCGAGTCCACGGCCAGGTGCTCCTCGATGCCGTGAAGGCGAGTTGGCTCATCTACGGCAACGGATTCCGCCAGGGCTGGCTACGCACGACCGTCAAGCGGTGCTTCGACCTCGTCGTCTCGGCGCTGATCCTCCTGGCCACGCTGCCCGTGATGCTCATTGCAGCGCTCCTGATCGCCTTGGAAAGCGGCGCTCCCATCATCTACCGACAGGAGCGTGTCGGGCTGCACGGGAGGACCTTCCAGCTCTTCAAGTTCCGCAGCATGAGCAAGGACGCGGAGCGCGACGGCAAGGCTGCCTGGGCGGTGGCGGACGATCCGCGCATAACGGCTCTGGGTCGCTGGCTGCGGCGTACCCGGATCGACGAGTTGCCCCAACTTTTGAACGTCCTTCGCGGAGAGATGAGCTTCGTCGGACCGCGTCCGGAACGTCCGCAATTCGTGGAAATGCTCACCGAGCAGGTCCCGTTCTACGCTGTTCGCCTGAGCGTCAAGCCGGGCATCACCGGTTGGGCCCAGGTCCGCTATTCCTACGGCGCCAGCGTCGAGCAGTCCATGAGAAAGCTGGAGTACGACCTGTATTACGTCAAAAATCATACGCTGTTCCTGGACGTACTCATCCTGCTCGAGACCTTCCGTGTCGTGCTGACGGGCGAGGGCGCGCGTTAGGCCCCCCTGCGGCCCGACTGCTCCGTCCGGTAAACTGCGCCTGCCAAACTTCGAGTCGCCCGACCGTGAGTGAAGCCGCGTTCGCCAATGCGGGCCTTTGGAGCTACGGAGTAGCCGCCGTCGGATTCGCAGCCTTCACCCTGCGGCTGCTCCTGGGGTGGCGTGCGAGCACCCGCGCAGTCTTGCTGGTCGCGGCGATGGCGGCCTCCGCGCTTTGGGCGGGGAGCGGCGCTTTCGTCGCGTACTCGCAGACGCCGCTCGCCTGGTGGTCTTCGTATGCCTGCGACACGCTGCGCTATGCGACGTGGTTCCTTTTCCTGGGCAACCTCCTTGCGGGAGGGCGAGGACGCGCAGGCGATGCTGCGACAGGCAATGCCGCTCTGCCGTGGTGGCTAGTCGCGATTGTCGTCGCCACCGTCGCGGCCAGCCCTTTCGTCATCCTGCCAGACCCCTTCTCGACAGCGCTCGTGCAGCGAGGCGCTGAGAGGTTCACCGCGCGTCTCGCCCTCGCGATCCTCGGCTTGATCCTGGTCGAGCAGCTGATACGGCGGGTGGACCCGAAGGCGCGATGGGGTATCAAGCCGCTGTGCGTGGCGCTGGCCGCCGTCTTTGCGCTCGATCTGTATTTCTTCGCCGATGCGATGCTGTTCGGACGCATCGACCCCGATATTTGGGTGGCCCGTGGAATCGCCAACGCACTGATCATCCCTTTCGTCGCCGTGGCTACGGCGCGCAATACAGGCTGGACGATCGAGATGCACGTCTCGCGCGGCGCGGTGTTCCACTCGACCGCCATCGTTCTGTCCGGTGGGTTCCTGCTTGCCGTCGCGGCTGCGGGCTACTTCGTCCGCTACTTCGGCGGCGAATGGGGCAGGGCGCTGCAGGTCGAGTTGCTGTTCGCGGCGCTGCTCGTGGGGTTGCTCGTCGTGTCTTCGGGCACGTTCCGGTCCAAGCTGCGGGTCTTCATAAGCAAGCACTTCTTCTCGTACCGCTACGATTACCGAGAGGAGTGGCTGCGCTTCACCCGCACGCTCTCGGCGGAGACTTCGTTGCGTGGCGTGCAGGAGCAGTGCATCAAGGCCCTCGCCGATCTTGTCGAAAGCCCCGCAGGCATGCTCTGGGTGAAGCACGAGGACGACGCCTATCGTGCCCCGTCGCGGTGGAACATGGCGGCAGTGGAGGGCACTGACGACTCGCACGGCACACTACCTCAGTTCCTGGCCGCTACCGGGTGGGTGGTCGATCTTGTCGAGTACGACGCATATCGCGACCGGTATCCCGACCTCGTGCTGCCGGCATGGCTTCGCGCCTTCCCTGCGCCGTGGCTCGTCGTACCGCTCGAATCGGCAACCGAGCTCGTAGGATTCGTGATCCTCGCCAAACCGCGGACGGCGATCGAGGTCAACTGGGAGGTGCGCGATCTACTGAAGACCGCGAGCCGCCAGGCCGCGAGCTACCTTGGGCAGATCCGCGCGACCGACGCCCTGCTGGAAGCGCGCAAGTTCGATGCGTTCAACCGCATGTCGGCGTTCGTCGTGCACGACCTCAAGAATCTGGTGGCGCAGCTGTCGCTGATGCTCAAGAATGCCGAGCGCCATCGCGACAATCCGGAATTCCAGCGCGACATGGTGAACACGGTCGAGCACGTTGTCGGCCGGATGAACAAGCTCATGCTCCAGCTCAGAATGGGGACGACTCCGGTCGAGAAGCACCACGCGATCGACCTCGCGCCCATCGTGCGAAGGGTGTGCGCGGCGAAAGCCGGCCAGCGCACGCCGATAGACCTCGCGTTGGATTCAGGGATCGCGACGCTCGGCCACGAAGACCGCATCGAGCACGTCATCGGGCACCTCCTGCAGAATGCGCTGGACGCCACCCGCAGCAAGGGCCGCATCGCCGTTCGACTCGCGCGCGAAGGCGCCGATGTGATTCTCGAGGTCGCCGACACGGGCGAGGGGATGGCCCCCGAGTTCGTCCGCGAGCGGCTGTTCAAGCCCTTCGAGACCAGCAAGGAATCGGGGATGGGCATCGGCGTGTACGAGAGCCGCCAGTACATCGTTTCCCTCGGCGGGCAGATTCTCTACGACAGCGCACCGGGCGCCGGCACCCGTGTCCGCGTGGTCCTTCCCGCGGCAGACCTCCCGGCGTCGCCGGTCGAGCAGCAGCCGAAGGCGGCGGTATGACCGAATCGCGGCGTCCCCTGCTCATCGTGGAAGACGACCCCGCCCTGCAAAAGCAGATGCAGTGGGCGTTCGACAAGTACGAGACCCTCGTTGCAAGCGACCGCGAGACCGCGGTGGCCCAGGTTCGCCGGTTCGAACCCGCCGTCGTGACGATGGATCTCGGACTGCCGCCGAAGCCGGACGACCCCGAGGAGGGGATGCAGCTGCTCGAACAGATCCAGTCGCTCGCGCCGGACACCAAGGTCATCGTGCTCACGGGCCAGAACGACCGCGCCAACGCGCTGCGTGCCATAGCTCTGGGTGCTTTCGACTTCAGCACCAAGCCTTTCGAGCCCGAGCTCCTGACTTGGACCATCGACCGGGCGTTTCGCGTGCACGAGCTGCAGGAGGAGAACCGGCGCCTCCAGTCCGCGTTGCAGGCGCCGGCGCTGTCCGGAGTCATCACGCGTGACGCCGAGATGCTGCGCATCTGCCGCACCATCGAGAAGGTTGCGCCTACTTCGGCAACGGTGCTGCTGCTCGGTGAGTCCGGAACCGGGAAAGAGCTCCTCGCGCGCGCATTGCACGAGCTTTCGCCGCGACAGGCGCGCAAGTTCGTCGCCATCAACTGCGCCGCCATCCCGGAAAACCTGCTGGAAAGCGAGCTGTTCGGCTACGAGAAGGGCGCGTACACGGGTGCGGCCAAGCAGACGATCGGCAAGATCGAGACCGCGCACGGCGGCACGCTCTTCCTCGACGAGATAGGTGACCTGCCGATATCGCTGCAGGCCAAGCTCCTGCGCTTCCTGCAGGAGCGAGTGATCGAGCGCCTCGGCGGCCGCCAGGAGATCCCGGTCGACGTGCGGATCGTTTGCGCGACGCATCGCGATCTCAAGGCGGACCGGGGTGCCTTTCGCGAGGACCTCTATTACCGCCTGGCCGAGATCGTGGTGGCGATTCCGCCGTTACGCGCACGCAAGGGCGACGCCGCGCTGCTGGCGCACCGCTTCGCCCGCAAGTTCGCGGCCGAGCAGAGGGGCGGCGAGGTCACGCTCCTCTCCGAGGCCATCGACGCGATCGAGGCTCACGCATGGCCCGGCAACGTTCGCGAGCTCGAAAATGTGGTCAAGCGTGCGGTCATCATGGCCGAAAGCTCCGCCATCAGCGCGCGCGACATCGGCGTGACGCCGGGCGACCAGGAGAGCTTGGCGCTCAACTTGCGACAGGTGAGGGACGAGGCCGAGAAAGGCGCGGTGCTGCGCGTACTGGCACGCGTCAACGGCAACTTGAGCAAGGCGGCCGAGCTTCTCGGTGTGAGCCGGCCGACCCTGTACGATCTCATGCATCGCTTCGGGCTCAAGTAGACAGGCCCGGAGAACCGCCACATGCACACGGACTCACGCGAAATGACGACCAACCTCAAGCTAAGCTGGGCCATCGCGACCGTAGCCATCACGTGCATGCTGGCCGCGTGCGGCGATGATCCCGCGTCGCACATCGCGTCGGCGCGCAAATACCTGGACAAGTCGGAGTATCCGGCAGCCGTCATCGAGCTCAAGAGCGCCCTGAAGTCCGCGCCAAACAACGCCGAGGCTCGCGCGTTGCTCGCCCGTGCGCTTCTCGAGGCCGGCGATCCGACGTCGGCCGAGACCGAGATTCGCAAGGCGCTGAGCCTCGGCTATCCTGCGGACCAGGGGTCCGTGCTGCTCGCGCAATCGCTGCTGCGGCAAGGCCAATTCAAGAAGCTCGTCACCGAGCTTTCGGGCGCGCTTCCGCAGAGCGCCGAGGCGCGCGCCGAGGTCGCATCCGTGGTCGGCGTGGCCTACCTCGCCCTGAACCAGCTCAAGGATGCGAGAGGCGCGATTGAAACGGCGATCGCCGCCCAGCCTTCCAACGTCAATGCGCAGATTTCTCGCGCGAAGCTGCTCGCGCTGGAGAAGGACCTTCCCGAGGCGCTGAAGCAGATAGACGCTGTCGTTGCAGCATCGCCGAAGAACATCGAGGCCTTGATGACCAAGGCAGGCATCCAGGGTTCGCTTGGGCAGCGGGACGACGCCATCGCGACGCTCGAAGCCCTCGTGGCGATCAGGCCCGATGCGCTGAGCGCGCGCTTCCTTCTGGCCTCGGCCTACGTCCAGACGGGACAGATCGACAAGGCGGTCGCGCACCTCGACGCGATGCGCAAGGCGGCACCCGACGACGCGCGCACCCTCTACGCCGACGCGCTGATCGCGTTCTACCGCAAGGACAACGCAGCCGCGCAGGCCGCCATCAAGAAGGCGCTGCAGGCGGCGCCGGACTACGTGCCGTCGCAATACCTGTCCGGCCTCATCGATCTTCGCCTGAAGTCCTACTCGACCGCCGAGGATTCGTTCCGCCTCATCGTGGCCCAGCATCCGGAGAACGAGGGCGCGCGACGCGCGCTCGCCGAGACTTATCTGCGGCGCGGCCAGCCCGGCAAGGCGTTGGCCATGCTCGAGCCGTCCATGCAGCGGTCGCCGAACGATGCCGGGTTGTTGCGACTCGCGGCGGAAGTCTATCTCGCGCTCAACAACGCGGCGCGGGCGACACAGCTTTTCGAGAACGCGGCCGCCCTCGACAAGCAGAACGTCGGCGGACAGGTGCGCCTCGCGCAGGTGCGTCTCGCGTCGGGTGACGCGGACGAGGCCATGAAGGATCTCGAGGCCCTTGCCGCCGAGC
>Ga0335083_10004308_pt1 | contig 18161 bp, 13 predicted proteins | sample Lox_Sample_42_FD_206716 | JGI IMG/M metagenome (GOLD analysis project Ga0335083, IMG submission 206716) | Soil microbial communities from Loxahatchee National Wildlife Refuge, Florida, United States - Lox_Sample_4.2 | ecosystem: Environmental > Terrestrial > Soil > Wetlands | place: USA...
TTTTTCGGAAATCACATGGCGGCGAGCCGAGTTGCTCAGCACCGTCATACTTCTGCTGCTGCCAGAAGTAATTGCGATCCTTTACATGATCCACAACAACCACCTTCCAGAGTCGGACGGTGCTGAATATTTCCTTTATGGGTACCGCGTCTACAAGCACTTTCGTAGCGGTGGCGTGTGGGACGGCTTGAAGGCATTGTATTGGATCAGGGCGTGGAAGCCGACCGCTTTCCCCTTGTTTCTGACCGCAGCTCTTTTTGTTACGAGTGGGCGGCTCTATGCGGCACTCGGCACCGCGGTGGTAGTCGTTACAAGCTACACGACCTTGTACTCATTCAAGCTGTTGAAGGAGCGCCTGTCTCCGATAGCGTCCGCGATAGGCGCGGCCTTTGTCACTTCCGTGCCGGTGTTCCTTTTTCTTGAGATCGACTTCTATTCCGAGATCACGATGCCTGGATTAGTGGTCGGCGTGATTTATCACCTTATCCGGAGCAAGGACTTTACCGAGACCAAGCACGTGCTGGCGGCGGCTTTACTCACGGCCTTACTCCTATGCATTCGACCTGACCAGACGTTGTTGACCCTCGGGCCGGTCTTGATTATGGCAATAGGGCTCGGCAGCCACAGGAACCTGTTGAACGGTCGAGACTTTGGGCTATGCTGCATCATCCCATTACTGACTGTTGTTATTCTGGCAGCGAAGGTCCTGTGTGAGGCGGGTGCACAGCCATTTCCGAGTGGTGGCGTTCAAGGCGCCACCGCCTTCATAAGGCTCACCAGAGTAGCACTGGTCGCGACAGTGACGCTCATATCTGCCTGCGCGCCGCTAGCCTGGCAGCGTGCGCATAGGCTCCAGTCGCCGGCTTATGCGATGCTGTTTTTTGTTCTGGTGGCATGCGCCCTGCCACTGGTGTGGTTTCTCCCTTTTTCCTTGTCATTGTTCGAGTGGATGTATAGCTGCACGTTCGGCGACCTTGCGCGGATTACGAGCGGCGGTCAGGTTCTCGGATCCTTTTGGAGCCACACATGGGCCCTGTTGCGCGCCACCGGAAGTTTCGTAATCCTCGCAGCCTTTGCGATCGCAACGACCGGAGTCTCAATTCTGCGTGGCAATCAACTCAAGGTCAGTTTTCAGGGTCAGGGGAGGCAGGTGCTTCTGTACCTGCTGGCAAGTGTCTCGGCGACCCTCGCGCTGATGCTGTTCGGTACAAGCCTAACACCGGCATTTTGGGCAGGTGATCCCTACCGCAGACTGATGGGCCCCTTCTGCGTGCTGACTTTGACGTTGCTATTCATTGGTTTGCAGTCAGGCGCCCATGCAAGGCTGCGCCAGGGAGTTGCGATGCTCGTCTTGCTGACCCAGTTTGGTGCATTGGGTCTTCGAAGCCTCGGCGTCAGTTCCTGGCTGGCAGCTAGTCCCTTCATTGGCGGTCTCTTGCCGCCAAGATTGCTTCTGCCTGAGCCCAACAGCAAGGTGATTGCTGAGTTGGACGGCCTTGCACGAGCGGAGCCTGTTGAAGCTGTTAGTATCGAAGGTTATTACGATGTTAGTGTCGGCGGTGTCCTCCTGGTCGCTGAGGCGGCGAGAGCAAAGTACGTTATCAGACGTGATGTGATTGTGAATTATCATGGGCCCCCTGATGTGGACGACATGTCTCGGAGATTTAGCCACGTCGTCTTTTCGATGAGCCCTCCCACAAACGGGATTCGGGAGAAGGCTTCCGACGCGATCCGCTCTTTTCGCAACACTCAGAATCCAGTTTTCATGCGGCAAGCGGATATATTAGACCTCATTTACACCCATGAACTGGAACGCCACGGTCTCCAGTTCATTCGAACGATGGTTCTTGGGCAAACCGAGGTCTACTTCTTGCGGTCTTTGGCGTATGCGAAGACCTCTCCTCGAGTCGCGGTCAGCAGCGCGGCGGGACCGATCATGGAGGATGCTGGAAACCTCGCGTCAATTACCCGCGGAGCACGATCCATTGCCACAAGCTACCAACCCGGCTTTCCCATCAGCAACCTCAACGACGGAACACTTGCACCGTGGGGTTCCGCTGAGGCCGGAAGCGATACCTTCGCTGGTATTGTCTTATCGTCTGCCCGAGAGGTTCGCGAGTTCGCTATCACGATGTTTTCACCGGGTCAGCGGCAGCATCTGCGGGATATCAGCATCGTAACTTCAGACGAGGAGCGACCCGGCGGTCCTACCTGGACAGTGATTGGGGCGCGCATAGCTGGACAGGGGGGGTTTGCAAACAAAATCACAATTCCGCAAGTCGCAGATGGCGCAGTAATCCGAATTGAGGTTGATACTAAAGACCCGGGTTGGCGGGCGCATCGGATATGGGGGTTCGCGTGTTTCTCAGGATCGAAGGGCTATCAGCGCAATTACCTAGTACAGGGGACTGGGATCTATGTTCGAGAGCTTGCGATGCATTAGGGCTGCCTCGCCGGTCAATTGACACGCCTCGAGAGGGAGGATGCGCAGCCTGTCGGGACCGCGTTTGTCTTGCCGCCAGTTCTCCGTGCCGCCTTGATGTCGCTTGGTGATCGTTCGAAGGATAAGAATGCTTCATTCAGTCCGCAAATCGATTGCAAAGGCTGTCGAGAAGGGTTGGCTCCTCTGGCTGCCCATTTTCCTTATTCTCCTTTGGCATCTCCGCAATCAGGGCTGGCCGAACGACGATGCCGCCCAATACATGAATACCGCCTATGATATTTTTGACCGGTTTAGGAATAACGGACTGATTGCGGGATTGGCTGCCGTGCTGGACTTGCGTGGCTGGCGTCCAATAGTGTTTCCGACACTCGCGGTGCCTTACCTTCTCCTTTTCCATGGCAACATCGTTTCGGCTGCCGCTGCTGTTTGTTTGACGCTCTATTGTCTTTTCACCTTCGCCGTCCATAGCCTTTGCGGACTGTTTCTCAAGCGTGCTCAGGCAACGGTCGCGGCGGCCGTGGTCGTTACGGCGCCGCTGCTCTGCCAGTTCGCCACAATTTTTTTTTCTGAATTCGCGTGGGTATGCTTTGCGACCACCTTCTTGTGCTGCACGCTCCGTTCAGATGGATTCAGGCTGGCTTCCTTGAGCGGCACAGCAGGAGTCTTTCTGGGGCTGGTCGTGGTGACGCGACCGGCAGAGTCTGTCGCGTTCATGGCGTTTCCGGTAGGTATCCTCATCGGCTATGCCATGTACCGGCGAAGCATCGGGCTCCGTGATCTGGCGTTATCCGGAATTCTCATTGTTGTTAGCGGTGGTTTGTTATTGGGGTCGCTGGTTGTTCCGGCACTTACACGTGGTTGGATCTGGCTGGCTTACTTCCTAAGTGCCGTTCCTTGTCTGGCAATTGCCGGCCGCAGCCGAGGACGTTTATCCGTGGGCCTTGCGAGTTTCTGGGGTGCTGCCTGTACGGTCTCGGTGGTCTGGTGGGCAGGATTTGTGAGGCCTCTATACGAATGGACGCAGACGACTTCTATCGGATACATGGCGAGGGTTACCGCCCCTCCACGGCATTCACACATGTCGCCGCTTGCCATGGCGGCAGAAATTGCGGCGTATTATGGGGCCTTTCCGATCTGCTCCCTGATCGTACTTGCTTTGGTGTCTGCTGTCGCTCGCTTGCATTCGCAACATATTCAGCATTCTCCTTTCAGATCGGCGCCAGCGGAGCGGAATTCGTGCCCCGTCCGATTACTTGTTTGCGTAGCACTGGGAGCCCTCTTGCCAGTATTCGCGCTGTATTGGTCGTCGGGGACTGGAGATCCACGCCGGGCGATGGTGGGCATCACCTTACTGCTAATTGCTCTCACGGTGGTGGCTCTGTCGGCCGCGGGTTCAGTAGCGAGGGTGAACACAGCATTGGTGTCTGCAATCGCCGTGTTTCAGTTGTGTCTCCTGGTGCCAGGCTCTATCGGCGGCCGCCTTCCCAACTTCCGGCTCATCGACTGGTCTGGTGCCGCATTGCGCCAGCCTCGTGAAGAGCGGGATCTGAACGCCCAGACATTGGACATACTTGAGGCCAAGCTTCCGCCGAACAGTGCGGTGGCTGTTTACACGATGGCGCTCTTCAGCTCGGCGAATCGAGTGTATGAGCCGGCAGCCCTGCGTCTCGGCGCTGCGATCAGGCACCATTCGCTGGAAATCGGCTACCTGTGGGACGAAGAACGATACGATGTGGCCATGCGCCGGCTCGCCGGCCTCGGATACCGGTACCTGCTGTTAGACTCCTTTGACGACGCGCAGGTTCGCAAGAGCCACATGCCGTATGTGCACTTCGACGCAGCGATGCTCGACATTCTGCGGAAACCAAATCCCGACCTACCTGGGCTCCGATTGATGGAAGAATTTCCGCTCGCCGGCAGAACCCAATGGCTCTTCGAGATCACCGATTCGGCGCGCACACTGGGCATCCCACCCGACCCGAACTTAATTGCCTTCGAAGGCAACCTGGCCGCGGCGCGTAATGGAGCTCGACCAGTTGCATCAAGTCACCAAGGCGGCTTCTCGGTCGACTTCATTAATGACGACCGTGCATCGACCGCATGGGGAGCCGCAGAAGGCGCCGAGGACGTATATGCCGGAGTGGTGCTAAGTCACCCGCACGCCGTAGGGCAAGTGCGGCTCGTGCTTTTTTCGCCGACAAACCGGTCCCATCTGCGGGATGTCAGCGTCGTGTGCTCAGATTCCGAGACCATCAGCACCGCCGAATGGCATGTTGTCCGGTCCCGTCTTGCTGGCCAATCGAATTTTGCCGAAAAGATCACGGTCCCGCCCTTGCCGGATCAGTCTGTCGTCGACATCGAAGTTGATCCGAACGATCCGAACGGCGGTGTTCATCGAGTTTGGGGATTTGCTTGTCTCAGTAGTTCTCGGGGATACCACCGAAACTATCTGCCGAGCGGGACCGGTGTTTATGTTCGAGAGTTGCAGATGCGAGAAAGGAAAGCAGCCGGGTCCCCTAGCGGAAAGCGTGGAGTATACTGAACTTGAAGGGAGAGCCCACTGGTGGCCTTCAAGAAAATCGTTGGGACGATATCCAAGACCCAGCCCGGCAGGACCTTCATTGATGGGGTATATTGTAACCGTATCGAGATCACGTCCGCCGGTATGACCGAGAGGATGGAACGCGTCTTCTTTCCTCTGAAGCTGGCTTTTTTGGTCGGTGCGGCGGAAACGGGAGAGTTTTTTTTCTGGAATTCCCACTGTTATGCGTTTCGATCCAGCAGTAGCTTAGTTGAGGATATAGATGGAGTACGTACGTCCTACTTCAAGAGGGATCTTCGCCTCCTCCTCCTTATGGCCGTTTCGGTGGTCCTGTTGCCGGTCGCGGCGTTCGTCATCATAAGAAGATTTCTGCGTGCTGGATCGCGCCGCCAAATGCGAGACTTCCTTTCCACGTAGGTAAATCCAACAGCCATGGCCATGCGTGAACTCTGCTGTGTCGTGTGTGCATCCTCTGAGTACCGTGTCCGCTACCCCGAACGTATTCCAGCCATCGAGTCATTGAATTTCTCAGCTCGCCGAAGCCCACAGAGATACCATGCCCGCATGGTGGAATGCCGTCGCTGTGGACTCGTCTACTCAAGTCCTTATTTTGACGAGGCCATGCTCAAGCTGCTCTATCGGGACGCCGCGTACATTGACGAGCAGCAGTTGGAAAATATGGCCGCCGACTACTTTCGTGAGTTTACTCGGTCGGCGGGAAATTTGGATCTCTCGGCGCGGATCCTGGAGATCGGCTGTGCCAATGGATTCTTCCTAGAGAGGCTGTATGAGGCCGGATATCAGAACTTCCGCGGTGTCGAGCCCGGAAAAGATGCTGTGTCGAAGGCATCTCGGGCCATTCAGGAGAAGATCACCAACGACTTTTTTCAGCCGTCTTTGTTTGCGACAGAATCTTTCGATGTCGTCTGCTGCTTTCAAATTTTCGATCACCTCCCCGATCCGGGCAGGTTTGTCGCTGATGTGCGGTCCCTCCTCCGACCGGGTGGGATCTTGATGACGATCAATCACAATATTCGGTCTCTAATCACGCGCGTCCTCGGCGAGAGGTCACCGATGTACGACATTGAGCATATCTACCTGTTTGATAAGTCCACCATCAACCGCCTTTTTGCGGCACATGGTTTTGAAGTAACTCGCGTTGCTAATCTGAGTAACTCATACACGCTTGCGTACGCAATCAAGATGTTTCCACTCCCTTCCGACATCAAGACTCTGCTGACAAAGGTGGGTAGTGGCGCCCTGTCTAAGGTGAATATCAGGGTCCCGGCGGGAAATATGGTGACTGTGGGGCGAAAGATACTCTAAGGGAGATCGCTCCAACGCCAATAAGCGGCTGCAGCCGCGTGGCTTTCAGGATACGAATCATGTTAATGTTCGGGTGTCCGCGTCCGTCCTGTACGGTGCCGGCGCGGGCTCACAGAGAACGTCAAAATGCGAAGAACCCGTGTCGGGACCGATTTCTCCGTCCCACTTCTGCTCTGCAGCGGCATGCTTCTCGCCCAGTCAAGCCAGCAGGTGTCATCCGTGCCCAAACTGATCCGCGTTACCAGTACATTCCACCCCGCCAACAGCTTCGCCACTTCGCCTGTGGAGAGCATCACTGCGTCCATTTATAGCGAAGAGAAAGGTGGCGGGCCGTTATGGAGCGAGACGCAGAACGTAAGCGTAGATTCAGAGGGACGCTACACGGCTTTATTGGGTTCGACACTACCGGATGGCCTTCCGTCCGAAATCTTTGCTACGGGCGCACCGCGCTGGCTGGGGATCCAATTCAACCGGCCAGGGGAGGGCGAACAGCCGCGCCTGCTGCTCGTGAGCGTTCCCTACGCATTGAAAGCTGGGGATGCAGAGACCCTCGGAGGCAGGCCGGCTTCCGCCTATCTGCTGGCCTCTGCCGCGAACGATGCGGCTTCTGCCGGCATCGATTCGACAACGCCGCGTGCGATGCCTCTGTCCGGCGAATCCAGCGATCCCAAGCCAACGCGCACTGCCGGCGCCACCAGCATCGCACCGAAGGCTAGCAGCGGCACGGCAAACTGCGTCGGACTCTTCGTCAATTCAATCGATCTCGGATGCTCAGTCATGTGGCAATCCGGAAGCAGGATCGGAGTCGGGACTAGTTCGCCCGGGGCGGCTTTGGACGTCATCGGGCAAGCCGCGATCGGCAGCGGAGGCAGTAGCCAGAGTTACGGATTTGACCTTTATGTCAATGGCGCCAACCCGACGGCTCTGCTGGACGCTTATGGCGTGCCGGGCACGGCATCGTTGTACCTCCAGGGAAGGACCAGCGGGGGCGTGTTCAACCATCAGCTAAGCGTGAACGGCAGTGGATTATTTTCGATCACTCCGAGCAGCACGGGTATCCCCACTATGTCCATCAGCCAAGGCGGGATTCTCAGCTTCGGCACCACGACGCCATGGCCGGGAGCGAAGTTTCAGATCCATTCGGGAGTGGATCAGAATCTCGCCTTGGCCGGGCCACTGTCTTTGCCGAATGGGGTGACACTACATTCCTTTAATGATGCGATAAGCGCCAATAAGGGGCTTGAGTTCCGCGGCTCGCCGGTGTTGTTCAGTGTCGGGAATGTTGGGATCAGCGTACCGTCGCCGGTTTCCAAACTCGATGTTGGGGGCGATATCAACCTGAGTGGAGCGCTCCGATTCCAAGGAATCGCCGGGCTGCTGATCAGCAATGGCAAAGGTAACACAGCCCTCGGGCCGCTCGCACTGGGACTCAACACGACCGGCACCAACAACTCGGCAAGCGGGTATAACGCCCTGGCCTTCAACTCCTCGGGACAACAGAATACAGGCACCGGCGGATACGCGCTGTTCTCTAACGGCACGGGTAGCTACAATACCGCCACCGGCTATGGAACTCTGCAGAGCAACACGAGCGGCAGCTACAGCACGGCCACCGGCTTCAATGCATTGGCGACAACCGGCGGTGCCGGCTTCAACACGGCGGACGGAGCGAACGCCTTGTACTCCAATACCCTCGGGCAGGACAATACTGCCTCCGGGTTCAGCGCGCTGTATTTGAACAGTGTCGGAAGCCAAAACACCGCGTCCGGCTACTACGCGATGTATTCGAATACATTTGGCGGCAACAATACGGCCGTTGGCTTCAACGCGCTCTACAGCAACAGCACAGGAAGCAACAACATTGCTCTCGGCTATCAGGCGGGCTACGTAGTCTCTGGAGGAAGCAACAATATCCACATCGGCAGTCAAGGCATATACAACGACAACTCCGTCGTTCGAATCGGCACCCCCGGCAATCAGACCTCCTTTTTCGTCGCGGGCGTGGCTGGCGCGAACGTTAACGGCGCTCCTGTCCTGCTGGACGCCGCTACAGGGCAATTGGGCGTGGCAAGCTCCTCCCGGCGCTACAAGGACGACATCGAGGACATGGGCGAAGCCAGCCGGGGTCTCCTACACCTCCGTCCCGTCACCTTCCGCTACAAGCAGCCTCTTGCCGACGGTTCGCGGCCGCTGCAATTCGGCCTGGTTGCCGAGGAGGTTGCCGAGGTGTTTCCGGAGCTCGTGGCGCGCTCGGCTGATGGACAGATCGAGACTGTCAAGTATCAATTACTGGAACCGATGCTATTGAACGAGCTGCAGCGGCAACAGGCAGAGATTCGTCATCAACGGGATCAAATCAGCAGACTGGAGGAGCGATTGGACGAACAAGGGCATCTGAGCAGCGCTCTCCAGGAACGCTTAGCCAAGCTCGAAAGTACCCTGGCACCGAGCCTTCGCTGAACACATGTCGGCTCCACCGGCTCAGCAGACGCAATAGCCAGATCGGGCGTCACTCCTGTATAATGAGCGTTTAATCTCGGAACAAGCCGGCGCCCGGTGCATGCGGTTGCGGTGCTTGGCCTTCAGCCTACGGAGTTCGATTTATGTCTGGACACGTCTCGGACCCCAACCTTGCACGGATCTACCGCACGCTGCAGTTGATCCGCCGCGCTGAAGAAGAGGTCGCGCGAATTTACCCTTCCGACAAGATCAAAAGCCCTGTGCACCTGTCGATCGGCCAGGAATCCGTGGCGGTCGGCGTCTGCGATCCGCTTCGTCCCGATGACGTAGTTTCGGGTACCTACCGCAGCCATGCCGCTTACATCGCCAAGGGTGGCGACTTAGCCGCGATGTTCGCCGAGCTGTACGGAAAAGATTCAGGCTGCGCCCGCGGAAAAGGCGGCTCCATGCATATAGTGGGCATGGATCAGTACATACTTGGGACATCCGCTGTCGTCGGCACGACGGTCCCCATCGCCTTGGGTTACGCGCTCGCCCTGAAGCGCGAGGGGCGGCAGCGCGTTGTGGCCGCCTTCTTCGGCGACGGCGCCACGGAGGAAGGCGTCTTTTACGAGAGTCTGAACTTCGCCGCCCTGCACAAGCTGCCTGTCCTTTTCGTTTGCGAGAATAACGGCTACGCGATCCACACGCCCCTGTCGAAACGATGGGCGACGCCGCGCCTCTGCGAACGGGTCGCTACCTATGGCATACCGGCACACCAGGTCTGCGATTCCGATGTGCTGGCGATCTGGAACCTGGCATCCGAGGCCTACTCCTCGATCCGGGGAGGCTCCGGTCCGATATTTCTTGAATGCAAGACCTATCGCTGGCGGGAGCATGTGGGTCCGGGTGAAGATTACCATGCCGGGTACCGCACCCGCGATGAATTGCGTCCCTGGCAGGAGAACGACCAGGTTGCGATAATCGGCGCCAGGCTCGATCCCGCGGAGAAGGCTCGTCTCGACACCGAAATCGAGAAGGAAATCGCCGCTGCGATTGATTTTGCCGAGACCAGCCCATTCCCGGAACCGAAGGAACTTCATACCAATGTCTACGCCTAGCCAAGCTACGACCGGCGTTGTCGATGCACCCCAGCAACGGGTTCTCCGCTACGTCGACGCGCTCTGCGAAGGGGTCGCGCAGGAGATGGACCGCGACCCGCGGGTTTTTCTGTTTGGCTTGGATGTTGACGATCATAAAGCTATTCAAGGATCCACCCGCGGCCTGCAGGAGCGCTTCGGCCGCGACCGCGTCTTCAACACGCCTCTTTCAGAGGACGCGATGACGGGGGTGGCCATCGGTGCGGCTATGGCCGGCATGCGGCCGATTCACGTGCACATCCGCATGGACTTCATGATGCTGTGCATGAATCAGCTCGTGAATATGGCGTCCAAGGCGCACTACATGTACGGCGGCACGGTCAAGGTTCCCATGGTGGTCCGGTCGATGATCGGTAAGAGCTGGGGCCAGGGCGCACAACATTCTCAAGGCCTGCACGCCCTTTTCATGCACATTCCCGGCCTCAAAGTGGTTGCGCCTTCTAACGCCCATGACGCCAAGGGTTGCATGATCGCCGCGATCCGCGACGACAATCCGGTCATCTTTGTCGAGCACCGCCTCTTGTACTTCAGCGAAGCCTATGTGCCGGAAGAATCCTTCACCGTCACGCCGGGACGAAGCCGTGTCGTCGTGAACGGGGGCGATATCACCGTCGTTGGGGTATCCAACATGGTGATGGAGTGCTTGCGGGCACACGAGATGCTTCTCGATGAAGGTATCTACGCGGAAGTGATCGATCCCATCTGGCTGTCCCCGCTCGATGCCGACACGATCGCAGCTTCGGCCGAACGCACCGGCAAACTGTTGGTGGTGGACAACGCCTGGCTGGATTGCGGCGCCAGCGCGGAAATCGTGGCCCGCGTGGCCGAACGCGCCACGCGGCCCATCCAGGTCGCACGCATGGGCTTTGCCCCGACCAGTTGCCCTCCCAGCCCCACGCTGGAGCATGTATTCTATCCCAACCCGGCGACCATCGCGCAGCGCATCCATGAGATGGTTCGACCTGGTGTGGCGTGGACACCGGACGTCGAGCGCGCGCGGTTGGCGTACCAAGCCCAGTTCCGAGGTCCCTTTTAAGAGACACGAGATCCGATGTTTTACGAACTGTCTGCCTCCACGTGGGGGCCCGAAGAGATCGAAGCGATCCGCCAGACCGTCGAGCGCGGACGCTTCACCATGGGTGAGGAAGTCGCCGCTTTCGAGCGGGAATTCGCCGAGTATTTCGGAATGAAGCATGGAGTGATGGTGAACTCCGGGTCGTCGGCCAACCTGGCTGCGGTTGCCGCCTTGTTCTACAAAAAAGACCGTCCACTCCGCCGCGGCGACGAGGTGATCGTCCCCGCCATATCATGGAGCACTACCTATCACCCGCTCCAGCAGTACGGCCTCAAGCTGCGTTTTGTGGACGTGGAACTCCAGACGCTCAACCTCGACGTCAGCAAGCTGGAGCGCGCGCTGACTCCAGGGACACGGGCCATCGTAGCAGTCAGCATTCTAGGCAACCCAGCCGCGATGGACGTGATCCAGCGCTTCGCTCAGGAGCACGGCCTTTACCTCATCGAAGACAATTGCGAGTCGATGGACGCCGAATTGAACGGCCGCAAGACCGGAACATTCGGGCATCTGAACACCTTCAGCTTTTTCTTCTCCCATCACATTTCGACGATGGAAGGTGGCATCATACTGACCAACGATCTCGAGCTCGACCATCTGCTGCGCTCGATTCGCGCTCACGGTTGGACGCGCGACTTGCCCAAGGACTCGCCGCTCTTCGAGCGTCGTGGCGACGACCATTTCGAGGCATATCGCTTCATCCTCCCCGGCTACAACCTCCGGCCGCTGGAGCTGAGCGGCGCCATCGGCCGCCGCCAGTTGAAGAAGCTCCCCTCGATGACCGCACTGCGGCGCTGCAACATGGCTATATTCCAGAGCCTCTTCGCTGGCGACGACCGATTCATCCTGCAGCGGGAAAACGGCAAGAGCTCCTGCTTTTCGTTCACGCTCATTCTGAACCCTGCCCGAAACATCGACCGCGACCGCGTGTTCCAAGCTCTGCGCCACGCCGACATCGGGTTTCGTATCATCACAGGCGGCTGCTTCCTGCGCCATGACGTCGTCAAGTACTACGACTACGAGATTGTGGATGGCGGGGTTCCGAATGCCGACCTGGCTCATGATCGCGGCTTCTTCGTAGGCAATTTCCCGCACGATTTGACGCCGCAGCTCACCGAACTCCGCCGGGTACTGGACCGTGCGTGCTCACAATGAACATGACCAACCAATTTTCCATCCTCGTCACCGGCGGCGCCGGTTACCTCGGCTCGACACTGGTGCCGGCTCTTCTGGATGAAGGGCATCGCGTCACGGTACTCGATAACTTCCTGTTTGGCCAGGCATCGCTGAACCATCTCTGCGCCAACCCAAATTTCGAGGTTCACCGCGGTGATGCCCGCGATTCGGAAGTTCTCAAGCCGCTGCTGCGCGATGCCGATATCATCATTCCCCTGGCAGCGCTCGTCGGTGCGCCGCTCTGCAACAACGACAAGATCGGCGCAGAAACGATCAATCGCGATGCGGTTCTCACACTGATCCGGCTTGCCAGTCCCCAACAGCGCATCATGATGCCGGTCACGAATAGCGGTTACGGAATCGGCGAGGCCGGGAAATTCTGCACGGAGGAAACACCGTTACGGCCCATCACGCTTTATGGCCGCACCAAGGTACAGGCCGAACAGGCCGTGCTGGAACGCGGCAACTGCATCAGTTTCCGTCTTGCCACTGTGTTTGGAATGTCGCCGCGCATGCGGATTGACCTGCTGGTGAACGATTTCGTCTACCGTGCGGTCAACGACCGAGCAGTCGTTCTGTTCGAAGCCCATTTCAAGCGCAACTACATCCACGTGCGCGATGTTGCCCGCGCGTTCGTGCACGGAATCTGCAATTTCGAGAGCATGCGGGACCAGCCGTATAACGCGGGTCTTTCCGACGCCAACTTGTCGAAACTGGAATTATGCCAGCAGATCCAGGCCCATCTGCCGAAATTCGTGTTCTTGGAGGCTCCGGTTGGCGAGGACCCCGACAAGCGGGATTACATCGTCTCCAACGAGAAGATCGAACGGAGCGGTTATCGGCCCGCGCACTCGCTCGACGACGGCATTCGGGAACTGATCAAGGGGTACCGCATGCTCCGTAATTCGGTTTATGGGAACGTGTAGTGCGCTCGCGACTGCCCCGCTCGCCTTCCGGTGGCAACTGAGATGAGCACCAGTTTCTCACTTGAAGGCAAGCGCGTCTGGGTAGCGGGTCATGCCGGAATGGTCGGCAGCGCGCTCGTACGCCGGCTCCCCGCCACCCAGGCCGAGGTCCTCATGGTCCCCCGGGCCGCGTGCGACCTCCGCGACCAGTCCGCCGTGCACGCTTGGGTAGCTGAGAACCGTCCCGACGCGGTTTTTGTCGCGGCCGCCGTGGTTGGCGGCATCGAGGCCAATCGAACCCGCCCTGCAGAATTTCTCTACGACAACCTGCTCATTGCGGCGAACATCATCCACGCCTCGGCCGAATGTAACGTGGCCAAGCTGATGTTCCTGGGATCGTCCTGTTTCTACCCGCGAGAGGCGGACCAGCCTATCCGTGAGGACAGCCTGCTCACCGGTGCGTTTGAGCCTACCAACGAGTGGTATGCCGTTGCCAAGGTTGCGGGCGTCAAACTCTGCCAGGCGTACCGCCGGCAGCAAGGAAAAGACTTCATTTCGGTGGTGCCGACCAACCTCTACGGACCGGGGGACAATTTCGATCTGGCCGGGAGCCACGTGATCCCTGCAATGCTTCGACGCTTCCATGCGGCCAGCCTGAGAGAAGCCCCGCAAGTCGAGTTGTGGGGCACTGGCCGGCCATTGCGCGAGTTTCTGTACGTCGATGACGCTGCCGATGCGCTCGTCTACCTCATGGAGAACTACTCGGCCGAGGAGATCATTAACGTCGCAGGCGGCGAGGTCGTCAGTATCGCAGCTTTGGCCGAAGCAGTCGCCGCCGTTGTCGGGTACAAGGGCGAGATTCGCTTCGATGTCGCCAGGCCAGACGGCATGCCGCGCAAAGCTCTGGACGACAGGCTGATTCGCGCCACGGGCTGGCGCCCCAAGGTGCCTCTCGGGGAAGGGCTGCGGCGGACCTATGCGTGGTTTGTGGAAGATGCATCGTCGCGTACCCCGGCGGGTGGAAAATGATAAAATTTGCCGTAAGCTGGAGGAGGAAGATTCGTAGATGAACAAGCTCGACCTGCTGCTCATCAATCCAGGCGGACGTGAGTTGATTTATCAGGATCTGGGCGCGGAACTCAGTGCTATCGAGCCGCCGCTCTGGTGCCGGCTGCTCGCGGGCTATGTGTACGATCGCGGTTATTCGGTTGACATTCTCGACTCCGAGGCTGAGAACAAAGGACCTCAGACCATTGCCCGCGACGTTATCGCGCGGCAGCCGCGCCTGGTGGGCATGGTCGTCTTTGGCCACCAGCCCTCCGCCTCGACTCAGCAGATGACAGGCGCCACTCCGATTCTGCGAGCCATCAAGGAACTCGATCCCGAACAGAAGATCATCCTGGTTGGTGGTCATGTGTCGGCCCTTCCCGAACGAACCATGACCGAGGAAGCCGTCGATTTCGCCTGCAACAGCGAGGGACCCGTCACGGTTCACGAACTCCTCCAGGCACTGGACTCGGGTTTCTCCGCCGATTTCAGCAAAGTGGCGGGCCTGGTTTGGCGCGAAGAGGGACATATCCGCCAGAACCTGGCGCCTCCGCTGATCAAAGATCTCGATTCCGACCTCCACGGTAACGCCTGGCACCTGCTGCCCATGTCCGCCTACCGGGCACATAACTGGCAATGCTTCGGGGACCTGGCCTCGCGCAAGCCTTACGCTTCCATCTATACGACTCTCGGCTGTCCCTATAAGTGCTCGTTCTGTTGCATCAACGCGCCATTCGGCACCAATCGCTACCGGATGCGCCAGCCCGAGAAAGTGGTCGAAGAAGTGGATCATCTCTATCACACCTTCGGGGTGAAGACCTTCAAGATCATAGACGAGATGTTCGTTCTCAACGATCGGCATGTTAGCGGGATCTGCGAACGGCTGGCCGCTAAGCCCTACGCGAGCGAACTCAATTTCTGGGCTTACGCGCGCGTCGATACGGTGCGCCCCGAGCGTCTTCAGTTGCTACGGTCCGCGGGAATCCGGTGGTTGGCCCTCGGAATCGAGTCCGGCAGCGAACATGTGCGTGATGGCGCTGAGAAGTCCCTGGACGCGGAAGATATAGTCAATATCGTCCGTTCCATTAAAGATGCCGGCATCTATGTCATTGGTAACTATATTTTCGGTCTGCCTGACGACGACCTGGCAAGCATGCAGCAGACGCTCGATCTGGCACAGAATCTGAATTGCGAATTTGCCAATTTCTATTCGGCCATGGCCTATCCCGGCTCGCCTCTCTACACGATGGCTGTGAATAACGGTTGGAAATTGCCGGAACGCTGGAGCGGATTCTCCCAGCACAGCTATGATTGCCTGCCTCTGCCTACCGAAAGGGTGAGCGCGGCGGACGTGCTGCGCTTCCGCGACCGCGCTTTCCACGAATATTTCGAGAATCCCATATACCTCAATATGGTCTCGGAGAGATTCGGACGGGAGACTCGCCGGCATATCGAGGAGATGACGCGCACGCGGTTGCGTCGGGCATTGTTGGAGAGCGACGTGCCCGGCGCTGTGCGGACACCCGCATTCGATTCGAGTGGCCCGTTTAGTATCGTTTCTACCTGATGACTCTCGCAGATATTGACGTGGCTGTTCTGGCCGGCGGATTGGGCACGCGCCTTCGCGACGTCCTCCCGGACACTCCCAAGGTTTTGGCGCCGGTGGGCGGCAAACCGTTTCTCGAACACCTTCTTGGCTGGCTGCAGTGGCAGGGTGTGCGGCGTGTCGTCCTGTGTCTGGGATACCGCGCCGGCGCCGTTCACCGGTTCCTCGATCAGCGCAGCTTTCCCCCTCTCGAAATCAAGGTGTTGACTGAGCCCGAACCGCTCGGGACGGGCGGCGCCCTCGCATATGCGTTGCCGTTCCTGACGTCCGACCCTGTCATGGTGATGAACGGCGATACCATTGTCGAGGCGGACTTGAACGCCTTCCTGATGGATTACCGTTCGTCACGCGCGGAGGCTTCAATACTGTGTGTGCAGGTTGAGAACGCGGGTCGTTACGGGCGCCTCGAAATCGATGCCGACAGGCGCGTGATTCGCTTCGCCGAGAAAGATCCATCGGCTGTGGACCTCTCGTGGATCAATGGTGGAACGTACCTTTTCGGCCGCCCGATCCTGAGGCAGGTGGCCAGCCTCGACAAGGGCTCCCTGGAGCGTGACATCCTGGCGCAGACGCCCGCCGGCCGGATCCGCGCCTTCCCCACCGCAGGCCGGTTCCTGGACATCGGCACTCCCGAAACTCTCGCCATTGCCAAGGAGGTCCTGGCACAGCTATGATCATGAGCCGCACCCCGTTTCGCATCTCGCTATTCGGCGGAGGCACCGATTACCCGGCCTGGTACCGCGAGCACGGTGGTGCCGTCATCGGGACCACAATCAACAAGTACTGCTACATTACGTTTCGAAGACTCCCACCATTTTTTGAGCATCGCCACCGCATCGTCTACTCCCGGATCGAGCTTCCGCAGCATGTGGAGGAAATCCAGCACCCCGCAGTCCGAGCAGTGTTAAGCGAATACCGAGTCGAGGAGGGGGTGGAAATTCAGCATTATGGCGACCTCCCGGCCCGCTCCGGCATGGGATCCAGTTCGGCGTTTACGGTTGGGTTGCTGAATGCGCTGCGTGCGTACAACGGGCAGATCTCTTCCGCCGAGTGCCTGGCAAAAGAGGCGATCCGCCTTGAACAGGAAGTTATCAAGGAAGCCGTCGGATCGCAGGACCAGGTGTGGGCCGCTTACGGCGGAATCAACATGATCCAGTTCCATCCTGACGGCAGGTTCGATGTGACCCCCGTCATTATCTCCGCGCAGCGCCGTCAGGAATTGCAATCTCACCTCCTCCTCTTCTTCACGCGTTTTTCGCGCACGGCGGAAACCATTGCCAGCCGCAAGATCGAGAACCTCTTGGCCCGCCGTTCCCAGCTTTACTGCATGCACAAGATGGCTGAGCAGGCCATGGCGATTCTGCAGAATCCATCCAGGCCGATTTCTGAAATCGGCAGTCTGCTTCGCGAGTCGTGGCGCCTCAAGAAGGAACTGGCGGAATGCGTGACTACGGATGCGATCGACGGAATGTATGCCGCTGCCTTGGGCGCCGGCGCGCTGGGCGGCAAATTACTGGGAGCCGGAGGCGGGGGGTTCATGTTGATCTTCGCTGAGCCACATACTCACCAGGCCATTCGCGATGCACTGCGCGGCCTGATTGAAGTATCGTTCGAGATCGGCAGCCCGGGGAGCCGAATCGTTATTTATGAGCCAAACGGCTTGGGCGTCGGCCGCTCTTGAGCCGGCAGCCGAGGCAGCTTACTTCCGAGCATTTGTAATGGGCGCCACAATCCTAAACCACCGTCGCGTTGCCTTTCAGAACACCCGGTTCACCGTCTTCGCAGATCACATCGCCGCAGGGGCCCTGGAGGTACTCGACTTTCTGGTAGTCGCGCCCCACTGTTACCGTGCAGATGGCCTGACGGGCGTGGCCGTCATCCCGATCCGGCAGGACCTCGTCCTGCTGCTCGATCGATATCGGCACCCGGTCTCGGGGCGCGTATGGGAATTGCCGCGTGGCTTCATCGATGCAGGCGAGGAGCCGGCAGATGCCGCCCTGCGCGAATTGGCGGAAGAGACCGGCCTTGCGTGTCCTCCCAAGAAGCTGATCCATCTAGGCTCGTTTATGCCCGATCCCGGGATTCTCAGTGCCCATGTCGCTTTATACGCCGCTGCCGGGTGCCAACCGGGCGCCGGTCGGCTCCACGATGAGATTGGGATCGAAGGCAGTCATTGGTATGCTCGGGATGAGGTAAAGCGTCTGCTGCGCACCGGTGCAATACAGGATGGCGCCTCCTGCGTGGCTTTGTATCGGTATTTTGCAGCTTTGGAAGATGGGGGCACGGAATGAATCTGTCGGACTACCTGGCGGAATCGAGCAGGGTTCTCGAGCTTTCGAGCCGCGCCTGGAGCGGCGACCTGGTGTTCGACACCGTAAACGCTGTTACCGAGGCGCTTAGGCAAGGAAAGCCATTGTTGGTATGTGGGAACGGAGGCTCCGCTGC
>Ga0335083_10004309_pt1 | contig 18158 bp, 12 predicted proteins | sample Lox_Sample_42_FD_206716 | JGI IMG/M metagenome (GOLD analysis project Ga0335083, IMG submission 206716) | Soil microbial communities from Loxahatchee National Wildlife Refuge, Florida, United States - Lox_Sample_4.2 | ecosystem: Environmental > Terrestrial > Soil > Wetlands | place: USA...
CGGTCGTGAGTTCGCTGTCCGATTTCCCCGCCGGCTTCCTCTGGGGCGTCGCCACCTCGGCGCAGCAGATCGAGGGCGCAACCGACGAGGGCGGCCGCGGCGAGTCGGTCTGGGACCGCTTCGCCGCGACGCCCGGCCGCGTCGCCGACGGCTCGACGCCGCGCATCGCGTGCGACCACTGGCACCGCTGGCGCGAGGACGTCGCGCTGCTGAGCTGGCTGGGCGTGCGCGCCTACCGCTTCTCGGTGTCCTGGCCGCGCGTGCTGCCCACCGGGCGCGGCGCCCCCCTCACCGCCGGACTCGATCGCTACGATGCGCTGGTGGACGCGCTGCTCGAAGCCGGCATCCGCCCGCTGCTGACGCTCGATCACTGGGACCTGCCGCAGGCGCTCCAGGAGGAGGGCGGCTGGTCGAGCCGCTCCTGCGTCGATGCGTTCACCGCGTACACCGAGGCGGTGAGTCGGCGGCTCGGCGACCGCGTGTCGATGTGGGTGACGCACAACGAGCCGTGGTGCATCTCGCACCTCGGCTGGGAGGTGGGCGCGCACGCTCCCGGTCGGCGCGACGCGGCCGCTTCGCTGCGCGTGGCGCACCACCTGCTCGTCGCACACGGCCGCGCGGTCGAGGTGCTGCGGCGCAACGCTCCACGCGCCGAGGTCGGCATTGTGCTGATCCTGAGCCCGATCCACGCAGCCTCGCAGGGCGCGGCCGACGTGGACGCGGCGCGCAGGCTCGACGGCAGCCTGAATCGCTGGTTCCTCGACCCGCTGTTCCGCGCCGCCTACCCCGGGGATGCGCTGCTCGATCGCGTGCGACTCGGCCAGCTCGCCGACACCTCGCCCGAGTTCATGCGCGATGGCGACCTGGCGTGCGCCGCGGCTCCTTGCGACTTCCTCGGGATCAACTATTACAGCCGCAATGTCGTGCGCGCCGGCGCAGGCGGCGAGCCCGAGAGCGTCCGCGTCGCGCCGCCCGAGGCGCTGACGGCGATGGGCTGGGAGGTCTACCCCGAGGGGCTCGAGGAAATCCTGCTGCGCGTGCAGCGCGACTACGCCCCGCGCCGCGTGCTGGTCACGGAGAACGGCGCCGCGTGGCCGGACGGGCCGGGCCCCGAGGGCCATCTGGCCGACCCGCGTCGCGTCGCCTACCTGCGCGCACACGTCGAGGCGCTCGGGCGCGCGGCGCGCGCCGGCGTGCCCGTCGCGGGCTACTTCGTATGGTCGTTGCTGGACAACTTCGAATGGGCGGAGGGCTTCTCGAAGCGATTCGGGCTCTTCCACGTCGACTTCGCGACGCAGCGGCGCTCGGCGAGGGAGAGCGCGTACTGGTACCGCGACATCGTCGCGCGGGGCGTGACCGAGGACGTCCCGGGGCCGCACAACGCAAGGAGATCCCCGTGAACTGGCCGATCGACCGTCCGCCGTCTTCCGGCGCGCGCGTCTTCGCCGCGTCGCTGGCGGCGGCGCTGTCGCTGGCGCTCGCCCCACGCCCGGCGCTCGCCGCCGACGCCGCCCTTCAGGAACGCGAGGCGGTGCACGTCGTCGCCGACAGCAGCGGCTGGCGGCTGCAGGTGGGCGGCCGCGACTTCCTCGTGCGCGGCGTCAACTGGGATTACATCCCGATCGGCCAGAACTACAGCTTCAACCTGTGGGCGCAGCCCGAGGACATGATCTCGGCGGCGCTCGACCGCGAGATGGCACTGGTCGCCGCCATGGGCGCCAACGTCATCCGCCTCGACGTCGGGATACCGCCGCGCTGGGTGCGCTACATCCACGACCGCTACGGGATCTACTGCATCCTCGACCATCCGGTGGGACGCTACGGCATCACGCTTGCCGGCGTCTGGCATCCAAGCGTGGACTACTCCGACCCCAGGATGCGCGCGGCGATCGAGGCCGACGTGGCGGCCGCCTTCGCGCCCTACCACGGCGTTCCCGGCGTGCTCATGTACATGCTCGGCAATGAGAACAACTACGGCCTGACGTGGAGCTCGTTCGAGATCGAGGCACTGCCCAAGGGCGAACGCGACGCGGCGCGCGCGCGCTATCTCTACTCGCTGTTCGACGATGTCGCCGCCGCCACCAAGACCGCCGATCCCGACGTCCCGGTGGCGATCGCCAACGGCGATGCGCAGTACATCGACCTCGTGGCGAAGGAGTGTCCGCACGTCGACATCTTTGCGTGCAACGTCTACCGCGGCATCTCCGCCGGGGACCTGTTCAAGCAGGTGCGCGAAAAGCTGGCGCGGCCGCTGATGTTCAGCGAGTTCGGCTGCGACGCGTTCAACGCCCGCGATCTGCGCGAGGACCAGGCGATGCAGGCGAAATACCTCATCGGCCAGTGGCACGAGATCTACACCCAGACCGACGGCCACGGCGGCGAGGGCGATGCGATCGGCGGCTGCGTCTTCCAGTGGTCGGACGGCTGGTGGAAGTACAAGCAGGACGAGCGGCTCGACATCCACGACACGAACGCCTCGTGGCCGGACGCGGGTTACGCCGACGACTACGTCCCGGGCGAGAACAACATGAACGAGGAGTGGTGGGGGATCTGCGCCAAGGGTTTTCCCGATGGGCGCGAGCTCTACGACCTCTACCCGCGGGCGGCGTACTACGCGCTGCGCCAGATCTTCCAGCTCGATCCCTACGCTCCGGGCGCCACCGACGAGGCGATCCGCGTCCACTTCACCGGCATCACGCCCGGCGAGACCGCTCTGCGCGCGCGCGGTGACGCGGGCGCGCTTGCGACGAGCACGCTGGAGCGCGCGCGTGTGGCCGGCGTGCGCATGGACGTCGAGACCATCTCGACGAACGGCGAGCGAACCGAGGCGCCGGTGCCGGGCGACCCGGCGTACTACGGCTACGGGCAGTTCCAGACCTTCTTCGCGGACCTGCAGGCGGATCCCTCGCCCGCCGTCACGGGCAAGGTGTCGCTCAACGTACGCGGGGACGTGCCGACCAACACGATCGACCAGATCTTCTACGAGAACCGCAGCACCCAGAAGATCAAGGTCTACCAGGCCAGCATGTCCTGGGAGTCGCACTGGTTCAATCTCAACAGCTTCTATCGCGTCGGCCACTACCACTGGGGCTACGAGGGCGATTTCTTCGGGCTGTACCGCGAGGCGGACTACGGCGCCAACATCGACATCTACGACGGCGAGGCGCCGGTGGGATTCGAGGCCGAGGGCAAGCGGGGGTTGAGCGGCTTCACATTCGCCTACGGCCCGCAGCTGTGGTGGGGCGCCAACCCGTCGTTCTACGTCAGGTACAACCGCCGGATCGGCCGGGTCGATGCGACCTGGGTCCAGGAGAACGACATCGCCCGGGCTTCGAATGCCGCCGGCCAGCCGACCGCGACGATCCCGCTGCAGCCCGCGTCGCGGACGAGCATCGACCTGAAGACCACGCGCGGTTCGACGATCGTCGAGGGCGGCGCGCTGTGGGCCAACCAGAACAAGTTCGGCGAGCCGTTCCAGGTTGCCGAGCCCAGCGCGGGCAGCTACCTCGTGCTGCGCGACGAGATCCGCGAATCGGACACCTTCGGCGGCAAGCTCAAGATCATGGGTGCGCGCGGGCGATTCATGTGGTACGCGCAGGGCGCCGACATGGGCCTCGTGGCCGACGGCGGGCCCACCGCGACGACGACGTACACGGGCTGGAGCCTCAAGGACTCGGGCCTCGGCAACCAGCGCAACGCGCTCGGCGGGTTCGTGTTCAGCCTCGGAAACCTGCAGGTCGGTCCGAACGCGCTCTGGCAGAAGCCCATCATCGGGCCGATGCCGGCGGACGCGCCCTCGCCCGGGCGGCTGCGCGACATCTTCGACGATCCCTTCGCGGTGCGCGAGAACCGCGAGATGACCGCCGCCGAGATCCTGCTGAGCTACGACCCGACCCCCGGGACGTGGCTCTACGCGTGGGACAACGACGTGCGCGAGGACGCGAAGCTCGCCGGCAGCCTCGGCTTCGTCTACCGCCACATGCCGACGAGCCGCGACGCCGCGATCGGCTTTCTCTCGGATGGCGTCACCTACTTCGTCGCCGCCGCCTCGCCGCCGCCGCGGGACCTCTGGGAGCTCAACGCGCGGGCGGTCTCGCGTCCGTCGCCCAACGTGCGCGTCGTGGCGCACGCGTACTTCGGCACCGGCGAGCCGAATGTCGCACCCGACCCGCGCCTCGTCACGCGCTCGGGCGCGGACGTGCGGATCGCCGACCACTCGGCGCTGCTCAGCGCCGGCGTCAAGTTCAACGACTGGGGCCCCTACGATTACTACCGGGACTACAACCTCACTTACCCGGTGCAGCTGATCGGCGATCTCTCGGAGTCGCTGGGCACCCCGCAGTGGTTCGACACGAATCCGCAGACGCGGATCGGCGTGCGATACACGTGGCGTTCGCTCGATGCGTTCTCGCCGCGCTACATCGGCCTGCCGGGCGACCCGAACGGCCACGAGTGGGAGTTCCGCACCTACCTCAAGCTGGCGCTCTGACCTCGGCGGGAGCCGGCGGCGTCACCGCGTGGCAGGCAACGCGGCGATCGGGCCCGTGCGCGACCAGCTCGGGCGAGACGACGCGGCAGCGATCCATCACCAGCGGGCAGCGCGGGTGGAACCGGCACCCGGCGGGAGGGTTCTGCAGGCTCGGCGGCGCGCCGGGAATGCCCTCGAGCACGCCCGCGTCACCGTGCAGGGACGGGAACGCCCGCAGCAGGCCCCGGGTGTAGGGATGGAGCGGGTCCCGCGCGATCGACGCGGCCGGCCCGATCTCGACCAGGCGCGCGGCATAGAAGATCGCGACGCGGTCGGAGAACTGCAGCATGCGCCCCAGGTCGTGGGTGATGAACAGCACCGAAAACCCCTGGCGCCGCTGCAGCGCGCGAAGCTGCTCGAGAATCTCGCGCTCGACGATGACATCGAGCGCGGTCGTCGGCTCGTCGAGGATCACGATCGAGGGCTCGAGCGCCAGCGCCTGCGCGATGCACACGCGCTGCCGCATGCCGCCCGAGAGCTGGTGCGGGAAGGCCTCGAGCAGCGCGCGTGGGATGCCGACGCTCTCGAGCAGCGCCCCGGCACGCTCGTGCGCCGCGTGCGGGCCCATGTCGCCGTGGGCGTGCAAGGCGTCGACGATCTGCTCGCCGATCGTGGTCACCGGGTTGAGCGCGTCCATCGCGCTCTGGAACACGAGCGCGATCCGGCGCCAGCGCACGGCGCGCAGCTCGGCTTCGGTGAGCGCGAGCACGTCGGCGCCCTCCAGTCTCACCTCACCGCCCGAGATCACCGCGGGCGGTGGCAGGATGCGCAGCAGCGCCTGGGCCAGGGTCGACTTGCCGCTGCCCGACTCGCCCGCGATGCCCAGCACCTCGCCGCGCCCGAGCCGGAACGAGGCATGGTCGACGGCGCGCACGGCGCCGTGGGCGGCGACGTAATCGACGCAGAGGTCGCGCACCTCGAGCACGGGCTCAGTCACGGTCCGGCACCACCGGCGTGGAGCGTGGCACGCCAAGACCGTGCGCCGCGAGGTGCGCGCGCCAGTCGCGCTCAAGCTGCAGCCGGGGATTGGTGACCTCGTCGAACCCGGAGTTCAGCATGCTGAGCGCGAAGCCCACCAGCGCGACGCACAGGCCGGTGGGCGCGAACGTCCACCAGGCGCCGGTGAGCAACGCCGAGTCGTTCTGCGCCCAATAGAGATTCGTACCCCAGGTGACGCCCGAGACGTCGCCGAGCCCCAGGAACTCAAGTCCGACCTGCGCCCCGATCGCGAAGATCGTGCTGCCAATCGCCTGCGCCACGAGCAGCGAGGTCATGGTGGGCAGGATCTCGGAGAAGATGATGCGCGCGTCCGACTCGCCGCTCACGATCGCCGCCGCGATGAAGTCCCGCTGCCGCACGCTCAGCGTCTGGGCCCGCAATACGCGCGCGTTCCACGCCCAGCCCGTCACGACGAGCACGAGAGCCAGCGTGAGCGGTCCGGAGGGCAGATAGGCCGCGATCACGATCGCGAGCGGCATGCCGGGCAGCACCAGGAAGACGTTGAACAGCAGAGACAGCAGGCCGTCGGCGCGCCCGCCGTAGAAGCCGGCGGTGACGCCCACGACCGCACCGAGCAGCACGACCGTGATCCCGACCGCGAAGCCGATGGCCAGCGAGACGCGCGTGCCGACGACGAGCTGCGCCAGCACGTCCTGGCCCTCGCCGGTCGTGCCCAGGAGGTGGCGCCACGTCGGCGGCTGCAGCGGAATGCCGACGAACGCCGTCGGGTCGCCGACGAACAACGGCCCGAGCAGGCCGAAGAGCGCGAACGCGACGAGCAGCGCGGCGCCGATCGCGGCCTTGCGATCGCGCCGGATCGCCTCCAGCCAGGGCGCGATGCCCGGGGCGCGCGCGCCGTCGCTCACGAGGCGGTGTCCCGGATGCGCGGGTCAAGCCACAGGTAGACGATGTCGACGAGCCAGTTCGCGCCGAGCACGGCGAGCGTGATGACGAGGAAGATGCCCTGCATGAGCGGATAATCCTGGTTGCGCACGGCCTGCAGCAGCAGGTAGCCCTGTCCGGGGTAGGCGAACACGATCTCGGTGAGCAGCGAGCCGCCGAGCACGAACCCCAGCGCCATCCCGAAGCTCGTGACGTTCGGCAGCAGCGCGTTGCGCGCGGCGTAGCGCAGCACGACGCGCGCGGGATGGAGGCCCTTCGCGCGCGCGAGGTTGACGTACTCCGAGCCGAGCACGGCGATCATCGTGTTGCGCATCGACAGCAGCCAGCCCCCGAGGTTGGCGAGCACGATCGAGCCGACGGGCAGCACGGCATGCGCCGCAACGTCGGCCGCGAACGCGACGGTCCACCCGGGCCGGATGTCGTCGGAGTAGGCGTGGCCGATCGGGAACCAGCGCAGGCCGAAACCGAGCCCGTAGAGCGCCAGCATCGCCACCCAGAAATAGGGCAGCGCGCCGAGGAACACGAGCACCGGCGGCATCACGCCGTCCACCCAGCCGCGTCTCCACCACGCGGCGACGACGCCGAGCAGCGTGCCCAGCGCGAAGCTGATCACGACCGCGCTCCCCGCGAGGAAGAGCGTCCACACCAGCGCCGTGCCGATCACCGAGAGCACCGGGGAGGGGAAGTAGGCCACCGAGGTGCCGAAGTCCCCCCGCAGCGCGTGCGCGAGGTAGGTGAGGTACTGGCGCCAGAGCGGGGCGGGCGTGAGGCCGAACGTGGCGCGCAGCGCCTGCAGCGCGGCGGGCGAGAGCCGGCCCTGGAAGCGCGCGAACAGCGCCGTCGCCGGATCGCCCGGAATCAGCCGGGGCAGGAAGAAGTTCACCGTCAGCGCCACCCAGCCCGCGACGGCGTAGAAGCCGAGCCGGCGCAGCAGGAATCTCATCGGGGCGACGTCCGCGGCGCGAGCTGCGTGAGCACGAGGAGCACCTCGCCGGCGTCGAACTTGTTGGGCGAGGGGTCGGCGTACGGATCGCGCCGGGAGGGGAATCCGGCGAAGCGCCCGGTGTTGTACTCGGCCCACGACGGGCCCGGGTAGAGCGGAATGGCGGGAGCCTCGCTCACGAAGACGCGCTGCATCTCGGCGCACAGCCGATGCTGCGCGGCCGGATCCGTCTCGCGCTCGAACGCGGCCAGCGCCCGGTCGGCGGCCGGACTCGCGAAGCGATGCCAGTTGCCCATGGACGCGGTGCCGATCGGCTTCATGGTCTCGGACGACATCAGCCAGTGATAAAAGGTGTAGGGCGTCGGGCCCTCGAACGACCAGCCGATGGTCAGGTCGAAGGCTCCCTCCTGGACGTGCTCGAACCACGCGCTGAAGTCGTAGGTGCGCACCCGCGCGTCGATACCGAGTGCGCGCATCCCGCGCGCGATCACCTCGGCGGCGCGCACCCAGTCCGACCAGCCGGAGACGGTGAGCACGTCGTAGCGGCACGGCCTTCCGTCCGGCAGCCGGCGCAGGCCGTGGGCGTCGCGCCGGCAGCCCGCGGAATCGAGCAGCGCCGAGGCGCGGGCGGGATCGTGGCGCACCCAGTCGCCGAGCGCGACCGCCGCCGAGTCGCGCCAGCCGGAGTAGGCATCGCTCAGGCCCGTGGCGTCGGCGGGGCGCGTGTAGCCGTAGAGCGCCACATCCACGAGCAGCGCGCGGTCGATCGCCAGGCTCAGCGCCTTGCGCACGCGCATGTCATCGAACGGCGCGCGCCGCGTGTTGGCGTACAGGAAGATGGTGCTGCCGGTGAGCGGGAACCAGTAGCCGTGCGCCGCCGGTTCGCGCCGGACGTACACGCGGTCGATCGCGGGCACGAAGTTCCCGGCCCAGTCGACCTGGTCGAAAATCAGGGCGAGGTTGGCGGCGTCGTTGCCCGGCAGCGCGGGCATGCGCAGCGCACGCACCTTCGGGCGCCCGGGCTGCCAGTAGTAGGGGTTGCGCCCGAGCTCGAACACCTGGTGCTGGAATGTCCGCACCTCGGTGAACGGTCCGGTGCCGACCGGGTGCTCGTTCGCGAACGTGACCGGATCGGGCACCGCCGACCAGACATGCTCGGGCACGAGCTGCTGTGCCGCGATCTCGTCGGCGCCGGGGACGAACACGCGGCGGAAGTGGAACTCGACGGTGCGATCGTCGAGTGCACGGACGTCATCGAGAAACGACCACACTCCGCGCCGGTCGAGCGCCGGAAATCGCCGCAGCAGCGCGAACGTGAAGGCGACGTCGCCGGCCGAGAACGGCCGTCCGTCCGACCACCGCACCCCGGCGCGCGTCGTCACGCGCAGCACGCGACCGGCGTCACGCCACTCGCGCGCGATCCCGAGCCAGGGGACCATGCGGCCCTGCGCGCTGTCGTAGACGAAGAGCGGCTCGTAGATGCCGGCGAGCGTCGGCCAGCGCGCCGCCGTCGCCGTGGTGAGAGGGTTGAAGTTGCGGACCCACGACGCCTGCTGCTCCTGCGAGACGACGAGCACGTCGGGTGGTGGCGCGGCGCGCCGCGGCGCGCACCCCGCCAGCGTCGCGAACGCTGCCGCGAGCGCCAGCGTCGTCCGCGGCGGACGCCTGCTCACGATCCCTCCTTGTAGACCCGGACGTAGTCCACCAGCAGCTGCTGAGGGAACGCGGTCGTGCTGTCGGGCGAGCCGACGAACGTTCCGCCCACCGCGAGATCGAGGATGATGAAGAACGGATGATCGAAGACCCAGGTTCCGCCGCGCGGCAGGTCGGCGGTCGTGACCGTGAAGTAATCGTTCCCGTCCACCGACCAGACGATCTTGCCGGCGGTCCAGTCCACCGCGTAGACGTGGAACGCCGAGTCGAGGGGAGCGCCCGGCACGGCGATCACCTGCGTGAGCGCCGAGCCGCCCGAATAACCCGGGCCGTGCACGCTGCCGTGCACCAGCGCCGGCTCCTGACCCCGGTACTCCACCACGTCGATCTCGCCGCAGGCCGGCCAGCCGACGCTCGAGAAGTTCGAGCCCAGCAGCCAGAACGCCGGCCACAGCCCGCGGCCCGAAGGCATGCGCATGCGCGCCTCGAAGCGACCGCCCGCCTGCTGGAATCGCCCGTTCGTATTGAGGCGCGCGGACGTGTAGGGCTGCCCCGAATAGTTCTCCTGCCGCGCCGTGATCGCCAGGTGGCCCGCACCGTCGAGCGCCGCGTTCTCGGGCCGCGCGGTGTCGTACTCGAGTTGCGAGTTGCCCCAGCCCGTGCCGACGTCGAACGTCCAGCGGGACGGGTCGGGCGACTGCCCCGAGGGGCCGTCGAACTCGTCCTGCCAGACGAGCGTGAGCGTTGGCGCCGAGGGATGCCGGTTGCACGCGGTGCCGCCCGAGGCCGCGGTCAAGGCGAGCGCCCCTGCGAGCAGGCCGAGGCTCTGGCGCCGCACCGCGGCCTTCATGCGGTCCGCTCCGCCGGCGCCGGGAACATGCGCAGGTCGTCGAGCGCCGCATCGAGCACGAGCGCGGTGGCGCCGATCGCGATCGAGCGCGGTCCCAGCTCGCTGGTCCGGACCTCGGCGGCGGCCAGCGAGCTTACCAGCGTGCGGTTGCGCACCACGTCGCGCAGCGGATCGAGCAGCAGGTCGCCGAGCCGCGCGAGCCCGCCGCCCAGGATCACGAGCCGCGGATTCATGAGGTTGAGCAGGCCCGCGATCGCGATGCCGAGATGGCCCGCCGCCTCGCGCACGATCTGCAGCCCGAGCGCGTCGCCGGCCAGCGCCGCGTCCTCGATCGATTCGATCGTGGGCGCCGCCCGCGCGAGGCGGCTGCGGGGGTGACGGGGCAGCAGCTCCTCGGCGCGCGCCACGAGGGCGGGCGCGCCCACGAACGTGGCGAGACAGCCGCGCAGCCCGCAGACGCAGGGTTTGCCGTGGGGGTCGATGGCCATGTGGCCGATCTCGCCGGCGACGCCGGTCGCGCCGCGGTACACATCGCCGCGCACGAAGTGTCCCGAGCCGACGCCGGTGGCGAGCTTGACGTAGGCGAAGTCGTCGATGCCGCGCCCCGCTCCCCACCAGTGCTCCGCGAGCGCCCCCAGGTTGGCGTCGTTGTCGACGAACAGCGGCACGCGCAGGCGCGAGGCCAGCGCCCGAAATCCGCTGCGTCCGTGCCACTCGGGTAGCACGAGGCCGGAGAGGCGGTCCGGGTGGCGCGGATCGACCGGGGCGGGCACCGCGATGCCGAGACCGAGCAGTCTCCGACGGGCCCCCGGCACCTGCGCGAGGCACGCGGCGACCAGGCGGGCGATCTCGGCGCGCGTGCCGACCGGGTCATCGCGCACCGCGTGTGCGCTGTGCTGCCAGGCGAGCACCTCGCCGCGCAGGTCGGTGAGCGCGACCGCGACGTGCGCCGCGCCCATCTCGATCCCGAGGATCCGCGCGGCGTTGTCGTCGAACTCGAGGACGATCGGGGGCCTGCCGCCCCGCGAGGGGCCGGCCCCCAGCTCCCGCACGAGGCCGGTGGGCAGCAGCTCGCTCACGATCTCGGTGATGGTCGAGCGCGAGAGCCCGGTGAGGCGGGCGATGTCGGCGCGCGAGATGCGCCGCTGTTCCCAGACCAGCCGCAGCACGGCGTGCGTGAGCGTGCCCGCGCGCGGGGCGCGCCCGCGCTGCACGCCGTTCCGGCCGGAAGCCTCGTGGCTCATCCTCTGTCTCGTCCCCGGAATCCGGCCTGCAGCCCAGGCGCTGCTGAAGAGCGCCGCCCGGCGTCGAGCGGCGCTCCGCAGCGAACCTAGTCGTGGAAGTACATGTTCTCGACGAACACCGTCGGCGTGTCCCCCGAGAGAATGATCTGGGCGATGTGGGCCCGGGCCAGGAGCGCCGTGAAGTTGACGAGCGGTATCTCCAGCGGAACCCATTGCCCGGTCACGAAGCCGGAAGGCTGCGACGTGGTCGTGTAGGTGAGCTCGCTCTGGCTGTCGTCCCCGCCACCGTAGACGCCGTTCGCGCCGAAGTCCACGAGCTTCACCTTGAAGGTCGTGCCGCTCGGGATCCACACGTCGAGGTGGAAGGCCGTCATGCTGGTGGCGTCGATCGGGTGCGAGGTGCACTCGATGCCGGCGTAGGAGACGTTGGTGTAGAGCTTCGTGGGACTGCCCGCGATGCTCAGGTCGGTCTCGTCGGCCACGTCCCAGCTCGCCGACCAGGTGTCGACCGGAATGCTCGGGTACGCGCTGCCGAGCAGCGAGCGGACGTTCGCCGCGGGCAGCGTCGGAAGCGGTGCCGCAGCGAGCGGCGGCGCGATCGAGCTGATCACGATGGCTCCGGAGGCAGCGACGCCCGCGAGCGAGGCCGTGAGCGTGTCGATGCCACCTTCCAGGACATCGAACCGGCTGCCCGAGAGTCTGCCGAAGCCGGTGAGGGTGGAGTGGAAGTCGAAATACCCGGGCAGGTGGGTGACCGTCTGGTCGAGTCCGCTCACCGCGAAGACGGTCCGGCAGTCGTTCGAGAGATCGACGCTCGCGCCCACGATGCTGTTGACGCTCTGGGGAGAAAGGGCCGGCCGCGGGTTCGTGATCACCGGCGTGTTCACGAACTCCACGTCGTCGATCCAGAACGTCAGCCCCGAGCCGGCCTGCGGCCCCTCGGCGAAGAAGAACAGGCCGCCCTCGGCGGTCAGCCGTGCGGGGTTGGGAATCGGCACGAGCACCTGCGTCCACGAAGTCGTCATCGGGATCGCCGCGCGCTGCGCGGTGAAGCGGGACGTGCCGGTGTTGTCGTTGCCGAGGCCGGCGACGTCGAGCGACGCGGCGCGGCTCGCCTTGACCCAGAAGCTGACGGCGTTGTACACCGCGAGGTCGCGCAGCCGGGTCGTGGTGAACGCGCCCCCGGCGTAGGTGCCCGAAGCGTCCCCGGGGTTGGGCACCGTGATCTCGAGCGACGCGGCGCCCGTGTAGCTCGTGGTCGAATCGATGGCGAGCGCGTTCAGCTTCGAGCCGGAGAACGCCTGCCAGATGACGTTGGCGCCGAACGTGTCGCCAAAGACGACCGGGTCGGTGATCGGGGGCCAGGCTTCGGTGGGGACGCGGTGCGAGCAGCTCGAGCCGAGCACGGCGCAGGCTGCGACCAGGGCGAAGCGAATGAACACCGGGCGCCGCATGCCGACCCTCCGCTGCGCGAGCGCACCCGCGCCAGGCGGACCGAGCGATCGCGGGTGCGCCGCGATCCGCCTCTTTGTTCTTTCGACGAACAAAGAATCCGACTTCGCGAAATGCCTGTCAAGGCCGGGTCCCGATCGCCGCAATCCCCGGCCCGCCACGGGCCCTGTGGCAGCGCCGCGCGGCCGCCGCGCCCGGGGTGAAGCCGGGGTTTTCCACTTTGTTCGCGTGCCTAACATAGTCTAAGATCAAGGCAAGTGGGACGCCAGTGCGTGCGTCGCCACCCGATCGGACGCGCCGCAGCCCCACGGCACGCGCGACAACTTCTCGTCAGGAGGTTCCTCCATGAACAACAGGGCAACCACAATCCTGGCTTTGTCACTGCTGCTGCTCTCGCCGATCGCGGCCCAGGCGAGGACCAAGGACTCCGGGCTGACGCCGTACATGCAGAACTTCGAAGGGCTGAACCAGGCCAACGCCTCGGCACTCTCGGCGGATGGATGGCTCGTCTACGGCAACGTGTTCAGCCCCGATCACTCGACGTACTACTACGGCTATGGCTCATACCCGGCCCCGAACAACTCGGGCGGTTTCTGCGGCATCGACTTCGTGACCGGCGCGCCCGCCGAGGGAGCGCAGGACATGGTGGTCTACAGCGACTACAACAACTCCGGAGCCATGAGCGCCGGGGATCAGGTGGAAGCCAACGTCTACCAGCAGCAGACGATCGGTGCGGCGGACGTCGGGCACACCTGGGAGTTCCGCTACGACGCCAAGCTCGGCAATCTCGTCGCACCCTCCACCGCAGCGGCCTTCATCAAGACCCTGGATCCGAACAACGGCTACGCGACGGTGGTGTTCCTGACCAACAACAGCACGACGCTTCCGGGCGACACGTGGACGCAGGGCCTCGCCATCGACCTCACCATCACTCCGGCGCTGGTCGGGCAGCTGTTGCAGTTCGGCTTCATGGCCACGGCCAGCAACTACGTCGGTTCGGGCGTCTTCTACGACAACATCTCGTTCCAGAACCTCTCGGCGACGCCGACGCACAGCGAAAGCTGGGGGCAGCTCAAGTCGATCTACCGCTGATCAGGGTCTGACTCGAGGTCACTTCCGTCTGGCTGATCCGGGCGGCCATCCCCGATCCGGGGGTGGCCGCCCGTCCGGTCTTATTGGACACGAGGGGAAGACGCGGGCCCCTCGCTCGGCTTCGCCGTCAGCGCGAGGACATGGCGCGCGGCTCAACGGCTGGCGCGAGCTCGCGCACGCGTTCCAGCGCCGAAGCGATGCTCGGGCGGATGTTCTCGTGCCCGACGTGCTGATCGAACTCCGCCATCTGCATCAGGAGCGCGGGCTGCCCGCGTGCGCCGCACAGGACCAGGGTTCGACCCGTCGCCCGCAGACGATCGGCGAGGTCTTCGAGCGCCTGCAGCCCGGTGGCATCGATCGCGCTCATGTTGCGCAGGCGCAGCAGCACGACCGGCCCGAGCCGCCCGAGCTCGGCCGTGACGAGCTCGAGCTTGTCGGTCGTGCCGAAGAGGAACGGGCCGTGGATGCGAAAGGCCGAGACGTAGCTCGGGATGCTGCGATCCTGCAGCGAATGGACTCGACCCGACTCGATATCCGCCTCGGTGATCGCCGAGATCGTCGTCGTGGCCGAGACCTTCCGGATGAACAGCAACGCGGCGAGGATCATTCCGGCTTCGACGGCGACCGTCAGGTCGGCAAAGACGGTCAGAGCGAACGTCACGAGCCAGACGCTCTTGTCCGAGCGCGAGAGCTTGAGGATCTCGGGGATCTCCCGCCACTCGCCCATGCCCCAGGCCACCACGAACAGGATCGCCGACAGCGCGGCCAGCGGTACGTTCCTCGCGAGCGGCGCGGCCAGCACGAGGATCGCGAGCAACGTCAGCGCGTGGATCATCCCGGCCAGTGGCGTTCGCGCCCCGCTTCGAATGCTGGTGGCCGTGCGCGCGATCGCACCCGTGGCGGGCAATCCGCCCACGAGCGGCGAGGCCACGTTGGCAATCCCCTGGGCCACCAGTTCCACGTTGGGCCGGTGCCGCGCCCCGCTCATCCGGTCCGCCACCGTCGCCGAGAGCAGCGACTCGATGGCGCCGAGCATGGCCACCGTCAGCGCGGACGGCAGCAGCGTGTGGATCAGGTCGGGGCGGAAGTGAGGCAGGCGCATCGGGGGCAGACCCAACGGAATCCCGCCAAAGCGTGAACCAATGGTCGCGACAGGCAGCCTCCAGAAGGTCACGACCACCGTCGCAGCCAGCATCGCCACGATCGCCCCGGGCACGCGCGGCATGACGCGCGGGACGACGAGCACGATGGCCAGCGTTCCGATCCCGAGCAGCGTGCTGGTGGGCGAGAGGGTCGAGAACGCCTGCCAGCACTGGATCAGTCGCGGCACGAACACCCCGGAGGGCTGGGCAATCGTCAGGCCGAAGAAGTCCTTGATCTGCGTGCTGGCGATCAGGACGGCGATCCCGTTGGTGAACCCGATCACCACCGGGCGCGGGAAGTACCGTACGGCGGCACCCAGGCCGGTGACGCCGAGCAGGATCAGGATGACGCCCGCCATCAGCGTGCACAGGTAGAGGCCGTCGACGCCGTAGCGCGCGACGATGCCGGAGACGACCACGACGAAAGCCCCGGTCGGTCCGCCGATCTGCGTCGTCGAGCCGCCCAGCGCGGAGATCAGAAACCCGGCGACGATCGCCGTGGCGATGCCCGACTGCGGCGACATCCCGGAGGAGATCGCAAAGGCCATCGCCAGCGGCAGCGCCACGAGCCCGACGGTGATCCCCGCCACGAGGTCGTGAACGAAGTCCTCGCGCCGATAGTGCCGCAGGTTCAAGACCGATTGCGGCAGCCAGCGCCCAACACTCTCAGTCATCGGCATCGCACCGCCCATTCGAGAAGAGGTGGCCGCGGGGACCCCCGTCGCGTGCTCGCGCTCCACTGTAACCTGAGTGCGGAAGATGGCCGAACGCCGCGGCGGATCGATGAAAGCTCAGGTTGGCCTGCACGAGCTTCTCGCAGCGCAGCCGGAGCTGCGCAGCGATCAGGTCGAAGCGGTACGGAAGCCCGCCGTTCTGCATGGTGCGGTCATTCGGCGGCCGAGCCGCTGCTGACTCCGACGATGAGCCCGGAACGTTGTGACACGGGTTGCTCCTCATCCCTGCGCGCAATCCGGGGAGCAGGTCAAGGCCTCCGCGCGGAGAAGAGGACCGTTCGGGGACGATTGAGGGACAGTCCGGGGTGAGCTCTTGGAGGAGGATGGCTCGCCAGCCACCGATCTATCGAGCCAGCCACGGCATCACCAACGCCGTGATGCAGCCCAGGACTGCGAAAATGCCGAACGCGAAGATTGCGGCTCGAAACGCCTCTCGCCCCGCTCGCCGCTTGTCGGGGAAATGGCGACGGTACTCCTCGAACGTGATCAGGTAGGCCATCGTACCCGCGATGGGACAGAATATGAACCAGACGAGTGCGACGATCACCCGAGCCCCGCTCGAGCCGGGATCGGACGTCCCTGACTTTCGTCGTCGAGGCGCTCGCGAAGTCCCTGCAGGGTCGCCAGGTCGCGCTCGAGCTCGTCGCGGCGATGGTCTGACGCCACGACTGTCCCGAGGCGTTCGGCTCTCTTCACTCCTTCCGAGAGGATCCCGACGATGCTGTCGAACTGCTCCCGGCTCGACGTGGAGAAGCGGCGCACCGCGTCATCGAGGCGCGTCAGCCAGTCGTACCGAATCGCCCCGAGGTTCTGGTTGATCCGCCTCTCAAGCAGCTCATGCAGTGCTTGTCGGGCGCGGGGCTCGGCCCATCGGCGAGGCAGCTGAAACCACCAGCCCGGAGTGCGCAGCGGCCCGCCCGAGTAGTCCCAGTCCTTGTAGTAGAACCGGGCTCGCTCATCGAGGGGCGCGACGGCTCGCGGCACCTCCGCGTGCATCCCCAGCAGATTGTTGGCCAGCGCGACGACATCTCCGGTTGCGGCGTGCACGCGCTTGACGTGACCCTCAAGTGCACGTGAGAGGCCGTTCTGCGCGAGCGCTTCGGTCTCGCTGTAGCTCCGCTTGAGATCGGCCACCACCCATTCCCCGATGGCGACAGCCAGCTCCCGGACGATCTCGTGGAGGGGGCGGCGCCCGTGCGCTCGCAGCGTCGACTCGACGCGCGGCCAGAGTTCGGCCACAAGACGCTGCCTTGTGGCCTCCAACGCCTGCCGGAGAGTGACGGCATGAAGCCTATGGACGTCGTGGCTCAGCAAGATCGCCGAGTTATCGAGAACATCCCTCGCCGTGGCCGCAGCCGACTCGAGTCGGTCGAGAGTCCTTTGCAACTCCAGCTGTCCTTGGTCCAACGCATGACGCTCAAGCCCCACCTTCAGGGTAAGCAGGTCGGCGGCCCGGCGCATCAGCAGCCGCGCGCGGTTCTCAAGGAGATCGGACTTCCTCCCAATCAGCAGCTGCCTCAAGGCGGTATCGAAGGTCGCGAACTCGGCTGGAGGTGACGGGCCGCCGGCGGTCTCGAGCGCTGTTCTCGCCGAGAGTGGGAAGACATGTTTCAGGGACCCGTCGCACAAGTCCTTCAGGTTTCGGCGGATGAACTCCACCGACTTCGCCGCGTCCTCAGGCGCCAGCACATCGACTCGGTTGACCGCGAAGAGCACGTGGTCGGTAATGCCGGCGAGGGCCGTGAGGAGTCGTCGCTCTTCCGCGCTGAGTGGCTGATCGGCGGCCAGCACGATGACCACGGCGTCGGACTCGGCCAAGAACTCGTACGTCACCTCGGTGTTGTGTTCGAAGATGGAGCCGACGCCAGGCGTGTCCACGATCGTCACGCCGGCCTTCAGAAGCGGCGACGGCAGCCGAACGATGGCCCGCTTTACGGCCTTCGTGTTGCGTGGGTTCTCCGGCTCCGTCACGAACGAGGACAAGGCGTCAGCGGAGATGTCCGTCAGGCGACCGTCGAGGAACTCAACCTGTGTCCGCGGCTCGGGCGCATACGCGACTTCAGTGACCACGGAGGTCAGCGGCACGACGTCCATCGGCAGGACGTTGCTGCCGAGCAGGGCATTGACGAGGGTACTCTTGCCGCGCTTGTACTCACCCAACACGACCAACCTGAAGCTCGTCGCGTCCAAGCGCGCCCGTGCGGTGCCGAGGTCGCGCAGGGCCTCACCGCACTCGTGGCGCTCGGCGAGCGCCCGCAGCTCTTCGCGTGCCGCGATCAACGTCTCTCGCGTCCTGGTCACCTGGTCGTCCACAAGCGCAAACGGCCTCCACCCCGTGAAGAGGTAGAAGCCATTAGCCTCGGACCCGAGGCGGTTTCAGCGAGCTTCATCGCCGTCGATACTTTCCCTCAATCAAACTAGGTCGGGCGCCGAAGCCTGTCAATGGGTGGCCGGCTTGACCAGTGCAGCAGCATGGAAGTAGTTTTTTAGTCAGAACAGAAGGCGATGGAGTTCGCCTCGAACCGCCCGACGCCCGGGCTGATGACTCCTGACCTTACCCAAGGCCAGGAGCTTTTTGTTGCTCCTGCCAAGCGAGGAGTGACGAGCATGGCGGACGT
>Ga0335083_10004310_pt1 | contig 18155 bp, 4 predicted proteins | sample Lox_Sample_42_FD_206716 | JGI IMG/M metagenome (GOLD analysis project Ga0335083, IMG submission 206716) | Soil microbial communities from Loxahatchee National Wildlife Refuge, Florida, United States - Lox_Sample_4.2 | ecosystem: Environmental > Terrestrial > Soil > Wetlands | place: USA: Florida...
GCTGCCCGAAGTGGATCGTGACGGTGTCCTCCGCCACGAGGTAGGGGTGCTCGATCGGCGCCGGCTGGTCCGAGAGGTGGCCTTCGGGGCCGGCGGGCTTGGCCAGCGCCGTCACCACCCGATCCACCAGGTGGAGATGCTCGAAGTCGTCGTCGACGAAGAATCCGAGCAGGCCGTCGTCGGTGCGGGTCAGCTCGCCCAGCCGTACCGGGAACGCCTCGGCGGCCAGGGCCGCCTCCGCGGCCTGCCGTTCGCCGGCCCGCTGGGGATCGGAGAGGTCGAGCAGGTCCTCTGGTTGCAGGTCCAGCCAGAGCTGCGCGCGAACCACCGCGATCGGCCGGCCGACGAGGCCGGCGACGTGTTCGCTGCCCAGCCCGGCGAACGTGTCGACGGTCCACAGCGTGGTGTCGATCGCCCGCAGCGCGGCGGTCAGGGCCGACTCGGCGGACGGGGCCGGGCCGTTGCGGTCCCGCACGTCGGCGGCGACGAGTCCGGTCGCGAACCAGCCCAGCGGGAGCTGGCCGCCGGAGAGTCCGAACTGGGGCCCCGCGTCGGGCGGCCCGGGGCGGCCGGGCGCTATCTCCCACACGACCCGCCCGCCGATCGGCTCGTGCGAGAGCTCGCCGACGGGGTTGCCCGGGCCGTCGAAGGTCTCGAGGGACTCGTCGAGATGGTCCGGGAGCAGGAAGCCGGCCACGGGATTGACGGTGCCCGAGGGGTCGACCTGGTCGATCCGGGCCTCGGCGGGATCCGGCCCGCCGGCGGCGTCGACCAATCGGAACATCCACCGTGCGGCCCTCTGGAGCCGAGGCCGGACGCGCAGGGTGCCCGGCGCGCCGGCGATCTCGTTGCGGACGGGCAGCGCCGCCGACGTGACGGCGGGCAGGTCGAGCGTCCGGCCGAACGTGTCAAGCAGGCGGGCCCTGGTCACGCGGATGGCGCCGCCGGCCAGGAGCTGGGGCGGCCCGACCGGTGCGGGCGGCACGAGCGTGCCGTCGTCGGCGCGCGTGCGCACGAAGCCGCCGCGGGCGTCCACTCCGAGCAGCTGCAGGCGGATGCCGTCGAGCGTCGCCGTCACCAGATCGAGGTTGTCCACGGCGTCCGCCAGCGCGGCGAGCGCCTTCTCCACGTCCTCGGGCACATCGCCCGCGCCACCGGTCGCCTTTTCCAGCGCGTCCTCAGCGCCGAGGAAGTCCCGCACGGCGGCAGCCAGCGTGCGTGCCGCGCCGGTGGTCAGCAGCGACCGGCCGACCATGGTGGTGGTGGCTGGCGTGACGCTGACGCCGGGATCGGGCTCGAGGTCGACGGCATCGAGCTGCCATCCCTGAAGGGTGCCGGTGAGGGTGAGCTCTGCCTCCCACTCGAGCCACATCGGCACCCAGGGCTGTGACCAGGCCGTGATGCCGATCGGCGACGGCTCCGCCCCGGCGAACATCGAGTGGCGGAGCAGCTGGTCCGCGAGATCGGCCTTCTCGATGCGCCCGGCCGCGTCGCCGGCCAGCGCCTGCGTCGTGCCGTCATACACCGCATTGGCGCCGAAGCGCATGGCGGCCTCGGCGTCGAGGCGGATCCCGATGCCGGCCCGGCCCAGGCCCGTGCGGCCGGCGGCGACGTCGCCCAGCCACCCGCGGTTGTACGGCGAGTGCAGCACCGCCTCCTGCGCCAGGTAGAGCACCTCGGCCGGCACGGCGCCGTTGGCCAGCGACGGGAGTACGGCCGCGCCGGACAGCAGCCCTTTCAGCTCGCGCACGGTCTGGTGGGCCCAGCGGCACCACAGCAGGCCGTCGGGGGACGCGCGGCCGTCGTGACCGTGGCGCAGGCTGCGCGCTGCTCCCTGTACCGCCACCATCGGGTCGAGCGGGAAGTGGAAGCGAGGTGCCGGGCGCGGGACGAGCCGCGGCTCGGCGCTGATCGGCGGCTCGGCGCTGCCGCTGGCCGCGCTGACGACGGCGTCGACGTCAGCGGAGGCGATCATCGCCCGCCGCTCGAGGAACAGCTTGGACAGCCGCACCTCGGCCTGGGCGGCAGCCAGCCCGCCGACGCCGGCCGATTGCCTGGCCGCCGCCGTCCGGGCTCCCCGCCCGATCTTGAGCGGCGCGCCGCTCTGCCCCGTCAGGAACCGGTCGTCACCGCGCGTGCCTCCCGGGAGCGAGCCGAACGCGATGTGCTGCTCGTGTTCCTCGACCGCGACCGCACCGTCGGGCGCCCCGATCTCCCGCAGCAGCTGGCCGGTGAACGCGCCGAGGAGCCGTTCGGTATCGCGCCGGGCCTCATCCGTGGTGGTCTCGAACCCGCCGACGGCCAGCGCGCAGATCACGTCGTCGTCATGGCTGCCGAGCGCGACCCGCACCACGTCGGCGGAGGGCCGGTGGCCGGCCAGGAGCGTGGCGTCTACGGGACGGACCGGTACGCCGTAGACGCTGCCGTGGAGCAGCGTGGCGTGCGGCCACCACGGCGTGGCGACAAAGGCGGCCGTCGCCTTGTCGGCCAGCGTGGAACGGACCTGGCTCGTCATCTCGGCAACGGGTTGCTCGGCGATGGGCGGGGCCGGAGGCGGCTGGTCGTTCGGGTCGAGCACGAACCGGTTGGCCGACGTGAGGTTCACGGCGGCGCGCCGCTGGGCGACGTCGTCGAGCGAACGCTGGTAGGCGGGGGTGTCCACCCATGGGGTGACCGCGCTCCAGCCCAGCGAGTGCAGCAGCTCGTCGAGGCTGTTGCGGTCGGTGGCGGCGTCGAGCGGATCGAGCGAGACGTCCGACCACCAACCCGCCACCAGGTACGTGACCGCGTCCCCGGCGACGCCGTTCGGGGCGACCTGCGCCATGTCGTCGAGCGGATCGTGCAGCGCGAAGCGGTTCTCGACGGAGTCGTAGGTGACGGCCCAGGCCGGCGTGCCGCCGGCGGAACCGGTCAGCGCGGCCGGCGCGACCTGTGCCCCGGCCGGCGCGGCGGTCGCGCCGCCGGCGGGCCAGTCGGCGAGCTCGACCTTGACGGCCCGGTCGGCCTCGATCACCCAGCCATGAACGGCCACGGTGGTGGCGCCGGCCGGTGTTACGAGACGAAGGACGACCCAGCGGTCCGGCAGGGCCGGCAGGTCCAGCCGGTTGCGGTCGGGGGTGACGTCGAGGCGACCGCGCATGAGGGCGTCGGGTGGCGCCCACTGGAGGTGCACCCCAGCGGGACGGGCGGTGCCCGCGGTGAACGGCGCCGGGAAGCCGGGGCCTTGCCCGTCCGCGGCGTTGAGCGCCGACGGCAGCCGGACCATGGCTTCGTCGCCGCCTTCGGGTACGAACAGCGCCTGCACGTCGATCGGCACGAGGAGGCGCGAATCCCGGGGCAGGCCGCGATCCCATGTGGCGATGATGGCCGGGTCGACGTCGAGCTTCGCGACGGCCGCCCATCGCGCGCCGTAGACGAGCTCGCCCGGATCGGACGCGCTCATGGCTGGATCACCGCCCGGAACCTCGCCTCGAGCATGGCAAAGCTCACTTTCGGCCGGAACACGTCGTCCAGCGGCTGGCTCGGCTCGTTGGCCGGGTCGCCGAACACCTGGCGGAACGGGAAGCGCAGCATCTCCAGCGCGAACTCATTGGCGTCGACGGACATGCCGGTGTTCCCGCCGACGTTGGTGCCCGGCGCCCCGGCGATGCGGTCGCGGAGCTCCCGCATGTGGATCACGCCGGCGCTGTCGCGGCGGAACGGCACCGGGACGTGCTGGCCGGGCAGGTCGGCGCCGGTCGAGGCGTCGCGCAGCGGCAGCAGGCGCGCGGCCGAGAACGGCTCGGCGTCAGGCCGGAGCGCGCCGAACTGGATCCCTTGCCGTGGTTCTTCCACGTGCACCACCGCCGGCACGCCGTCGAACAGCACGAGCAGCACCGCTGGTGCCAGCCGTTCCATCCGCAGCACCTTGAGCCGGTCGGGATCGGATTCGGGGATGATCGTGGCGTCCTGCTGGCGGTCGGTGCGATACGCGCGCACATGCAGTCCCGGCCAGCCCGACACGAGCTTGGACCGCATGACGAACCCGCTGATGGCTCCGCCAGGACCGGAGAGGCGCTCCTCGCCGCCCGGCTGGCGGATCGTGCGCTCGGCCTCGTCCACCTCGGCCCGGATGATCTCGCGGAGCGCCTCCAACTGGATCCGCTCGGCGCTGGTGAACGTGCCGATGCTGAGGACACCCTGCACGAGCGCGTCGGTCCAGTTGCGGTCGAGGTAGAAAAACCGCACGGACTCCGGCGGCAGGAGCGAGGAGTCCGGCACCAGGTAGGAGAACGGCACGCCGCTGAGCAACCGCAGGCCGGCCAGCGCTCGCCGGATGACACCGGGGACGATGTGGTCGCCGTCGTCCGGGTCGGTCTCGGTGAAGTCGGTCACGACGACCTTCGCCGCGCGCAGCTGGACGTCGAGCGCTACCTTGGCGTCGAAGCTTGTCATGCTCATCGTTCCGGCTCCTCGCGGCGCAGCGCATCGAGTAGCTCGTCGAGCGCGTCGGGTGTGCCGGGTGTGCCGGGTGTGCCGGCCGCCGGTCCGGCATCGCTGGTGCCCGGATCGGTTCGCCGGGGCCGTGCCGCCGTCGCCACCCGGTTCACCTCGTCGTCGAGCGTGGCGCGCAGTCCAGCCAGCGTGGCCTGGTCGATTCGCTGGCCGCCGGCCACGGCCACGTCGGTACTGGCCAGGGCGGCGACCATCCCCCGGCTTCCCGCCTGCTCCCGCAGCTGGCCGAGATCGAGGCCGAGCCCGGCCGCGACGACCTGATCGAGCGGGCCCTCCAGCCCGATCGGGCGGCCGGGATCGGCGATCGGGCGGCCCGGGCCGACGACGGCCTCGGGGGCCTGACCGGCCAGGTTCATCAGCTGCATCCCGACCAGCCGGCCGAGGTCGCGACCCTGGCGCGTCACGTCCGGCGTGAAGGGCGACGCCTGGGTGAGCACGCCGGCGACCGTGTGCGCCCGGGCGGCACCGAACTGCTCGCTCCGCCACTGCACGAGCGCGCTCACCAGCGCCGGCTGGGACAGGCCGAGGAGCCGGCCGATCTCGAACGCCGCCGCCAGGCTCACGTCCTCGCGTCCGTCGGGGGTCAGCGTGCGCAGCTGGTCGCTGACCTGGGCGAGCGGGCTGCCGGGAGGATCGCGATCGGTCGGCAGCGGACCGAACGGCCCGCGGTACCAGGCGGTGGCGGCATCTCCGCGGCGCGACGTCTGCGGTAGCGCCAGGTGACCGGTCTCGGCGAGCTCGGGCGGGTCCGGCCGTGGTGGCGCCGTGGGGTCGGGCAGGTTGACGTGCTCCACTTTCTGGGCGGGGTCCGGGCCGTTCGGGTCCGCCGAGAAGACCGTCCCGTACTGCGTGCCCAGGAGGCCCACATCGAGCGCCTGAATGGTGGAACGGAAATCGCCCTCGTTCGTGGCCGTGAAGGACCAGTGGGCCAGCACCGGGAAGCGGTACGTCTTCTCCAGGACGAATGGCGACACGTCGATGGCCCACCCGCCGGCCATCTCCTTGCGCACCGCGACGCCCGCGTCCACCGCCTGGGTGGCCGTCGCCTTGGCCGCAGGCGACGCCTTGGGGCTGGCCCACGCCGCGACGGCGGCGTTGGAGCCGGGCGTGGCGGCGCCGGCGGCGACCGCTTCGCTCGGGCCGATGGCGGCGCCGGCGCCAGGCGCCGCGAGGGGCGCGTTCGTGACGGTCGCGGCGTGGCCGGTGCCCATGACGACCAGATCGGTGCTGGCCGCGCTCCTGGCGGCCAGCCTGAGGTCCTGCACCGCCGCGACCAGGTGGAAGGTGTCGTCGGTAGCGAGATCGGCGTCGGTCGGCAGCACGCCGACCTGACCCTCCAGGTTGAGCAGGCAGGCCAGGTAGCGTACGGGCGCCGGTACTGGCTGCCCGGTAGCCGGATCGGCCGTCGGCACGGCGATGGGCAGCCGGTTGGCGAGCACCACCGCCAGCCACCCGTCGTCGTCGCCGTTGGCCAGCTCGGTGTCGCGGATGTCGACCTCGCGCACGTGGACGAGCAGCGGAAGATCTTCCACGGTCGGGAAGACCTTCTTGACGACCGTCTCGGTGACGGTCAGGTAGTAGCCGACCGGGCTGTCGGCGTCCTCGGGATGGGGCAACGCCTCGCCGGGCGTGACGCACTCCGCCACCGGCGCCGGGTCGGGCGACAGTGCCCCTTCGCCCTCGGCGATCACCACGAGCGCCAGCCATGGCCGGGGCGGGTCGTGGGCGCCGGACGGCGGCCCACCCGGCTCGCGCTCCCACGGCAGGGTCCGGCGCTTGAGGACGATCTGCGGCAGGCGGCCGCTGAAGTCGCCTTCGGCCATCGCGGGCGGGAACGTCGACAAGATCTGGTCTGGCGGCATCACGTACCGCGGTGAGCTGACGATGACGTCGGCCACATGCTCGCCGACGGTAATGCCGGCGGTCGGCTGGGTGCCGTGCAGCTGGTAACGCCCGGCCGTGACAGGAGGCTTCACGAAGCTGTGGAGGACGAACGTGCCCAGTGCCACCATAGTTGGCTCCTTTCCGTCGCCTGTCTCTTCGCCGCACGCTACCTGGCCCGTTCGGGTGCGGCGCCCGGCGCCGGCGTGACAGCCGGGGCCCACTCAACCGTCACCTCGCCCCGGCCGGGTGGCACCGCGGCACCGAGCACCGAGTCGAAGCCGCGCCCGGCCAGGGCGGCGGTCACATCGGCCGGCGCGCCCGTCGTGCCCATCACCCCGACGACGTGCCAGCCGGTCCCGCTGGCGACCGTCACCGACACCGGCCGGCCGCGCGCGGCGTCGGTCTCGACGCGATAGGCGAGGATGGCACGGTTGCCGGCCACCACCGTGGTGGGCGGCACCGGCTCGCCGTCGGCGCCGGTCGCCTGACGGGCGCCGTCCAGCCCGAGCAGCAGGCTCCGCCCGGCGTCGGCGAGGGGATCGTCGACCACCACGACCACGACCTCGACTGGCCGCGAGAAGCGGGTGATCACGCTGGCGGCCCCGGCCACCAGCTCCGCCGCCTCGACCCAGCCGGCCCGGAACCGGTCGCCCCGCCGGGAGAGCGGCGGGCCCTCCACCCGGACGGTGGCGTCAACGCCCAGCGCGGTCCCCCACCCGACGTACGGCAGCGTCATCCCGGCGTGCCAGCCGGAGGCGGACGGCGGTACCGAGCCCGGTCCGGCCGGCGCCAGCGCCAGCCGCTCGGCCCCCTGCGGCACCGCGATCCCGGCTCCGTCGACTGTCGCGTCGATCAGCACCTCGCCACCGTGACGCAGGGCCACGACCCGTGTCGGCGTGCCCTTCACGCTGAGCCGGGGCCGGCGGCCGTCGGCCACCACATCCCGGGCCGCGTTCGGCAGCGCCAGCACGACGACCTCACCGGCCCGGACGGTGGTGCCACCGGGCAAGCCGGCCGGGCCGGAGCCCGGCACCGCTCCGCCGCTGAGCGCCCTGGTGATGCCGTCGACACGGTCGCGATCAGCCCCGCCGCGCTGCGCCACGCTGGCCGCGACGGAGCGAGCCATGCGCGTTACGGCGGGCTCACCGCTCGGCAGGACGGTGCCGTTTCCCGCCTGGGCCGCACCGCCGGCGACGAGCAGCCGGGCCGCCGCCGGCACGTTGCGCAACCCGGCCACCGTCGGCGGCGCCGCCCGTGTCGCCTTCGGCCGGTCGGACACCGTGGTCGCCCCGCCGGCGGCCATGCCCTCGAGCGGTGTCCCGCTGCCGAGCACGGCCAGCGCCACCGGCGGCTGCACGGTCGTGTCGGCCGGCTCCGGCGTGACGACCGCACCGACATCGGGCACGACGTTGTGGTCGAGCCGGGCCAGCCGATCACCGAGCGATCCGAGCTTCGGTGCCACCAGCCGGCGCTCACCCACCCAGGACGCTAGCTCGATCGCTGAGGCGCCGGCCCGGCGCCGCCACTCGCCGGCGACGGCGGTCACGTCACCGCCGGCTTGAACCGAGGCGACGAGGTCGACCAGCTGTCTGCCCGCCGTCACCTCGTCCTGGCGCGTCGCCCCGCTGTTGCGCAGGAACGGCAGCGGCCGGCGCGGGCCCTTCGGGTCGAGGCGGTTGTAGTCGACCGGCGGGCCGCCCGGCGACTCAACGGCGCGGGCGGTGAGCCCGACCTGGTTCAGGGCCTGGACCACCTCGCCCTTGGGGATCTGGGCCGCGTCGGCCGGCTGCGGCGGCCCCCACACGCCGAGCGGGAACGCGCCGAAGGGCAGGACGGCGACGTTGGCGAACGGCCACGGCAACACCGCCGCACCCTGCTGCCACCGCAGGACGAGCACGGGGTCGACGCTCGCGACTTGCATCGGCGCGATCCCCAGGACGTGGCTGGGGTTGTGATCCGACACCGTGCCGCCGAGGTCGAGTCTCGTGGCCGGTACCTGCGTCGTGACGGTGATCGAGAACTCGGCCGTCACGACGAACGGGCGCCCTGCGGTGCCGTCGGGCGGTGCGGCGGTGGCGCCGTTGGCCCCCGGCCGTGGTGGCACGGCGCCGTCGCTGACGATTGAGGAGATCGCGCGGGCCACCCCGGGTGAGATCTCCTCCAAGTACTTCGGGATGAACTGTGCGGCGGTCAGCTTCGGCGTGGTGTGGTCGCTCGACGAGCCGAACGACACGGTCACGTCGCTCGGCCCGACGTCGATGCTGGCCCGGCCGTGGAAGTCGGGGCCCTCGACCGTGACCGTGGCCCCGAGCGAGACCGAGAACGTGATGTCGCCGAACCACGTGTCGATCGTGATGCCGGCCGAGATGCGCGCGTAGGCGCTGACGCGGTAGTGGAACGGATCGAAGAACACGATGCCGTGGGCTCCGAAGGACAGCCGGGCCCACGCGCAGCCGAAGTCGGCCGAGACCGACACGTCGACGCCGGCCATCACCGCCTCGGACGTCAGCGCGAAGTAGCAGCCGCCCTTGACCACGACGGGGCCGTACTGCCACTGCAACCCGAGCCTGGGCACCTCCGGGTAGCCGTCGCGGTGGAAGTCGGGGTGGAAGCCGCCGATGGTCAGCACGAACTCGCCCCGGTGCGGGCCGCCGAACCACAAGACGTAGGCGAAGCCGCCGGTGAGGCGGACGTCGGGGTACAGCAGCCACGAGTTGTCGGTGAGCTGGCCCTGGACCCAGATGACGCCTTCCTTCGACGACACCCGCGCCGCCAGCGCGATCTCGATGCTGACCAGGGCGGCCTGCGGACGGGGCAGCGCCATGCGGGCCAGCCCGAGCAGGTCGAACTCGAACCCGTCGCCGAGCTGCACGGCCACGACAGCGATGCCGTCGACGAGGGCGAAGCTGGTGAAGCTCAGCCCGGCGGCGAACCAGAAGTGGCCCGGCTGCGGCGGGAAGAACTGGCCGAGCTGGCGCAGTTCCTGCATCGGGTCCGGCGCTGACGTGGCGGCCACGTCGAGCGCCTTGATCAGCGGATAGTCGGCGAACTGCGACAGGTCGGCCGGCACCACCAGGGCGCGGTTGATGCCGAGGCCACCGCCGATGCCCGTGACGAAGAAAGCGGGCACGCCGCCGATCGGGCCCGCCACGGCACCGACGGCGAAAAACGACACGACACCGTTCGTCTTGCCGTAGCCGCCGTAGATCGTCAGACCGTAAACACCGAACCGCCCGAGCAGCATGCCGAGATACTCGATGTCGTCGCCGCTGCCGCTCTTCAGCAGGCCGCCGCTGATGGACAGCGGACCGATCTCGGCGCCGATCGCCAGACCGCCGAGGTCCACGAGCCAGTTGCCGGCCTTGAAGAAGTCGCCCTTCACCACGAAATACGTGATGGACAGGTCGTCGACCGCGGCGGTGAGCCCGAAGAGGGACACGCGAGCGTCGAGCAGCAGCGAGACGGCCTCGACCTTGTGCTGCGGCATGGTGACGCCGAGGCCGACCTGCTCGAGGTACAGCGGGCCGAAGCCCTTCTGGATGGCGACCCACCACGGCCCGTCGCCGTCGCCGGCGCGTAGCGTCACGTCGACCGGGCCGGCACCGTGCTTCTGCACCGCCAGGGCGGGGGAAAACGCCGGCTTCGGCTGCTGGCCGCTCGACGCGCTGTCGGCGAGCAGGCCGGAGGCGACGGCGTTGCCGCCGGTCGCGCCGGACACCGCCACCGCCAGGTTACTGAGCTGCAGCTGCACACCGCCGCTGGTTTCGGTGGCGCTCACGGCGGCGAAACCGTGGACGGCGACGGATTCGAGCGTGAGGCCGAGATCGAGCAGCGGTCCGCTCGCCCGGCCGACGCGAATGCCCAGGCCGGACACGCTTAGGCCGGGCGTGAACGTGACGGTGGTGCCGACGAGCTTGACGAGGCCCACGGCCACGCCGGCCACCGGAGGGCGAGGCTCGATCCAGGAGTCGTCGGCCTCGAGCCAGACCGTCACGTCGCCGGTCGTGAGCTGCACACGCTGACCGAGCGTCAACGTGACGCTGACGACGCCGGCTCCGTCCCTGGCGATCCCGGCCGTGAGGCTGCCGTCGATCGTGACGGCGAGGTTGGCGCCGGCCAGGTTGTCGAGCAGGCGCACCGCCCGCAGGAGGAGGCCGTCCGGCGCGAAGACGGCCGGATCAAGCGAGCCATCGTCCCGGAGCACCACGCCGTGCAGCAGCTGCCCGGCTGTCTTCGTGCCGATGGTGAGGGCGAGCAGGTTGTGCACCTGGTCGGCCGCCATCGCGATGGAGGCCGCCATGGTGGCCACGATCTCCGCCAGAGCGGCCGCCACCGCCGCGGGATCGGTCTCGGGCGGCGACGTCCCGTCGAGCACAACGAGTTGCAGGGTGCCCGGGTCGAGCAGCCATTGCGCGGCGACGTGACGGGTGCCGCCGAGCCCGAGCCCGAGCTCGACTCGCCTGCCGCCGGCTGGCGCGGCGCCGGCGAAGACCGCGAGCAGCGGTCGCAGCTCGACCGGGCCGGCGGATACCGGCGCCGGACCGACCACGACGGAGAGGTCGTCGAGCCCGTTCGCCGTCAGCGCCACCGTGGCGGTCACGTGGTCGACGGCCGGCAGGCCGCCGGCGTCGGCGGCAACCTCGAAACGGAACGGATTCGGCTGCCAGCGGAGCACGACCGGGCCAGCGGTGAGCACGAGCGTCTGGCCTGCCGCCTGCACGTCGATGGCCGCCGGCAGCGCGTCGCCGAGCGCCTGCCGGAGCCCGGGCAGGGCGCCGGCCAGCGCCGTCGCCGAGGCGGCCTCGAGGGCGGCGACCGGATCCGCGGCGAACGCGACGAGACGGTCATAGCTGAAGTGCTGCGCGCTGTCGCGGATGGCGAGGAGATCGCCGACCTCGGCGACGAGCGCGCCGACGGTGCCGCCGAGGGAGGGTCCCGTCTGCGCGGCGATCGTGTCGAGGAGGAACGGCAGCGCATGGTTCGCGGCGTCGATCGCCCCGGAGGCCGCCGCGGCCGCCAGCCCCGGCCCGGCCGGGTAGAGCACGATGTCGGCGCCGGTCTCCGGGCGGAGGAACAACCGCAGCCCGTCGTCCAGCGAGGCGTGCACCGCCTTGCGTCCGGCGCCGGCGCCGTCCACGCCGAGGTGGAGGTCGAGCGCGAGGGCCGGAGCGCCGGAGCCGGGGACGCGCACGGACGCCTGCAGGCCGGCTACCAGCCGGCCGAGCGGAGTGGCCGGAGGCGCGGCGAATTGCGTCGTGTCGACCACGGCGCGCAGTTCGAGCGCGCCGGCCGCGTCGTGGCCGGACAGCGTGACTCCCGGCGTGAAGACCAGCTCGCCGGGCTGACCGCCGAGGCCGAGGAGTGGCTTCAGGGCGTCGAGGAGCGCCATCAGCCGGGTCGGCTGGCCGCCGAGGGCGCCGGCGTGGCGGAGCCACCCGGCCGGATCGTGCAGGAGGCCGGACGGCAGGCGCACCGACGGTTCGGGCGCGCCGTCAAGGAGACCGAACGCGCCGAGCGCTGCGTCGATGATCGGCCGCGCCGTCTCATCGGCGCTGCGCAGCATCTCCAGGGCAGCCTCGCCGAGCAACGCCGGCGTGAGTTCGAGCAGGGCGTCGATGACCGATGCGGCGTCGAGGTGCGGCCACAGCGGCACGTCCCTCGGCGCTGACGCTCCGGCCGGCCGCCACCGCAGCACGGCGCGCGCGGGATCAAGCTCCGCCCACACTGCGCCCGCCGGGGAGGAGTCGTGGTCCGTGCCCAACCGGGCCGACCAGCTGGCGGCACTCGGCGTCAGCGACACATGGGCCGCCCAGCCGAAGCGCCCGCCGCCCGACGGCGCGTCGACCGTGAACGAGTGCGCGTTCAGATCGGCGGTCACGGTAACGGGATCGGCGACGAGGCGGACAGCGGCCGGGTCGTCCCCGCTGACCGCGGGGCCGGCGCCAAGCAGGGCGCGGGCTCCCGCGGCCAGCTGCGGCCTGCGGGCGGCGTCGTTCATCGTGTTGCTGACGATGGCGGCGGGGTCGTGGACTAGCTGCTCGACCGCGTCGGCGACGCTGCCGTCGGCGGCCAGCAACTCGAGCGCTTCGAGGGTCGCACGCAATGCGGCCGCCATCGGCGACGGCACGGAGGCGGTGGCCTCGGAGACGATCCGCTGGGCAGCCAGCGACAGCAACAGGCGGACCTCCGCCGCCACGGACTCGGCGCCGGCGGCGACGTCCCGGCGTTCGAGGCCGATGTCGAACACGCGGCCGTCGTGGAGAGTGATCAGGCCGCTGGCCGTGGCCGTGGACCCGTCTCGCCGCGGGATGATCACGTCGGCGGTAAGGGCCCGCAGGGCGTGCTCCCGCGAGCGGGTCGGGCCGCGCAACGGATCGGGACCGCCGGCCAGCCAACCCTGACGGGCGCCGATCCGCAGCCGGGTGCGCACGGCGTGATCGGTGGCGGCCGACACGCCAGCGGCGCCCACGTCAAAGCCGCCGAGATCGACCATTACGCTGCCGCTGGCCACGATGCGGTCGGCCGGCGCGGCGGCGATGGGGAGACGCACGCCGAACCGAACACCGGCCGGCGGCACCGGTGAGCCGGCGTCGGCGCGCTGACGGGCCCGGGTCGCCAGGCCTGACGCCACGATGGCGGTGATCGCCGCTCGCAGGGCCGGCTCGGTCACGACGCCGAACACCGCGTGCACGCGCAGGCCACTGCGGTCAGGGATTCCGGCGGCGGGCAGGCGCAGCTCCGCCGCGGGGTCGCTGCTCGCGTCGACCTCGGCCAGCGCTGCGACGAGAGCTCGCCCGCGCGCGAGGTCGGCGTCGTCCGCGCCCGTGTCGGTGACGAGCAGGTCCTGCAGGAGCCGCCACACGTCGCCGGCACCGGCCTCGTCGAGCACGGTGAGCGAGACGGGACCGTAGGGGGTGCCGACGGTGACGACGTCGGACACGGTCGAGGCGTCGGCAGCGACCAGCCGGGCGGCGTGGCCGGCGCCGCCGTGGCCCACGATGAGCTGCCCCGTGCCGAGGCCGGCGAAGGCATCCATCACCCGGCTGAGGCGGGCGCTCTGGCCGAGGGTGCCGTCTGGGTCCCCCGTCGCTAGCCGGCTCGCATCGCGGGTGCCCAGCGCGACGAACCAGTCGCCGCCGCCGGGTGCCGGCGCACTGAACGTCTCGGGCGCCCGATTCGCCGGCGTGAGATCGATGACGCGCTCCGGCGGAGCGTCAGGGAACACGCCCGCTGCACTGGTCGCGACCCGGATGTGGAAGGTCGCCGGGGGGTCGTGGTCGAGCAGATCCGCCAGGTCGAGCGCTTCGGCGACCTGATCCGCCGCCAGGTCTTCGAGTGTGATGATGTCGACGCCGGCCGGCGGATTGACCGGCGGGACGATGCGCCCGTCGCCACCGCTCCAGCGCGCCACGAGGCCGTCCAGGCCGCCGGCCAGGTCGCGGTTCCAGATCAGGTCGGCGACATCGGAACCGACGAGCGCTTCGGCCTCGAGCCCCAGCACGAGAGCGTCGGACGCGAGCCCGGGATCGCCCGGCCGCCAGCTCACGAGCTCGTCGCCGGCCTGCGTCAGGAGGGCCTGGGGACCGGCGGGCGGGAACCAGACCGCGAGCGTCGGCCCGGAACCGTCGCTTGTGAGCGCGACCTCGAGCGGGTGCTCTGGGGTGCCCTGGCCCTCGATCCGTCCGGCCAGCGGCCCGTTCCCGGTGACGAGATCGGCGAGGAGCGACAGCGCGTCCGGTCCGACCTCGGCTAGCGCCGGCGCCAGCCACGCGCCGACGGTGGCGGCCGGGTCAGCGCCGCTGCCGACGAGGCCCGCGAGCGGGAGCCGTGGCGCGTCGGCGCGACCGGCCCAGCCCAGCAAGGCGACGATCGACGAGAGCCACGGCGGCGCCATCGGCGCGAGAACGCCGATCAGCGTCTCGATGGCGGAGAGGGCAGCGTCGTCGATCGCCTCGCCAGCCGGCAGCGCCAGCGGGATCGACGTGTCACCGGCGACCGCCGCCAGGCCGGGTGCCTCCACCGCGAAGCGCAGGCCGCCGCCGGCCGACCAGCGCATGGCCACGCCGACGTGTTCGGCCTCGAGCCTCGTGGCGCCGAGGTCGAGCACGGCCCGGGGCGGGTTGAGCCCTCGCCCGCGCATGGTGAGCGACCCGATCAGCCCGGTCATCACCGCCGCGTGGCCGGCCGCCAGGTCGATGGTGGCCAGCTCGATCCCCGCGTTGCCCTCGACCACCGTGCACCGCGCGCCGAGCGTATCGACCCTGGTCGTGCCCATCGCCGCCACGTGCAGCTCGGAGCCGGCGACATGCACCTGGAGCTCGAAGCCGGGGGCGAGACGGATGCGCCACGGGGACGCCTCGGTGCCGTCGCCGAGGATGTCGCCACCGACCCTGCCGTTGGCGGCGAGCACGTCCCGGACGACGCCGAGCAGCGCCGGCACCGCGTCGGCGTGGGATGTTAGCAGGGTGTGCCAGTAGCCGGTGACGGAGCCGAGCGGATCCTGCGCCAGGGCGGCCAGCGAGATCGTCGGCACGTTCGGCTGGCCGGGAGGCGGCTGCAGGCCGACGAGCAGCTGGGTTACCTGGCCGGCGTCTCCGAGCTGGGCCAGCAGCGCCGCGACGAGTTCCTCGACGGCGGCTCCGGCGGCGTCCATCAAGGCGTCCGTCGACGTGAGGTCGAGCGTCGCATACCCGTGACTGCCGATCTGGACCCGGTCTGCGGCCAGCACGAAGACCGGGCGGCGCGCCTCGTCGAGCTGGACGCCGACCCGCACCGCCTCCACGCGCACCGCCGGGGCCGGGCCGGCCGCCGGCAGGTCGAGCACGATGGGCTCGGCGCCTCCAGCCGACCGTCCGAGGTGGGCCCACAGCGAGAGTCGCGGCAGCGCTCGTGCCGGCCCGCCGCCCAGGTCGGTCTCGAGCAGATCAGCCACGGCTTCGACGCGGCTGCCGCCGGTGCCGGTACGCGCCGCCACGGTGGGGACGACGCGCAGGCGACCAGAGGGCCCGGGCTGGGTGCGCACGCCGACGAGGAACTGGGCGTCGCCGGCGGTCACTTCGACGGCGTCGCCCGACGCGGCCACGGTGGACCCGGGGATCAGCCCGGCCAGCTCGGCGAACCACGCAGCCCGGCTCGTGGCGTCGGCGAGCACGCCGTCGAGCCACGCGGTGATGGCCCGCACTCCGGTCGTCGCCAGTTGCCCGACCGGCAGCGGCGGGATGGCGCCTCCGGCCCCCAGCCCGAGGAGGCTGGTCAAGGCCTGGAACGGGCCCGTCGCCGAGACGGCTTGCGCCCGCACCAGGCCGAGCACGAGATCCAGCGCGATGTCGTCGAGCTCGCCGATCCGGGTGAGGCTGAGATCGAGGTCGCGGAGCGTCCCGCCCGGGAGCTGAAGCGCACCGAGCTTCAGGCCGATCTGCGGATCGTCGTCGTCGGTCGCGGTCGGAACGTCGACCGACACGGCGATGGATCCGAGGTGGAACTCCTCTGCCGCCGGCGGTGTCTCGTCCAGATGTAGCGTGCTGGACAGACGGATGCGACCGCCGCGGTGGCCGGGAAGCAGGACCGGACCGGGCTGGGCCGCGCTGCCCCGGGCTGTCTGCACCAACGCGATGTCGAGCGTGCTCTCGGTCGCCGGCCTGGCCTGCGCCCCGGTGGTGGCGGCGGTCCGCAGCTCGGCCCCCAGGCCGATGACGACGGTCGATTCCTTGGGCTCGAGGACCACCGCGACGGTGAGGTCAGGGTCGCCGTGGGTGAAGATCGGCAGCCGTACCCGGCCCTGGTCGTCGGTTTCGACCGCGCCGTCATCGAGCACGGTGTCCAGGAACGAGACCAGCGCCTGGCGCTGCCCGTCGTCAGCCAGCATCGAACCGAGGCGGGCCGCGGGATCGCCGAACCATCCCGGATCGGCCGAGCCATCCCTGACGATGCCGAGCGCCGTGGCAAGGTCGCCCAGCACACCGAGGTCGGAGGCGTTGAGACTCACTTGAGCAGCGGGCCGAGGGGCTGCCGGGCATACGGTACGACGAGCAGGCCGACCTCGTCGGCGACGATGCTCCCCGGGATCAGCTCGTCGCCGCTGTCATCGCGGCCGGCCGTGCCGGAGATCGAGTTGGCCAGCTCGACCAGCGTCCCCCACGCCAGCGCGATGAGAGCGTCGGCCCACCGGTCGACCACCGCGGCCGGGCCTTGCGGCCGTCGTGCGGCAACGGCAAGCAGGCCGGCGGTGCGGTCCGGCGAACCCACCGCCAAGGCGATCTGCGCCACACCCGGCCCGGACTGGTCGCAGCGCACCGGGATCGCGAAAATGACGGCCCCAGTCGTCGTCTTCACGTCGATCTTCGCCGGGTCCACGCTCAGCTCGTCGCCGCCCTCGGACCAGATCACCTCGGTGACCCTGCTCGCATCGTTCTGTCCGAGGGCTCGCCTCGCGGCACCCGGTACCAGCTTCCGCAAGGTGGGAACGTCGAGCCGGACCGGATCGAGATGCTGCCCTGGCGGTAGGGGGTCTTTCGGCGGGATGAAGATGCCGTCGCGCTCGAGGCGCGTCATCTCACTCACGACATCGAAGGGCGCGGAACGCACGGCTGCGCCGGATTCGACGCCGTTTCGAGCCGATCCGCTCGTCCCCTCCATGGTCGGCACATAACCAGCGTGGACGCCGGGCTGTCAAGGGTAGTCGCGTCCAGCACCAGGGGGCCGGCCGCCGGGTCGCCGAGCTGGCGCGCGGCCACCGCGCGCACCAGCCGTGCTGCGGAGTCACCCAGGCGGCCGGCGTCGTGGGCAGCCTGGGCCCGGATGAAGTTGGGGTGGTTGCGCGTTGCGGGGTTCGTCAGCTGTGTCATGCACGGATCGTCGCACCCGGCCCGAGCAGGAACATCTGCCATCTGGCAGATGCAGGGTCAAGACCCTGGGGGATCTTGAGCCAGAACTCCGCCTGGTTTTGCGGGACGTGCGGTCATCCTCGTTCCAGGGCTCTCTTCACCGCTGCCGTACCCGCGATGGCGTAGTCGTGGTCGGGTGCCTGCGGGATGAGATTGAACTCTCGGCAGCCCGCCACGGCGTACGGGGCGAGGAACTCAGCGACGTCGTCTGGGGTTCCGTAGGGGCAGTACCGTTCGAAGCGCTCGAACGGTAGCTGGTAGAACGCTTCCATCGCCGGTGCCAGGCAAGCACGGGCCGCCTCCTTGGTGTCGGCGAGCCCGCACCAGACCTGCATCGCGTGCCGGCTCGGCGGCCCGGGCCGGCCCGCGCGGGCGGCCTCATCAGCGGCCAGTTCGACAGCGGCGGCGAACCGGCGAGAGGAAGTCCAGATGCCGAGCCAGCCGTCAGCGAACCGGCCCGCCCGCCTGATCGCCGCATCCGAGCGCCCGCCGACGATGATGGGGACAGGCTCGGCCGGCGCCGGGGAGATGACCACGTCGTCCAGGTCGAAGAACGTGCCGTGGAACGTCACCGCCTTTCCGGTCAGAAGCTGGCGCACGACGGCGAGGCATTCGTCCATCCGCCGGCCCCGGCTGGCCGGGTCCACCCCGCAGGCCGCGACCTCGTGGCGATCCTCACCGCCGATCCCGGTCCCGAAGATGAGCCGGCCCGGGGCGATCCGGGCGATGTCGGCGAGCTGGCGCGCCACCAGCACGGGATGGCGCAGCGGAAGCAGGTACACGCCGGTGTAGACGGGCAGCGCGGGATGAAGCATCGCCAGCGCGGCCGCCTGCACCAGCCCGTCAAACCCCATCCCGGCGAAGAAACTCACGTGATCCCCGCAGCAGATGTGG
>Ga0335083_10004312_pt1 | contig 18152 bp, 15 predicted proteins | sample Lox_Sample_42_FD_206716 | JGI IMG/M metagenome (GOLD analysis project Ga0335083, IMG submission 206716) | Soil microbial communities from Loxahatchee National Wildlife Refuge, Florida, United States - Lox_Sample_4.2 | ecosystem: Environmental > Terrestrial > Soil > Wetlands | place: USA...
GCTCTGGAAATTCTTCATAGTGCCCACCGATCCATCGAAGGGACCGGATCATGAAGCCTCCGACAGCGCGATGAAGATCGCGCAGCCCACCTGGTTCGGCAAATTCTGGGAAGCGGGCGGCGGCGGCAATGCCTGGGACAGCTTCGCCTATGATCCCAAGCTCAACACCGTCTATATCGGCACCGGCAACGGCGCGCCGCACATGTATCACTTCCGCAGCCAGGACAAGGGCGATAACCTGTTCCTCTGCTCGATGGTCGCGGTCGACGCGACCACCGGCAAATATAAGTGGCACTATCAGATGGTGCCCGAGGAAGACTGGGACTTCACCTGCACCCAGCCGATCATCCTCGCCGACATCAAGATCAACGGGCAGTTGCGCCATGTCGCGATGCAGGCACCGAAGAACGGCTTCTTCTACGTGATCGACCGCGTCACGGGCAAGCTGATCTCGGGCAAGAACTATCTCTCGGTGAACACCTGGGCGACCAGCATCGACATGAAAACCGGTCGGCCGAACGTGCTGCCCACCGCGCACAACACGACCACGCCGCATCTCATGCTGCCGGCCTGGATGGCGGGCCACACCTGGCACCCGATGAGCTATTCGCCCAAGACCGGCTTGGTCTATTTCTCGGCGCAGGAGCAGGGCAGCATCTATGCCCGGCTGCCGGACGGCCAGTATAAATATCAGCCGGGCCCGGGTCGGACGAACACCGGCGAGGCCTATGCCGGGGGCGATCCGGAGCTGCGCAAGAAGCTGCAGCAACAGGCCAAGGAGACCGAGAAGGGCTATCTGCTCGCCTGGAATCCCGCGACACAGAAGGAAGCCTGGCGCGCGCCTTATCCCTATCCGGGTTCGGGCGGCGTGCTCGCCACGGCGGGCAATCTGATCATCCAGCCGACGATCGAGAAAACGGTCGCCATCTACCGCGCCGATACGGGCAAGAAATTGTGGGAGATGAATGTCGACCAGGCCGGCATTGCGGGGCCGATCACCTACATGATCGATGGCGAGCAATATATCGCGGTCAATATCGGCTGGGGCGGCTCGCCGGTCATGAACCTGCCGAGCCCGTTCCGCCTTGCTTCGGCCAAGCTGCTCGTGTTCAAGCTCGGCGGAACGGCCAAGCTGCCGCCCATGCCGCCGCCGGACGACGAGCCGGTGCAGCCCAATGACCGCGTGCCGGCGGACGTCGCCCAGCGCGGCGCGACGCTTTATGGCGTCAATTGCTCGAAATGCCATGGCGACAATGCCGTCGGCGGCGTCAAGGACCTCAGGAAGATGAGCGCTAAGACCCGCGCCGCCTTCCTCGACATCGTGCTCAAGGGCGCGCGCGAGGACAAGGGCATGCCGAGCTTCGCCGGTCAGGTGACCGAGGCGCAGGCCAAGGACATATACGGCTATCTCGCCCAGCGTGCGCAGGACGACTGGTGATGAAGCGACTTGGGGCCGTGGGGGCGGCCGCATTGCTGGCATGTTCCGTCATAGCGGCCGCGCAGCCCGCGCCGGCGGATCTCAAGACGATGCCGCCGGTCCCCAGGACCTATGTCCCGAAGAAAACGCCATGGGGCGACCCCGATTTCCGGGGCACCTTTCCGCTCGAAAATATCGACCAGTCCCGCATCCGGCTGACCCGGCCCAGGGAGTTTGGTGACCGCTTCTGGGTGACCGACGCGGAATTTGCCACACGCCTCGCGGCCGCGAAGAAGTCCGATGCCGCCTATTCGACGTCGCTTGGCGGCGGCGGCACCAAGGACTTGGCGAAGTGGATGGAGGCGAGCAGCTTCGCGCGGCGCACCTCGATGCTGATCAGTCCAGCCGACGGGCAATTGCCGGCGTTCACGCCCAAGGCGGATGCACTGCAGAAGGTCGGCCGGTCGAGCTGGCGGGTCGGCCAGAGCTATGAATGGCTGACCGATTTCGACACGTTCGACCGCTGCGTCTCGCGCGGCATGCCGGCCTCGATGCTGCCCTTCCACTATAATAACGGCATCCGCGTCTTCCAGTCGCCGGGCTATGTCGTGCTGCAGCTCGAAATGCTCGGCAATCGGGTCATCCCGATCGGAAGCAAGAGCCACTGGCCCGCGAACATGGAATCCTGGCTCGGCAGCAGCCGTGGTCATTGGGAAGGCAATACGCTGGTCATCGAGACGACCAACATCAGGACTGGCGACGATATCTCCGACGATCTGCGCAAGCGCGCCGCCTCGGTCATCAATCAGGCGACGCTGGGTGCGCCGCCATGGAACAGCATCCCGGTCAGCAAGCAGGCGAAGGCGACCGAGCGGCTCACCATGACCGGGCCGGACACCATCGTCTATGAACTGACCTATTCCGATCCGGAAGTGTTCACCGCACCTTGGACCGTGCGGCTCGACTGGGTCCGGAACGAGAGCTACGAGCTGTTCGAATATGCCTGCCACGAGGGCAATACCCAGCTGCGCGGACGCATCACCGCCTGGCGCGCGCAACAGGCGCAGGAGCAGGCGGCGAAGGCGGCTGGGGGGAAGTAGGACGCACGAGCCCGCTTAATGCGGCCCGGCTTCCACCTTCTCGGTCGAGCGGCCCCAATCCTCATTGGCCCGCGCGATGATATAGGCGTGGATGGCGTCGACCTCGTCGGGCTTCAGCAGATCGGCGAAGCTCGCCATGCCCTTGTCCTTGTAGATGCCGCCGAGCACGATGTCGTTGAACTTGGCGTGGGTGTCGCGGGTCAGCTTGCGCAGATCCTTGACGCCGCCAATCGCCTGCTGGCCGTGGCAGCGCGCGCAGGTGTCCGCGAAGAGCTGCGCGCCGCGCGCGATCGTCGCTTCGCTTGCGGTCACCGGCGGCGGCTCGGGCGCCTTCTCCTCGGGCTTCATCGGCGGGAGCTCGACCTTGCCGCCGAGCTTGAAGACGATGAGGCGCGCCGATGAGCGCGGCAGCTCGATGCCCGAGCCGCGCTCGATCTGAGCGGCGCCGCCGCCCCAGCCGGCATTGACCGCGACATATTGCACGCCGTCGAGCATGTAGGTGATGGGTCCGGCCACCGGCGCGCTCTGCACCGGCATTTCCCAGAGGACTTTGCCGGTCCTGGCGTCGAACGCGGCGAAGGTCTGCTTGGTCGTACCCTCGAAGACGAGGTCGCTGCCCGTCACCATCGTGCCGCCATTGCCGTGGCGTGGCAGCTGGACGCGCCAGACCGCCTTCTGCTTCACCGGATCCCAGGCGACGAGAAAGGTCTTTTCCATTGCATTGATCTGCTTCTGGATGTCGGCGCGTTTCTTGAGCGCGTCACCCGAATAGCCACCCCAGCCGCTGTTCGAGCGGAAGGGCTTGGGCGTCCAGTTGGGGTCGAGCGCATAGCCGAACCCGCTCTCGAAGGTCGGGAAATAGGCGAGCTTCGTGCGCGGGCTGTATGACATCGGGAACCAGTTATGGCCGCCGCCCGGGCCCGGCATCAGCAGCTCCGGGTCGGTGCCATAATGCTTGCCGGGATTGACCGTCGCCTTGCCGGTCTTGGGATCGACCGTGCCCCAGTTGACTGGCACGAAGGGCTTGGCCGAGATGAACTGCCCGGTCTTGGCGTCCAGCACATAGAAATAGCCGTCCTTGGGCGCATGCAGCACGACCCTGCGCGTCTTGCCGGCGATCGGCAGGTCGGCGAGCGTGATCGTGCTGGTGCAGGTATAGTCCCAGTCCTCTTCGGGCACTTCCTGATAGTGCCATCTGTATTTGCCGGTCGTCGCATCGAGCGCGACGACCGAGCAGATGAAGAGATTGGCGCCCTTGCTGCCCGAGCGATAATGCCAGCTGTTGGGGCCGCCATTGCCGGTGCCGACATAGACGAGGTTGAGCTTGGGGTCGTAGGAGATCGAATCCCACGGGTTCGCGCCGCCGCCCAGCGTCTTCCAAAGCCCGTCGTCGTTCCAGGTCTTGCGCATCATTGCATTGACGCTGTCCGAAGCTTCGCCGTCGGGCTTGTCGTTCGGATTGGGCGTCAGGAAGAATTTCCACAGCTTCTTGCCGGTCTCGGCATCATAGGCCGCGACGAAACCCCGCACGCCGAGGTCGCCGCCGCTGTTGCCGATCACCACCTTGCCGTCGAACACGCGCGGCGCGCCGGTGATGGTGTAGGGCATGTTGTGATCGAAGGCCTGCACCGTCCAGACCGGCTTGCCGTCCCTCGCATTGAGCGCGATGATCCGGCCGTCCAGCGTCGAGATGATGACCTTGCCCTTCCACAGCGCGAGGCCGCGCGCATCGGGCTCACAGCAGGCATAACGGCCATTTTCGCGGGGCACCTTGGGATCGTAGGTCCACAGCCTTTTGCCGGTGCGGGCATCATAGGCCATGGTGATGTTCCATGGCAGCGTGTTGTACAGCACGCCGTCGGCATAAAGCGGGGTCGCCTCGACGCCGCGGAAGGTGTCGAGTTCGTCATACCAGGCGATGCCGAGCTGCTTCACATTGCTGGCGTTGATCTGGGTGAGCGGCGAATAGCGCTGCGCGTCATAGCCGCGTCCGTCGGTCAGCCAGTCAGTGCCGTTCGTCGCTTGTCTCGCGATGCGGGCGCTGTCCACGGCGGCAGGCCCGCGGCCGGTATCCGCCGTTGCCAGGCCGAGGCCGGCCAGCGAGGCGACGAAAGCGATCGCCAGCTTGGGCGCGCGCAACCAGTATGTCATGCGTTCAGTCCTTTGGTGGCGTGTAGATCGGCTGCGAGCCGTCGGCGAGCCGGCCGGTCTTATGCCATTGTTCCTGCAGCTTCGTGCCTGGCGGCGCAGCATAGGCGCCGACCTCGTCCATATCCGGCTTGAACACCTTGCCCGTCACGGGATTGGGGTAGTGGAACGGGATGATGTAATAGGCCGGATAGGTCAGATAGATGGTGGAGGGCGGCAGGTCCGGCGCCGGATTGAACTTGTCCGGCCAGGTGTTGTTGAGGGCGTTCTTCCCCCAGCCGTCCCAGCTCGTGTACATGGTGAAGGGTCCGGACTCGCGCTTGAACTTCCAGACGCCATTCTCCTTGACGAACTCGTCCTCGTAGAGGGGCAGGCCCCAGCCGCCGCTCGACATCACCCAGGCGCGCGAGCGGATCCAGCCGGTCTTGCCGTCGTCCGAGACGTCGGCAATCGGCTGGAACTGCATGTGGTTGGCAAGGCCACCCTCGCGCGCGCCATCCGGGCCGAACGCGGTCTGCATATATTCGAGCACGCGCTTCTTGCCCAGAAAGAGCCCCTTGCCGCCGATCTCCAGCGTGGCATCGTCGGCAAACAGCTCGGAGAGCTGCGTCCACTGCCCCTTGTCGACGAAATAGCCGTAGAGCCGCTGGAGCCGCTCGATCTGGTTGGCGTCCTCAAGCCGGGTGATGCGCTTGTCGAGCGCGTCGAGCTTGTCGGATGCGCTGGGCTCGGCGAAGGCGGGTGTCGCGACCGCGCAGAGCAACGCCGCGATGAGTGCATGTGTCTTCATCACTTGACGCCCCTTCCCGTGACGGTGTCGACCGGCTCCGGAATGTCCTTCAAGGGCTTGCCGGTGACGGGGTGATCGAAGTTGAACGGCGGGATGTAAGCGCCGGGGAACGAACGATATTGCTCGGTCGGCGGGGCGTCGGGCGGGAACAGCGCGCTCGGCCCCTCGATCGGCAGCGCCGACTTGGTGAAGCCCTGATCGTAATCGGTCTGAGCGGTCACGTAGAAATGCTCCTTCGCGATCTTCCAGACCGTGCCTTCCTTCACATAGTCGGCATTGGTGATGCCGACGCCCCAGACGCCGTTCGCGCCGGGCCGGGAGAGCTGCATCATGCCCTGCCAGCGCGCCGTCGCGGTCTTTCCGTCGGGCGCGACGACGATGTAAGGCTGGAGCATCATGTGGACGTTGAGATAGCCGGCCGCGAGACCCTCCGGTCCGAACAGCAGCATGGCCTTCTGGATGCGCGCGGGGCCGATATAGACGCCGCGCTGGCCATATTCGAAGCTGCCGGTCCTGGTGAACAGGGCGGCGGCCTGACCCCAGAGGCCCTTGTCGAAATAATAGCCATAGGTCGCCTGCAGATTCTCGATGGCGTCCTGATCCTCGAGCAGCTGGACGCGCTGCTTGTAGGCAGCAAGGCGGGACTGCAGATCGGCCTGCGCGAAAGCCGGCGTGGCGAGGCCGAGGAGCAGAACCCCGGCGATGATCATGCGCGCGCTCATTTCGGCGTCTCCACAGGCTTGCCGGTGACCGGATTGGGCGCATGGAAGGGCGCGTAGCTCTGATCCGGGAAGGATTTGTAGGCGATTGTGGGCGGCCGGTCGGGCGGCATCTTCTTGCTCGTCTCGCTCTGGGCCAGCCCCTCGCCGGGTTTCAGCCGCGCCCAGCCTTTCTCATAGGGGGCGACGAAATCGACATAGAGATGGAGCGACTTGATCCGCCAGATACCGTCGGCACCCTTCTCGTAGGTGTTCTCGTAGGTGCCGTCGCGCCATTCGGCATGCTTCTTGTACTGGCCGAGCATGCCGAGATCGCGCCAGCGCGCCTTGCCACTCCGGCCATCGGCGGCGATGTCGACGACCGGCTGCAGCGTCACCCATTCGTTGAGCTGGCCATAGATGAGGCCGTCCTGCCCGCCGTGGAGGGCCTTCAGATAATCGTGGATATGAGCCTTGCCGACATAGACGCCGTCCATGCCGATCTCGACCGTCGCGTCGTCTGCGAAAAGGTCGGACGCCTCATCCCACAGGCCGCGGTCGACATAGAAGCCGAAGGCACGCTGCAGCTTCTTGATGGCGCGCGTGCCCTCCAGCTTCTGGACCCGCACCGTCAATGCATCGATCTCCTGATCGACAGTCGGTGGCGCGGCGAGGGCAGGGGCGGCGGCGAGTAGTAGCGCGGCGCCCGCCAGTGCAGCGGTCAGCCGCCTCATTTCGCCCCCGTGATGGGCACGGCCGTCATCACGAACGGACCAGGATCCTGATCCCGCAGCTTGGGGTCGAACAGATAGGACATCTTGCCGAACACCGTATAGGCGGTGTCGCCGATATGGGTGACCGAGGCAGCACCCGGCGCCGGGTCGAGCAGCGGCTTCACATCGACATTGTCGCCGGTGATGGTGAGCAGCGCGATGCGATTATTGCCGGTCTCGGCCTCCAGCAGCTGGTTGCCCTTGTAGAGCCGCAGGCCGTCGGGGCCCTTGAGCGGCAGTGACGTGGTGAGCTTGGTCAGGCTCTGATAATTGCCGCTGCTGTCGCGGTTGATCCGGAAGAATGTGTTCTGGCGGGTATTGTTGGCATAGAGCGTGTTGTCCGCCGTGAAGGCAATGCCGTCGATGCCGGAGAGCTGCGGGTCCTGCACTTCGAGCTTCATCTCCTTGGCGTCAGGCGCAATGCTGAAGATGCGCCCGCCGGAGGTCTCGGCGATATAGACCTTGCCATATTGGCCGACGGTGATGTCGTTGCAGGTCGCATTCGGTCCGGGGAGCACATAGCGGGCCTTGAAGGCGCCGGTCTTGAGATCGAAAGAGACGGCAGCGGATTCGCCGCCCGGCACGCCGAAGCCGGCGATGCTGCAGACCCAGAGTGTGTTGCTCTTGTCGTCGGCCAACACGCCGAGCAGCTGCTTGATCTTGTTGGTGTCGTCCGGCTTGATCCAGGCGACCGCCTTTGTGGCGCCGGGTGTGGCGCGGAAGATGACCCCCTTGTTGCTGCCGGCATAGAGATTGCCGGCCGCGTCCGAGCTGATGCTCTCGGTGAAGACCTTCGGCTCGTCGATCGCGACATCCTTCCCGGCGGCCTGAGCGACGGCGGGAAGGATGAGTGCGGCGCCGACCGCGGCGCGCAGCAATGCGATGGTCTTCGGGGTCATGGTTGCGCTCCTTTTGCTTCGGGCCATGGGGCAGGCATCAGATAAGGCACTTCATTGGCGACGGTCTCGACGCGCGCGATGGCACCGCCTTCGATCTTGAACACGGAGATGAAGTCGACGCTGCGTGGATAGTCGGCTTCGGACTTGTAGGTCTTGCCGTCGGCAGCCTTGAACTCCGTCTTGTCGCCCGGCAAGTCACGCCGGCCGCTCACCACGACCAGGCCGCGCGCATCGTCATAGGCGACGATGCGGCGCTGCACGGCTTCATATTCCTGGAACAGGCGGCGCGAGAAGCTGGCCGCGCAGTCGGTTTTCTCACCCTTCGCGGCGGGCAGATTGCCGGTCATGACGACGCCATTCTCATTGAGCGTGCAGCTCTTGGCGAAGGCAGGCGCCTTGCCCTTGCCGGCCTGCGCCTCGAAAAAGGCCTGAACGAGCGCGTTCATGGCGGCGCGCGGTGTCTGCTTGCCCTTGATCGGCGAGACAATCTCCCGACCGAAAGCCGCCGGATCGCCGAATGGCGGGCGTCCTTCCTTGCGGCGGATCGTGGCGGCGACGCTGGCGATCCTGCCGCCGCGCGCGGTTAGTTCGATCGCATAAAGGCCGGGCTGGCCATGTTCGTCGACCGAGCCGATCCAGACAACCTTACCGGCCTTGGCATCGGCCACGACCAGCGGCGCATTGCCGTGCACCGTCGCCGTCGCCCAGGTCCCGTCGCCGACCATGATGCCGACGCCATTCTCGGCGTAGCGCACGCGTTCCGCCCAGGGCAGGGCAGAGCCATCCTGCTTGACCAGCGCGTCAACATATTGCTGCACAAGAGCGGTGAGGCAGGCCGTATCGCAATCCTTTGCGGGCGCGCCGCCCTTGCCGGGCACCATCAGCGGCACCGAACCGAAGGGACGCTGGATGGGGCCGGCCGGCTGAGCCGGCGGCGGCGATGCCGTCTGCGCGATCGAAGGCGCAGCCGCCGCGATCAGGAGCGCGCCGAGCGCGATACGCATAGCCACGCTCATTGGCCGAGCTCCGAATATTGGCGCCCTGTGGCCCAGGGATTGTGCATGGCATAGGGCACATAGGTGAACACCGCCTCGATCCGCTCGATCTGGCTGTCCTTCACGCGGAAGGCTTCGAGCAGGGTGATCGAATTCGGCCATTTGAGCGCGGTCTTCATCTGGCTGCCATTGCCGATCGGGTAATGGTCGAAGCTGTTGTCATGATCGAAGAAGCCCGACGACAGGACGATGCCGCGCTCGGTATCGACCAGCGGGAAGCGGCGCTCGCGCACCCGCTTGTTGATATAATAGAGGCCGAGCAGGAACTGGTTGCGGCAGCCCGAGGCGATGTTGGCGGCATTGCCGGGTCCGCCGCTCGGCGGAGGCGCCGTCGTGCTGATGCCGTTTTCGAGGCGGCCGCAATCGTCGGTAAACGGCGCGAAGACCGTGCCGTCATTGCGCTCGACCGTGTTGAAATAGCTCTGCGCCACCGCGATAAGCCTCTCGCGCGAGCGCCTTTGCTCAGGCGGCAGCACGGCCTGGAATTCCGGATCGTGCGTGATCTTGTCAGGGTCGCCGAACGGGGCGGGGAGCCCGGTCTTGCGGTGCACGACCGTCTCGATCTCGTCGATTTTGCTACCCGCGACATGGATGCGCATCGCATAGATGGCGGGATTGCCATGTTCCCAGACCACGCCGAACCAGGCGGCATTGCCGGTCTGCGGATCGGCGAGCTCGAGGCCGGTATCGGCGACCCTGCTGATCGACTTCCAGGCGCCCTTGCCGACCGGAATGACCACATCATTCTCGGTGAAGCGGGCGCCGGGCGCGATGGCGACGGCCTTGGGGTCATGCTTGACCAAAGCGGCCATATAGCTGCGCGCCATGCCGATGAGGCAGTTGCGGTCGCAGGTCATTTTGATGACGGCGCTCGGCTCGCCCGGCAACTGCGCCCGGCCGGCGCCGCTGGGCAACGCCAGCATGGCCGCGCCCGCCAGCATCGCCCGCGCCCAGGAGGTTCTGAAAAACGGCTGCACTCATCCTCCCCTCGGCCTTTGACGCTGGCCTGGCAATGCGCGCCGCCGGTCTCTCTTGTCTGCCGGGGTCACGGAGTCGGCGAACCATAAGACGAGCACGCGCCGCTTGTCACGCGTAGAGCATAGCTTTCTATGAGAATTCCGAATGAAGGTTCGCCTTCGACCGGCGTTGGCTCACTCCATGACGTCGAGCCGGAAGCCGCTGACCCCGCGCCCACAGTGCTTGGTGACGCTGACGATATTGATGGGCAGGTTCGCGCAGGCGAGCAGCGAGCGCGTTTCGCCGATCTTGGTGCGCAGCGTATTCAGCGTATCCCAGCCCATGATGTCCAGCAGGTCGTCGATCTCGACCGTGGGTTCGGACATGATCGCGGCGATCAATTTGATGGTGGCCGGGCGAAAGCCATGCCGAATCTGGCCGCCCCACCAGAGGGCAGGCGGGCGCAAGCTCACGTCCAGCTTGCCACGGCGGAAAACCGGGACTTCACGAGTCAACAACACAGAAAAAGGCTCCGTAGGTCAGATAGGGCCCCCCCCGCCCGACCACATTGCTGGTCTCTCGCATCAAGCGAGAGCGTCCTGCGCCGGTGCGGGCCGAAGCCGGGACAAATGGAGGGAACGGCGCGGCGCATTGCTTTGCATGTGGCGCCATTGACCGGCCTTTGCCGCCACGCTAGGCCAGCTGTCGCCGGCCGACGGTGCCTGCGGGTGTAGCTCAATGGCAGAGCAGAAGCTTCCCAAGCTTACGACGGGGGTTCGATTCCCCTCACCCGCTCCACCGCTACACCCCCTTTGGACGCCGCCGGCTTCGTAATTGAATCGAAAGCGGTCGGGGCATAGCATGCGCCTCATCGTGGGGTGCCCGGACATATGACCAATCGCGTTCATTCGATCGATGCGCTGCGCGGAATCGCGGCGCTGGGTGTCTCGATCTTCTGTCATTTTCACTTTCTGGCCGGGAATATCATCGTCGCACATCCCGAGCTGGCGCCCGGCGGCTTCATTCCCGGCGCGTCGTGGCTATATTTGCGGGGCGACGGGCTGGTGGACCTGTTCTTCGTCCTCTCCGGCTTCATCTTCTGCCATATCTACCGGCCGAAACCTGAGCCCATCGCGATCAGCCCGCGCGCCTTTTTCGTCTATCGCTTTGCGCGCCTCTATCCGATCCTGCTGCTCACCACGCTGGTAGCCGGCGCCATCATGCTGATGTCGCAGGACTGGTACGGCTCGACCTATGGCGGCGTTGAGGTCAGCTGGACGGAGGCGGTCAAGCATCTCCTGTTTCTCAAGCAGGGGGTCGTGCACGGCAGCATGAACGCGCCGGCCTGGTCGATCTCGGTCGAGGTCACCTGCTACCTGCTCTTCTACCTCATCGCGACGCGGAGCGAGCGCATGTTCATCCCGCTCTGCTGCCTCATGGTGCTGGTCGGCGTCATGGCGCTGCAGGATGTGGTGCCTTTCCCGATGAAGGACTGGTGGCTGCCGCGCGGACTCGTTGGCTTCTTCGCCGGCTGCCTGCTGCATCGCGCGAAGCCGCTGGTCGACCGCATTCCGACGCCGGTGCTGGCGGTGGGAGCCGTGGCCGGCTTGTATCTGTCGATCGCCCAGCCGCCGGTCCTGCATCATATGCTGACCTTCGGCCGCCTGTCGCTGATCGGCTGGCCGCCCGTGATCGCCCTGGCGCTGCGTCCCTGGCCCGCGCAGGTGCTGGCATGGAAGCCCTTCTCCCTGCTCGGGGACCTCTCCTATTCGGTCTATCTCTGGCATCTGCCCGTCGCGGCCACCATCCTTCTCGCACATGGTCAGGTGACATTCCCGCCCTCGCAATGGCTCATCCTCATGGTCGGCGACGCTGCCGCGGTGCTGCTGGTCGCCTATGCCAGCTTCCGCTGGATCGAAACGCCGGCCCGGCGCTATCTGCGGCGGTTTGCGGGGCCGAAGCCGCCAACGGATGCCGGACACGCGCAGACGGCGACCGCGGTCACCTGACCGGACGGCGTTGCATGATCGCACCGTTCACGCAGTGAATGAACGGACACCGTTCGAGGCCTAGCCTTCCGCATTTTCCCCGCCTAGAGTTCCCGCCTCGGGAGAGGAGAGCCGCGTGGCGGAACTGGAGTTCGACTATGTCGTCGTCGGCGGCGGCTCGGCCGGCGCGGCACTGGCGGCGCGCCTCTCGGAGCGCGAGGACCGCACCGTCGCCCTGCTCGAAGCCGGCCGCAAGGACGGCCATCCCTTCATCCACATTCCGAGCTTCGTTGCCGCCGCGATCGGCACCAAATCGCTGAACTGGCGTTTCGCCACCGTGCCGCAGCCGGGCATGGCCGGGCGATCGATACCGGTGCCGCGCGGACGCGTGATCGGCGGATCGGGCGCGATCAACGGCATGGTCTATTTTCGCGGTCATCCGACGGACTTCGATGCCTGGGCGGACATGGGCGCGAAGGGCTGGTCCTATCGCGAGCTGCTGCCCTATTTCACGCGCAACGAGAATAACGAGAATTTCCCCGCTTCGGTCTATCATGGCCGTGGCGGGCCGGTGAACGTCAAATATCCGGCGGGCGACAAGGCCAATCCGCTAAACCATGCCTATATGGACGCGCTGGCCTCGCTCCAGTTCAAGCATTGCCCGGATTTCAACGGGCCCGATCCCGAGGGCTATGGCTTCCGGCAAGGGCTGATCCGCGACGGGCGGCGGGAGTCGACAGCACGGGGGATGCTGCATCCCGCCATGAAGCGGAAGAACCTCAGCGTCATCACCGAGGCGCAGGCTGCGCGCGTGATGCTGGACGGCCGGCGCGCGACCGGCATCAGGCTGCTCGACGGGCGCGAGATCAAGGCGAGGGCCGAGGTCGTGCTTTGCGCCGGCGCCATCCAGACGCCGCAATTGCTCATGCTGTCCGGCATCGGCCCCGCCGCGCATCTTGCCGAACATGGCATTGAGCTGGTGCATGACCTGCCCGGCGTCGGCGGCAATTATCATGACCATGTCGCCTGCCCGGTCCACATGGAGACGGACGATCCGGACAGCTACGGGATCAGTTGGAAGGTCTGGCCGCGCGATATTCTTGCCGGCATTCAGTATCTGCTGACGCGCACCGGGCCGCTCGCGTCCAACGTGTTCGAGTCCGTCGCATTCCTGCGGACCGATCCCAGCCTCACCAAGCCGGACGTGCAGTTCGTCTTCCAGCCGGCCAAGCGGCTGACCAATCCAAAAATCCCGTTCCCGCTCGGCCATGGCTATGCGATCAGCCCGGTCGCGCTCTACCCGAAGAGCCGAGGCACGCTGCGGCTGGCATCGAGCGATCCGCATGACGCGCCGCTCATCGACCCGCGCCTGCTCGCCGAGGAGGGCGATATCGATCCGCTGGTGCGGGCCGTGAAGATCGCCCGCCGCGCCTTCGCCGCGCCGAGCTTCGCCAAATATAAGGGCGTCGAAGTCGCGCCGGGGCCGGCGGTGCAGTCGGACGACGAGATTAAGAGCTTCATCCGGGGCGCGGCCTATACCGTGCATCATCCCGGCAGCACGGCCCGCATGGGCGCGGTGACCGATCCGCTCGCCGTGGTCGATCCCGATCTCAAGGTGATCGGCATCGAGGGACTGCGTGTCGCCGATGCCTCGGTCTTCCCGCTGGTTGTCGGCGGCAATACCAATGCCGCTGCCGTCATGGTCGGCGAGCGCGGCGCGGACAAGGTTCTGGGCAAGCCCGATCTGCCGCCGGCGGAACTGCCCGCAGATTCAGTCGGCCGGAAAAGCTGAGAGGAGAGAGACGTGGCGCGCGAGCATATGAGAAGCTGGCAGATCGGCGACGTGACCGTGACGCGCTTCGTCGAGCTGTGGAAGTTCACCGATCACATCAACATGACCATCGCCGACGCGACCCCGGACGAGGTGATCGCGATGCGCTGGCTCCATCCGCATTACGCCACGCCCGAAGGCGAGCAGATCATGAACTTCCAGGGTTTCATCGTGCAGACGCCGACGATGAACGTCATGCTCGACACCTGCATCGGCAATGGCCGGGATCGTGGCTATGAGGTGTTCTGTAACCTGAATTCCAGTTTCTTCGACGATCTCGCTTCGCTCGGTCTCACGCCCGACGACATCGACGTCGTCATGTGCACGCATCTCCATTTCGACCATGTCGGCTGGAACACCTATTGGGACGGCGAACGCTGGGCGCCGACTTTCCCCAAGGCGCGCTACCTGTTCGGCAAGGCCGAGTTCGCCGCTTGGGAAGAGCTGCGCACCCATGAGGATCATGGCCTGCACGACGTGCGGCACCTGGCCGACAGCGTCGATCCGATCATGAAGGCGGGCCTTGCTGAGCTGATCGACAATGACCATCGGATCAGCGACGAGCTGTTCGTCGAGCCGAGCCATGGCCATACGCCGGGCCACGTCCATCTCTGCATCGAGAGCAGGGGCGAGCGCGGCGTCATCACCGGCGACCTCATGCACCACCCGATCCAGTGTGCGCTGCCCAGTCGTCCGGCCCGTTTCGACATGGACACGGCGGCGGGGCAGAAGACGCGCACCGGCTTCGTCGACAAATATAAGGACAGCGGCGTGCTGGTGATCGGCGCGCATTTCGCCGACCCCACCGCCGGCTGGATCAGGACCGCCGAGGACGGCACCCGCTTCTACGGCGTCGGGCTGGAGGAGAGCGCATGAGCCGCGACATCCCCGATTACCCGCTCGACATCTTCACCCATGACGCCGTGCGCAATGCGCGCGCGGTGGACGATGCGCTGCGCGAATTCTCGCCCGCGGTGCGGCTCGCCGACGGCGTGGTCATGATCGGGCGGCACGAGCATGTCGCGCCGGGCCTCATGGACTGGAAATCGTTCAGCTCGACCTCGCGGCCCTGGCACGATCCCAATTCCCTGCGTCCGGAAATCCTGCTCACGGACGATCCGCCGCGCCACAGCAAGGTGCGCAGCGTCATCGGCGCGGCGCTTTCGCCGCGGACGCTGGACGGCATGCGCGAGATTTTTGTCGCGGGTGCGGACAGGCTGGTTGCGGAGCTGAGGGAGCGGCATGGCGAGGTGGTGGACGCGGTCGACGAGATCACGCGCCGTTATGTCTATACCGTCTTCCCCGAAGCGCTTGGCCTGCCGCCGGGCGACCATGTCGCGCCGATGCATGGCTTCTCCAACATGGTCTGGGCGACCATGGGGCCTGAGAACGCGCTGTTCCGCGAGGCGATGGTCGAGGATTTCGGGCCTGTGCTCGCCTGGCTCGACATGGTCAGCCAGCGCGACGCGCTCGATCCGGATGGCTTCGGCATGCTGCTCTTTCAAGCCGCGGACGAGGGCAAGATCACCGTCGACGAGGCCAAGCTGCTGCTGCTCACCATCCTCTCGGCGGGCGCGGACACGACCTACATCACCATGGCCAACGCCCTGCGCGCCTGGGCGGAATTCCCGTCCGAATATGAGCGGCTCAAGGCGGACCCGAAGCTGGTGCGCAATGCGTTTGACGAGAGCCTGCGCTGGGATTCGCCCTCGCGCATGGCCGGGCGCATCGCCATGGTCGATGTGCCGATCGACGACATGATCGTGCCGGCGGGCACGCGCGTCGGCCTCATGTTCGCGGCGGCCAATCGCGATCCGCGCTTCTGGGCCGAGCCCGAGGCCTACAGGATCGGCCGCGACCTCAAGCACAGCCTCGGCTTCGGCTACGGCATCCATGCCTGTGTCGGGCGCACGCTCGCCTATATGGAAGCCGATGCGATCCTCGGCGCGCTGGTCCGCGAGGTCGAGCGCATAGAGCTGGCCGGCGAGGTCGAGCCATGGATGACGACCGTCGGCCATGGCCCGGCCAAAGTGCCGGTGGGGCTCTTCTTCAAGGGGCGCTGAGTGGAGTTGGTTGAGTGATTGGACACCGCATCCACGCGATCAAATATGCGCGCCATGAGCGCGTCGCCGCCGATAATTTCATTGGCGGGGACGATCATGCCGCGCCGATGCCGCTCGATTATTATGTCTGGGTCATAGAGCGCGGCCGCGCTGCGCCGATCCTCGTCGACACCGGCTTCGGCGCGGAGGCGGGGGCGCGGCGCGGGCGGACGATCACGCGGCCGGTCGAGGAGGGATTGCGCGCGGTCGGTGTCGATCCGGCGAGCATCTCGGATGTCGTGCTCACCCATCTCCATTACGATCATGCCGGCAGTCTCGCCCTGTTTCCAAACGCACGCTTCCATGTCCAGGAGAGCGAGCTGGCCTTCGCGACGGGCAAGAACATGCTCCATGGTCATGTCCGTGCCCCGTTCGATGTCGAGCCGGTGGCGGAGATGGTGCGGCTGCTGTTCGGCGAGCGGCTGGTCTTTCATGATGGCGACGCGGAACTGGCGCCGGGCGTCATGCTGCGGTCGCTCCATGGGCATACGGCGGGGCACATGGGCGTCGAGGTCGCCACGGCGCGGGGTTCCGTGATCCTCGCTTCGGATGCCTGCCATCTCTATGCAAATCTGGTGCGTGAAATGCCGTTTCCCATCGTCGTCGATGTCCCCAAATATCTCGACGCGCATCGGCGGCTGAAGGCGCTCGCGCCGAGCCTCGGTCATATCGTTCCTGGCCATGATCCATTGGTGCTGGCGGCGTTCCCAGCAGGTGCCGCGAGCGATGTCGCGCGGGTCGATCTCGCCCCGCACACGTCGATCGAGGCGCTGCTATGAGCCCTGTCGGCTTCATCGGGCTCGGCCGCATGGGCGCGGGCATGGCCGGGCGCCTGCTCGCGGCAGGCGTGCCGACAGTGGTGCATGATGTCTCGCCCGATGCGGTCGCGACGATGGTCGGGCAGGGCGCGATCTCGGCGGAAAGCCCCGCCGCCGTCGCCGATCTTTGCGAGATCGTGTGCGTAAGCCTGCCGATGCCGGACATCGTCCATGAGGTGCTGCTCGGGCCGCATGGCGTCGCCGATGGCTCCAAGGCGCAGATCGCCGTCGACCTCTCCACCTCCGGTGCAGCCATGGCCAAGCGCCTCTCCGAAGGACTGGGCGCGCATGGCATTGCCAGCTTCGACGCGCCGGTCTCGGGCGGCGTGAAACCGGCGCGTGAGGGCAAGCTTTCGCTGATGGCGAGCGGGCCGGAAGACGAATGGCCGCGGGTCGAGGCGGTGCTCAGCCATTTCGGCAGGAGTTTCTACATGGGCGAGACGCCGGGCGCGGGCCAGACCATGAAGCTGGTCAACAATCTGCTCGGCGCCATCGCCATTGCCGTCACCGCCGAGGGCATGACCATGGGGATCAAGGCCGGGCTCGATCCCGAGCGGATGATCGAGGTCTTGAACCAGTCGACCGGGATCAATTCGGCGACGCGCGACAAATGGCCGCGCTCGGTGCTGCCACGCACCTTCGATTTCGGTTTCGCGGCGGCACTGAGCCACAAGGACATGAAGCTCATGGTGACGGAGGCCGAGGCGCTCGGCTTGGAGCCGCATCTCGGCATCTATGTGCGCGACCTGCTGGGGCGCGTGCTGAGCGAGGTCGGGCCGGACGCGGATTTCACGGCGATGGCGAAAGTGGTCGAGGCGGATGCGGGGCTGAACCCCGACCGATCGGCTTAAGGGAGAATATGTCTGTGCAGGTGAATGAGACAGTCGAGGCGCGCGGCGGCACGTTCCGGATCGGAGGCCAGGTCGACGACCGCTTCGCGCCCGTGGTGGAGGCGTTCCTCGAGAATTTCCGGTCCGAGGAAGAGCTTGGCGCGGGCTGCTCGGTTGTGCTCGATGGCAAGACGGTCGTCGATCTCTGGGGCGGCTGGGCGCGCGCTGATATGTCGCAGACTTGGGACGCAAACAGCACCGTGTGCATGATGAGCGTCGCAAAAGGGGTGACCGCCATCGCCTTCAACATGGCGATCGACCGCGGCCTCATCGATATCGACAAACCCGTTGCGCATTACTGGCCGGAGTTCGCGCAGGCTGGGAAGCAGGACATTCTTGTCCGCTGGATCCTCGATCATCGCGCCGGCATTCCGGTGCTGACGACGGACACCATGTATCCGGGCGGCTTCTTCGATTTCCCGGCCTATATCCGCGCGCTCGAAGTGCAGGAGCCGCTGTGGGAGCCGGGCACGCGCGCCGCTTATCATGTCCATAATCAGGGCTTCCTCGAAGGCGAGATCCTGCGCCGGGTGACCGGCATGACGGTGGGGCCTTTTCTCCGCGCGAACGTCACCGGCCCGCTCAAGGCCGAATATACGATCGGCGGGATGAGCGAGGCGGAAGTCAGCCATGTCGCCGAGGTGATACCCAATACCAAAGCGCGGCTCTTTGCTGCCAAGGACCAG
>Ga0335083_10004313_pt1 | contig 18152 bp, 15 predicted proteins | sample Lox_Sample_42_FD_206716 | JGI IMG/M metagenome (GOLD analysis project Ga0335083, IMG submission 206716) | Soil microbial communities from Loxahatchee National Wildlife Refuge, Florida, United States - Lox_Sample_4.2 | ecosystem: Environmental > Terrestrial > Soil > Wetlands | place: USA...
CCGGTGGTCGCGACGAGCACCACCTCGCTGTCGGGGTCGAATCGCATGATGCGGTCGAGCGCGGCTTGGGTGAGCTCCTTGCGGTAGCTGAAGAGGCGGAAGTAGATCGACTCGCGGTCGAGCCCGCGGACGGCCTGCGCCATCCTTTCGCGATCGTCCGGACGCAGCGCGCGAATCGTGACGGTCAGGCCGCCCTTGAGCGTCTCGACCGCGGCGTAATCGCGCGGATCGGTCACTTCTTCATGGATGGGTCGACCGCGACCGCGAGCGCCTGAGTGAACGTCGCCTCGACCTGGTCGCCCTTCGCGATGCGCTTGAACTGCTCCGGATCGGCGATACGAAGGTCGACGGTTTGCTTCGGTCCCTTCAGCGTCACGACCTGCTTGGCGGCATCGACCGCGACGACGTCCGCGACGATCGTCACCTGGCGCCCGACTGCGCCGCCGGGCATCTCGCCTTTTTTCGCGCCCACGGCGTCGGTCTTCTCGGTACGCGCGACGACCAGCCCGCCGCCCTTTTTGAGCTCGAGCGTCAGCGCCTCGACGTACTGGAGGTCGACCTGGTCGCCGACCTTGAGCTTGTCGAAGTTCTTGACGTCCGGCCCCGCCGTGACGGTTACGAGGTTGCCTTGCGGGCCCTTCAGCGTGACGTCGCGCGTCGCCTTGTCGATGGCGGTGATCGTCGCGCTGATCTTCACCGTCTGCGCCATGCCGGCGGCACCCGGCCCGGTACCGGCCATGACGGCGCCGGATTGTGCGAAAGCCGGGCCGGCCAGCGCGAGGGCCACGACGACTGCGACGGATGCGAGGTGCTTTGACATTGTGAAGCGACTCCTTTGAGTGGATTGACTATTGCTGGCTCACGGGCGCCCACCCCTTGCCGGGGTCGAAGCGCTGCATCGCGCTCGCCTTGGCCTGCGTGCTCGGCCCCAGGTCGGACTCAAAGATCTTGCCGTCCTGGTTGACCATGAACGTCATGATCCCCGAGTTTGCGTATTTGGCCGGATAGGCGACGACCGCGAAGCCGGCGATCGCGTGGCCGCGCACGACGTAATCGAGCGCGCCGCCGTTCGCGCTCGCGGACTGCCCCTTGAGCAGGCGATAGTAGTAGCCGTGGAACGGCGTGGCCGTGCCCGACTTGCCCTTGTAACCCTCTTTGGAGGCTTGGGCGACGAGCTCGCCGAGCGGGCTCGGCGGCTCGCCCGCCTTGGTCGGCCAGTACAGGCCGTCGTGCTTGCCCGTCGAGCTCACGAACTTCGTCGCGTAGTCGAGAACGCCGTCACCGTTGCGGTCCTCCGACGCGTAGTCGCGCTGCGCGTCGATGATCGCCTGCAGCACCTTGATCGCGTCGAGCTCGTTCTGGCCGATTCGCCGAGCCAGGAGCTCGTCCTTGCCGGCGGCGCTGTCGAATCGCCAGCGGTCCCCGGTCTTGACCAGTGGGAACGCGAACGGAAAATCGTCGTTGCCGATCGTCAGCTTCATCGCGTCACCCGACGGCGTGAGCGCGTGCTTGGCCTCGTACGCGGCGGCGAACTGAGTGCGCAACGCGCGATCGGCGACGGCATCGCCGGAGGACAGCTCGCCCGGCTTCGTGCCGAGGATCGCGCGAATCGCATTCACGTCGTCCGCCTTCGTTGCCGAGACGAGCGCGCCGACCGCTTCGTCGGGCGTCGCGAAGGTCTTCTGCTTCGTGTCGGCGGCGAATGTTCGCGTCGCCGCGAGCAGCGTCAGCACGAGGACCGCGAGCAGGATTATCGACTCGCCTAGGGTGCGCGCCTTGTCGTATCGGGTGGGCATCATCGTCTCCAGGGGTAGGTGCGCGCAGTTCATCGACGGCCTCCGCCTCCCCGACCACCACCGCCGCCGGCGGGGCGCCCGCCGCCGCCACCGCCGCCGCGCGACGCTCCACCGCCGCCCATGTTTCCGGAAGCGCGCGACTGGCTCATGCTCGCGGACCCGCGGTTGCTGAAGTCGCGCTGCTGCGCGCCGCTGCCGCGGGTATCGAAGGCCGACGCGTTGCCGCCCCGGTTCGCGGCGCCACCGTAGTCACGCCCGCCCGCCGCTTCGCGCGTCCCCGCGCTCGCGCCGCCGCGGTTGCTCGCCATGTCGCGCGTCGCCGCGCTGTTGCGGTAGTTGCCCGCGTCGCGCGACACCTCGCCGCGCTGGATCGCACCCTGCCCCGCTTCTGCGCGACCGCGGAAGGCATCGCGAGAGGCGGCGTCGGCGGCTTGTCCGCGGCCGTACTGCTTGGCGACGTTCTGGTCGCGATAGGGAACCGCGCCTCGATGCTGCGCGTTGTGGTTCCAGTTGCTGTTCGAGATGTTGGTGCGGTTGAAGTTGTTGTAACGGTTGACGTTGACGTTGACGTCGCCGCGGCCCCAGTTGCAGTTGCCCCACAGCGCGCCGCCGACGATCACGCCTGCCGTGAAACCGAGCAGCGCACCGCCCGCGACATAGCCCGGCGGATAGTAGTAGTAGGGCGGGTAGGCTGGATAGGGCCACGCCCCGTATACGACCGTCGGGTTGTACGTCGGCACGTATACGACTTCCGGATTGGTCGGCTCGATCTTGATGACCGTCGTGTTGTTCTCCGTCGCCGTGGTCACCTTCTGCTGCTCGCTGTCCTTGAGCGCTCCCTGTTGCTGCGCCTTCGCGCGAAGCGCCTGCGCGGTGGCGAGCACGTCGGCCTGCTGCGCGAGAAACGCGTCGCCCAACTTCTGCGTCCAGTCGAGCTTCTCGCTCATCATGGTCAGCACTTGCGGGAAGACCGCGAGCGACTTCACGCTCGGATCCCAGGTCTGCTTCTGGAGCGCGTCCTCGAGCGCCTTGTCCTTCAGACTGGGATTGGCCTTCACCCAGCGGTCGGCCTCGACGATCTCGAGCGGGTAGGTCGACGCCATCAGCACCTGTGCGAGGAGCGCGTCGGGATACAGCGCGATCGGCGCCACGAGCTGGTCGAGCTCGCCCTGCGAGAACGACTTGCCGCCCTGCGCTGCCTGCGCGGGCGGTGGTGTCCCCGGCGGCGGCGGCGTCTGCGCCTGAGCCGGCAGCGCGAGCGCCGCGCACAGGACGATCGCAACGAATTGCCCGCCATGCTTCATGGAGTCTCCTAAAGCGCCAATCACTTGATCGTGTAGCCGCGGCCTTCCATGCACGCGCCGTAAGCGCGGTAGAACGCGGCGAGCTGCTGCTGTTGCGACTGCTGTGCCTGCTCGTTCTGGGCGGCCTGGTTCTTCCGGGCCTTTGCGCCGCCCGCCATAGTACCAGCCGCCGCGCCGACGCCGGCGCCCGTCCCTGCATCACCGGCAATCCCGCCGATCACCGCCCCGCCGACCGCGCCGCGCGCGGCACCGCGAACCCGCTCTCCGCCGCCCACGGCAGCGCCGGTCTGCTGCGGCGGGGGCGCAGAGGCGGCGACCGGGTCGATCCCCGTGTCCTGCTTGGCCCACGCCATGCATTCCTTGTCGTCTTTCTGCTTCTGCTGGGCGCTCTGGCCCTTGGCGGGATAGGCGCTGGGCTTCTGGCCCAGCGCGGGAAGTGCGGAGAACGCGACCGCAAGGGCGATCGCCGTGCAAAGCGACTTCTTCATGGCTTCCTGGAAATGGAGAAAGGGCAACCTCGCCCCGGTAGCGTAGCCTACCGCGCGCAGTCCGCCGCGGTGTTGACCTAGCGCATGAAACGTCACCAGTGCTGCCGTTAGCAACCGCTCGGCGAGGAGATGGCGGTGCGCGGCAGGCTTACGCTCATGATCACGTGATGCTGTTCGCGCCGCTCGGCGTGTTCGGCGCCCGACCGCGCGACCCGAAGCGAGGCTAAGGCACGAGCTTCTTCAGCTCCGGTGTCTCGGCCTGCGGCTTCGGCACGTACGGCCTTTCGGTCGTGTCGCCCTTTGCCTGCTCGGCCTGCTCGCCCGCGGCCCGCGTGCTGCCTTTCTCGGTACCCGCGGTGGCCGACTGGACGGCGGCCTGCTTGGACGCCGTGTCCGGTGTCGCCTTCGGGTGGTGCTTCGTCGCATGCGCCTTGGTCGCCGCTTCGCCCGCCGACCGGGTATAGCCCTTTTCGGTGCCCGCGGTCGCGCTTTTCACGTTCGCCTGCGATGCGGCTCGCCGCGAGGCAGCGGCGTCCGCCGGGGCGACCTCCGTAGTCTTGGCTTCGGGGGTCTTGGCGTCGCCCGTCGGGGCAGATGTCTGTGCCAAGGCCATCGTGGCGAAAGCACCGGCGACCAGTGCGATCAAGAGCTTGCTCATTGACTTGTCCTTCGACTTCAGAACATCACCTTGGCCAGCAGCAGCCCCGTCGCGACCGCGACCGCCGTCGCGACGAGTCCCGGGATCATGAACGAGTGGTTCAGCACGTACTTGCCGATGCGCGTCGTCCCGGAGAGGTCGAAGTTGATCGCCGCGATGAGCGAGCCGTAGGTCGGGATGAAGAAGTAGCCGTTCACCGATGGGAACATCGCGATCAGGAATTGCGGCGGGATGCCCAGGGCGATCCCGAGCGGCATCAGGGCGCGCGTCGTCGCGGCCTGGCTGTACAGCAACACCGACGCGAAGAAGAGTCCGAACGCGAACGTCCACGGCGCGGCTTCGGCCCGCTGTCCGATGGCCGGCACGATGACGTCCTTGTGCGCGGCGATGAAGCTGTCGCCGAGCCAGGCGAGGCCGAAGATGCCGATGACCGCTACCACGCCCGCTTTCAGCGTCGCGGTCTTCGGAACCTCGTCCACTTTCACCTTCGTGGCGAGGAGCATGATGGCTGCGACCGCGAGCATCAGGATCTCGATCACGATGGGCATGGCGAGCGCGTTCTTTTCGCCGGGAAGCGTGCGCAGCGAGGGGAAGAACCCGAACAGCACGACGACACCCACGCCCGCGAGAAAGATCAGCGCGGACGCCTTCGCGGCCGGTTGCAGCGGCGGCCGCTCAGCCGTGGTCTTGGGCGCCGGAATTGCGCCGGCCGCAAGCCTCGCCTGGTATTCCGGATCGTCCTTCAAATCCTTGCCGACGAACATCGACACGATCGCTGCGGCGAGCACGCCGACGAGCGTCGCCGGCACGCAGATCATGAGGATCTGCGGCAGGCCCCACTGGGTGATGCCCTTCTCGGCGAACAGGCCGATCATTGCCGCCGTTGCGGCCGCGACCGGGCTCGCCGTGATCGCCTGCTGCGACGCGATGGTAGCCACCGCCATCGGACGCTCCGGGCGTATACCGCTCTGGTGCGCCGTCTCGTAGATGACAGGCAGGAGCGGATAGACGATGTGGCCGGTCCCCGCCACGAACGTGAAGCTCCACGTCGTGAGCGGTGCGACGATCGTGACGTACTTCGGATTGGCGCGGATGATGCGCTCGGCGATGCGCACCAGGAAGTCGATGCCGCCTGCCGCGTCCATCACCGACGCCGCCATGATGACGGCGAGGATGATGAGCATCACGTCCACCGGCGGCGACGTCGGGTTGACCCCGAAGAACGCCGTAAGCACCAGCAGGCCTACCGCGCCCCACAGGCCGAGGCCCACACCCGAGAATCGCGCCCCCATCCAAATGGCGGCGAGCACGACGACGAACTGCAGAATTATCGATATTGTCATGGGCGCTCCGCCGCGCCCGTTGTTCGCGTCTTCGCTACTGTTCGAACTTCGGGCTGATCAGGTTATCGAACGAAAAGACCTCGTCCCACTTCTGCTGCGTCATGAGCTTGCGCTCCTTGACCACGATGTCGTGCAGGGACTTGCCGGTCTCGTAGCCTTCGCGCGCGATTTCCGCGCACTGCTTGTAGCCGAGCGAGGGCTTGAGCAGCGTGACAATGCCGAGCGAGTTCAGCACCATGTCGCGCGAGCGCTCCGCGTTGGCGGTGATGCCGTCGATGCAGTGCACGCGCAGGCTGTCGACTGCGTTCTCCATCGCCGAGATCGACGTGAACAGCGCGAACGTGATGACGGGCTCCATCACGTTGAGCTGCAACTGCCCGGCGGACGCCGCGAGCGTGACCGTGAGGTCGAGGCCGATCACGAGGAAGCCGACCTGGTTCACGACCTCGGGCATCACCGGATTCACCTTGCCTGGCATGATCGAGCTGCCCGGCTGCATCTGCGGCAGGTTGATCTCGTTGAACCCGCAGCGCGGTCCCGAGGCGAGCAGCCGGATGTCGTTGCAGATCTTGGTGAGCTTGGACGACGTGCGCTTCAGCACGCCCGACAGCAGCACGTAGGCGCCGGTGTCGGACGTCGCCTCGATCAGGTCGCCGGCCAGGATGAACTTCATGCCCGTGATCTCGGACAGGTAGCGCGTGGCGAGTTCGGGGTACCCCGGGTGCGCGGTCACCGTAGTGCCGATCGCGGTGGCCCCCAGGTTGATCTCGTGCAGGAGCGCGCGCACCTCGGCGATGCGATGCACCTCCTCGCCGATGGTCGTGCCCCAGCCGTGGAACTCCTGCCCGAGCGACATCGGCACCGCGTCCTGCAGGTGCGTGCGGCCCATCTTCAGCACGCGCTCGAACGCCTTGCCTTTGGCGAAGAAGGCGTCGCGCAGCCGGCTCAGGGCGTCCATGTAGGCGGTGAGCCGCAGGATGAGCGCGAGCCGGAACGCCGTCGGGTACACGTCGTTGGTCGACTGCCCGAAGTTGACATGGTCGTTCGGGTTGACGTGCTGGTACTCGCCCTTCTTGTGTCCGAGCTTTTCGAGTGCGAGGTTGGCGATCACCTCGTTGGCGTTCATGTTGGTCGACGTTCCCGCGCCGCCCTGGATGAAGTCGGTGACGAAGTGGTCACGCATCTCGCCGGCGATGAGGCGGTCGCAGGCGCCGACGATCGCGTCGGCGATGCGCGGATCGAGCGTGCCGAGATCGCGGTTGGCGAGCGCGGCGGCCTTCTTCACGTACCCGAACGCCTTGACGAAGAACGGCTCCGTCGACATCGGGATGCCCGTGATGTTGAAGTTCTCCTTGCCGCGCAGGGTCTGGACGCCGTAATACGCGTCCGCGGGGATTTCCTTGGAACCCAGGAAGTCTTTCTCGATGCGGATGGACATCGCGCTCCTCCGGTTTGCGACCAATCGCGCCGGGGCCGCGGTCTTGAGCAGGCAACGCCTGCCTCGATCGCCGTCACCGACGGGATCGTCTGATTGGACGACTATAGGATCGTGCCATATCCGCGGCGTTGACCCTGGTCAAGGCCGCGATGAAAAGGACCTATCCGAAGATCCTTTGCGCTCCGAGTACGAGCAGGGCCAGGAAGGCCGCCTCGACGGCCAGGAGGGCGATGGCGCGCAGCCCCACCTTGCGCATTTCCAGCGGCGAGGTCTTCAAGCCTACGGCCGCAATGGCGACCACGAGGCAGGCCCGCGCCACCTCGTTCATCGCGTTGCCGATCGGCCTGGGAATGAGTCCCAGGCTCCCGACGACGATCAAGGCGACGAACGCGAGCAGGAACGGAGGGAGCAGCGGATCGCCCCGCTTCGTCGCTTCGCCGCGGAAACGGTGCCGCACGAGCAGCGACAGCGCCATGACTACGGGAAGGAGCATCGCGACGCGCAGCATCTTGGTCAGCACCGCGGCGTCGCCCGCCTGCGGCGACACGCTGTAGCCCGCGCCGACGACCTGCGCGACGTCGTGGATCGTGCCGCCCAGGAATACGCCCGTCTGCTGTGCATCGAGACCGGCGAGCCTCGCAAGCGCCGGATAGAAGATCATCGCGATCGTCGACAGCGCCGTCACGCCCGCGACGGTGAAGATGAGCTCGCGCTCCGACCTCTCGTCGCGCGGGAGCACGGTGGCAATCGCGATCGCGGCGGAGGCGCCGCAGATCGCGGTGGCGCCGCCGGTCAGCACGCCGAACCGGCACGACTGGCCGAAGAGCCGCGCGACCGCAAGGCCGAAGCCGATCGTGGCCAGGACGCCCGCGACCATGAGGGCGCTGTTGAACCAGCCGAGCGCACCGATTTGCTCGAAGGTGATGCGCGCGCCGAGCAGCGCCACGCCGAAGCGCAGCACGCGCCGCGCAGCGAAGTCCACGCCCGCCTTGGCGTTGCCTTCCATCGCCACGCTGTTGAGCGCCATGCCGAGCAACAGCGCGTAGAGCAGCGTCGGGCCTCCGCGATTCTCGGCGATGAACGCCGCGGCGATCGCGATGACGCACGCGAGCAGCAGGCCGGGCCAGCCGCGCTGGAAGCCGTTGCGCAGGTCCGCCGTGCGCAACGTAACGGCGCTCACGCCGCGAGCTCCTCGATGAATTCCTCGGCGCGCGTCCAGCAGCCGTAGCCGGCCGCCGGATTGAGATGGCCGACGCCGCCGAGGTCGACGAGCTTGCTGCCCCACGCGGCTGCGAGTTCCGCCACGCGCTCGTAGCGTGCGAGTGGGTCGTTCGTGCTTGCGGCGACGATGCTGCGGAACGGCAGCGGGGCGCGCGGGACCGGGAACCAGCCGTTCTGTCTCAGCGCGTCGAGGGTCGGGTACGGCGCCGGCATGGGCGTCTCCAGATCAGGCGGCGTGGCGAGCAGCGCCCCGCGGATGGGCCGCTTGTGCCGCTGCGCCCAGTGCGCGGTGATCATCACCCCGGCGCTGTGCGCGACGAGGATCACCGGGCCCCCGACCTTCTCGAGCGTGCGGTCGAGTGCTGCGACCCACGCCTCGCGCGACAGCTTGTCGTGCTGCATGCGCGGCACCGACACCGCATTCGGGAGGTTCTGCTCGAGGATCGTCTGCCAGTGCTCGGCGACGTGGTCGCGCAGGCCCGGGACGATAACGACGGCGGGAGCCTTGGCATCAGAAGGCATCGTCGGCCGCCGTCAGGACGCCCTCACCGCCGTGCACGATCGTCTCGCGCAGCCCGGGGGCTTGGGTGAGGAAATGCTCGGCGAAGTGCCGGGCCGTGGCGATCTTCATGCGCATGAACGCCGGGTCGCCTTGGCCTGCGCGCAGCCGCGAGTGCGCGATCTGCGCGCCGCGCGCGAGCTGCGCGCCCCCGAACACGATGCCGGCCAGTTCGAGGAACGGCACGGCCGCCGCGAGCGATAGCCGCGGGTCGCCGCCGGCCACGAAGTTGCCTGCTGCGACGAGCGCGTCGACGCCGGCCGACAACCGCTTGGCGATCGCGCCGAGCCCGGCTTCGCCGGTTTCGGCGAGCGCTCGGACGACGGCGCGTATCTCCGAGGCGGCGGCGGCGAGCGCCGCGCCGCCGTCGCGGGCGATCTTGCGGCCGATAAGATCGTTCGCCTGGATGCCCGTCGTGCCCTCGTAGATCGTCGTGATGCGCGCGTCGCGCTCGTATTGCGCCGCGCCCGTCTCCTCGATGAAGCCCATGCCGCCGTGGACCTGCACGCCGAGCGACGTCGTGCGCTGCGCGATCTCCGTGCTCCATCCCTTCACGATCGGGATCATGATCTCGGCGAACGCGAGCTTGCGCTTGCGCACTTCGGGATCGGGGTCGCGATGTGCATGGTCGAGCGCCGCTGCGGTGACGTAGGCCAGGGCGCGCGCGGCCTCGTTGCACGCGCGCATCGACATGAGCATGCGGCGGACGTCCGGATGGCCGATGATGCCCGACGGCGCGGCATCCTTCGCCGCGCCCGTGACACGGCCCTGCACGCGCTCGCGCGCGTAAGCGACGGCGCGCTGGTACGCCCGCTCGCCGATGCCCACGCCCTGCATGCCGACGCCGAAGCGGGCGAGGTTCATCATCACGAACATGTACTGCAGGCCGTGGTTCTCCTCGCCGACGAGGTGGCCGACCGCGCCGCCCCTGTCGCCGAACGCGAGCACCGCCGTGGGGCTCGCGTGGATGCCGAGCTTGTGCTCGAGCGACACGCAGCGCACGTCGTTGCGCGCGCCAAGCGAGCCGTCCGCGTTGACGAGGAATTTCGGCACGACGAACAGCGAGATGCCCTTCGTTCCGGGCGGCGCGTCGGGCGTGCGGGCGAGCACGAGGTGCACGATGTTATCGGTGTAATCGTGCTCGCCGTAGGTGATGAAGATCTTGTTGCCCGAGATCCTGTACGTCCCGTCGGGCTGCGGCACGGCCTTCGTGCGAACCGCCGCGAGGTCCGACCCTGCCTGCGGCTCGGTCAGGTTCATGGTGCCGGTCCACTGCCCGCTCACCATCTTTTCGAGATAAGTCTGCTTGAGCGCGTCGGAGCCGTTGCGCTCGATCGCTTCGATCGCCCCGCTCGTGAGCATGGGGCACAGCTCGAACGAGAGGTTGGAGGCGCACCACATCTCGTCGACCGCCGCCGCGACCACGTGCGGCATCCCCTGGCCGCCGAACGCGGGATCTTTCGCGAGCGCGTTCCAGCCGAGCTCGCAGAACTGCAGGTACGCGTCCTTGAAGCCGGTGGCCGTGGAGACCGTTCCGTCTTCGGCGAGCTTGGCCCCTTCGCGGTCGCCCACGACATTGAGCGGATCGAGGACGTCGCGGGCGAACTTGCCCGCCTCTTCGAGAATGGCGGCGACCGTATCTGGGGTCGCGTCCTCGTAGCCGGGAAGACGCGCGACCTCCTCGAGGCCGGCGAGCTCCGTGAGCACGAACTGCATCTCGGGCAGCGGCGCCTGGTATTGGCTCATGGCGTTCCCCCTTCAGCGCGCCGCGCCGGCGCCTTCGGCGAGGCGCGCGCGGATCACCTTTTTGTCGAGCTTGCCGACGCTCGTCTTGGGAATGGCGTCGACGAAGTACACGCGATCGGGCACGGCGTACCTGGAGATCACGCCCTTGTCGCAGAACTCCTGCACGTGCTTGCGGACCGCGCTCTCGGTCGGCTTCTCGCTTGCCTGCTTGCAGACGACGAAGCAGATCGGGCGCTCGCCCCACTTCTCGTCGGGCACGCCGATCACCGCGGCCTCCGCGACGCCAGGCATTCGCAGCACGAGGTCCTCGATGTCGAGCGAGCTCACCCATTCTCCGCCGGTCTTCACGACGTCCTTGATGCGGTCGACGATCTTCAGGTATCCCTCGCTGTCGATCACGCCGACGTCGCCGGTGTGCAGCCAGCCGCCGCGCCAGAGGTCTTCGGACTTCTCGGGCTCGTTCAAGTAACCCTGCGTGAGCCACGGCGAGCGTACGACCACCTCTCCCTGCGATGCGCCGTCGTGCGGGACGTCCTTCATGTCGGCGTCGACGATGCGCAGCTGCACGAAGGGGATCGGGCGGCCGGCGCGGCAGCGCACGGGAAGCTGCTTCTCGACGTCCCACTGCAACATGTGCGGGCGCAGGTGTGCGAGCGTGAGGATCGGGCAGGTCTCGGACATCCCGTAACCGGCGAACACGTCGATCCCGAGGTTGGCTGCGGTGCGCGCGAGCGGCAGCGGCAACGCCGACCCACCGATGATGACCTTCCAGCCCTTGAGCTGGCCGTCCTTGAGCGACGGGCAGCCCAGCATCATCGACAGGATGGTCGGCACGCAGTGCGAAAACGTCACGCCCTCGCGGGAGATCAGCGCGAGCAGCGTATCGGGCACGTAGCGGCCCGGGTAGACCTGCTTGATGCCGAGCATCGTAGCGACATAGGGCACGCCCCAGGCGTGAACGTGGAACATCGGCGTCACCGGCATGTAGACGTCGGTCTTGGTAAGCGTTGCGTGCGGCGCGTTGGCGAGCGCCTGCGCCGTGCCCAGCGTGTGCAGCACGAGCTGGCGATGGCTGTAATACACGCCCTTCGGCAGCCCGGTGGTGCCGGTCGTGTAAAACGTCGTTGCGCGGGTGTTCTCGTCGAGCGCGGGGAACTCGAACGACGGCGAGGCGGCGGCAAGCATCGACTCGTAATCCGCGGCGAACGAAAGCTTGGTCGACGGCGCGGAGGCGGCGTCGTTGATGAGCACGAGTTTCACGCCGGGACGGATCTTGTCCTCGATCGCCTCGAGGATCGGCAGGAACTCGGCGTTGACGAGAATCACGTCGTCGCGCGCGTGGTTGATCGTGTAGAGGACCTGGTCGGGGGAGATGCGCACGTTCACCGTGTGCAGCACCGCGCCCATCATCGGGATCGCGAAGAAGCCCTCGAGGTAGCGATGGCTGTCCCAGTCCATCACGGCGACGGTCGAGCCGGGTTTCACGCCGAGCGAGGCGAGCGCCGAGGCGAGGCGGCGCACGCGCTCGTCGAGCTTGGCGTAGGTGTAGCGCATACGGTCGGCGTAGACGATCTCCTGCGCGGGCGATTGCGCGACGCCGCGCGCCAGGATGTCGCGGATGAGAAGCGGCGCGTCGTGCGCGGAGGGCGTGCGCCGGATGGCGAGTTCGTTCATGGCTTGGTTGTCCTTGAAGGTTGGCGGCGACGCCCGCTCTGCGCGCCCTCGCGTGCGCGCGGCTCGCGCAGGAAGTCGTCGACGTGACGGCCGGAGGCGTCCGGCCGGGTGATGAGAAACAGATGCCCGCAGTCGAGCATCGCGACGCGCGAATCGGGGATGAGCCATGCCATGATCTGCGCGTTGACCGGCGGGACGATGGGGTCATCCTCGCCCGCCATGATGAGCGTGGGCTGGCGCAGCATCCACAGCCACGGCACGCTGGTCCAGCCGAAGGCCGCGGCGAGCTGCATGTAGTAGCCGCTCCTGCTTTCAAAGCGGATGTGCCGCATCGTGTGCTCGTGAAGCTTGTCGTCGCGCCGGAAGTCGCCGCCGTAGATCTCCCCGGCAACCCGGCGCGAGTGCTCGCGGTCGAGGTATCGGCGCGGCGTGATCATCTTCACGAGCGCGGCGGGATGTCCCGGCACCATGAGCGCGCCGGTGGCGGTGGCGGCGAGCACGAGGCGCCGGCAGCGCACAGGGTTGCGCAGCGCGAACTCCTGTGCGATGACGCCGCCCCACGACACGCCGAGGACGTCGGCGTTGCCGATACCGAGCTGGTCGAGCAGGCGCTCGGCCAGACGCGCCACGCTTCCGACGCGGTAGGGCGAAGAGGGCGTGGGCGACCCGCCCACACCCGGCACGTCGAACATCACGATGGTGCACGCGGGCAGGGCATCGACGAACGGCTGCATGAGCTCGATGTTGGCGCCGAGGCCGTTGAGCAGGAGCAGCGGCAGCCGCGACGGGTCTCCCGGGCGCACGCCGAAACGAATGCGGCGGCCGTCGACTTGCGCATGGTCGATGCGCATCGCGGCAGACGCACGCGCCCGGGCCACGGTCAGCGCTCCGTCACGTAGGCGCCCGGCGCCGCGGCGATGACGGCGTGCCGCTTGCTGCCGAGCGCGGCGGGCGCGGGCTTGCGCGTACCCGAGCGCTTGACGAGCCACGCCTGCCAATGCGGCCACCAGCTGCCTTCGTTCTTCTTCCTGCGCCCCGCGAGCCAGCCGTCGGCGGTCGCGGCGCGCGCCGGCGCGGCCACGAACCACGATCGCTTGTTGCCCGGCGGGTTGATGAGGCTCTGGATGTGACCGCCGTTGGAGAGCACGAACGTCGTGCGGCTCGCGGCGTACGTGCGCGCCGTCCGGTACACGCCTTGCCACGGCGTGATGTGGTCGGTGAGGCCGCCGACGAAGTAGGTGTCGACATCGACCTTCGAAAGGTCGACCTTGCGCTTGCGGACCGCGAGCCTGCGCGGCCGTGCCAGCGCGTTGTTCTCGAAAAGATCCAGGAAATCGGAATGCAGCCGGGCGGGCAGGCGCGTGGTGTCGTTGTTCCAGAACAGGATCTCGTTGGCGGGCGGGTCGTTGCCGAGGAGGTAGTTGTTGACGACGTAGTTCCACACCAGGTCGTTCGGCCGCATCCAGGCGAACATGCGCGCGAGGTCGGTGCCTTCCACGACGCCGCGCTTGCGCGACGCGGCCTTCGCCGCGGCGACCGTCGACTCGTTCACGAAGAGGCCGGCCGTGGTGTCGGCAAAGGAGTCCGTGTCGAGCACGCACACCGCGAGCGTGGCGCTGCGCACCGTCCGCTTGCGCGACGCGGCGAGGTAGCCGAGCCACGCGCTCAAGGTGATGCCGCCGGAACATGCGCCGAAGACGTTGATGTCGGGCGAGCCGGTGATCTCGGTCATCGCGCCGGCGGCCTCGTCGAGCGCGCCGACGTAGTCGTCGAGCCCCCAGGCCGCGTGCTCGCGGCGCGGGTTGCGCCAGCTCACCGCGAACGTCCGCAGGCCGCTCCCGAGCGCTGCGCCGACGATGCTGTTGGCGGGCGTGAGATCGAACACGTAGAACTTGTTGATCTGCGGCGGCACGATCAAGAGCGGCCGTGCGTGCACGGAAGGGGTCGTCGGCGCGTACTGGATGAGCTCCAGCATTTCGTTGCGGAACACGACGGCCCCCGCGCTCGCGGCCAAGTTCCTGCCGACCGCGTACGCGCGGACGTCGACCTGGCGCGGCAAACCGCGGCCACTCGACAAGTCCTCCACGAAATTGGCGAAGCCGCGCAGGATGCTCGCGCCGCGGGTGTCGACCAGCTTGCGCAGTGCCGCCGGGTTGCCGGCGACGAAATTGGTCGGGGCGAGCGCGTCCACCAGGAGCGAGGCGACGAAGCGGGCGCGCTCGGTGCTGCGGGCGTCCATGCGCGCGCCTTCGATGCAGCGCTCGAGTGCGCCGCCGAGCGCGACGTAGCTTTGCAAAACGCGGCGGTACACGCCGCTTTCCGCCCACGCCGGGTCGGCGAATCGGCGGTCGCCGGAGGGTGTGGCGATCTTGGACCGGCCGGCCGCGATGCGCGCCGCCTCCGCGGCAAGCTTCAAGGACTGCGAGGCGACCACACCGGGCCGACCCGACAGCCGCTTCACGAGCGTCGCCGCGGCGGCGCCCAACTCCCTGCGCCGCAGTCCGATCAGCGGATTGGCGGCAAGCGTGTGATGCGCGGCTCGCTGCGCCACGCCGCTTGTCGCGCGCGAGTTCTTCATTGCGTGCCCACGAGCATGGCCAGCGCCTCGGCGATGAGCGCCGGCTTGTCCTCGCCCTCGATCTCGATCGTATTGCGCATGCCGACGAGGACGCGTCCGCCCTTCTTGGGCTCGGCGGCGGTCAGAACGACCCGGTTGCGGATGCGCGCCCCGGCGCGCACGGGTGTGAGGAAGCGCACCTTGTCGAGGCCGTAATTGAGCCCGGCCGAGGCGTCGGGAGGGATGATCCCGACCTCCATCGCGAGTGGCGCGGCGAGCGAGAGCACGAGGTAGCCGTGCGCGATCGTGCCGCCGAACGGGCTGTCGCGCTTGGCGCGCTCGACGTCGACGTGGATCCACTGCCGGTCGCCCGTGCAGTCGGCGAACTCGTCGATCTTGGGCTGGTCGACGGTCATCCAGCCCGAGACGCCGATCTCGCGATCGACGAAGTGGGCGAGCGTGGCCATGCGGTAGTCGGCGTGCGCCATCGGCGGACCTCGTCAGGCGGGTGTGGCGTGCGAGGAGGCCACGGGCGCCACCCGGCGCCTGCGCACGACCTCGGTGGGCAGCAGGAAATGCGACAGCGCCGGGATGAGGACGAGCGCGCCGATCATGTTCCACAGAAACATGAAGGTGAGCAGGATCCCCATGTCGGCCTGGAACTTGATCGGCGAGAACGCCCAGGTGATCACTCCCGCGGCGAGCGTGATGCCGACGAGCGCCACGACCTTGCCCGTGAACTGCACCGCGTTCTTGTACGCCTCCGTGAGCGGCACGCCGCGACGCTGCTGCGCGAGCTGCACCGACAGCAGGTACAGCGCGTAGTCGACGCCGATGCCCACGCCGAGCGCGATCACGGGAAGGGTGGCGACCTTCACCCCCATGCCGAGCATCACCATCAGGGCTTCGCACAGGATCGACGTGATGGCGAGCGGCACCACCGCCACGACCACCGCGCGCCAGCTCCTGAACGTGACGAAGCACAGCACGATCACCGCTGCGTACACGTAGAGCAGCATCGTGCGGTTTGCCTGCTTCACGACGATGTTGGTCGCCGCTTCGATCCCGGCCGTGCCCGCCGCGAGCAGGAACTTGCGGTCCTTGTCGTCGTGCTGCTCGGCGAACGCGAGCGCCGCGTCGACCACGCGGTCGAGGGTCTCCGCCTTGTGGTCGGACAGGTACGCGATGACCGGCATCACCGAGCACTCGATGTTGAACAGGTCGGGGTTGTTGACCGACGTCTGCTGGCCCGCGAAGTTGAGCACGTCCTGGTTGCGGTTGAGGGTGAGCCACTTGGGGCTGCCCTCGAACGAGCCGGCGGTGATCTGCCGCACCGAGTCGGCGAGCGACACGGTCGTCTGCACGCCCGGCACCTGGCGCAGCGCCCAGGCGAGGCGGTCGGCCTCGATCAGGGTCTCGTACTTCAGGCAGCCGTCGCGCTCGGTCTTCACGATCACCGCGAACTGGTCGGACGACAGCGCGTAGTGGCCCGTGATGTAGGCGTTGTCGAGGTTGTAGCGGGAGTCGCGGCGAAGCTCCGGCGCGCCCGGGTCGAGGTCGCCGATCGAAAGCTGCGTGCTCACGGCGAAGCCGGCCGCCGCCAGCACGGCCGATACCGCGATCGCCCCTATGGCCCAGCGGCGCGTGGTGAAGCGGTCGAGGAACAGCCAGATCCTTCCCAAGCCGCGTCCGCGCGTCTCCTCGCGCTCTTCCTTCAGGCTGCGCTCCGCCGCCTTGGCGCTGACGCCCGTGTAGGACAGCAGAACCGGGAGGAGCAGGAGGTTGGTGAAGATCAGCACGGCAACGCCGATGCTGGCCGTGATCGCGAGCTCCTTGATCACCGGGATGTCGATCACCATCAGCACGGCGAAGCCGACGGCGTCGGCGAGCAGCGCGGTGAGACCCGCGAGGAACAGCCGCCGGAAGGTGTAGCGCGCGGCAACCAGCTTGTGCGTGCCGCGGCCGATGTCCTGCATGATGCCGTTCATCTTCTGCGCGCCGTGCGACACGCCGATCGCGAACACCAGGAACGGCACGAGGATGCTGAACGGGTCGAGCTCGAAGCCGAACAGCGCGACCAGACCCAGCTGCCACACCACCGCGACGAGCGAGCAGGCGATGACCAGCGCCGTGCTGCGGATGCAGCGCGTGTAGGCGTAGATGATCGCGGTCGCGATCAGCGCCGCGGCGGCGAAGAACATCATCACCTTGATCAGGCCGTCGATGAGCTCGCCGATAAGCTTGGCGAAGCCGATCACATGCACCTTGACCCTGGCCGGCGCCTTCGCGGCGACGGCGTCGACGGCGCGCGCGAGCTCGTACTTCTCGCGGATCTTCTCCTCGAGCACCTTGGACAATCCGTGGTAGTCGATGCGCTTGCCGGTGCCCGGTTCCTTGTCCAGGAGCGGCACGAAGATCATCGTCGACTTCATGTCGTTGGCGACCAGGCTGCCGAGGATCCCCGCGCGCGCCACGTTCTGCTTCAACTGCTCCATGCTCGCCGGGCTGCCGTCGTAGGAGGGCGGCATCACCGGGCCGCCGCGGAAGCCTTCCTCCGTGACCTCGGTCCAGCGCACGGCCGGCATCCACAGCGACTTCACCCACGCGCGGTCCACACCGGGCGTCACGGCGAGCTCGTCGTTGATCTGCTTCAGCGCTTCGAGGTACTCGGGGTCGAAGATGTCGCCGTTGGGGTTTTCCACCACCACGCGCACCGCGTTGCCCAGGCCGCGCAGGTCCTTCTGGTAGGTGAGGTAGTTCTTGATGTACGGCTGGCTCTGCGGAATCATCTTCTCGAAGCTCGCGTTGAGCACGAGCCTCGTGGCCGCGAAGTAGCCGAGCGCGAGCGTCACGATCGCGCAGACGACGAGCATCGCCATGCGATTGTTGAAGACGAGGCGCTCGAGAATATTGCCGGAATTGCGGTCGAAATCCGCGAGGTCGCGGACGACGGGCATTTGATCGAGGTTGTCGGTGGCGGCGGCCATTGAGAGTGCTCCTTATCGCGGCGCAGGGGTGACGACGGCAACGCCGCGCATGCCGGCGAGCGCGAGCCGGCCTTCGCCCGCGTCGCCCATGTTGGCGAGCACGGTCGGATTGGAGGTGGGAATGGCCTGCCACGTGCGTCCGCCGTCCGCCGACATGGCCAGGCGTCCACCGGCGTCGGCCAGCGCGAGGCGGCTGTCGGGCAGCGCCACGCCGCCCACGATCGTCGCGGGCAGCCCGGCGTTCACTTTCATCCACGTCTCGCCGCCGTCTCCGCTGCGATAGACGTTGCCGCGCAGGCCGAAGGCGACCACCGAGGTGGCGTCGCCCACGATGCCGAAAAAGCTTCCGTTGTATCCGGTGTTGAGCGCGCGGAAGCGCTG
>Ga0335083_10004314_pt1 | contig 18144 bp, 16 predicted proteins | sample Lox_Sample_42_FD_206716 | JGI IMG/M metagenome (GOLD analysis project Ga0335083, IMG submission 206716) | Soil microbial communities from Loxahatchee National Wildlife Refuge, Florida, United States - Lox_Sample_4.2 | ecosystem: Environmental > Terrestrial > Soil > Wetlands | place: USA...
GGCTTTGTTGAAACCCTATTGATTCCAATGGGAAAACAGTTTACATCAATGCGTCATGGAAACCACACGTGCGATGACGCGGTCGCCGGTGGCGTTGGCCAGGAAGGCCGTCGAAATTGCGCAACGTGCTTTGCCTGCCTACTCCAGCCGGTTCAGCCGCCAGGACTTTACCCAGCATCAGCTGTTTGCGCTGATGGTGCTGGCGACGTTTTTGAAAGTCGATCATCGTGGCATCGTGGCCTTGGTCAACGATTGGTCGGATGTGCGAGAGGCGATTGGTTTGAAGCGTGTTCCGCATTGGTCGACCCTCTACAAGGCGCAGCAGCGCCTGCTAAAAAAAGTGGGTTTGACGAGTTGCTCGACAGCGTCTTTCAAGAGGCCGCCCGGCGAAAAATGGTCGGCCGCAAGGAAGAAGCCAGCGTCGATTCCACCGGCTTGGACGCGGGACATCGCTCGACGCATTATGCCTATCGCACCGGCCAAAAACGCTATTCCCTGCGGAATTGGCCGAAGCTGACCTTGGCCTGCCACAACGCCACGCATTTGCTGATCGACGTGTTGATTAGCGACGGCCCGACGCAGGACGCGCCCTTGCTGGCGCCGGTCTTGCGGGGCGCTTGCCGACGGCTGAACATCGATCGGTTGCTGGCCGATGCTGGTTACGACGCCGAGTCGAACCATGTGTATGCCCGCACCCAGCTGGGCATTCGCAGTACGGTCATCTGCCTGAATCGACGCGGCGGCCGCCGCTGGGCCAAGACCAAGTATCGCCGCCAAATGTACCGCCGATTTCCGAAATTGAAATATCGCCAACGGGCACAGATCGAGAGTACCATCGCGCGATTCAAACGGCGACTCACCTCTTCCCTGCGGGGTCGATCCCGTCCAACTCAAGCAACCGAAGTTCACTTGCGTGTCCTCACTCACGACCTGCTCCTGTTGGCAGCATAAGGGTTTCAACAAAGCCTGTTCATCCGTGTTCATCCGTGGTTTGTTGATAGTCCATTCAAATCCGTTCAGTCGCCCTTTAGCCTGTAATGCTGTCGAGGATTCGAAATGAGTTCCTCCAACCGCCGCAATTTTTTGAAGACGGCGTCCGCAGTCACGCTTTCCGCTCTAGCGGCTGGCGAGCCGCGGTTTTGGGCGCGGGCCGAATCTACCAGTGCGCACGCCGATGCCGACGCCGCCGAAAATCCCAAGCCCACGGCCGACACGCTCATTTTGCTGTGGATGGCCGGCGGCATGGCGGCGCCGGAAACGTTCGACCCCAAAAAATACGCGCCGTTCGAAGTCGGCCTGCCGGTCGAAAAAATCATGAGCACGTTCCCGGCCATCGACACGGCCGTCGACAACATCAAAATTTGCGAAGGCATGGAACACATTGCCGGCGTGCTGGATCGGGCCACGCTGGTCCGCTCCGCCGTGCTGCCCGACTTGGGCCACATTTTGCATTCGCGTCATCAGTTTCATTGGCACACCGGTTACGTGCCGCCGCAAACGGTGGCCTCACCGCACATCGGCGCGTGGATTGCCAAAGTGCTGGGGCCCAAAAATCCTGCGGTGCCGGCGTTCATCGACATCGGCCAGCGGCTGGAAGGCATTGGCGAAAAAGAAGAGTTGAAAGCCTTCCACACGGCCGGCTTTTTGGGAACCGAGTTCGGCCCCTTCGCCTTGCCCTTTCCCGATCAAGCGGCCGATTCCGTCCGTCCCCCCAAGGGCATGACGCCGGAGCGCTTTCAAGCCCGCTATGCGAAATATCAAGAACTCGTCCAGCAAAGTCCGCTGGGCGAATTCGGCAGCGCGTATCAGCAGGAATCGATGCTGCGGTCGATGGAAAACGCCCACCGCCTGCTCAGCTCGTCCGACGCCAAAGCGTTCGATTTAACGCTGGAGCCGAAGGAGAGCTTCGATAAATACAACACCAGCCGTTTCGGCTTGGGTTGCCTGCTCGCGCGGCGGTTGACGGAAGCCGGGGCGCGGTTCATCGAAGTTACGACCGAATACGTGCCGTTCAAAAATTGGGATACCCACGAAAACGGCCACGCCACCACCGAGCAAATGAAAAAAGACGTCGACCGGCCGATCGCACAGTTGATTTTAGATTTAGAGCAGCGCGGCCTGCTGGACCGCACGCTGGTCGTTATGGCCAGCGAGTTCAGCCGCGACATGATGATTGAAGGCGTGCCCGGCAGCACCGCGCGCGACCAATCGCGGGCCAAAACCGACTTCCTGAAGATGCCCATTCATTATGGATTGCACCGGCACTTCACGGGCTCATCGAGCGTGGTGATGTGGGGCGGCGGCATGAAGCGCGGATTTTTGTATGGCGAAACCGCCGAAGAGCGCCCCTGCCTTGTGACCGACAAAGCGAAGGAAGTTTCGGTCAGCGACCTGCATGCCACTCTGCTCACCGCGATGGGCATTTCCCCCCGCACGGCTTTCGAAATCGAAAAACGCCCGTTCTACGTGACCAAAGACGGCAAAGGCGAGGCCGTGAAAGAGCTGTTTGCCAGCGCGCCGGCGTAGAAATTTTTCACCGCGGAGAGGCAGCAGATTGATTAGGAAGGCAGGAAGTTAGGAATCCAGGAACGGTCAATCGGTAACAAAAAAGTTCCTGCCTTCTTGGTTTCCTTATAAATTTTTTCTTCTCTGCGTCTCCGCGTCTCTGCGGTTCAATCTGATTTGCTATTTCTTCAAGTGGCCCTCTGCTTCAGCAAATCGCGGATTTCGGCCAACAATTCCTGATCTTTGGTCGGCGGTGGCGGTGCGGCGGCGGCTTGTTCTTTGGAGCGCGTGATCCAGCTCATCAGCTTCTTCAGAAAAATGAACACCACGAAGGCGACAATGATGAAATTCAGCAAGTCGGCCAAAAACCTACCGTAGTGAATCGCCTTCTCGACGGGTTTCCCGTCGACCATTTGCGTCGATAAAATCCACTTCAAATCTTCATAACTCGTAGCGTTAGGAATCGCCAGGGATACCACCGGCATGATAATGTTGTCAACCAGCGATTTCACAATGGTCCCAAACGCCGCCCCAATAATCACGCCAATCGCCAGATCGATCATGCTCCCTTTGAACGCGAAGGCTTTGAACTCTTCCAACAACCCGCCCACTTTTTTGGCCGGTTCAAACGATTCGAGTTTGTTTACAAGTGCCATAACCATGAGCCTTTGCACAACAGATGGTTTAGAATTCAAGCCGCAAATGAACGCGAAAGAACGCAAATATAAACGAAAGGTAATTTAAAAAACATTCGATGCCAAACGTGATTTTTGGTCCACGTGTTTCCGAATTCGCGTTCATCTGCGTTCATTCGCGGCCAATTCTGCCGGCTCTTGTCGAGTTCACTTCGCCGGTGTGTAAAACTTCACGCACACCGGATTGGCCACTTCCACCTGGTCGCCCGTCGGCTCTAGTTTGCCGGTGGCCGGGTCGATGTGGAAGATGCAAATGTTTTTGCTGTTTTGGTGGGCCGCCACCAGCCATGTGCCCGTGGGGTCGATGGCGAAATTCCGCGGGGTTTTTCCGCCGCTAGGCACTTCGCCCAGTGACGTTAGCTTGCCCGTGGCCGGGTCGACGGCAAACATGGCGATGGTGTCGTGCCCGCGGTTGGAGCCGTACAGGTATTTGCCGTCGGGCGTCAGTTGCACTTCGGCCGTGGTGTTGCCGGGCATAACCATACCGTCGGGCAGCGTGCTAATGGTTTGAATTTCGGAAAGCGTGCCTTTGGCGGCGTCCCAATTAAAGGCTGTGATGGTGGACCCCATCTCGTTAATCACGTAGGCGATTTTGCCATTTGGATGAAACGTGAAATGCCGCGGCCCGGCTCCGGGCGCAACCGACACGGTGGGCGGATCGTTCGGCGTGAGCGAGCCGTCGGTCCCCAGACGATACACGAAAATTTTATCGAGCCCCAAATCGCACACGATGGCAAACTGATTCGTGGGATCCATGTTTGCCGAGTGCGCGTGCGGCCCTTCTTGCCGCTTCGGATTCGGCCCGGAACCTGCGTGCTGATCGAAAGCGCTGGCCGGGCTGAGCGAACCGTCGGCATCGATCGGCAGCACCGCCACGCTTCCGCTGTTGTAATTCGTCGTCAGCGCGAACTTGCCCGCGTGATCGACCGACACATGGCACGGCCCCTGCCCGCGCGACGACTGTTGATTCAAGAGCCTTAGCTTCCCCGTGGCCGGATCGATGGCAAACGCGTTGATCGCTCCCGCCTTTTTACCGTCGTCGCCCGACACTTCGCTCACCGAGTACAAAAACTTGCCCGACGGATGCAGCGCCACAAACGACGGATTCACCGCCTCGCCGGCCAGTTCCGGTTTCGTCGGTTTGCCAGTCGCCAGGTCAAGATCGAATTGATAAATGCCGTCGCTCCCGTGGCCGGTGTATGTGCCCACGTATACCCGCACCGTGCCGGTGGGCGCGGCAATGGTCGCAGCCAGCGCTGGCTTGGCCTGCGAACTCATGCCGCAGACGACAAACAAAATGACAGACGCCAGAGAAACGTGGGGGAATACATAACGAGTTTTGCGCATGGAATGTGAACGGCCTCCCGATGTGTGCGTGGTACTGCGGTGTGCCCGTGTCCATGGGCCGATTTCCGTTGAACCGTGAAAACCATTTGAACCTCCGGCCGGGCCAAACTCAAGTTGCCCGACACTGGATTCTGGAAGCCCGCTTGGCCGGCGGCTGGGGGTCGAAAACGAGGGCCGCGGCCACGGTGAAAGCAAGCGGAGGGAGCCCCTATTCCCTGGGTTTCCGGCCAAAATCCCGGTTTTTTTCCAGGGTCTGTAACAAACCCGGCGGCTCTACGCTGTACATGGGTAGAAAGGAAGGTGGATCATGCCAGATGGAACCCGAAATCGCCGCTTTTCAACGAACGCCGCCAAACGTCAGTGGTACGCCAAACATCGCTCCATCCGCTTCTCTCGCCGGTTTGGCTTGGCCATTCGGTAGACAGCATGCAGCGGACGCCAGCAGAAAACCTAGACGCCGTTTTCACGAATGGTCAATAACTCGTGCCCGACTCTGCTCGGAAGTATCCCCTGGCTGCAAGCTGCTAGCCGCCAGCAGCAGGTGCGAATCAAAAACACGTCGCCGCGAATTCATTTCGATCACACTCTCCCCCCCCAGCTGCTAGCGGTTCCATCAGCCGTCATTCTTCACTTAATCGATTCGATCGGCCCAAATCCCCAAATTGGTTGCCGTTCCGAAGACCGGATTGAAAAAAATTCTTCAAGATTGGTCACGGCATTTGATGTGCATTCCTTGCCTTCGGAGTGTTCCAGTGACATACTTTCTTAAGCGGTACGCCGTGCAATTTCGCTCTTCTTTTTGCAGTCGATTCAGTTTGCAGTTGGTGCTGTAAACACCTGCAATACACATTTCGATCAACAGATTATGTTTAGGAGGTTCCGATGAAACGAGTTTTATCTGCCTTGCTTGCGGTAGCGGTTATGGGTGTCGCAACGGCCGCGCAGGCGCAATGCGGCTGCAGTGCGCCGGCAGTCGCTGCGCCGGTGACGACCACGTATTATGCGCCGAGCGTTGTGCCCAGCACTTCGGCCTCGGTTGTGACCGGCTCGCCGATGCCGAGCACGGTGACCTCGTATTATCCGACGACGGCCGTGTCCGAACCGGTGGTCACCACCGCCTATTACGCGCCGGCTCCGGTCACCACGTACTACGCACCGGCGCCCGTTACCACGTATTACGCTCCGGCTCCGGTCACCTCGTATTACGCCCCCGCTCCGGTAACCGCGTATTATGCCCCGACTTACTACGCTCCGGCCTACTACGGCGGTCCTGTGTATTACCGCGGGTTGTTTGGCCGCGTGCGAGTCGCCTACTAAAGCAAATCGTGCGCGGAATCATCCGCGTGTAGCGTTCTCTTATGTAACAAACGCAAACGAGGCCCTGGCGAAAACCAGGGCCTCGTTTTATTTTGGTGGGGCACACGGCCGTGGATTAAGTGACTTCTTATTCTGGAATTGCTTTGCCTTCAGGTCCCCAACGCCGAAGCATCAAACTCTTACTTCCTGAACCACGAACCCTGAATCATGTCACGCTTTCTCGTCGCCATCACCGATTTCATCACGGGCTCGCTCGCGCCCGAAGAAAAAATCCTGGGCGATATTGCCGACATCGTCGCCCTTAACGGATTTCACGAGAACGAAATTGTCGACCGCCTGGAAAACGCCGACGCCATGATGGTCTGGCACAATCTCTCGATCACGCGCCCGACTTTGGAGCGATTGAAACACTGCAAATTGATCGTCCGCTGCGGCGTCGGCATCGACAACGTGGACTACAAGTTCGCTCGCACCCGCGGCATTACCATGTGCAACGTGCCTGACTACGGCACCGAAGACGTGGCCGACAGCGCCATCGGCATGGCCCTATCGCTCACCCGGGGCATTCATCGCCAAAACTCTCAATTGCGTGCCGGCTTAGGCGAGTGGCTCTACACCCAGGCGGCGCCCCTGCAACGGCTCCGCGGAAAAGTGTTCGCGATTGTCGGCTTTGGCCGCATTGGCACCGCCGTGGCCCTGCGGGCCAAAGCCTTGGGTATGGACGTGGTGTTTTACGATCCGTTTTTGCCCGACGGCAACGATAAATCGATCGGCGTGCGCCGGGCCGAAACGCTGGAGGAACTGTTGCGGCAAGCGTACATCGTCAGCTTGCACTGCCCGCTGAACGACGAATCGCGGCATTGCATCAACGCCCAATCGCTGGCGTGGTTGCCGCAGGGTTCATATTTGGTGAACACTTCGCGCGGGGCGGTGGTCGATACGTCGGCCATTCCCTCCGCCATCGCCAGCGGACATTTGGCCGGTGCGGCGCTGGATGTGTTGCCGCAGGAGCCCCCCGCCGAAGATGATCCCGTCATCCGCGCCTGGCGCGATCCTAAGCATCCGGCCCATCATCGGCTGATCGTGAATCCGCACGCGGCCTTTTATACCGAGCAGGGTTTTAACGACATGCGCACCAAAGGCGCCGCGGCCATTCGCCTGGCCCTGACCGGCCAGCGCCTGCGAAACGTGGTGAATTGAGGGGGATTACCCAGATAAAGCCGCGACCGTTGGTCGCGCTGCAGCGCCACACGACGCCGTTAACCGCTTGCGGTTTAGCAATACATGGAAAATCTCACTCCCAACTCTTGACGACATTTGTAGACTTTGCTACCATGCGTCTACATAAGTAGTCACTCGGCGAAAATCCTCGCGATTTCATCATTCGTCATTATCTGGAGCACACCATGCCTCGGATGCCCGGCAAACTTGGTCACGCGGAATTGGAAATTCTGCAAATTGTGCAAGAACATCAGCCCGTCACGGTTGGCGATGTCGCCCGGCAGGTGGCGGCCGACACCGGCAAAGCCCGCACCACCGTGGCCACCATGGTGGGCCGGCTGCTACGCAAAGGCTTTCTCACCCGCAAAAAAGTGGACGGCAAATTTCATTATTCGGCCCGACTCAGTAAAACCGAACTCGATCGCGGCCTCGTGCAGCGATTTGTGCAGCGCACGCTGGGAGGCTCGCTGTCGCCGTTTGTGGCGTACTTGGTGGAAAAGCCAGACGATCTCACAGCGGCCGAAGTGAAACGATTGAAGCAATTGCTCCGCGAACTGCGGTCCATTCCCTCTCACGCCGCTCAGGAGAAATCCGCATGAACTCCTGGATTGAATCGCTGAATGCCTCCGCCGCCGCTTGGGCACCGTGGCTGTGGCGAATTTGCTGGCAAGGCGCGCTGGTGATTGCCGTCGCCTGGCTCATCACGCTCCTGTTGCGAAACCGTTCGGCCCGCTTGCGTTCCTGGATTTGGCGCTTGGCGTATGTGAAGCTACTGGTGCTGCTGGTGTGGACGAACCCTGTGAATTTGCCTCTGTTGCCGGCGGCTGGCAGTGGTCAGGGGCCAGTGGTCAGTGATCAGCAGCATCAGGTCGCGACTGATGATGATCCATCGTCACATAAAGCCGCGACCGATGGTCGCGCCGCACTGCCAATCGACGTCGCCAACCGCTTGCAGCTTAACGATGAACCGTCGTCTAGCCGCAATTTGTCGTCGACGGCCACTGCTGTAATTGCCACCAACACTGTCCAACCCACCATTCCCGCCGCGCGATTAACCCTCTCGTCATGTCTCTTGCTCGCTTGGCTTTTGGGCCTGGCATTGATTGTCGGCCGGTTGGCCTGGGAAACCTGGCTCGTTCTGCGGCTGCGCCGATCGGCTCGTACAGTGCATTCACCGCAATTGGAAGCACTCCTCGACCAAGTTCGCCAGCAATTGAGTTTGCGCTGCACGGTGCAGCTCGCCGAAAGCGCCTTCGCCCAAGGGCCACTACTCGTGAAATTTTTCAAGCCCTGCGTCATTTTCCCCTCGGGCATGCTGAAAACTTCTCCCTCTCCCTTGACGGGAGAGGGTCGGGGTGAAGGTGATGAACCCGCTGTGGAACCTCTTACCCTCGACGAAATCCGCCTCATCCTCGCCCACGAACTAGCTCATCTCAAACGACACGACCTCGCCTGGAACGCGCTGGCCGCCATTTCGCACGTGCTCCTCTATTTTCATCCGGCCGTGTGGCTAGCCAGTCGCCGCTCGCGGCAGGAACAGGAATTATCCTGCGACGAGCTGGTCGTGCTGCAAATGCAAGTTGCCGCCATCGATTATGGCCTGACCCTTATCAAAATCGTTCAGCAAATCCGACCCACGTTCCGCACCGGTTTGGTGGCCGTGGGCATGTCCGGCTCGTTCAAAACTCTTTCACGGAGAATCGAGGCCATGAAACACATCGAAATATTTTCCCGTCGCCAAATGCTGCTGGCCAGTTTCATCATGGCCACGCTCGGTGTAATTGCAATAGTCCCTTGGCGGCTTACCCAAGCCGATCCCGGCGCGCCGGGATCGTCGTCAACCAGTGATGCATCCCCTCATAAAGCCGCGACCGCTGGTCGCGCTGAAGTGCTACAGGACACTGCCAACCGCCTGCGGCTTAGCGACTGGTCGCAAGCCACACCTGCGGGCAAGTCGCCCGCCGAGCCGTCGTCCGGCGCGCCCGAATCAGCCGGCATGGCTGACCCGTTCTCCGGCGGCCCCGGCGGCGGCGCGCCCGGAGCGGTTGGAGCGGCCGGAATGGCTCCCAACCCGCCAAATGCGCTATCCGAGGAAGCATTGGCGAAAATCAAGAATCAGCTTGTCGGCCGCTGGCGAAATACCGCCGGCAAAGAGCTTGAATTTCTCAAGGACGGAGGCTTTGAAGATTTGGGCGCGAAAGTACGCATTTTCGAGGTCAGCGACTCTCAAAACGGCCAACGGCATTGGGTCACCAAGTATCATCGTGGCCGGGGCCATTGGACCATCGGCCCCGACGGCTCGCTGCAAATCATTTACGACGAGCAAAATGTCTGGAACGCCGATTTTGGGCTGAGCAATGTCCAGGGCTTGGAAACACCGTCAACGTACATTTACGAAATTGTCCGCCTCGATGACTCGTTCCTTCGCCTCAGAAATAATCAAAGCAAGGATACTCTGTTTTTCCATCGTGTCGACGAGAAATCGGAAGCAGAGCAGCTAGCCGATGTGCCGGCGGAATTACGCCCACTGTTGGCCGTGGCCCAATTCACTCCCGACGAAGCCAAGCAATTGTTGTCACTGTTCGAGGCCCAGCAAATCGATCCCGCCGCGCTGAAGACCATTGGCCGGGTGCTGCAGGCCTATCGTCACCAAATCGATCTCAAAGATCTTTTCGGCATGACCCCCGACGAAGCGAACGCATTCAAAGAATTGTTAAGCGAGTCGAACTACCGACTCGACGCGCACGACCTGTTCAAGCTGGCCGATGCCGGGCAGCTTTCGCCTGTGGAACAAAGCGGCATTGCCAAACTGAAAGCCGTCGACGCCGCCTTCGACGCGATGGTCGATCCGAATAAACTAGGTTTTGACATACCACTCGGAAACGCGCTCATGGAATTACAATTCCTACGAGGCCGACTCGATCGCGCCGGCGGTGTCCGAAGAACAATGGGCCGAAACCCTGAGTTAACCGACTCCCAGCGAGCCGCTTTGATCAAACTGCTAAAAACCGTGGAAGAATTGGACGAATGGCTGCAATATGCCGTGTTCCAAGCACAGTAACCCGCCGCCGCTGCCTGGCCTCTAAAACTTGACACGCAGTGGCGGAGCTAAATTTGAAAGAATGGCGCCGAGGACTCGGCCGCCGAGAGCCTCTGGGTCGAATGACGGCCTCGACCCCGGCCTCCTTGAGGTGTTGCTAGCAAAGTGCATTACTACCCGAGAAAAGCCGCTTATCGCCATCGGCCCTGTGGCAGTGTAAATTAGATGGATGAGAGTGCCTTGTCGAAATCTGTTTTTCCCGCGGTGGGTCCATGGCTGGCCGGCGGCGTTGATCGTTGGCTGCCTGTACTATTTGCACAGCTCGCCGGGGGCGGCGGCGGTGGCCATTATTAGCAATCGCACGACGGAGGAAATTAAATTTTCTGTCGTGTCGGCCGGCGGCGAGACGGAGCGTGCCCACTCCACTGCCCAGCCCGCGCAGTACAAACTTGCCTCGGGCGAATTAATCCCGGTGCCCCTGGCGCGCGGCGTCGGCGCCAAATTGGTATCCAACGGCATCGACTGCCCGATTCAGGCCGATGCCGCCTATTATTTTGCCGAATTGCCTTCCGGTAAAATCGATTTGGATCAGATCGGCATCGGCGACATGCCCCAGGCCGATCCCAGGGCCGATTTGCCGATTCTTCGACCTAATCAATCGCCGGAAGCGGAAGAAGCCGCCCGCACTATCACCGTCAAAATTTTTGTCGACGAAAAAGAACCGTCCAAGCCGGAGGTTTGGCAGCGGCGATTGCGAGACCGGGTGGCCGCCGCCTCCGACATTTTGGAGCGCACCTGCGGCATGCGGCTCAAAGTAATCGCCGCCGGCACCTGGGACAGCGACAGCAACATCACCAAATTCGAAGAGGCGGTCGATGAGTTCAATCGCAAGGCAGATCCGGACGAGGCCCGTGTGGCGATCGGCTTCACCAGCCAGTTTCAAATCACCCGGGGCCGCACGCATTTGGGCGGCACGCAAGGACCGCTGAACCGACACATTCTATTGCGTGAATGGTCGCAATACGTGACCGAGCCGGAGCGGTTGGAACTGCTGGTACACGAGCTGGGGCACTTTTTGGGGGCCGTGCATAGTCCGGAACCCGACAGCGTGATGCGGCCGATTTTGGGCGACAAGCAAGCCCGGGCTCGAAAATTTCAAATTCATTTCGATCCGCTCAATGCGTTGGCGATGAATTTAGTGGCCGAACAGTGGCAACAGCATCCGCCGCTGCACAGTTACGGCGAATTATCGCCGCAAACCCAAGCTCGACTGAGCGTCATTTATTCCGCCATTGCCGAGGCGCTTCCCACCGACCCTGCGGCGGCGCAGTATTTGCGCATTTTGGGCCGCACGGTGGGACCGCCGATCACGATCGGCTCGCAGTGAAAGATTTTACCACGCAGACGCACAGAGAAGGCAAATGTTTTATAAGGAGTCCAGGAAGACAGGAATTAGACAACAGTGCGCATTACTGATTTTTTTGGACTAGTATGATAATTCCTGCTTTCTTGGCTTCCTTATAAATTTCTTCGTTCTTCTCTGTGTCTCCGCGTCTCCGCGGTTCAGAATGAATTACTCCAACTTTTCGTTGCGAATTTTTTCAGCGGCCTCGGCCCGGTAGCGGCGGAGTTTTTCCCGCAGTTCCGGCTGCTTGCCGGCCAGAATCGCCACTGCCAAGAGGGCGGCATTCGTCGCTCCAGCCTTGCCAATGGCCAGCGTACCCACAGGAATTCCGGCGGGCATTTGCACGGTGGACAGCAGCGAATCAAGCCCTTTCAGCGCCGCGCTTTCCATCGGCACGCCCAATACCGGCAGCAACGTGTGGGCAGCGGTCACGCCGGCCAGGTGCGCTGCGCCGCCTGCGGCAGCAATCAGCACTTCCACACCGTTCGCTTCGGCGTGGGACACGTAGTCGCTGACCAGATCGGGCGTGCGATGAGCCGACATCACGCGGCTTTCGTGCGGCACGCCGAGCCGGGTGAGCGTTTCGGAAGCGGCGCGCATCACCTCCCAATCCGATTTGCTCCCCATGATAATGCCCACCAGCGGTTTTTCCGAAGTGCCCATGTTTCGCGTCCGTCGGATAGTAATTGCTCAGGGAAGAGTGCAGAATGCAAAGGGCCGCCGAATGAGCGCGGTCCTGCATCGTTTCCTAGTTTCAGCGATTGCCGGAAAATGTTCAATCCCCGGAAAACCACGGTGCACCGAGTCTCGGCAGAGCAGCCCGAAGCGGCCATCATTGCCGAAGCGGCGGCAGTGTTGCAGCGTGGCGGGTTAGTGGCCTTTCCAACGGAAACCGTTTACGGATTGGGAGCCAGCGCCCTGGATGCAAATGCCGTCGAACAAATTTTTGCGGCGAAGGGCCGGCCGCCGAATAATCCCGTCATTGTGCATGTGGCCGATGCGACGGCAGCAGAACGATTAACGAGCAAATGGTCCGATGTCGCGGCCCGATTGGCTGCACGGTTTTGGCCCGGTCCGTTGACGCTGGTTCTTCCCAAACGGCCCGAAGTGCCCGATATGGTCACGGCTGGCGGGCCAACCGTGGGATTGCGTGTGCCGGCACATCCGGTGGCGCTGGCGCTGCTCAAAGCGGCGGATATTCCGATCGCCGCCCCCAGCGCCAACCGCTCGACGCGCATTTCTCCCACCACAGCGGTACATGTATTACAGGGATTAGATGGCCGGGTGGATTTGATCCTGGATGGCGGGCCAACGCCTCGCGGCTTGGAATCGACCGTGCTGGATCTAACCGTCGATCCGCCCCGAGTGTTGCGGCCGGGCTTGGTGACGTTAGAACAGTTGCGGACAGTCATCGGCGAAGCGGCGATTGGAGATCGCTCCACTGCATGCCGACAACCGTCAGTGCTCTCGCCGACCGAGCCGTTGCGGTCGCCGGGAATGCTGGCGCGGCATTATGCACCGCGGGCCAAAGTGGTGTGTGTCGAAGCGGGAAATGAATCGGTCATTAGCAAATTGCTCGCGGAAAGCAATGGCGTGGGTTGGTTGCGGTTGGAACAACTGCCAGCAACACAAATCAGTGGTGTGGGCCGGATCAAAGCCGTGATCGACATGCCGCGCGATCCGGCCGGTTATGCCGCCCGGTTGTATGCCGCGCTGCATGAATTGGATGACGCGGGAGTAGAGTACATCGTGGTTGATTTACCGCCGACGGACGATACGTGGCTGGCGATTCACGATCGCTTGCGCCGAGCCGCACAAACAGAATGACCGTCGGTCGCGTTTCAACGATTAACTTTGAGGGTGGAGGACAGCATGCGTGCATTACTCACCGGCGCCACGGGGTTCATCGGGCAGCATTTGCTGAAGCGGTTGGATCGTCCCGTGGTGTTAAGCCGCAATGCCGACAAGGCGCGGCAAGCGCTGGCGAAGTTCAACGTGCAGACGTATTCGTGGAATCCGTTGGCGGGGCCGCCTCCGCTGGAGGCGTTTGAAGGAGTCGATGCGGTGTTTCATTTGGCGGGCGAATCGGTGGCCAGCGGGCGCTGGACCGCAGAGAAAAAAAGGCTGATTCGAGAAAGCCGTGAATTGGGAACGCGCCACTTCGTGCAAACGCTGCAGCAATTGAAGAACCGGCCGCGGGTGTTGGTTTCGGCCTCGGCCACGGGTTGGTATGGCGATCGGGGGGACGAAGTATTGGAGGAATCGGCTCCGCCGGCCGACGATTTTCTTGGGGAAGTGTGCGTCGCCTGGGAGCGCGAGGCCCAGAAGGCGACAGAGTTGGGCGTGCGCGTGGCTTGCATTCGCACCGGCATTGCCTTGGGGTTGGACGGAGGCGCGCTGAAGCAATTGCTGCCGCCGTTTCGTTTCGGGTTGGGGGGCCCGTTGGGCAGCGGCAAACAATGGATGCCCTGGATTCACGTGGGCGATTTGGCGGCCTTGTTCCTGCACGCGGCGGAACGGTCCGCCGTTACAGGCCCGATCAATGCCGCGGCGCCCAACGCAGTGACTAACAAGCAGTTCACCAAAGCGCTGGGGGCGGCTGTGCATCGACCGGCGATTTTGCCTGTCCCTTATTACGCGCTGCGGCTGGCGCTGGGCGAATTCGCGCAAGTGCTTTTCGATTCCCAGCGAGTGATTCCCCGTGCCGCGCAGGCCAGCGGATTCCAGTTTAGCTACCCGGAAATCGGTCCCGCACTCGATGCAATTGTTTCCGTCGCTTGAGAAATTAATTCTCTTGCTTCTTCAGCAAACCGCGGGTTTTCAACCAATCTGCCAGGCGGTCTTTCCACGTGCTTAACACCGGATCGTTGGGAGCCAGGCCCACGCCATGCGCGCCTTGCTGGTAAATATGCAGCTCTGCGGGCACTTTGGCCTTGCGCAGGGCCAAGTAAAACTGCACGCTGTTTTCGGCCGGAACGGCGGTGTCGGCATTGGTGCAAAACAAGAAGGTCGGCGGTGTGTCGCTGGTGACTTGCGTTTCGTTGGAAAGATTTTGCACCAGGTCTGGATCGGGGTTGTCGCCCAGCAGGCTCTTTTTCGAACTGGCGTGCGTGTAGTCCGATTTCATGGTGATTACGGCGTAGCACAGCACCAAAAAATCGGGCCGGCAACCGGCGCGCTCAACGGGGTCTTCGGCCTGTGGATTGCCGCTGTCGAAATGAGTGCCGACGGTGGACGCCAAGTGGCCGCCGGCGGAAAATCCCATGATGCCGATCCGCGCCGGGTCAATCTTCCACGTGGCGGCATTGGTCCGCACCAAGCGAACGGCCCGCTGGCCGTCTTCCATTGGCGCTGGATGATGGTAGCCTTTTCCGGCGTGGCGATAATCTAGCACGAATGCGGTCACGCCCAATGTATTTAGCCACTGGGCTACCGCTTTTCCTTCCTTATCAAGCGATAAGTGTCCATAACCGCCGCCGGGACAAACGATGATTGCCGTGCCATTGGCTTGGTCGTCCGGCGGCGTATAGACCGTGAGGTTTGGCTTGTCGCTGTCTTGATCTCCCTTGGCATCGGGTGCGCCCTGGGGCCACAGCAAAAAAGTAGTGGGTTCGGCGGCCGAAGAAGAGATCGCACTCGACAGCACCGCGGCGAATAGGACGACGATTATCGTTAAGCAAAAGCAATGATCGTGCAAAATCATGGGTCAGGGTTTTTTGTGAAGGCGATGTTGGTTAAACCGCAGCGATGTGCCGGACATCATAAACCCCTGGCTTGGTAGTGTCTAATCTGATGACTGCTAAAATGGAGATGAATGCAGCGCGAGCGCTCTCGACGGCCTGAAAACGCGGGAACCTTGAATGAGTAGTTTGCCTGCCAAACAAACAAAGTGGACCGGGCTGAATCGCCGGATTATTGCGTGCCAGAGCTGCCCACGCTTGCGAAATTATTGCCGCCGCATCGCCCAGCAAAAGCGGCGAGCGTTTGCCCAGTGGGATTACTGGGGCCGGCCGGTCCCAAATTTCGGCCACTTTAAGGCCCGGCTATTGGTGATCGGGCTGGCGCCGGCGGCCCACGGCGGGAACCGCACCGGACGCATGTTCACGGGCGATCGCAGCGGCGACTGGCTGTACCGGGCGCTGTTCAATGCCGGGTTTGCCAACCAGCCGCAGAGCGTTGCCGAAAGCGACGGGTTGCGATTGATCGATTGCGCCATCACGGCGGCCGTGCATTGCGCGCCACCGGACAACAAGCCCATGCCCCGCGAAACCGCCAATTGCCAGAAGTGGCTTGATCAAACGGTCGATTTGCTGAATCCGCAAGTGATGTTGGCACTGGGACAAATTGCATTTCGCGCCGCGGTGGCGCAGGCCAGGCGCCGCGGATGGTTTTCCGGACCGCTGCCTAAATTCGGGCACGGCGCGATCGTGCCGCTGCATGAAAATCGGTGGCTGTTGGCCAGTTATCATCCCAGCCAGCAGAACACGTTCACCGGCAAATTGACCGAAGCGATGTTCGACCGCGTATTTGCTACGGCGCGAAAATTGTTGGCCGCGGACTGACTCACGGCAGTTGGATGACCTCGCCGCCGTTGCGGGTGCTCAGCGCCTTGAACGCGTTGATACCGGCGCTTTGCGGAATCAATTCCACGTGGCCGTCGCAAAATGCAGCCAAGAATCCTCGAGCGCGCAATCCAGGCAATGCGGCAACGGAATCATCTTGATCGAACTCAAAATCGTCGGGCTTAGTCCAAACAACAGCTTTATCGTCGGGCGCTTCCACCACCATGATAGTCTTTGACGTGCCGTCCGTAATTTGTGCGAGCTTAATTCCCTTGTCGCCCGGAAACACCGTATTTTCGCCACGTACTGTGAGATACACCGTTTTGAATTCGCCGGCAACCTTGCTGCCCGGGGCTTTGTACACTTGGGGCATTCTTTCAATCAGTTTTTTGTTATTCTCGCTGTCCCAGGGTTCGTCGAGCTTGAACTGTTTGAATAGTTCAGCTTCTTCAAGTTGCGGCAGAATGAGCACGCGCCAGCTCAAGAGCGGTTTGCCTTCTTTGCTGGACTTGAACGCAGGCGGAAACGACTTGTGAGCATCTTCAAAGTTGAGCATCGCCAGGGCAATTTGTTTCATATTATTCATGGAAGCTGCACCCTCGGCGGCTTCCCGAGCCTTCATTGTGGCCGGCAACAGCATGGGGACTGCCAGCATCGGAAGGTTGCCGACGCCGCTGGGCAACGTGCCATGCGATTCAAAGCGGATGCCGTCTTGGGTACTCTGCAACATCGCCACGCTGGGCGTCAGGTGCGGTAATATCGCCCTCGAATTCGGCAAAATGCCAATGTTCACTTTTACGCCTTGCTGTTGCATTTGGGAACATGCCAATTGGGTGAAAATTTGCAAGAGCGGATAGAAGAACTTGAACTGGTTAGGGGTGTCTTGATAACTGAATATCGCTGGACCGGAGCCGCCTGAAAACATTTGCGCCACTTCGGGCACGTCGGTCAACTTATGCTTGCCCTGGTCGGCGTCCGCTGGGCCTGTGTTCGAAAGCGAACCGGATTGGCTGTTCACTGATTGCCGTTGCAGGTAAGACTTAATTGTTTGCGGAAACAGCGCAAACACAACTTGCTTGTCGGTAATGCACCAGGCCGGCGCGAAAGGAAAGGCATCGCCCCCGACAAAGTTGAGAAACATAATCTTTTGCCCGTGGAACTCGGTTTCTGCGAGCGATGGTCCGGTTGACGCCTGGCCACTGACCCGACGCATCTGCTCTGCCATTTTTGCAAAGGCAATCAGCTTATCGTGTGCCTGGAGCAGTTTTGTGCGATCACGGATCGTCGCGGTAAGGGTCAAGCCGGTGAACACTAATCCACCGTCGCCCGGCGAATTGTATACGCACCAGGCATCGCCCAGCGATCCCAGCAAATCGTCTTTGATATTGACGCTGGTGATTTGTGACAATTGCTGCATACCGCCATCGAATTCTTGGCGAGCCTGCGGCTCCAGCACCGTGGCCACGCTCAGCACCGCATCGATGATTTTTGTCACATCGGCTCGGGCAGCCAAGGCGAAGCTGGCGTCGGCTGGAATCAGGTCCAGCGCGGCCGCATCCAACGGTTGCCCGCCGACCAGGGCCAACAACCCAGTGGGTTGCCCGTCGATGGCCAACAGGGCGCGGCTGGTGTAACCCTGCCCTTCCAAACCGCCGACACTGGCCAAATATTTCACTTTTTGAATCCCCAGCGCTTCAAACAAGGCGCGGGTGTTTTCCGCGCCCTGATTCGCGGCTAAAGCCGTTTGAGCCATCTCGGCAAGCGTTTGCACGTTGATGTATTGCACCATGGCGGGGCGTTCGACCTTGAGCTGGCTGCGAAGCTCGGTGAGCCACGCAGGCACGGGCTTGCTGGTGCGGCCCCACAGTAAATCGGCCTCTCCTTCGCCGATGGCAATGATGAGATATTTGTCTTTGAAGCCCCATTGAATTTGGGGAGCATCGGGCGAAGTCGGCAGAGTGTGCCATCCCGTGGAGTCGGGAACAGATGCAGCGGGACTCGTAGGAGTAGAATCGTGTCGGCCTGAATCGGTGGTCCCGCTTGGGTTCCCGG
>Ga0335083_10004316_pt1 | contig 18142 bp, 15 predicted proteins | sample Lox_Sample_42_FD_206716 | JGI IMG/M metagenome (GOLD analysis project Ga0335083, IMG submission 206716) | Soil microbial communities from Loxahatchee National Wildlife Refuge, Florida, United States - Lox_Sample_4.2 | ecosystem: Environmental > Terrestrial > Soil > Wetlands | place: USA...
GCTGGTGCGGCTGGCTGCGTGTGACGTCAGCTTCATTTCGGTGACGCTGGTCCTGCCCGCCATCGTGCCCCTGCTACAGGCGGACGGGCAAATGGTTATACTGATCAAACCGCAGTTTGAAGCCGGCAAGGGACAGGTAGGTAAGGGCGGGATTGTGCGCGACCCCGAGGTTCATCAGGCGGCGCGCGATCGGGTGGAGAAAGCAGTGCGGCAGTTCGGATTCGCAACCAATATGATGGATAGCCCCATTCTGGGCGCCGAAGGAAACCAGGAGTTCCTGCTGCATGCGCACCATTAAGACCGTCGGCATCGTTTCCAAGCCCAATTCCCGCGCCGCCGGAGAGACGATTCCCAAGCTTTTGGAATGGCTGCGCGCACGCGGCCTGGCGGCGCGCATGGACCGCGAAACCGCCGACTACGCCGGCGATGGGCCGGGACTGCCGCGTCCGGAAGTTCCGGAAGGCTGCGACCTCGTGATCGTGCTGGGCGGCGATGGCACCCTACTGTCGGCCGCACGCGCCATCGGCCGCCGTGAAATTCCGCTGTTCCCGGTCAACCTCGGCGCGCTCGGTTTCCTCACCGCGATCACTCTGGACGAAATCTATCCGGAGCTGGAACGCGCGCTGCGTGGAGAGCATCGCATCGCCAACCGCCGGCTGCTGGATACGGAAGTGATCCGCGACGGAGAACGACTGGCGACTTATGAGGCGCTCAACGACGCCGTGATCACGAAGTCCGCGCTGGCTCGGATGATCGACCTGGATACGTACATCGACGACCAGTGGATGTGTACCTATAAGTCCGACGGGCTGATCGTTTCGACTCCGACGGGATCGACCGCCTACTCGCTTTCGGCCGGTGGACCGATCATTTTCCCCAAAGTGGAAGCCATCTGCATCACGCCGATCTGCCCGCATATGCTGACCAACCGTCCGGTACTGGTGCCGCAGAATACGGTGATCCGGATCCAGCCGCGGAGTCCGGCGGAAGGAGTCTTCCTCACGATCGACGGACAGGTGGGCACACCCATCGAAGAGGGCGACACGATTATCTGCCGCAGCTCCGATTATTCCCTGCGTCTGATCCGTCCGCCGCACCAGATGTTCTTCGATGTGCTGCGGCAGAAGCTGAAGTGGGGGGAGCGGTGAGAAGGTGGGGCAGGCTGGCAGCCTGCGGCGGACTGGCAGTCCGCCTAGCCGGTCGCGGTAGAAGCTTGCGGCGGAATCCGGGACCCGCGCGATGTCATCGACCGATCACCCGACTGCAGGCCCCAGCACGCCGGCATGAGTGCCGGCCCTGCACACACGAGTGTGTGCGCCACGGCCTCGGACACATCCACATAACCCCATGAAGCGAATTTCCCTTACCGCCTGGATCTTCATCGGCATGGCTGTGGGCGTCGCCCTGGGCGCGACCGTGCCCGACGTCGCCAAACAGCTCGGGCCGATCAGCAACGTCTTCCTGCGGCTGATCCGCTGCATCGTGGCACCGCTGCTGTTCGGCACGTTGGTCTCCGGCATTGCCGGGGGCGGAGAAATGAAGCAGATGGGGCGCATCGGCGCCAAAGCGATTCTGTATTTCGAAATCGTCACCACGGCGGCGCTGTTTCTCGGACTGGCGGCCGTCAATCTGGTGCGGCCCGGGGCGGGCGTGCCGATCGCCAAGACCGCGACCGAAGCGGCGATTCCGCAAACGCAGGCCACTTTCGCTTCTATCCTGGAGCACATCTTCCCTTCAAGCATTTTCGACGCAATGGCGCGCAATGACGTGCTGCAGGTAGTGGTTTTCGCTTTTCTCTTCGGCGCCGCCTGTGCCGCGATCGGCGCCAAAGCCGCTCCCGTGGTGCAGTTCTGCACGTCGCTTGCGGAGGTGATGTTCCGTTTCACGCGCTACGTGATGTACCTGGCGCCGTTCGGCGTCGGCGCGGCGATAGCGGTGACAGTCGGGAGTAAGGGTTTGCACGTGCTGTTCGGCCTCAGCACCCTGATCGTGACGATGTACGTTGCGTCAGCGCTCTGCATCGCCGTTGTCCTGCTGCCGGCGATTCCACTCTTCCGCATACCGTTCGGCAAATTCTACCGGGCGGTCCGCGAGCCCTTCCTCATCGCCTTCTCGACGGCATCGAGCGAGGCCGCGCTGCCGCTGGCGCTCGAAAACATGGAGGAGTTCGGCGTGCCGAAACACATTGTCGGCTTCGTGATTCCGACCGGCTACAGTTTCAACCTGGTCGGCACGACACTGTATCTCTCGCTGGCCTCGATCTTCGTGGTGCAGGCCGCCAATCGGAGCATGAGCTTCGGCGAGCAGTTGTTCATGATGCTGACGCTCATGCTGACGAGCAAGGGCGTGGCGGGAGTGCCGCGCGCCGCTCTGGTGATCCTGACGGGGACACTGACGACTTTCAATCTGCCAATGGAGGGCGCCGCTGTGCTGCTGGGCGTCGACGCGCTGCTCGACATGGCGCGGACGGGAATTAACGTCCTCGGCAACTGCCTGGCCAGCGCGGTGGTGGCGCGGTGGGAGGGCGTCAAGCTGTGAGCCGGGACGCCTCACGTTTTCATCCGCCGGCAGTCCAAGCAGGTGAGATCGAACATGCGAAGTGTGATTTGCATCATGGCCGGATTTGCATGTTTGGCGATGGTGTCGCCCGCCCAGAATCCAGACGCCAAGCCTTTCACCTTCGAAGTGGCGTCGATCAAGGTCAACAGCGACATCGCCAACACCGACATGTCCATGAACGACGAGCCGGGCGGACGACTGAACTGTAAGAACGTTACGCTACGTCTGTTGATCACCTATGCGTATGACATCCGCGATTCCCAGCTTCTCGGCGCTCCATCGTGGGCCGGGACAGAGCGTTACAACATTCTGGCCAAGCCCTCGGCGGAAGAGGCTGCCAACGAGCCGCGCCCCTATTCCGAGGCTGAGAATCAGCGGATGCGCCAGAGAACCCAAGCCCTGCTGGCGGACCGATTCGGCCTGAAACTCCACGAAGAGAAGAAGGAGATGGCGGTCTATTCGCTGGTGGTCGCCAAGGGCGGTCCGAAACTGCAGGCGAGCAACTCGCCTTTCCCGCAGATCAGCGCGAATAACACGCGCGTGCAATGCAAGAAGGTCACGATGCAGCGCTTCGCGCAGGTATTGTTGGCCGACCGGATGAACCGTTATGTGATCGACAATACGGGCCTCACCGGCGAGTATGATTTCACGATGCACTTTAAGCCGGATGGAGCCCCATCGAAGGAGCCGGCGGGAACTGCGCCAGCCCCCACCGGTCCGTCGTTCCTGACCGCTTTGGAAGAGCAACTCGGCCTCAAGCTCGTAGGAGCAAAAGTCCCCGTGCCCTGCCTGGTGGTCGACCGTGTCGAAAAGGCGTCGGAAAACTAATTCGCGCGCAGGATCATAAGATTGTCGCCGACACAGCCGCGCCGATTTTCATCGCTCTCGGCCCGGCGACGCCTGCCCGATTCCCCTAACGATTTCCGCGGCCGGCAGTCCAAACGGGTGAATCCAATGCAAACAGACTTTCGCCTGATGGCCGGGCTTACATGTTTGGTGATGGTGTCGTCCGCGCAAACGCCGGACACCAAACCGCCGACGTTCGAAGTGGCTTCGATCAAGGTAAACCACGACACTGGAAACACCGGCATGTCCATCAACGATGCTCCAGGCGGGCGGCTCGACTGCTCCAACGTCACCCTCCGCATGCTCCTCGCCTTCGCGTATAGCCTTCGCGACTACCAACTGTTGAATCTGCCGGCATGGGCGGACACCGAGCGCTACGACATCATGGCCAAACCCTCGCCGGAAGCGGAGGCCAGCGAACCGCCATCCAATTCACCGGCTTTCGGAGGGCGGCTGCGTGAACGCACGCGGGCGCTCCTGGCCGAGCGATTCGCGCTGAAAACACATGAAGAGAGTCGCGAAATGTCCATCTACTCGCTGGTGGTGGCCAAAGGCGGCGCCAAATTGCCGCCCACCACCAGCGACAGGCCAATGAGCAGTTGGAATAATACACGGGTGATCTGCCGGAAAATCGGCATGCAGCGCTTCGCGCAGATGGTGCTGTCGGCGCGCATGGGGCGCCCCGTCGTGGACAATACCGGCCTCACCGGCGAGTACGATTTCACCATGCAATTCCAGCCGGATGAACTCGCATCGAAGCCGGGAGTGGTAGGAACAGCGCCCGCGCCGGCTGCAGAGGGTCCGTCGTTCCTCACCGCACTGGAAGAGCAATTGGGTCTCAAGCTCGTGGGAGCCAAAGGCCCCGTGCCGTTCCTGGTGATCGATCACGTCGAGAGGGCGTCGGCGAATTAGTCTTTGCGCAGCCGCAGGATCATGAGATCTTCGTCGACGTAATCGGACCCGATCTTCATAGCCTTTGGCTCAGTCCCGTAGGTCTCAAACCCGAAAGACTGGTACATCTGCTTCGCGGCGTGCTGAGTAGTCGCGACTGCGAGAAGGATCTGTTCCAGTGTCGGATCTTCGCTGGCCAATTCGACTAGGCGGCCAATCAGCGCCCGCCCGATTCCCCTGCCCCGATACTCCGGCGCGACATAGACGCCGTAAATGTGACCTTTGTGGCGCATTTTTTCGCTCTCTTCGCGAATGAGGGTCGCCATGCCAGCGAGGCGTGAATCCTCGAAAGCGCCGAGATATAAGTTAGTGGCAGGCGCGTCGCGGAATCGGCCGGCCATGGTCTCGACCGGTATCGCCCAGTGCTCTTCAACCGACTTACCGAAGGCAGATGGCTCCGCGGTCAACGATTCCAGGCGGAAGTCCCACCAGGCTTGAGCGTCGCACTCGCGGAAGGCGCGAATTTCCATCCGCTATCGTTTACCGGCGGGCGCCTTGGCCTTCATCTCCAACTGCACGCGGCTATGATGCCGGCCATATCCGAAGTAGATGAACATGCCGACGATCAGCCAGCAGATCAATCGCAGCCAGGTGCTGAGCGGCAACCCGGCCATCAGGGCGAGCGAGATCAGAATGCCGAGGATCGGCACCAACGGCACCAACGGCGTCTTGAACGGGCGAGGCAGATCCGGCTGCTTGCGGCGCAGGATCCACACGCCGGCGCACACGATGACGAACGCCAGCAGCGTCCCGATGCTCACCAGTTCGCCCAGCACGCTGATGGGAATCACGGAGGCGAAGATAGCCACGAAAATTCCCACGGTGATCGACGAGACATAGGGTGTCCGGAACTTCGGATGCACCCGGCCCGCCCATTCGGGCAAGAGGCCGTCGCGCGACATGGAATAGAAGACCCGCGATTGGCCCAGCAACATCACCAGCATGACCGTGCTAAGCCCCATGATGGAGCCCACCAACACCAGCCATTCGCCCCATTCCACATGCGTGGCCGCCATACCGACCGCGACCGGCGCCGCGCTGTTCAGTTGCGGATATTTGACCACTCCCGTGAGCAGGCCCGCGGTGGCGATGTAGAGCACCGTGCAGATGAGGAGCGATCCGAGAATGCCGATGGGCATATCGCGCTTGGGGTTCTTGGCCTCCTGCGCCGCCGTCGAAACCGCGTCGAAGCCGATATACGCGAAGAAAATCACTCCCGCCGCGCGCACGATGCCCGACCAGCCATACTTGCCGAATTCGCCGGTATTGTCCGGAATGAACGGCGTCCAGTTGGCCTTGGCCGTGTCCATGTGTCCGAAAACGAAGACCGCCGCGACCGCGATGAAAACCAAAACCGTTCCGACCTTGATGAACACGATGATGGTGTTCAACGTGGCGGATTCCTGGATGCCGATCACGAGGATGGTGGTAACCATGCAGATGGCCAGGAACGCGATGATGTTGAACGACCCGCTGGCGTGCTGCAGACCGGTCGTGACCGCACCTGGGGGTAGCCGGTCGACGGCTGTCCACAGGCCGTTATACCTCACCATGTCCGTACCGGGTGTGGCGGCTAACTGAGGAGGCAGATCGATGCCGATCTTCTGTAGAAACAACAGGACGTTGGCGCTCCAGCCGGAAGCTACCGTGGCGGCGCCGAACGCATACTCGAGGATGAGGTCCCAGCCGATGATCCAGGCGAAGATTTCCCCCAGCGTCGCATACCCATATGTATAGGCCGAGCCGGCGATGGGAATCAGCGAGGCGAACTCCGCGTAACACAAGCCCGCGAACAGGCAGCCCGTGCCGGCCAGAATAAAGGACAGGATGATGGCCGGACCGGCATATTGCGCCGCAGCGGTGCCGGTCAGCACAAAAATACCCGCGCCGATAATGGCGCCGATGCCGAGCGCCACCAGGTTGGTCGGCCCCAGTACACGCTTCAGCTCGTGTTCGCCTTCGTGGCCAGCTTCGTCCATGATGGCGCTCAGCGGCTTGCGTAACAGGATGTTGGGCATAAAAGGTACAGTGCCGCAGTATATCATTGCGGTGACAGGCTACGCACCAAAACCGCGGCCCGTGCGTAGAATTAAGGAGAAGGAGCTTGCTGTGGTCAAATTGTCTGCCGTCTGTATCCTCGCCTGTCTGCCGCTCTTGTCGCAATCTTCGACGCCGATTCCGAAATCAGTCCGGTTCGATATCGGCGCGCTCGACAAGTCGGCTGACCCCTGCGTGGATTTCTACCAGTACGCCTGCGGCGGCTGGCTCAAGGCCAACCCGGTTCCGTCCGACCAGGCGCGCTGGGGCCGGTTCGACGAACTGCAGGAACGCAACCGGCAGACCTTGCATGAGATTCTCGAAGAGGCCGCCAAACCGTCGGCGAATCGCGATGCCGTCACGCAGAAGATCGGCGATTACTATGCGGCGTGCATGGACGAAAAGGCCATCGACGCGCGCGGGTTGGCGCCCGTCGAGCCGGATTTGAAGCGCATCCGCGATATGAAGGATAAGGCCGATCTGGCCGCGGTGGTGGCTCATCTTCACCGGCTGGGCGTCGATGTGATGTTCGCTTTCGCCTCCGGGCAGGACTACAAAGACTCCAACGAAGTGATCGCGCAGGCCGACCAGGGCGGACTCGGCATGCCCGATCGCGATTATTACCTAAAGGACGATTCCAAATCGGTTGAGTTGCGGCAAAAATACGTGGCGCACGTCCAGCGCATCCTCGAATTGTTGGGCGAGAAACCCGAGCAGGCCAACCTGGACGCGGCGGCGATGATGCGGCTTGAAACGGACCTTGCGAAAGGCTCGCTCGACCTAGTCTCGCGGCGCGATCCGGAAAAACAATACCATCGCATCACGGTGAAGGATTTCGAAGCGCTGGCGCCGTCGTTCTCCTGGAGCCAGTATTATTCAGCCGTCGGCGCGCCGAAATTCGACAGCATCAATGCCGTTTGGCCCGATTTCTTTAAGGCGCTGGACGAACAGATCCGCAAAACCAGCCTGGCCGACTGGAAAACGTACCTCACCTGGCACCTGATCCACTCCGAAGTGCGCATGCTGCCCGCGGCATTCCTCAACGAGAATTTCAATTATTTCGGCAAGACGCTCACCGGCGCGCAGGAAATGCGTCCGCGGTGGAAACGCTGCGTGGATTATACCGACGCCGAGTTGGGCGAGGCGCTGGGACAGAAATTCGTGGAGAAAACTTTCGGCAAGCTGGGCAAGGCGAACACGCTGGCGATGGTGCAGGCGCTCGAACGGGCGCTCGGCCAGGATATCGAAAAGCTCCCGTGGATGAGCGCCATGACCAAGCAGCAGGCGGAGATCAAACTCAAGGCCATCGCCAACAAGATCGGCTATCCCGATAAATGGCGCGATTATTCCAGCGTGGTGATCAAGCGCGACGATCCGCTGGGCAACGACAATCGGGCCGACGAATTCGAATTCCAGCGGCAGTTGAATAAAATCGGCAAGCCGCTGGATCGGACCGAATGGGGGATGACACCGCCCACGGTGAATGCCTATTACGATCCGCAGATGAACAACATCAACTTCCCCGCCGGAATTCTGCAGCCGCCGTTTTACGACAACGATATGGACGACGCGGTGAACTTCGGCGCCATCGGCATGGTGATTGGCCATGAACTGACGCACGGTTTCGACGACCAGGGAGCTCAGTTCGACGCCAAGGGAAATCTGAAGGACTGGTGGACGCCCGAAGACTCGAAGGAGTTCAAGAGCCGGACTGCATGCCTGGTAAACGAGTATTCGAAGTTCAGCGTGGCGCCGGGAGCCAATATTAATGGTGAACTGACGCTGGGCGAGAACACCGCCGACAATGGCGGCTTGCGCATCGCGCTGATGGCGCTGGAGGAGAAACTGGCCGGCAAGACCAAGCCGGAGATCGGCGGATTCACGCCGGAGCAGCGATTTTTTCTGGCCTACGGACAGATCTGGTGCGAGAACGAGCGCGAGGAAGCGGCGCGGCTAAGCGTGCAGACGAATCCACACTCGCCCGGACGGTATCGCGTGAATGGCGTGGTGCAGAACATGCCGGAGTTTCAGAAGGCATTTTCGTGCAAGGCCGGGGAGCCGATGACGCCGCCGAACTCCTGCAGAGTCTGGTAGGACAGCCGTGGCGCACGCACTCATGCGTGCAGCGCCGGCACTCCTGCCGGCGTGCCGGGGCTTACTGGCGGCCACGCGGTCATGAGCACGCAAAAAAACCCGGCGGGATTGGTGTGCCCGCCGGGCCGCGTCGTTCGAATTTGACCCTGTATTCGTAACTTCCTGGTCCCCTTCGCATCGGGGCACAGAGTCCATATCACTGTAGCACAATGGTTGCTTTTTTGATGTAGTCAAGCCGCGGAAATTCGCGCTCGAGATACGCATTGCCTTGGGTGTGCATGAGGCCTTGGTCGGGCCGCTCGCCATAGCCATCGTAGATCTGGTCGGCAGCCTCCATGCCGGAGGTCACTTCACAGATCGGTGGAAACCCTTGCGACGCCAGAAAGCTGTTGTCGGCGTAGTTGATAAACAACTGAGTGCTTCGTGAGTTTGGCATACTGGTCTGTCCGTAGGAAACCATGCCACGAGTGTTCATGCGTCCTGTGAGAGGATCGTCTTGAATATTGGCGTTCGCCCAAACCTTGTCGGTGGCAGGGTCGCCATTAATGCCGAATTGAACCATGAACGGCCGCGGCGTGCGCACGACGCGGAAGAACCTGGCGCCATCGTAGAAATGCAACTTCACCAGATCATAGAGATGATCGACGCCATGCGGGGACCAAGCCTTATGGCAGGCCATTACGATCATGCCCTTGGACGTGTCCATGTTGACCTTGAAGTTATCGGGGGCCTTTTCCGGCAGCGCGGAAGCGGACTTCTTCGGCTCTTCCTTCTTCGGCTCGGGAGTCGGGCTGGGCGTCGCCTCCGGAGTCGGCGTCGGGGTCGGCGAAGCTGCGGCGGAAGGCGCTTGCGCTTCTTCTTTCTTCGATTCGTTCGACGAGGAACATGCGGCGAGCAGCACACAAGCCGCCGCGGCGGTGAGGATCAGTGGTTTTCGCATGAAACCACTAGTATGCCACGGGTACCGGTTTCAATCTAAGCCACGCGTCGCCGGGCATTCGCCCGCAATGCGGCAGCCATCATACGATCGGCGACCGCCAGGTGGTCGTGCAGCCAACGACCCAGAAACTCGACCAGTTCGCCGGCGGCCTGGGTGTCGCCATTCTCGATTCGATCCAGGCACGCCGCGCCGCGGGTCCGGACGGTATCGTGTTGGCTTTTGTGCCATTTCAGAAGGCGATAGTGGGCGCTGCGCATCATCCGCTCCTCATGCGAGAAGTGGTCCTCCGCGGCGGCCACCAAAGCCCGCAATCCGGGCAAATAGACCGACGTTGGGGCGCCGTCGCTTATGCTGGCCTGCAACTCGCCGGCGAGATCGTGTAGGTTGCGATGCTCGGCGTCCAATTCGGGCACAAAAACTGATTTGGCCTGGGTCCAGTGAAAAGGCCGCATGGAGCCATTTTACACGAAAATCCGGACACCGGTGTCCGGATTAACCGGGCGGGTATGATGAAGGATGCTTCATCCCGACGATATCCTCAGAACCTACGGAATCGTCCGGCGTTACGTGCGGCGCACGCCGGTGGTGGAGGCGGATGGCGCCGATTTCGGCTTGCCGGGCGTGTCCCTGGCCTTCAAGCTGGAGCTGGTGCAGCACACCGGATCGTTCAAACCGCGCGGAGCTTTCGCCAACATGCTGCTGCGCGAGGTGCCGGACGCCGGCGTAGTCGCAGCCTCGGGAGGGAATCACGGGGCCGCGGTGGCGTTCGCGGCGCACCGGTTGCACAAGCCCGCGCGAATTTTCGTTCCGGTGGTCTCCTCGCCGGCGAAGGTCGAGCGCATCCGTAGTTATGGAGCCGAGCTGGTGATTACCGGCGATCGATACGATGACGCGCTGGAAGCGAGCAAACTGTTCGCCGCCGAATCGGGCGCCATGCCGGTGCATGCTTACGATCAGGTGGAGACGCTCCTGGGCGCGGCCGGCGTGGGAGTCGAGTTTGAGGAGCAGGCGCCGGCGCTGGACACGTTGCTGGTGGCGGTGGGCGGCGGCGGACTGATCGGCGGGGTGGCCGGATGGTATCAGGGGCGGGTAAAAGTCCTGGGTGTGGAACCGGAGGAGGCTCCGACTCTGGCCCGCGCATTCGAGGCGGGGCATCCCGTGGACGCTCCGGCGGGCGGGATCGCGGCCGACTCCCTGGCGCCCCGCCAGGTGGGGCACCTGATGTTTCCGATTGCGCGGCAGTTCGTGGAACGGGTGGTTCTGGTGACGGACGAGGCCATTCAGGATGCCCAGGAAATTCTCTGGAAGGTGCTGCACATTGCCGCCGAGCCGGGAGGAGCGGCCGCGCTGGCAGCCTTGACCTCGGGCCGATACCGACCGCAGGAAGGGGAATGCGTCGGCGTCCTGGTGTGCGGCGGCAATACGACTGCTGTGCGGTTTCGAACCTAAGTTACGCAGCTACCAGATCGTCGCTGTGCTCGAGCAAACCGGTATTTGAAGCCAGTTTCAACGGAACTTCGCGCAGGTGCACCGGATCGAGTCCGCGCACCGGCCGGCGGTCCTGCCAGCCATTCTCGCGGGCGGGGAACATCATCCACCCAGTGCTCTGCGAGTTGACGATCCAGTAGTTGGTGTGAACCGCGCTTCGATATAGCTTGAACATCTCTTCAGCCCTCCTTTTGGGGTGCTCGACGGATTGGGCAGACTGTCGATCCGCAAATCGGCAGAGTCCCGTGCATCCGCGGTTTTTGCAGGTAAGACAGACTTTCTTCCGCATGTGGACTAAACGTAGCCGAATTCCACGATTGATTCAAATGGTCTTATGCGGGCGGCGCGGATTCCCCCCAAGTGGGTGGGCGGGGGACGTCGTTGAGGGTCGAATGCGGGGAATCGCGGTAGTTTCGAAAAGAAGGGCCGCCCAGTTGAGCGGCCTGTCGTTCGGGCTCAGGCTGTCGTGATGAGCCAGGTTATTGCTGATAAAGCTGCCCGACCACCATCTGGCCGCTGCCGAGCTGAATGGTGACTTCGCCCGACGTCGCGCTGGGTCCCTTGCCTTCGTTCTGGTTGATTAATCCGTTGAAGGTCTGCGGCGCCAAAAAGTTGGCTCCATCGAAGGTCGCCTGGGTGAGGGTGAATTGACCGGCGCCGTTCAATTGGATGGTTCCGACAGCGGAGAAGGTTTGAAGAGCTGTGATTGCGGAAGCGGTGCCGATCGAGCCAGTGCCAGTGGAGCCAGTTCCGGTCGAACCTGTCCCCGTCGAGCCCGTGCCGGTTGAGCCGGTGCCCGTCGACCCGGTCCCGGTGGTACTCGGCAGATTCGCGAGCTGGCCGTTGATCACATAGGCATAACTGGTCGGATTGACCACATTGCAGGTGTTCGCAGTCTGTGTCAGCGTGCCAACGGCGCCGCCGCCGTTGGCATCCGTCTCCATAAAGACCACTTGCTGGCCCCCGGAAGCCAGCACGATCGAAAACGTTCGGCCGCTGGCCAGTGTAATCGTTCCGGTGCAATTGGCATTCACGCTGTACGTGCCCAGGGGGGCGAACACCGGACTGGATGCCGTCGATCCGGTTGCGAGTCCATCGATCGTCCCGTTGCCGTCGAAATAATATCGGCCCAATCCGGGGGGGGTTCCGGCGAGGCTGTTTGCGTTACTCCCCAGCGCCAGCGAATCGGGGCCCGACGAGGTGCTCGTGGCGCCGCTTGACCCGGTTCCAGTCGAGTCGTTTCCCGTGTTGCCGGTCGTGCCCGTCCCGGTTGTGCTGGCGGAGCCGGTGGTCACTCCATTAGACAGATTGACGACCGAAGTCAGATTCGCGGTACTTACCTGCGCATTGTAAGATCCGGCCAGATACGTGTATGAACATCCATTAGCCGCCTGTCCCCGCGCGGCAGCGCGATTCCAGAGAGGAGTGCGGCAAACGACCAATACCTTACGGTTCTCATGCATCATCCCTTTCTCTTATAACTTCCGTCGAAACCAGATGGCAACAATGGGGATAAGTTCCTCCGAGTAAGTTACCGTTCGACGGAAATCTCGTTCCAAGTATAGGGATGTTAGTAGCGACTGCCAACACTTAGTGGAACCCGGCAGTCGAGGTCCACACGGAGAAAACGCGCAACCGGACAGATTGGCGTAAGAAAGAAGACGGCTATGCGGCCGATGAAGGCGGAATCTTGTGTTTGCACTCCGCGTTGGGGCACTGCCAGACAGGTCCGGCCTTCAACCACTTTTCGATCATGTACGGGCTGCCGCATTCGGGGCACTTCTCCGGAATAGGCTTGCCCCAAGCCACGAACTTACACTCGGGATACCGGTTGCACCCGTAAAACGTCTTGCCCTTCCTCGAACGCGCCTCGATAATCTCGCCCTCGGAACATTGCGGGCACTTTACGCCGATCGTCTTTTGCTTAACATATTTACAGGTGGGATAGTTGCTGCAGGCAGTAAACTCCCCGAAGCGCCCGGTTTTCAGCACTAAGTGGTTGCCGCATTGCGGACACTTCTCATCCAGCGGCTGATCGGGCTTCTTCTGCACGCCGCCGATCTGCTTGGTGGTTTTGCAGTCGGGATAGCCGCTGCAAGCCAGGAAGGTGCCGAATCGCCCTTTCTTCAAAACCATCGGCCGGCCGCAGTTCTGGCAATACTCTTCCTCGCCTTGCTCGGAGAATTCCGCCGTCGGCAGCTCGCGCGTATACGTGCAGTCGGGATAGCCGGTGCAGGCGATGAATTTGCCGTGCCGGCCCCACTTGATCACCAGGGGCTTGCCGCACTTATCGCAGTTCTCGCCGGTCGGCTCCTCCATGCGCTTGACGTCGGTCATGTGCTCTTCGGCGTGCTTCAGATCCTTGTCGAAGCGCTCGTAGAAGTCGCTCATGGCCATGCGCCAGTCGAGCTTGCCGTCTTCGATTTCGTCCAGCTCCGCCTCCATGCGGGCGGTATAGGTCACGTCGAAGATATCGTCGAAGCTCTCCAGCAGCAGATCCGTCACGATCTCGCCCAATTCCGTGGGCGAGAAACGGCCGCCTTCCTTTTTGACGTACTCGCGTTCCTGGATCGTGGACAGAATGGAGGCGTAGGTGGACGGCCGTCCCACTCCGTCGGCTTCCAGGCGCTTCACCAGGGTCGCCTCGTTGTAGCGGGGGGGTGGCTCGGTGAAGTGCTGCTCCGGCTTGATGGCGCGGAAACGGAGGCGCTCGCCTTCGGAAACCGCCGGCAGGCGATGCTTCATCTCCTCGTCTTCCTCGTCGGCCTGGTCCTTGCCTTCCTGGTAGATCTTGAGGAACCCTTCGAACTTCAGGACACTGCCGGTGGCACGGAAGGTGTAATCCATCCCGTTATTCCCCCGGGCTGAGACGTCGATAGTGGTCTGATCGTAGAGGGCCGGGACCATCTGGCTGGCGACGAACCGGTTCCAGATGAGCCGGTAGACCTTCATTTCGTCGACCGCGAGATACCTTTCCACCATCTCCGGCGTGTAGGCCATCGAAGTCGGCCGGATCGCCTCGTGCGCATCCTGCGCGTCCTTTTTGGACTTGTAGGTGTTGGGCGAGTCGGGCACGAACTCTCTGCCCCATCGTTCGGTGATGAAGTGGCGGACGTCGGCGATGGCGTCGTCGGCAATGCGCGTGGAATCGGTACGCATGTAGGTGATCAGGCCGACGGTGTCCTTCCCCACTTCGACGCCTTCATACAGGCGCTGCGCCAGCATCATGGTGTGTTTCACGCTGAAGCGCAGCTTACGCGACGATTCCTGTTGCAGGGTGGAAGTGATGAACGGAGCGACGGGGTTGCGGCGCTTTTCGCGCGTGGCCACGCTCTTAACGTCGTACTCGGCGCCTTCGAGCGCCTTCCGGATGGCGTTTGCCGACTCCTGATTGCCGATTTCGGGAGTCTCATCGTTCTGCTTGATAAGGCGGGCGGTGAGCACCGGAGGCTTTTTGGCAGCCAGATCGACATCGATGGTCCAATATTCCTTCTTCTGGAAGGCACGGATTTCACGCTCGCGCTCGACGATCAGGCGCAGCGCCACGGTTTGTACGCGCCCGGCCGAGAGTCCGCGCCGTACTTTGTCCCACAACAGCGGCGAGATCTTATATCCCACCAACCGGTCGAGTACGCGGCGCGCCTGCTGCGCCTCCACCAGGGATGTGTTCACCTGGCCCGGCTTCTCCATCGCTTTCTGGATAGCTTTCTTGGTGATTTCGTTGAACATCACCCGGTAAATGGGTGGACCGTCCTTCTTTTTGCCGTCCTGCAGCACTTCCTGAAGGTGGAAACAGATGGCTTCGCCCTCGCGGTCCGGGTCGGCCGCCAGGTACACGTTGTCCGCCGCTTTCGCCGCCTGCTTCAGTTCCTGGATGAGCTTCTTCTTCCCCTCGATCACTTCGTAGCGCGGCTCGAATCCGTTGTCGATATCGACGGCGAGATCGCGCTTGGGGAGATCCTTAATATGACCGATCGATGCTTTGACGACGAACTGCTTGCCCAGGTACTTATTAATGGTCTTCGCCTTCGTAGGCGATTCCACGATTACCAGAGATCTTGCCATAGGAAACTTTCAGAAAAATCGCGCGCCCTCCGCCGCGACGGTAGAATTGCAGTCCAATACCCTAGTGACGTTACCACACTTTGACGAAGTTCTTTCCCGGCAGCTGCTTCACCAGGCCAAGCATTTCCAGCTCAAAGAGCGCCGCGATGAGCTCAGACGGCGACGTATCCTGCACATTCTCAAGGAGATCGTCTAAATTGACGGCGCTGTCAACCTGCAATCCCGCCAGCGCCCGCCGGGCAATTTCACTGAGGTCTGACCCTGCGCTAGTTACTGATGCAGCCCCACCCTCGGGCGATGCACCGTCTTCGCCGAGGATTCTTTGTCTTCCTTTTTCAATAAGATAGCGGCGCGACTCGGCGGGCAGGTCGGCCACCACATCGTTCCAGTCCTGCACCAGACGGGCTCCCTGCTTGATTAGCAGGTTTGGCGCCCAACTGAGTTTCGACGTGATGTTTCCAGGCACAGCGAAGACCTCCCGGCCTTGATCCATGGCCAGTTTGGCGGTAATGGCCGAGCCGCTGTATTGCGCCCCCTCGACCACCAGGACGCCGACGCTGACGCCGCTGATAATGCGGTTCCGGATCGGGAAGTTCTGGGGAAAGGCTACGGCGCCCATGGGGAACTCGGAGAGAATCAGGCCCTTGGCCGCCAGTTCGGCCGCCAGTTTGCGGTTTTCCGAAGGATAGACCACATCCACGCCACAGCCAAAGACCGCGATGGTATCGCCGCCTACCGAGAGCGCGCCTTTGTGCGCCGCCGTGTCGATGCCGCGCGCCATGCCGCTGACGATCGCCAGGCCGGCATGCGACAGATCCGCCGACAGACGCTCCGCGGCCGCCAGTCCATACGGCGTCGGACGGCGGGTTCCGACCACGCCGATCGCGATCGATCCGAGCAGCTCCAATCGTCCACGGGCGAACAGCGCAACCGGCGGATCGAAGATCTCGCGCAGCGGGCGGGGATATCGCGGGTCATTCCAGGTCAGCAACTCCGCGCCCGCTTCCATCATCTTTTCCTGCTGGAGGACCGCGTCCTCAAACGTGCAGCCGCTGGCGATGGACTGCGCCACGGCCCCGCTCAGGCCGGCCGCTTCGAGTTCGGACCGCGACGCGCGGAACGCGGCTTGGGGCGTACGGAAACGATCGAGAACTTTGCCCGCGGTTCTGGCGCCGAGACCCGGGACAAGCTTGAGCGCCAGCCAGTGAAGTTCCTCTTCCTTGCCGGCTACGGTATGCGACATCGACGTGCTATTGCCCACGACAATAACAATCGGTGCGTTCGCGGCGCAACTGTAGAGTGGACGGAATGCAGAAAAATAAACATGAGAGAAATCCGGACTTCCCGCGACGCGGTCTGCCACGGCCGGATCGGTTCGCGTCCGCACCGCAAACCTTCCGGCGGCTCTAAACAGCTGCGCCGGACGGATGGAGGTTCTGACATAATATCTGCGTATATCGAGCCACTCTCCTCGCTCGATAGGAGGTCTGTCCATGTCGTCGACCGTACACGTGCCGGACCGGGCTAACCCTGTCACGGCAACCCAACTTCTCATTAACAACCGCTGGACCGAGGCTGTCTCGGGCCGCACGTTCCCCACCATCAACCCCGCCACCGGCGAAGTGATCTGTCAGGTGGCCGAAGCCGACGCCGCAGATGTCGATATGGCGGTCAAAGCTGCGCGTCACGCGTTTGAACGCGGGCCCTGGCGCAAAATGGCGGCCGCCGAACGCGGGCGTCTGCTGAACAAGCTCGCCGATCTCATCGAAAAGCACGCCGACGAACTGGCTCGCTTAGAGAGCCTGGACAACGGCAAACCCTACAAAGTGGCCGCCGCCGCGGATCTGCCGCTGACCATCGCCTGCTACCGCTACTATGCGGGATGGGCCGACAAGATCCAGGGCCGCACCATTCCGATCTCCGGTAATTACTTCTGCTATACCAGGCTGGAACCTGTGGGTGTCGTCGGACAGGTGATTCCGTGGAATTTCCCGCTGCTCATGCAGGCTTGGAAGCTGGCGCCCGCGCTGGCCTGCGGCAACACCGTCGTGCTGAAGCCCGCCGAGCAGACGCCGCTGACGGCGCTGCGCGTGGGCGAATTGATTTTGGAAGCCGGATTCCCGGCCGGCGTGGTCAATATTCTGCCGGGCTACGGACCAACCGCCGGTGGCGCGATCGCGCGCCATATGGACGTTGATAAAGTGGCCTTCACCGGCTCGACGGAAGTGGGGCACCTGATCATGGAAGCGGCGGCACAGACGAATCTGAAACGCGTGACCCTGGAGCTGGGCGGGAAAAGCCCCAACATCGTGTTTGCAGATGCCGATATGGATCAGGCAGTTGAAGGCTCTCACTTCGCATTGTTCTTCAATCAGGGACAGTGCTGCTGCGCGGGTTCGCGCCTGTTCGTGGAGCGTAAAGCCTACAACGAATTCGTGGAGCGCAGCGTGGATCGCGCCAAACGGCGCACCGTGGGCGATCCGCTTGACGCCAAAACCGAACAGGGTCCTCAAGTTGACGAGGCACAGTTCGAGAAAGTGATGAGCTACATCGACGCCGGCAGGAAAGAAGGCGCCAACCTGAAGTGCGGCGGCGGACGCGTGGGAGACCGCGGTTACTTCGTCGAGCCGACAGTATTCTCGGATGTGCGGGACGAAATGAAGATCGCGCAGGAAGAGATCTTCGGACCGGTCATGTCGATCATTCCGTTCGACAGCATCGACGAGGTGATCGAACGCGGCAACAAGTCGCTGTACGGCCTGGCGGCGGCGGTCTGGACCCGAGACATCACTAAGGCCACGACCATCGCCAACGGGCTGCGCGCCGGAACCGTGTGGGTGAACTGCTACGACGTCTTCGACGCGGCGGCGCCCTTCGGCGGCTTCAAGCAATCGGGCATTGGCCGCGAACTGGGCGAATACGGCCTCCAGCAGTACAGCGAAGTCAAGACGGTGACGATGGCGTTGGCGAATTAAGGGCCGCGCTCATATACTCAGGTTCCGCGCCGGCCCGGGTTGCCGGCGCGGAGTAAACTAAACCTGTGGCAGCTTTGCCACAGTCTCCGCCGATTTCGATCCACGAGTACCTCGAAACCATTTATGAAGATGGTGATCGCGAATTCGTCGACGGTCAGGTCCTGGAACTTGGGAGAAATTCCGCACA
>Ga0335083_10004317_pt1 | contig 18141 bp, 14 predicted proteins | sample Lox_Sample_42_FD_206716 | JGI IMG/M metagenome (GOLD analysis project Ga0335083, IMG submission 206716) | Soil microbial communities from Loxahatchee National Wildlife Refuge, Florida, United States - Lox_Sample_4.2 | ecosystem: Environmental > Terrestrial > Soil > Wetlands | place: USA...
TGTCCGTCGGCGCCCAGCAGCGGCCACAGCCGGACCAGCGACGGATTCTGCTCCACGCTGGGCGCATCATCGAACACCAACGGCGAACCCATCGCCCGACCATACACCCACCACAACACGACGCCCAGCACGATTACGGCTACCCAGGAAAAAATCGCATCTTTTCGCTGGAGAGGATGATTCTTGGTCAGCATCGAGAATTGGCTGCTCGTGTGCAAAGTGCCCCGGCGGAAGCTCCTCGGCACTTTCTCACCGACGTTTAAATCGACGCCATGTCTAGGCGCGGCGGCGTGGTCGATTCAGGCGCGTGCTCTCGGAGCGAAACAAATTGGCCCGCGTCCGGGCTGAAGCCGAATACTTCACCCGTTTCTAGCTTGTACACCCAACCGTAAATTTGCAAATCGCCCCGTGCCATGCGCACGGCCACCGCGGGATGGGTGCGCAAGTTCTCCAATTGGCACAGCACATTTTCCTGAACGGCGACGTTCAATTTCGCATCTTCTGGCAATTCGGTGTAATTTTCCTGAACAATCCGCCGGGCGCTTTCCGCGTTGGCCAGCCAGCCGCGGACGCTTGGCATGCGCGATAAACCGTCCAGGTTCAGCAACCCTTGAACTGCACCGCAACGAGAATGGCCGCAGACAATAATGAATTCCACCTTCAACTGGGTGGCCGCATATTCAATGGCCGCGGCTGCCGCGCCGTCGGCGGTATGCGGCGTAAACGGCGGAACAATGTTGCCGATGTTTCGCAAAATGAACAATTCCCCCGGCTTCGTCTGTGTGATTAAATTGGGGTTCACCCGCGAATCCGCGCAGGTAATGAACAGGCCTGGCGGACTCTGGGTTTCCGCCAGACGCTCGAAAAACTTGCGTTGATTGGCAAACACGTTGTTTTGAAACTGATGGACGCCGGCCACCAGCCGATGCAATTCCATAGCGAATACCTCAGCGGGAAGATTTCTGAAAGGATGATTTTCAAATCGGTCAGGCTGATTCCGGCCAAAGCGCCGTCCACGGTGTGCAAAATCATGAACGAACGAGCACGGCAATTTATTATCGCTGAAATTTAGATTAAAGCGAAGAGGCCTTTACGAATGGTAGTGGGCCAATTTGAACATAGCCCGACTGTGTCAGTCGGGAAAAGCGGCTGTCGGAATTTCAAATTGTCCCACCACCTTACGAATCTCTCCATGAGCGGCGGCTCACACTATACGATTCCCGCTTCTGCTATGATGGGCGAAATGTTCATGATTTGTTCTATGTGCATACACCGGTCAGCACCTATCATCTCATACTACGGCTCACAGGCCGTTCAAACCGCTGGCCATTCTGGCGCCGGCAAAAGATAAAGATGCAATTCATGCCTCATGATAAACAACAAACGTCTCAAACTTGGCCGCAATCGCTGGCGATTGCCGGCGCTTGGGGGTACATCGGTCGTAAGTTTCTCGAAGCGTCACAACAGCTTGGCCTCCAGCCCAGCGTTTTCGATCCAGGACCCGCTCCCGCCGACATACCCACCGATCAATACCGCCGAATCATTGAAGAAGAAGCATTCTATCGTCAGCCCGCTGATTTATTTCATCTGGCTTTGCCCCCCGACGCGCGGCAGCGAGGATTGGATATTTTGCTTAGGCGGAGCCGCAGCGGACCCCTGGCCATCTTGAACGAAAAGCCAATGGTCGCGCCGGAGCATCCCCAACATGGTCGGCAGCTCATCAAGGCTGTCGACCACAGCGGGGCCCTGATGTTGTTCGATTTTCTGGAGTTGTACAGTCCGTTGACGGAAATAGTTCTCGGTCATTTATCAAAATTTCGCGAAGTGACCATCCATTCGTTCGATATGCTGCGCTCCAAAGATCGGGAAGATATTGCCAACTTGCGCAACTACAAACGCATGACGCCGATTCAATTCCAGGAATCGGTACATTGCCTCGCGTGGATTTTATTTTTCCTTGCTCGGTTGCGCGGCGGCCTGGCGGCAGCCCTGGACGGCGGTCTTAAAATCACCGCCGAATCGGAACCATACTCCCCGCCAAATCCGCAAGATTATCCCTACGTGGTTGATGGCCGATGTGTGTGGCAACTGCAGTGTGGTGAAACTTCTGTGACGGCGCGCACCGATTTCAAACGCCACGCCCCCTGGACCAAACGGCGTGTCGCGCGAGGTATCGCCGATGGTCAACCATTCGAAATCGAAGCGGAATATCTGGAGGGAAAAAAGCGGCTGCTGATCAATGGCGTCGACCAGCAGGTCGATCCGCGAGCCAATTCTTACGCGCAAGTGATCAGCACTTTCGCGCGTTGGCGCGGGAAATTAAGTCGCGAAGAACTGCTCGCCGGCGTGTACCCCAACCCGCGCTTTGCACAGGTTACGTATCAGTTATCAAGCGCTCTATGGCGCGCCGGGTTCGATCGGCGGCCCCTCCAATTCAAGAGTCTTCAATCGCTGTTGGATTTTGACGCCGGTTTCGCCGCCGCGGTGCCCTGGCTGGGACGATATGGATGAGAAGAAGTCGATAGCTCCAGCGACAGCCTAACCCTTTTTGTGACACTTTTTTTCTGTCACACGATCCGCGCCCCGTCGTCCGATTGGCATAACAGGACGCCGGCATGCGGCGCTAATTCTGGAATCGTCTCCTTGTATTTACGCTCCACGTGCCTCGCGATATCTTCGGCCGTCGTACGGTCGACCAACGCCACGCAGCATCCGCGAAAGCCTGCTCCGCTGAACCGTGCGCCGTATACCCCCGGAGTGGAAATCAGGAGTTCGTAGAGTGTAACCAGCGGCGGCGCGCCACACTCGTAATTGTGGATGGAGCTGGCGCACGATTGCGTCATCAATCGGCCGAATTCCACCAAGTTGCCGGCCTGCCAGGCCTTGATGCCCTGTGCCACCCGAGCAATTTCGGTGAAAAAATGCTCCGCTCGTCGGCTTTCTGCACCGCTCAAGTGGTGTTTGTGCTGGGCATATTCCTCGGGCGAAATATTCCCCAATTGAGGCGGCATTCTAGGGCGCCCTAAAGCTTCTAGGAGTATCCGGGCCGCCGCAGCGCACTCGTCAACTCGGCGATTGTAGTCCGTAGTTACAAGCGATTTGGTCAATCCGGAGAATGCCAGCAAAATGGCAAAGGGCGCCATATTCTTTGCCGATGCCAATAATTCGTGTTGCTGGGTGCGGCAGTCGATACACGTTAGTTTTCCGCGGCGCGAAAGTAAAATCGCCGCCTGATCGAGAATCCCGTTCCGCAGACCGAGATACTCGTTCTCAATTTTTTGATCCAGTAAAATATTGTCGTGCCGAGAAACACCCAGGCCGTTCACTGCTTCGAGCGCCATCAGGCAAGCCACGCCAAACGCGGCGGAAGAACTTAATCCCCCTTCCGAAAGCGAGCCGGCCGTAACACCCACGATCCCCTTTCGCAATGCATGCTTCTCAGAAAGGGCCTTCACAGCACCTCGCACATAATTGCCCCAGTCGCCCGGCTGTTTGCCCGGCACACGGTCAAGCGGAAATCGTACTTCGCCGGGAAACGACAAGCTGGTCATTCGGATTTCATGATTTTGTGATGGGGCAAAGGCTAGATTTACCGCCCGGTCGATGGTCATTGCCGTCACCCGCCCCAGCTGGTGATCGACGTGGGCTCCCAAGGGACAAATGCGATACGGTGCGACCACCACGCGCACGTCAGCGGGAGCCAGGCCATACTGGGACACGACCTGTTTTCGAACGGCTTCCATAGTCGGCGTTTCGAACACGATTGCAGCTCCACGATCTCGCCAGCCCGAACCCCCGGCCGCGACTTTTCCCAATTTTTTATTTCGTGGGGTGCTTGCCAAAACCCCTCATCTGGCGTTAGCATTTCCCACTCACGGATGACCAAGTTTACAAATTGAGTCTATCCATTCTAACGGGGTGTCACGATGAAAAGGAGATTCTGTGTAGGTTCTTTGTTGTGTTTAGTTTTGACTTTTCCAGTCATTTTGCGTGGAGCCGACGATCAGTCGAATAAAGCGACTGACGCGAAGCAGACGGCTAATGCGCCGGCCACTGCGACCGCGGCTCCTGCTGCCGCTGCTGCGACAGATTCCACTTCCGCCACCGACGACGCGAAAGCCAAAGGTCGTTTGCCCAGCGGGTGGGGAAAGCTTGGGATCACCGATGCGCAAAAGCAATCCATCTACAAGGTTGAAGCTTCGTATGAGACGAAGATCGAATCGCTGCGCAAGCAGTTGTCCGATCTGGAAACCCAGCGCGATGCCGACATCCGCAACTTGCTGACCGACGCGCAACACAAGCAACTTGATGATGCGGCCAGCGCCAAATCCGCTAAAAAGGCCGCTGCCGCGGACGCCAAGAATAATGCGGCTGCCGCCAATGCCAATAAAACTTCGATGAACGATGCCAAATAGCGGCGCTCTGGGCGTTTTTGAAGGGTTGTCAGGAGTTGCTGCATTTTAGCTGTGATTGGATGGGTCAGGCCAACAGGCAGGACTTATTTTCGGGTCGTTGCCTCTTTTGAAAATTGGAGCGGTCCCGGCGCGTCGGGATCCCCAGACGCCCGCAGTTTTCTCGAAGTAAAACGGCTGAGGACCCCGGCGCGCCGGGGTCACTGCATCGTTTTGATTCAAATTAGGCGACGACCTTGGCTTGCTATCAGCATCCGATCAAGATATAGTTTTGAATATCGGGATTTGCGGCCGCTTGCAGCCTTCAGAACTGCTAAAGTGCCATCGCGTGGTTGGTTTTCAGTTGGCTCATAGGAGCCGCTGCCGCGATTTAGCTTGATCAGAAACCCTGAAGCCGCTCTTGGCCCGTTGAGCCCAGAGCGGCTTTTTTGTTTGATGCGTCCAGCTGCTTCCCGGTGTGAGATTATTTTTCCACTTTCGTACGGGAGCGCGCGTTTGTCGCAGCGAAAAAAAATGAGTGCCAAGCCACACGCCAAAAGTCATCTGACCGAAAACTTGCCCAAGGCCAAGCCGGGCAATCCTGCCCCGCCCAACCACCGAAAAAACGGCGCACCGGCGGCGAAGCCGGCCGCTGCAAATGCTCATTCCGAACCGAATCCCGCGGACGCCTCGCCCGGTTCTTCAACTTTGGCGGTCCACGCCGGCGAAGATCGGCAAAAGGTGGCTCACTCGATTACCGATCCAATTTTTGTCGCTTCAACGTATACCTTCGCCGACACGCAATCGGTCATCAATTACATCGAGCAAAAACAACCCCGCGAGGAATACGGTCGCTATGGCAATCCCAGCGAGCGCGTCGTGGAGCGCAAATTGGCTGCTCTGGAAGGAGGCGAATCGGCGCTGCTGTTTTCCAGCGGCATGTCGGCGCTGGTGGCGCTGCTGTTGACCAAGCTCAACTCCGGCGATGAAGTGGTTTTTTTTGACGAATGCTACCATCGCAGTCGCGAATTTTGCAGCAAACATCTGTCCCGCTTCGGAGTCACCACACGCCAGGTCCCTGCCTGCAATTATGCGGCGATGGAAGCCGCCATCACGCCGCACACCAAATTATTGATCAGCGAATCCCCCACGAACCCGCACCTGAGCGTGGTCGATTTGGATCGTTTTGCCGAGTTGGGTAGTCGCCACAACGTGGAAACGCTGATCGATGCCACGTTGGGCACCCCCTTTAATATCCGGCCGTTGGTTGCGGGCATCGATTACGTACTGCATTCCGCCACAAAATATCTGGGTGGCCACAACGACTTACTTGCCGGCGCGCTGGTTGGCACTGCCGAAAAACTGGAACCGGTCCGCAAGTTACGCGGCATTACCGGAGCCGTCAATTCGCCGCATAACGTCTATTTGTTGGAGCGTGGACTTAAAACGTTCGAGCTGCGCATGCAGCGGCATAATGAAAACGGGCTGGCCGTGGCGCAGTTTTTGGCTGCCCACCCGCGAATCGAAAAAGTTTTTTACCCCGGCCTGCCTTCGCACCCATATTATGAGGTGGCCCAACGAACCATGCGCGGCTTCGGCGGCTTGGTGACGTTTTTGGTGCGCGATGCCGATTGGCAACAGACTGCCCGCATCGTCGATAGCGTGAAAATTCCGCGCATCGCTCCCAGCCTGGGCGGTGTGGAATCGCTCATTGAGCAGCCGCTGGTGATGAGCTACTTCGAATGCACCCCGGAAGAACGCCGGCAATTTGGCATTCCTGATAATATGATCCGCGTGGCCTGCGGCATCGAAAACCCGGAAGATTTGGTCGCCGATTTGAAGCAAGCGCTGGAAAGATGAACCATGCACTTCCGCACCCGTGCGATCCATATCGGTAACCAGCCGGACCCACATACCGGCGCCGTCGTGCCGCCGATTCATGTTTCGTCCACCTTTGTGCAGCCGGGGGCCGGTGTCTGGGGGCAGTTCGATTATACCCGCAGTGGCAATCCAACTCGCAAAGCCTTAGAAACCACGCTAGCCGATTTAGAAGGCGGTACTGGCGCCTTGGCTTTTTCATCCGGGATGGCGGCAACGCACTGCGTGACTATGCTCCTTTCCGCCGGCGATCATATTGTCGCGGGTTCAGATATTTACGGTGGCACGTATCGTCTATTGCATAAAATTGTCAACCGGGCCGGCATTTCCGTGTCGCTGGTCAACACGACGAATTTGAAAGCCCTGGAAGCGGCCCTGACACCGAACACCAAACTGTTGTGGATCGAGAGTCCCGGCAACCCGCTGCTTTCCATCACCGACATCGCCGCTTGCTCCGAAATTGCCAATCGACGCGGCCTGCTTTTGGGAGTTGACAATACGTTCGCCACCCCGGTCCTCACCCGACCGCTGGAATTGGGCGCCCATATCGTCATGCATTCCGCCACCAAATACGTTGGCGGCCACAGCGATTTGTTGGGCGGTGCTCTGGTGGTCCGGGAGAAAGAGCTGTTCGACCGGCTATACTTTATTCAAAATGCCACCGGTGCGGTGATGGGAACGTGGGAGGCGTTTCTTTGCTCTCGCGGATTGAAAACGCTGGAATTGCGGGTGCGCGAACAAAGTCGCACCGCACAACAACTCGCCGAGTGGCTTAGCCGGCATCCGAAAGTGAAACGTGTGTTGTATCCGGGGCTGCCCAGCAATTTGGGGCACGGCATCGCACAGCGCCAAATGCGCGGGGGATATGGGGCCATGCTCAGCTTTGACCTGGGCGACAATTTCGCCGCCGCCAAGCGTGTGGCCGAATCGACGAAGTTGTTTCAGCTGGCCGTGAGTTTGGGGGCTGTCGAATCGCTGATCGAACAGCCGGCTTCCATGTCGCACGCCAGTTACGATGCCGCTGATCGCAAAGCGCACGGCATTTCCGATGGACTGGTGCGTGTTTCCGTCGGTTTGGAAGCGTTCGAAGACTTGCGCGACGATCTTGATCAGGCCCTGGCGACGTGAATCGTGCCCAGTCTGTCGTCTCGAGTCGCTCCTGGGGACTCGTCCATTTTCGCCGTGCTTTCGGCTAGCTGCGCTGGGTTTACGCCAAATCATAAAATCGCCTCGTCTTTGCCGTTTGACGCAACAGTTAAATTCTTCCGGTCGGGAAAACTTTTCCGGAAGTTTTGCTTAGACAAACACCGATAAGACGCCTGCTATGTCTCTTAACAGGAATAGTTTGGGTAGTTTACGCATTTAAGGTATGTGATATGAGTACCGCAGTTCGTACATTTGGAAACTTGGCGATTTTGAGTTGCGTTGTGGCTCTTCTAGTGCCAGCGCGCCAAATTTGCGCCCAGAACAATTCCAATCAGTCTGTCTTCCCTAACTCTTCTTCCGCCGACGATAGCGACGCCAATTCTCCCGACTATAGTCCAGCGAATTCGCAACGACTTAAATCCGTGCAAACAACCCATGACGTGAATCCGCGGGCAGGATCGAATTATCGCAACCAGGCATCCAGTGATGGAACTTCTGCCGATCCACGCAGTCGGATATCGAGTTCGGCGGCTTTACCGACGAAGAATACTGCCCCAAATTACAACAACGGTTACAACCAGTCGCACCCCGCAAAATCGCCTTCGAGCAACAATGTTGCGGTGCAGACTGGTTATCAGTCCAACGGTCAGAGCTTTCAGAGTGATCAAAATGGGGCCGGGGGCTCGGTGCCCGGTTATCAGCAACCGCCCCGAGGTAATCCGTCGGGAAACGTCGGCGCCTTTGGATCGCAGTCCCAGCGCTCTCAACAGAGCGGCACAGCGTCTAACAACACACTGAAAAACAATTCCCAGGCTAACATGCAGTCGGCCCAACGAATGCAGACGAATAACTTCGCTCCCGGCTATCAAAGAGCCGGCAGCATTCCGCCCGACCATCAGCCGTCGAACAATAACACCTCGGCCAAGTCTCAGGAGTATCAGCCATCGGACAGTGTTCAGAATAGATATCAACAAACAGCAAACACACCGCCCAAGTACGCATCAGCGACTGGCACGCCGCGCTATGTGGCCCCCACGCCGCCGTTGCCTTCTCGGAACATGCAGGCAAGCCTGCAAGCGACGCCGCCCAGCAGTGTGATGTCGAGCAATAATTCCTACGGCAGTGGCACGTACAGCCCGGCAACCCCGGGTGCCGTGGTATCGGGTCCGATGTCCTTGCCCGGTTCGGCGCCCAAACTGCGATCCACATCGAACATGCCAAGCATGGTGCATCAGCCCATGGTTACGCCCAACGCGGTTTATCTCGATGCTGCCGTGCCGGTCGAAACAATCGGTCCGGGACAACAACCCCGAGCCGGCAGCCACGTGATGTACGGCGGCGCGCCGGGTAGCCCGATGATGCAGTCGGGGCCGCCGATGGCTGAATCGGGCGAAATGATCAGTCTTGGATTGGCGCCGGGAACGGAATCAATGACCATGGATCCAGAATCGCCGATGGATGCCGGTCCCATGATGGACCACAGTCCCGACGGTTTCACAAATCCATATTGCAACAGTTGCAATGCTTGCGGCGGATGTGGTTGTGGCGGATGTGGCAACAGTAGTTCGTGGCTTGGTTCAACCTGCGGCGGAGGTTGCTGCAACTCTGGAAATTGCGGCTGTGGCTCCGGTGGCGGCTGCTGCGATTGCGACAATTGCGGCTCCTGCTGCGAACATGCGCCCTACGGTCGACCTTGGATTTTGGCGCCCTTCGATTGGCTGGCTGGCGAAGTGAACGGCTGCCACAACGATTGGTGGTGGGGAGAAGACCTTACGGTTTTTGCCGGCGTGCAAGATTTCAAAAACATCGCCGATGGCGGGCTCATTTCCAGCTTCGGCTTTCAGGAAGGCGTCAATTGGGGTTTGCCCCTGTTGCCTGATTTGGGCATCAACGGACAAGTCGGCTACGAAGCCACGCAAAGCGAGTTCGAAAACATCGACGGTTCCCGACAGCAATCGTTTCTCACCGCGGGGGTGTTTCATCGTCCGTGGTGCGACCAGGGCTGGGATGATGGCATCGTATTCGACTGGCTGCACGACGATTTCTTCGGCAATAGCTTCGATATTTGCCAGCTGCGCGGCCAACTGGGCTGGCAATGGAATCGTTGCAACGAAATCGGCTTTTGGTTTGCCGCAAACGTAAGCAGCGATTTAGGTTTTCAGACGCTTGATCAGTACAACTTCTATTATCGCCGGCAGTTTTGCTCCGGCGGCGATGTCCGTTTCTGGGGCGGTTTTACCGGTGGCAACCGGAGTTCCACCTCCGGCGGCATGTTCGGCGCCGATTTTGAAGCGCCCCTGGCTAAGCGCTGGGCGCTGGATGGCGGATTCAATTACTTCATTCCCAGTGCTGGAGCCGGCAATGGCGGGTTTTCCGAGGAATCTTGGAATGTGGGATTTTCCCTGGTGTGGTATCTGGGCGGCACTGCCCAATGCTACAGTCCATACCGACCGCTGTTTAACGTGGCCAATAACGGCAGCTTGATCACGATTTCGCACTAAGCGACCTCTTTTTCGCAATAATCGGCGCCGACGGTGCTGGCGAAGCCAAGAGATCAATCTCTGCGGCAAAACCGCCGCTGTTCCTTTGGCTCTTTGGCGTTAGAATATCGGTAATACCCTGTCGGGCCGGTATTTCTCTGGAGCACCCTTCATGTCCGTCCGCACGATGCACCCCTTGGCGCCCCGACGTTGCGCCGCTGTCGGCCGCACCGGTTTGTTACCGTTCAGATGTCTTCGATGTGCGCTGTTGCTTGCGGTAACTTTGGTTGCCGGCTTGTGCATTGCAAATTCTTCCGCTTGTGCTGCGGACAAGTCTCCCTATACGCCCGGTAAATGCGGCACGGCCGAACTGAAATTTGTGGACGGTCTGCCGATGGTTACCGCCATCGGCACTCCCGACGAAATCGGCCAACAGCTGGGCACGCTTTTGAAAGCGCCGCTCACGTCGCTGTTGGGCAAGAAAGAAGAAATCGCACACGGGTTTGGGTTTCGTTCCGCTCCTGATTTGTTGGTGAAGACCAGCCGCTTGCTGACGCCGTCGTTTCCTGAAAGCCAGCGGCGCGAAATGCAATCGCTCGTGCAAGCCGCAGGCGTCGATTTCGACACGCTGGCCTTTGCCAACGTAGTGTACGAAGTTTCTCACTTTCCGGCCTGCTCTTCGTTGGCGGTGGAGCCACAGCGTTCGGCCACAGGCCAGCCCATTTTCGGTCGCAATCTGGATTTTCCCACGTTCGGTTTTCTGGACAAATATAGTTTGATTGAAGTCATTCGCCCGCAGGGGAAGCACGCCTTTGTGTCGATTTCGTTTCCCGGCGTGGTGGGCGTGTTTTCCGGCATGAACGATGCCGGGCTGTGCTTAGCCCAGTTGGAAGTGAACTATTCCGCCGATCACGCGCCGCGAGTGAATTTGTCGGGCACGCCGGTGGCCATGTGTTTCCGCCGGTTGCTGGAAGAATGCAGCACCATCGACGAGGCCGAAAAACTACTCCGCGGGCAAAACCGGATGATGATGTGCAACCTCGCCCTGTGCGATCGGACGCAATCGGCGGTGCTGGAAATCACGCCCAAGACGGTGGCTCGCCGTGACGACGACCACGGTCTGTGCCCTTGCACCAATCATTTCCGCACGCCGGAATTGGCCGTCGATACGCAATGCCGCCGGTACGACCAACTGCAGCACGGCCAAGAGCTGGACAAATTGGGCGTGTCCGACGTGGCGCGCCTACTCAATTCCGCCAATCAAGAGCAGTTCACCATTCAAACGATGATTTTTGAGCCCGCGTCGTTTTTGGCCCACGTTTCGTTCGGTCCTGCCCCGTCGTCCGCGCAACCGCTCAAAACGATCGACCTGGCGGCGCTTTTGCATCCTGAAAACTGAATCCTCAACGGCATTCACTCCATGGTTTTTGCTTTGCGATGGTTTCGTTGAATTGTTCGGTTTCGGCGCCCGCCCATGAAAGATCGACTTGAAATCGCCAAAAATTGGCTCCCGCGCTATACGGGCATGCCGCTGGAGCAATTTGGCGACTACGTCCTGCTGACGAACTTTCATTATTACGTCAGCCACTTCGCCGAAAAATTCCACTGCGATATTTGCGGCGAGGGTCGACCCATGCAGGCGGCCACCAATTCCGCCGGCCTGTCCATCATCAATTTCGGCATTGGTTCGGCCAACGCGGCCACGATCATGGATTTACTGTCGGCCAGGCATCCCAAAGGCGTGCTATTTTTGGGCAAGTGCGGCGGGCTGAAAACTTCCACGGAAATCGGCCATTTCATTTTGCCGATTGCCGCCATCCGGGGCGACGGCACCAGCGACGATTACTTTCCGCCCGAAGTGCCCGCCCTCCCCTCGTTCAAGCTGCATAAATTTATTTCAGAAAAAATCGTGGCCCGCGGAATGGAATACCGCACCGGCGTCATCTACACCACCAACCGCCGGCTGTGGGAACACGACACCGACTTTCTGGCCCGCCTGAAACGGATGACCTGCATCGGCATCGACATGGAAACGGCCACCATTTTCATCGTCGGCCATCATAACGAAATTGCCCGGGGGGCGCTGTTGTTGGTTTCCGACACACCCTTTACCCCGGAGGGAATTAAAACCGAGGAATCGGACCGCGTCGTGACCGAAAACTGGTCCGACATCCATCTCAACTTGGGCATTGAAGCAATGACCGAAATCGGCACCAGCGGCGAAAAGATCAAACACTTTCGGTATTGAGGGTTGCTGGTCCGGTGTCTAGTGGTCAGCTGAAGTGGCGATGGTGTCGCCGGATCGCTGGCTCAATTTTGGCTTGCGTGATGCGTCCAGTGGTCGTATACTGTACAAGCGTATGGGTACACGATTTTTCGGCGCAAAGCGGCATCAAATGCAACGGTTTAGCTTTAGCCAGCAGTCGTAACCGTTCTTTGGCAATTCGAAATTCGGCGAATCATTTTTATAGAAAAAATGTTGTGCCGCGGTTTTTCACCGTTTTTGCCTTCGTTTCCGGCGGTTTTCGACCGTTTTCTCGGTTTTTCCACAACGATCTGAGTGCAGGCCGCAGACTTGTCGCGTCGCATGGAATGATGGTTGATTTTTCTGGGACTATTTCGTTTGCCAAAAATTTAGATGACAATCCGCCCCCCATTTGGTAAACTTTGGGCGGTTGGGGACGATTATGTTTTGAACAGAGGAATCACGCAGGCAACTTTTCTTCGCCGCATTGCGTAACGCCGGTCTCCGGCAGAGAGGCAACCATGCGGACCACATTCCAGGGCCACGCTCGAACGGTTAGTTTTCTGGCGCCATTGACGGCGCTTCTGTTAGGGGCGGCAATTGCTTTCGCCGAAGCTCCAGCGGCGCAGCCGCCGGCGGCGAATGCAAAAGCCGATCAGGCGGCGAAGTTGGTCGAGCAGGCGCTGCAAGCGGAAGCAGCGGGCAAGCCGGCGGAGCGCGACGCGCTATTGAAACAGGCGCTGGCGATTGCGCCCGATTATGCGCCGGCGCACTGGCAGAGCGGCGAGCTGAAATCGGACAATGCGTGGGTTTCGGTCGACGATGCGGCCAAGCACGATGCGCATTCGGCCAAGCTGGACGAATATCGCCAGCGGCGCGATCAGGCGGGCCAAACGGTGGACGATCAACTGGCGCTGGCCGCGTGGTGCGAAAAGGCGGGGTTGAAAGAACAGCAACGTGCGCACTTGATGTTCGCGCTGCAGTTGCAACCGAATAATGAGGAAGCGATTGCGAAGCTGGGGTTGGTGTGTTTCCGAAACGCATTGGTGTCGGCGGCGCAACTCGATCAAATTAAAGCCCAAGTTCGCCAGTCGTTTGCGGAATCGAAGCAGTGGAAACAACAGGCGGCGGCGTGGCAGCAACAATTGCGCGACAAGCCGAAGAGCGTGGATGACGTGGCGAAGCAAATTCGGGCCGTGCGGGACCCGGTATCGATTCCGAGCTTGGAGGGAACGTTCGCCAATAATAGCAGCCCGGAAATTGGCAAGGCGGTGATTGATTGCCTGGCGGCGATGCCGCAACAAGCGGCGACCGAATCGCTAGTGCGGTTTGCGGTATTTTCGCCTTATGAGGATGTGTCCCGCGCTGCAGCGTATGCTCTGAGGAAGCGTTCCGAGTACGCATATGTGCCGATTCTATTGGGTGCAATGCAGGCGCCGATTCGAGTGGAGACGAATTTGCGCAGCGGTAATCCGCTCGGTGCCAATTACGTAGTACTTGCAGAGCAGGAAGGTCCATCGGAAAACTATATCGCTCCGGCATCAATATGGAGTGGTGTCTTAGTCGCACAAGCACCTGTGGTACACGTAGTTCCTAGTCACCGAGCATTTTATACTAGTGATGGTTTTATCCCATTGATGAGCAATGAGCAAATGGACCATTTGAACGCAGTACTTGCCAACGTGCTTCAGACGACCACCGATCAGCACTTGGGTGACAATCCGACAGATTGGTGGAAGTGGTGGTTGGTCGACGAGAATGAATATTACGAACCGCCTCAAAAACCTAATGTTACGCCAGTTAGGTTTAGCAATTCTTGTTCCTGTTTTCCTGCGGGGACTGGGGTGTGGACGATGAGCGGGCCGATGCAGATTGAAAACATCAAAGTCGGCGAGTTGGTACTGGCGCAAAATACCGAAACCGGCGAGTTGGCATACAAGCCGGTGATTGGCACGACCATTCGGCCGGCCAGCCCGGTGATTGAAACGAAATTGGGCGAGATGGAAATTCGCTCCACGCGCGGGCATCCGTTTTGGGTGGACGGCATTGGCTGGCAAATGGCCAAGGAATTGAAGGCGGGCCAGTGGTTGCACACGGCGCAGGGCATGGCGCAGATCGACAGTGCCGAGCCGAGCGAGGACGCCGTATGCTACAACCTGGTGGTGGCCGATTTTCACGATTATTTTGTGAGCGGCGCGAAATTGCTGGTGCATGATAATTTGCTGCGCGGGCCGACGCTGGCCACTGTGCCGGGCCTGGCGGAAGGGAAGTGAGCGGCGGGTGGAAGGCAGAAAGCAGAAAGCAGAAGGCAGAAAGGGGGCGGAAGAAGGCAGAAGATTGGCGTCGCAGGAGTCAGGTTTTTCGCTTGGATTTGCGGCGGCCGAGGCGGGGGACTTTGAGCGTGGGGGCTTCACGGGCGCTTTCGTCCAACTCGCGGCGGTAGACGGAAAGAATATCACTGCGAGTCAGCATGCCGACGATTTTCGGCGGTTTTTCGTGATTCAGCACCGGCAGGCGGCCAATGTTGTGCCGCGCCATGTGATCGGCGGCCTGGCGGACAGTGGTATCTTCGTACACAAATTTGGGGAGCCGGGTGAGAATGTCTTTGAGCGTGTTACTGTCGGGCGATTGTGATTCCAAAATATCACGCCGGGTCAACACGCCCAACAGCACTCCGCCGGATTCGACAATGGGAAAGCCTTGATGCTTGGAGTCGGGGCCATCGGCGGCCATCCAAGCCCGAACTTCTTTGACGGTTTGGGTGTCCCGCAGCGCGATGACTTTTTTCGCGGCCACGTCACGCACCAGGACTTGTTGGAGCAAATCGGGGGTGAATTCGGAGGGAGCGGCCACACCGCGGCGGGTAACTTTTTCGGTCATCAACGAGTGCTTGGTCAAGAGCGAGGCCACCAAGTAGCTGGCGGCGCAGCCGCCTAACAGCGGCACCAGGCTGAACGGCTGCAGCGTGGTTTCAAAAGCCATGACGGTGGAAGTTAAGAGAGCCCGTGCGGCGCCGGCAAACAGCGAAGCCATGCCGACGACGGCGGCAATTCGCAGATCGACCCCCGCGGAGGGCATGATCCACGCGGCCAGCGCGCCCACTAACTGCCCAAGCCCGGCGCCGATGGTGAACAACGGCGCTAGCGTTCCGCCGGAAGTGCCGCTGCCGACGGAAATGGTCCAGGAAATCAGTTTCATGACGCACAAAATGGCGACGGTATTGAGGGCCCATTTATCGGAGATGAGATTTGAAATGTTGCTGTAGCCGACTCCGAGCGTGTGCGGCACAAAAAAACCGATGACGCCGACAGCCACGGCGCCAATGGCCGGACACCACATCCAGTGAATGGGGAGGCGTTCGAAGGCCCTTTCGATGGCATATACACCGCGCGTGACTCCGGCGGCAACCACGCCCATCAATGCGCCTAGCGCCACATAAAACATCATCGCCCGTAAGTGTGGCTCGTCAACGTCGGGCATGGAGAAGGCCGTATGGGTGGTAATTAAAATCGCGCGCATGCCGGCAGCCGATACGCTGGCCAGCGCCACGGGAATAATGGAGCGCGGACGAAACTCGAACAACAGCAGCTCGATTGCCAACATGACGGCCGCGACGGGGCAACCGAAGATGGCCGAAACGCCGGCAGCGGCCCCTGCGGCAAGCAAAGTTTTGCGTTCGGCTGGGGTGGTGCGGAAAAACTGTCCGACCAATGATCCCAACGCCCCGCCGGTGGCGATAATGGGGCCTTCTGCTCCGAACGGACCGCCGGTACCCATCGAAATGGCGGCCGACATTGGTTTTAGCAAAGTCACCCGCGCGGGAATGCGGCTGCGGTTGGTGAGCACCGTTTCGATGGCTTCGGGAATGCCGTGGCCCTGTATCGCTTTGGACCCGTAACGAGCCATCAGCCCGATGATTAAACCGCCGATCACGGGGATAAAAATGACAAACAGTCCCAGGTGATTGTCCCAAGCGTCGACGGCGTCGAGCGAGAAGCGGCCGTAGAAGGCCAGGTTGGTGATGAAATCGATCAGGTGGATGAGCACTTTCGCAATGACCGCACCGGCCACGCCGATGCCGACGGCGACAGCGCACAGCCAGATGACTCGACGATCCAGCGGGGCCACGCGGGGGGGAGCCTGGACCGATTCCGCGAGCACATCCAACCCAGGCGAAGGTGAAATAACCACACCGTCCGGTCTGTTCACGTGGGAATTGTTGTCACCCGCCATGTCCACCGTGTCCACCTCCAAGTTGCGTTCTCAACAAGTTGTGCCAATCGCATCCGATCATGAAATCAGAGCATGGTAATTGCTTTCGTGCAAGTTGAACTGTTTCATTCAGAACAAAAAGTGCGCAATTTTCGTGGCAATTTTCCTGATTTTGTCAGCAAAATTCATCAATTTTTTTCCAGCCTGCCGCTTCTTCGCCATCGAGCCGCAAGGTGAGGCATTTGGCGCTGCCGCCGGCTTTCACAAATTCGTCGAGCAGCGTATCCTGCGGCGTGAAGCCGCGCTCGCGCAGGGCGGCGTGCAATTGCGGGCAACCAGTGTTGGTGGTGACCGTGCGGCCGACCACGACGGCATTGCAAGCGAAGCGGCGTGCTTCGTCGGGCTGCACTTCGATGAGTTCGGGAATGTGGGCCTGCAACGCGGCGCGGCCGTAATCGTCAAAGGCGGGGGAAAAATAAATTGCCTGCGTTGGCGAAAGCGGGCAAAAACAGGTGTCGAGATGATAGTAGTACGGATCGACCAGCTCGAGCGGAATCACACGGCAATTTAACATCTGGCCAATTTGTTGATGACCGCGGGCATGGCTGCGAATGCGATAGCCGGCGAAGAGCGTGTCGCCGCAGAACAGCGCGTCGCCGGCCCCTTCGAAGTGCAAATCTTCGGGGACGTGGCGGATTTCGAAGCCGTGCTCGCGGAGCCAGGCTTCGTCGTACGGCACTTCGCCCTGGCGTTCCGGATGACGGAAGCGGGCCATGACGGCGGTGTTGCGGTAAACGAGCGCCGCATTGGCGGTGAACACCAAATCGGGCAAGCCGGACTGCGGCGGGAGCAATTCGATGGTGGCGCCGGCCTGCTCCAGCAATTTTTTAAGCGCCGCCCATTGCCCCACAGCCGCCAGCTTGTCGCTTTGCCGTTGGCGGCTCATCCAGGGATTGATTTCGTACTCGATCCCATAGAAGTCAGGCGGACACATGAGGATGCGAGGCATGGAGGTAATGGCGGAGCGTGTGGTTCCAAGCGAGAGTTAGGGAATGTCATTCACGACGTCGATTTTTCCATGATTTCCAAATCTTCCACCAGGGCGCGGAGAAAGGGTTCGACATCGGTGACGAGGCCGACGGTTTGGAACGAGCCGCGGTCGCTAAGTTTGATGACCGTCGAGGGATTGATGTCGACGCAGACGACTTTCACCCAGGCCGGCAGCAAATTGCCCACGGCCACGGAGTGCAACGTGGTGGCAATCATCAGGCAGAAGGAAAGGTCGCGGATTTTTTCCCGCATTTGCCGCTGCGCTTCCAGTGAATCGGTAATGACTTCGGGGAGCGGGCCGTCGTCGCGGATGCTGCCGGCGAGAAGAAAATCAACGCCGTGCTTCACGCACTCATACATAATGCCGGTGCGCAAGACCCCCTGCTCCACCGCTTGGCGGATGCCGCCGGCGCGGCGGATGCGGTTGATGGCGCGCAAATGATGCTCGTGCCCGGCTTCGGCCAAGTCGCCCCGTTCCAGATGGACGCCCAGGCTGGTGCCGAACAGCGATTGCTCGATGTCGTGCGTGGCCAGCGCGTTGCCGGCGAACAGGACGTCGACGTACCCGACGTCCACCAGGGCGCTCATGGCCGGCGCCGCACCGGTGTGCACGATGGCGGGACCCCCCACCCACAGGATGCGCTGCCCGGCCGCCTTCACCTCGCGCATCTGCTGGGCGACCTGGCGCACCTGGAGGGCCTGCGGCTTCTCGCTGGAGACCACCGAGTTCATGAACTCG
>Ga0335083_10004319_pt1 | contig 18137 bp, 19 predicted proteins | sample Lox_Sample_42_FD_206716 | JGI IMG/M metagenome (GOLD analysis project Ga0335083, IMG submission 206716) | Soil microbial communities from Loxahatchee National Wildlife Refuge, Florida, United States - Lox_Sample_4.2 | ecosystem: Environmental > Terrestrial > Soil > Wetlands | place: USA...
GATTTCCATCATTTGTCCTTCCAGCCGGAACGAGGCTCCGGCCTCGGGAATGTCACCGAGATGCTCGAGGATCAGGCCGTTCAGCGTCTTGGGGCCGTCCAGGGGAAATTGAGTGCCCAGGCGGCGGTTGAGGGTGCGCAAGAGGGCCATTCCCGATGCGATGACGCTGCCGTCCGGCTCGCGGCGAAAGATCTCCTGGCCACCGGGAGCCTGCGTGGTGAATTCGCCGATGATCTCCTCGACGATGTCCTCGATCGTGACGAGCCCCAGGAGCTCGCCGTACTCGTCGACCACGAGCCCGAGCCTCTGGCGGTCGTTCTGGAACTGGGTGAGCTGGGTCAGGAGCGGGGTCCCGGCCGGGATGAAGTAGGGCGGGCGCAGCAGCGGGCGCAGGCGCTCGCCCGAGAGCTCGCTCGCCGTGAGCTGCAGGTTCACGACGGACTTCAAGGGAAGCACGCCGACCAGGTTGTCGAGCGTGCCCTCGTATACCGGCACGCGGGAGTGGTAGGACGTGGCGAGTTGCTGGCGCAGCAGCGAGGGTTTCTCGGCGAGGTCGAGCGCGTGGATCCGGTTGCGCGGCGTCATGACGTCGTCGACGGTGATAGCTTCGAGGTCCATGAGGTTCGCGAGCATCGTCTTGTGCTTGCCTCGGAAATACTGGCTGCCCTCGAGCACGAGCGAGCGCAGCTCCTCCTGCGTGAGCTGAGCCCCCGTCTCGGCCTCCGCCTTGATGCGCAGCAGCTTGAGCAGCGCCTGCACGAACAGGTTGACGAACCAAACGACGGGGGTGAGGCCGCGCAGCATCGGCGCGAGGACGTAGGCCACGAGCGGCGCGATGCGGTCGGCATGCGTGGCGCCGATCACCTTCGGGGTGATCTCGGCGAAGACGAGGATCAGGAACGTGACGACGACGGTGCTCGCCGCGAGCGCGATCTCGCCGGCGCCGATCAGCCGGGCCGTGATCACGCCCGCAAGTGTCGCCGCGCCGGCGTTGATGAGGTTGTTGCCGAACAGGATCACGCCGAGCAGGCGGTCGGTCTGGGCGAGCAGCGAGAGGGCGAGCTTCGCGCCCTTGTTGCCGCGCGCGGCCTGATGCTTGAGGCGATAGCGATTGACCGCCATCATTGCCGTCTCCGCCATCGAGAAGAATCCGGAGACGACGAGCAGCACCGCGAGCGCGACGTCGAGGGCGGAAAGCGATATTTCGTCCAAAGGAAGGGCCTAGCGGCCGAGCACCACCTGGGAGACGAATTTGCTGCCGAGATAGCCCAGGATCAGGAGCACGGTCCCTGCGATGATCCAGTATAGGGCCCGCCGGCCGCGCCATCCGTAGCGCCAGCGGCCGACGAGCAGGACGGCGAAAGTCGCCCAGCCCAGCACCGAGAAGACGCTCTTGTGCGTGAAGGTGACCGGCCTGCCGAACACTTCCTCGGAGAACACGAGCCCGCTCGCGATCGTAAGGGTCAGCAGCACGAAGCCGGCGGCGACCAGGCGGAACAGGAAGCGCTCGAGGGTGAGGAGCGGCAGCGCGCCGTCGGTTTCCGGACGCGCGATGCCGCTGTGCAGGCGCTTCTCGAGGCCGGCCAGGAGCAGCGCCTGCAGCGCGGCGACGGTGAACAGCGCGTAGCCGACCAGCGCGACCGCGATGTGCGCGGCGGCCATCGACTCGCCCGCGTACGCGAAGCGGTGCGGTGCGCCGCCCGCCAGCGGTACGAGCGCGCATGCGGCGGCGACGGGAAGGATCACGTTGCCCGCCGCGGGAAGCTTGGCGAAGAGCCCGGAGACGACGGCGACGAGCACCGTCAGCCACGCCACGAGCGACAGCGCCTGCGGAAACGAAAGGTCTATGCCGTCGGGCGTGAATACGGCGTGCACGACGGTGACCGCGTGCACCATGAGCGCGAGCACGATGATGGCGAGCGGCAACGACGGCGCGGGGGCGCGCGGCGCAGCGGGACGTCGAAGCCACACGGCGAGGCCATACAGGGCGGCGACGGCGACGTACAGTAAAATCACGGGTTGCCGCATTGAGCCCGCGCGGCGCGCGCGAGGCGATGCCGTCCAGTGTACCCGATGCGCGCCGCCGCCTTTAGGACCCGCAAACCATGCTCGAGACCCTGACGCTGCGATTGTCCCGCGTGGTGAAGGAACTGCGCGGTCAGGCGCGTCTCACCGAAGACAACATCCAGGACGCCCTGCGCGAGGTTCGTCTCGCGCTGCTCGAGGCCGACGTCGCGCTGCCCGTCGTGCGCGAGTTCATCGCCGCCGTGAAGGAAAAGGCGCTCGGCGAGGAGGTCGCGGGCTCGCTGACGCCGGGGCAGGCGCTGATCGGCGTCGTGCAGCGAGAGCTGACGGCGCTCATGGGCGGCGCTGCGACGCCATTGTCGCTCGCCGTGCAACCGCCCGCGGTGATCTTGCTTGCGGGTCTGCAGGGTTCGGGCAAGACGACGACGGCGGGCAAGCTCGCGCGCCTGCTGTCGCAGGAGCAGAAGAAGAAAGTGCTGCTCGTGTCGGCCGACGTCTACCGACCCGCCGCCATCGAGCAGCTGCGCACGCTCGCCTCGCAAGTCGGCGTCGATTTCTTTCCCTCGAGCGCCGACCAGCAGCCGGTCGCGATCGCGCAGGGCGCGGTCGATTGGGCGCGCAAGCACTACGAGGACGTGGTGATCGTCGACACCGCCGGGCGCCTCGGCGTGGACGAGGCGATGATGAAGGAGATCGCCGCGCTGCACGCCGCCGTACACCCCGTCGAGACGCTGTTCGTCGTCGACGCCATGCAGGGGCAGGACGCGGTGAATACGGCGAAAGCCTTCCGCGACGCGCTGCCGCTGACGGGCGTCGTGCTCACCAAGCTCGACGGCGACGCGCGCGGCGGCGCGGCGCTGTCCGTGCGACACGTGACGGGCGCGCCCATCAAGTTCGCGGGCGTGGCCGAGAAGATCAACGGCCTCGAGGTGTTCCATCCCGAGCGCATGGCCGCGCGGATTCTCGGCATGGGCGACGTGCTCACGCTGATCGAGGAGGCGCAGAAGAGCGTCGACGTCGAGGAGGCGCGCAAGCTCGCGAAGAAGGTGAAGTCCGGCAAAGGCTTCGACTTGACCGACTTCAAGGCGCAGATCGGGCAGATGCGCAAGATGGGCGGCCTCGCCGGCCTCGTCGACAAGCTTCCCGCGGAGCTTGCCCGCGCCGCGCAGAACACGACCGTCGACGAGCGGCGCATCGCGCGTATCGAAGGCATCATCGACTCGATGACGCCGCAGGAGCGCGCCAAGCCCGAGATCCTCAAGGCGTCGCGCAAGCGGCGCATTGCCGCGGGCGCCGGCGTGAGCGTTCAGGAAGTCAACCAGCTTCTGAACCAGTTCGAGCAGACGCAGAAGATGATGAAGATGGTGGCGAAGGGAAATCTGCAGAAAATGATGCGCGGGATGAAAGGGATGCTGCCCGGCATGCGCTAGTCGCGGCGCCCCGCCATCTTCGGCCGCACGAGCCCGGCGGCGATCAGGAGCAGGTACACGTAGGACGCGTAGCCGACGTTCGTCGCGTAGCGGATCTCGAGCATCGCGGCGGCGATGCCCGTGACGATGACGCCGGCGGCGAAGTAGAAGCGCGTGCGGATCGCGCGCCAGAGCGCGTCCGGGTCGGTCACGCTCTCGTTGGCGAGATGGCGGCACGCCCGCCGCCACATGAGCGTCTCGGCGCCGAGGATGAGCACGAGGTTGACGCCGTACACGATCGCCGCGGCAGGTTTCGTCGACTCGTGCCCCACCCACGACGTGAGCGGCGGCACGAACGTCGTGAACAGGAGGAACGCGAGGTTGAGCCAGGTGAACGTCGCGTCGATGTCGCGCACGCGCTTGACGAGGCGCAGGTGCGCGAGCCAGAACACGCACAGCACGACGAAGCTGATCGCGTAGTCGTCGATGTAGGGGCCGAGCGCCGCGAGGTCATGCCACACGCGGCTCGGGTCGCTGCTCACCCGGTCCGCGAACTTGAGGTCGAGCACCAGCAGCGTCATCGTGACCGCGAAGATGCCGTCGGTGAGGGCCTCGAGGCGCGCCTTGGGCAGGGGCTGGGGCTCGATCATTGCGGCGGCAGTGTAGACCGTGCGGGGCGCGCGGCGTAAGCCCCTGTTTCGACGGATTTTCAGGCGTGCGAACACCCTGGAGCGCGACCCTCGCCCCTTGCGGCAACAGCTATTTTTATCGTAGAATCAACGTCTTTTCGCCAACCGAAGACAAAAGCAGCCATGGTCGTGATCCGCCTAGCCCGAGGGGGCGCCAAGAAGCGTCCCTTCTACAACGTCGTCGTCGCCGATTCGCGGAACCGCCGCGACGGCCGCTTCATCGAGCGCGTCGGCTTCTACAACCCGATCGCGACGGCCAATGAGGAGGCACTTCGCCTTGCCGTCGACCGCATCAGCTACTGGCAGGAGCGTGGCGCGCAGCTGTCCGACACCGTGGCCGGCCTCGTGAAGCGCAACGCGACCGAGAAGAAGCCGGCGCCCGCTGCAGCTTAAGACGCCGCTGGGCAAGCTCGACATCGTGGTCATGGGGCGCGTGGCCGCCCCGTACGGCATCAAGGGCTGGCTCAAGGTCGTGCCGATGACGTCCGCCCACGATACGCTCCTCACGCATGCGCAATGGTGGCTGCGAAAGCGCGGCGGCGAATGGCAGGAAGCAAGGCTCGAGTCCGGCCGGCCGCACGGCAATACGCTGGTCGTGCAGCTGTCCGGGGTGTCGGATCGCGAGGCCGCGGCGGCATTCTCGGGCGGCGAGGTCGGCGTGCCGCGCAGCGCCCTGCCGGCGCCGGCGCCGGGCGAGATCTACTGGGCGGACCTGGTAGGGCTCGCCGTGTGGAACCGTGAGGGCGAGCGCCTCGGTGAGGTCGCCGCGGTGCAGGAGTACGGCGCGCATCCGGTGCTGCGCGTCGTGGACGGCGCGGGGGCGGCGAGGCTGATCCCGCTCGTGGCCGCGTACGTCGACGCGGTGGACGTGACCGGGCGCCGCATCGACGTCGACTGGCAGAAGGACTATTAAAGGATCGCCCCGTGGAGATCGACGTCGTCACGCTGTTCCCCGACATGGTGACGCAGGCGGCGAAGGTGGGTGTGACGGGCCGGGCGCTCGAACGCGGGTTGTGGCGGCTTCGCACCTGGAACCCGCGCGACTTCGCCACCGATGCGCACCGCACGGTCGACGACCGGCCGTACGGCGGCGGCCCGGGGATGGTGATGCTGGCGGCCCCGCTCGCGCAGGCGATCGCGATGGCGAAGGCGGCGCAGCGGGAAGCGGGCGTGCCGGCGCCCCGCGTGATCCACCTGTCGCCGGCCGGGACGCCTTTGCGGCACGGCCGCGTCGCCGAGCTGGCGGCCGCGCCGGGTGCCGGGTACGTGCTGCTGGCCGGGCGGTACGAAGGCATCGACGAGCGCTTGATCGAGCGCTTCGTGGACGAGGAGATCGCGGTGGGCGATTTCGTGGTGTCGGGCGGCGAATTGCCGGCGCTGATGCTGATCGACGCGATCGCGCGGCTTCTGCCCGGCGCGCTCAACGACGAGCAGTCCGCGCTCGAGGATTCGTTCGTGGCAGGCCTCCTCGACTGCCCGCACTACACGCGGCCCGAGGTGTACGAAGGAATGGCAGTGCCCGACGTGCTCTTGTCGGGGCATCATGGCGAGATTCGACGCTGGCGCCTCGCGCAATCGCTGCGGCGCACGCAAGCGCGGCGGCCCGATCTGCTCGCGGGCCGGACGCTGACGAAGGACGAGGCCGCCCTGCTGGGGCCCCGGGAGCAGGAACCCGCAAAAACGCGCGCGCCATCAGGGTCACCCGATCCTGCGCTGGGCGCCAAGGAAAAGGAACACGAGCGATGAACATCATCGAACAGCTGGAAAAGGAAGAAATCGCCCGCTTGGGCAAGACGATCCCCGACTTCGCGCCGGGCGACACCGTCATCGTCAACGTGAGCGTGGTGGAAGGCGAGCGCAAGCGGGTGCAAGCCTACGAAGGTGTCGTGATCGGCAAGCGCAACCGCGGTCTGAACTCCTCCTTCACCGTGCGCAAGATCAGCAGCGGCGAGGGTGTGGAGCGGACGTTCCAGACCTACTCGCCGCTGCTCGCCAGCATCGAGGTCAAGCGCAAGGGCGACGTGCGCCGCGCCAAGCTCTATTACCTGCGGGCCCGCTCCGGCAAGTCGGCGCGCATCCGCGAGAAGCTCGAGCACAAGGAAGGCGGCAAGGCGGAATAGCCGGCCCGGCTATGCCGCCGGGTTACGCAATGCGCCGGCAACTTTCCACAAACGGCCCGTTTTCGGGCCGTTTGTGTTTGCTCACCGCAGCGTTGCGAGCGAAGCGCGGGCACAGCGTCCCAAAGATCACGTTTCATCACGCGGCCCGGTTCTTGCTTTAATCATGCTGCCCTAGCGGGGCTGTCCGCCCACGATTCCAACGGCATAATTGCGGGTCGAAAGGTACCCAAGCCGGCTGCATGAAGGCGACGCTGTACGAAGCGCTCGGAATCCTGCCCACCTCCTCGGAAGAGGACGTGCGGGCCGCGCTGCGCCGGCTCATCCGCAAGTACTACGCCAAGACGCGTGACGGCCAGGGCAACGTCGAGGAGGCGTTGCGCTTCATCAACCATGCGAGCCGCATCCTGTCGGACCCGTCGCGCCGCGAGCGCTACGACCAGGAGCTCGCACTGTCGACCGGGACGACCGAGCAGCGCATCGAGCACGTGGTGAGCAACGCGGTCGCCGAGGCCGGCGAGCAGACCGATGTCGACCATCTCGAGGAGCCGGCCCTGCGCAAGTCGACGGAGGCGATGGACGCGGAGCTCGAGACCGGACTGGATGCCGACGAGCCTCCGGCCGAGCGCAACCCTCACCACCCGGGCCTCACCGAGCGCGTGGCGTCGTTCGGCCGCTCGCCGATCGTGACCATCGGCTTGTGCGCGTTCTTCGGCGCCTTCATCGCCGCCGCGATCGTGTTCGTCACGCCGGCCGACACGATCCTCGTCGCGAAGCAGGTGCTGGTCTGGCTCACGATCACGCTGCTCGGCCTCACGCTCATCTACGGCGCCGTGCACGGCGTCGCGTACATGCGCAGGCGCCGCGGTGCGCCGCAGGGCGGCCTCGTGCCTCAGACCGACCTCGCGATCCTCAACTGGCGGCGCGAGAAAAGCGTGTTCCTCGGAACCAACCAGCCGCAAGAGGACGCGAGCTGGATTTTCCAGCTTCGCATGGCCGAGCTCGAGCGCGCGAAATCGGGGCGCACGAGCGAGCCGCGGCCGTGGCAGCGGCTCGCGGCGCGCATCTTCGACTACGCGATCTGGGGCCTCGTCCTCGCGCTCCTTCTCTCCGAGCTGCGCGGCGTGGGCATGGTGCCCTCCGACCTCGCGTTCTGGGTCGGCCATCCGCTCGTGGCGCCGATCCTCATCACCGGCTCCTGGGTGCCGATCGAGGCGCTGCTGATCGCCTCCATAGGCACCACGCCCGGCAAGTGGCTGTTCGGCGTGTTCCTTCAGTTCTCGATCTCGGATGCCTACGCGCGTCGCGATACGCGCGCGCAGCTCGACCGTGCGCTTCGCCGCTCCTTCCGCGTGTGGTGGGAAGGCGTCGGCTGCGGATTTCCCCTGCTCGCGCCCGTGCTGATCGCGGTCGCGTACGAGAAGCTCGCGCAGAACCAGGAGACCGATTGGGACTTCGCGCAGGACGTGCTCGTCACGCACGGGCCGCCGGGCGTCCTCAACACGGTGACCGGGGTGTGCGGCCTCGCCGCGATGCTTTGGCTCTACGGAGTCGCCTGGCACCAGCCCATGGCGGAATCCATCGCGTGGGCGCGCACGACGATCGCCGAGGCCATCCCGTCGGCCAACAGGCTAACCGGCGGCTTCGCCGGCGGCGCGGGTCGCATCTCCGGGCTGCCCCAGCCGCCGCCGCCGGCGGCGGTGCCGCCGCCGGCGGTCGCCCCATCGACCATCCGCGCCTCGGCGCCTATCACGACGCTCCCATCGGGTACGCCGCCCACGCCTGCCGTCGCGCGCCCCGACGACACGGGGCCGATCGACACCGACATCGCTTCGATGTTCGCCGAGCGCAAGGCCAAGATCGCCGTCGTGAGCTCGGAAGGACCGCGCATGCTGCGCGCGGGCAACTGGCGGCGCGCCGCGGAGCTTTGCAAGGCGTGGACGGAGCTCGAGCTCGCCAACGCCGAGTCGTACCGCTGCCTGGGGACGGCGCTGCAGGCGCAGGGCTATCACCAGGACGCCATCACCGCCTTCCGCAAAGCGAAGCAGTACGATCCTTCCGACCGCACGCTCGACGCGGCGATCGACCGGTCGCAGAAGGGAATCGTCGCTGAATTCCTGAATCGATATCGACGATAGACGCTGACCGAAGCCGCGATGCTCCCATGCGCGCGCTACCGAACGGCCCGCGAAGCGGGCTTATGATCGGCGCGCCGTCCGAAGTTCCGCGCGAAAAGCGAAGGGCCGCTCCCGAGCTTTTCGCGGAGACATCACCGCAGATGAATCGCGCAGCTCGCGAAGCTGCGCACGCGATTCATCGACGTCTCAGTAGAAAGTAGAAGGCGCCGTCGCGCTCGCCGTGCTCGACGAGCTCGTTGCCGGTCTGGCGCGCGAACGCCTGGAAGTCGCGCACGCTCGCCGGATCGGTGGCGAGGATGTGCACGATCTCGCCCGACTTCATGTCGTTCAGCATTTTCTTCGTGCGCAGGATCGGCAGCGGGCAGTTGAGGCCGCGCGCGTCGACTTCCCGCTGATGTGCGATCGTGCTCATCGCCGAAATTATACCTACGCGCCGCCCTTGCGGATGCGCGCGAGCAGCGCCGACGTCGAGCGGTCGTAGGCGAAAGGGATGGCGGCGAAGCGCCCGCCGCGCGCGATGACTTCGGTGGCGCCCGCCGTCGTCTCGGCGGAGTAATCTCCGCCCTTCACGAGCACGTCGGGCATCGCCGCTACGATCAAGTCGCGCGGCGTGTCCTCGTCGAAGGGCACGACGAGGTCCACGCAGGCGAGCGCCGCGAGCACGGCCATGCGGTCGGGGAGCGGGTTGAGCGGCCGCTCGTCGCCCTTGCGCAGGCGCTTCACCGAGGCATCCGAGTTGACTGCCACCACGAGGCTCGCGCCCTCCGCGCGGGCGGCTTCGAGATACGCGACGTGGCCGCGATGCAGGATATCGAACACGCCGTTGGTCATGACGAGCGGCCGCGGCAGGCGGCCGATACGCGGCAGCGCGTCCTCGCGCGTCGCGATCTTGGCCGCGGAGGAAGACATTACTACGCCCGGTACTCGAAGACCTTCACGACCTTTACGACGCCGTCGGTCCCCGCCGCGATCCCCCCGGCGGCGTCGCCCTCCTGCCGGGTCACGATGCCCATGAGGTACACGACGCCGCGCTCGGTGACGACCTTGACCACGTTGGGCGGGAACTTGCTCGCCTCGATGAAGCGCGTCTTGACCTTCGACGTGATGTAGGCGTCGTTCGTGCGCTGCGACATCTCCGACGGCTGCGCGATCACGAGCTCGTTCTGCACGACGCGCACCTTCGGCATGGTCTTGGCCATGCCGCCGATGCTCGCCCACACGCCCTGGTCGGGCACCTCGCCGGTGAGGAGCACGACGCCGTTGTAGCTCGTCACGTTGACGTGGACGCGCTCGCCGTACTGGGCCGTGATCTGCTGGCCCATCTTGATCTCGATCCCCTCGTCGTCGACCTGCGTGCCGGTGGTGCGGCGGTCGGTGGCGACCATCGCGGCGCCGCCCGCGGCGCCTGCAACGACGACCGGAACGCATCCGGAAAGCGCGATCGAGACGGCGGCGAGCGCCGCGACGCCGGCCGCGAGCCTCATGAGTCGTCGCCGAGGAGGGTGGCGTCGATCGCGTCACAGACGCAGTGGATCATCAGCAAATGGACCTCCTGGATGCGCGCCGTCCGCGAGTGCGGGACGCATAGATGGACGTCCTCCGGCGCAAGAAGTTCACCGATCCGCCCGCCGCCCTTGCCGGTCATGGCGACCACACGCATCTCGCGCGCTCGCGCCGCCTCGATGGCCGCGATCACGTTGGCCGAGTTGCCCGACGTCGAGATGGCGAGCAGCACGTCGCCGCGCGTGCCGAGCGCGCGCACCTGCTTCGCGAACACCTGCTCGAAGGAATAATCGTTGGCGACCGCGGTCAGGAGCGACGTGTCGGTGGTGAGCGCCACCGCCGGAAGCTCGGGGCGCTCGCGCTCGAAGCGGCCGACGAGCTCGGCCGCGAAATGCTGCGCGTCGGCCGCCGAGCCGCCGTTGCCGCACGCGAGGATCTTGCCGTCGCCGAGCAGGCACTCGGTGAGCAGGGACGCTGCGCGCGCGACGTGCGGCGCGAGGGCTTCCGCCGCGTCGAGCTTCAGGCGCGCGCTCTCCGCGAAGTGCTCGCGGACCCGCCTTTCGTGATCGATCATGGCGGCAATGGTAGCAAAGGCGCCGGCGCTCACGCCTCGACCACGTCGCGCAACCATTCCACGCGGGCGGGGTCGAGGCGGTCGAGCAGCACGGCATCGAAGCGGCAGGGCGGCTCGCGGCCGATCGCGCGCAGGTAGCCCAGGGACGCGGCGATCAGTCGCTCGCGCTTGCGCGCGGTGACGCTCGCGGCGGCGCCGCCGTAGTCGGCGCGCGAGCGCATGCGGACCTCGACGAACACGAGCGTGTCGCCGTCGCGTGCGATGAGGTCGATCTCGCCGTGGCGTGTACGGAAGTTGCGCGTCACGATGACGAGGCCGCGTCGCGCGAGGTAATCCGCGGCGATGCCTTCCGCGGCCGTCCCGACCTCAGCGCGGCGCATCGAGCGGCACCAGCACGCCGTCGCGGAAGACGGCGAAACGGCCCTCGCGGGCGAACTGTCTGCCCTCGACGAGCGTGAGCTGGCCGCTCGCGCCTTCGAGCGTGAACTCGACCGGCGCGCCGTCGCGAAACGCCTCGGCAACGCGAAACGCATCGAGGCCGAGCGCATACAGCCGCGTGAGTGCCGCACTTCCGAAGTCGCGTCTCGGCAGCTTGTCGAACTGGGGCGCGTTGGGGGTGACGATCCACGGGATCTCGGTCACGACGAGGCCGTCGAGATCGCGCATCGTGGCGATCGTCTCGCGCTCGAACACGAGCGCGCTCGCGTAGGTGGGCACGGTGCCGAGGTAAGGCTTGGCGAGTGTCGCGCTCGGGCCGTCGGTGGCGAGGAGCACCGCGGACGGCGGCTTGCGCGTGAGCTCGCGCCGCATCGCGGCCAGGGCGTCCGCGCTGTTCTCGAAGCGCAGCGCCCCGGGCACGGCGCCGCCGCCGGCGAGCCACTCGCTCGTGAAGGCTGCGGCGAAGCGCCGCATGAGCGGCGTGTCCGACGTCACGACGACCACGCTCGGCTGCGTGGCTGCCGCGCTGGTCGGTGCCTCGCGCATCCGCCGTGCGATCAGACGCGCGTCGCTGTCGATCGACAGCGGCAACGTGTAGAGCGTGAGCGGCGGCCCCGCCGCTTCGTCGAACTGGTTGAGCGCGATCGTGAACGGCAGATCGACCGCCATGGCCGCCACGACCTTGAGATCGTCGCGCACCAGCGGCCCGACGATCACGCGCGCGCCGGCGCGCTGCGCAGCCTCGAACGCGGTCAGCACGCCATCGTCGCCGTGCGAGAACACCTGGGTGCGCAACTTCGACTTCGACGCGTCCGCTGCGGCGAGGAAGCCGGACCGCACAGCCTCGGCGGCGCGTGCGTAAGCGGGCGATTCGAGCGGCAGCACGAGCGCCACGTCCACGCCTGCCGGCGATTCCGGCTCCGCGGCGGCGCGCGGTTCGCTTGCGGGGGGCGGTTCGCTTGCGGGGGGCGCTTGCGCAGCGGAGAATGCGGCGGCGCACGCGAGCGCGAGGGCGGCCATCCACTGCGTAGCGCGAGCCTGAATGCGCATCATCGTGGGAGAAGGCTTGGCGTGAGTGAAACGGAATCTGGATCCGAAGGAAAGACGCGAAGCCTGCAGGCGGACCCGCGCTTTCGCGCGAGGCCGGGCACATTATATGTGGTGGCCACTCCGCTGGGTAACTTGCGCGACGTGACGCTTCGCGCGCTCGACGTGCTCGCCACCGCCGACGTGGTCGCGGCCGAGGACACGCGGCTCGCGGCCATCCTGCTCAAGCATTACGGTCTGATGCCACGCATGCTGTCGCTGCACGCCCACAACGAGGCGCAGCGCGCGGAGGCGCTCGTCGGCCGCCTGCGCGAGGGGCGGAGCGTGGCGCTCGTCACCGATGCAGGCACGCCTGCGATCAGCGATCCGGGCGCCCGCCTCGTGCGCGCGGCCCGCGACGCGGGGTTCGCGGTCGTTCCCGTGCCAGGCCCGTCGGCGGTCGCCGCGGCAGTGTCGGCGGCCGGGCTCGCCGCGCGGGCGTTCGTCTTCGCGGGATTTCCGCCCGCGCAGCCGAAAGCGCGACGGGCTTGGCTCGCGTCGCTGTCCGCAGCACCGGGCGCCATCGTCTTCTACGAGGCGCCGCATCGCGTGCGGGCGAGTGTGGAGGATCTTCTGGCCGCGTTCGGTCCCGTGCGGCGCCTGGTCGTTGCGCGCGAGCTCACCAAGGCCTTCGAGACGATCGCGGCGATGCCGCTCGGCGAGGCGCCGACGTGGCTCGCGCAGGACGCGAACCGCGAGCGGGGCGAGTTCGTGCTGATCGTCGACCAGGCCGACGACGAGCCTGCGCACGCCGCGCTGGGCCCGGACGCCGAACGCTGGCTCGCCGCGCTTCTCGCCGAGCTGCCGCCGGCGCGCGCGGCGCGCGTGGTCTCGGCGGTGACGGGCGTGGCGCGCGACGCCGTCTATGCGCGCGCGCTCGCGATCAAGCCGCGCGCGTGAGGTCGAAGAGGCTCGTCGCTTCCAGGTCGAGGACCGGGGACGCGCCCTGGTTGGCGAGCCGCCAGCGCCAGCGCACGATGCCCAGCGACGGGTTGCTGCGCGCAACCCGCTGGTCGAGGACTTCGACCGTGCAACGCAGGACATCACCAGCGCGAACCGGATTCTCCCACTTCAAATACGCGAGCCCCGGCGAGCCGAACGACTCGGAGTTTTCCAGCACCGCCGTCACGACGAGGCGCATCGCGAGGCCGCAAGTCTGCCAGCCGCTCGCGATGAGCCCCTCCCATTGGCTCGCCGCCGCGCGGCCCGCGTCGGTGTGGAACCACTGCGGGTCGTAGTCGCGCGCGAACTCGACGATCTCGCGCTCGGTGAGCGCCGCCGTGCCGCAGTCGATGACACGGCCGGCCGTGAGCTCGTGAAAGCGCATTGCGATCTGCGCCTCAGTACGTTTCGAGGTGGTAGCGCCCGGCCGCCCGCAGCCTGGGCAGAATCGCGTCCCAGTCGAGGGCGCGGCCGCGGCAGAGATCGCGCAGCGCCTCGGTCACCCCCTCCTCCATGCTGCGCAGGCCGCATACGTATACATAGCAGTCGTCGTTGCGCAGGAGCCTCGCCACGTCGTCGGCGCGCTCGCGGATCAGGTCCTGCACGTACTGCTTGGGACGGCCCGGCACGCGGGAGAAGGCGAGGTTGATGTCGATGAAGTCGCGCGAGAGCTTCATGAGCGGCCCGAAGTAGGGCAGCTCCTCCGGCGAGCGGGCGCCGAAGAACAGCATGAGCTCGCCGCCTTCCTTCTGCGCGATGCGGCGGCGGCGCCGCTCGGTCATCGCGCGCATCGGCGCCGATCCGGTGCCCGTGCAGATCATGAGCAGGCTCGACCCGGGATGGTTAGGCATGAGGAAGCTCGCGCCGAACGGACCGATCACGTTGACAGCGTCGCCCTTCGCGAGGTCGCACAGGTAGTTCGACGCGACACCGCGGATCGGGTTGCCGGCATGATCCTCGGTGACGCGCTTTACGGTCAGCGCGACATTGTTGTAGCCGGGGCGCTCGCCTTCGCGCGGGCTCGCCACCGAATACAGTCGCACGTAATGCGGGCGCCCCTGCGTGTCGGTGCCCGGCGGAACCACCCCGATCGTCTGCCCTTCGAGGACGGGGAACGCGGTGGCGCCGAAGTCGAGGACGATGTGGCGTATGTCGCTGGTCGCGCCTTCGCCCGTCAGCGGGTGGTTGCCGGTGACCGTGGCCACGGCAGGGCGCGCGATCGTGTGAAGGTTGACCGCGGGCTGCGCGGCGGACCACGGCGCCGGCGCGGCCCCGCCTTGACCGGAGCTCGCCTCCGCCGTCAGGCGCGCGACGTCGGCGGGAACGTCGATGCTGTCGTCGGTGGCGATCTCTTCCTGGGCCGGGAGCGCGTCCCAGCCAAGCTGCGCCTCGATCGAGTACGCACCAGCGCGAACGACCTGGCGCCAGTTGTCGATGGCGCCGGTCGGGCACGGCGAGATGCACGCGTTGCAGGCGTTGCAGATCGCGGGGTCGACGACGTAGTTGCGCGAATCGTGCGTGATGGCGTCGACCGGGCACGTCTCCTCGCAGGTGTTGCACCGGATGCAGATCTCCGGGTCGATGAGATGTTGCCGCAGTACATCGACGTTCATGCGAAGCGCACGTACTCGAAATCGATCGGCTGCTTGTTGATGCCCATCGGCGGCGGTGCGATCCAGTTCGCGAACTTGCCGGGCTCGACCACGCGGCCCATGAGCGAGGCGACGAAAGCCCGGTCCTCGGGCGTAGGCAGCCACTCGCGCTCGCGCCCTGCCCACTCCGCCTCGCTCAGGACTCGGCCGTCGGGGGACACGCGCGTGCTGGCGAAGGTGCCGATCTTGCGGTTGAACGCCTTGTGCGGCACCGTGAGCCGGAAATCGACTCCGGCCTTCTCGAGCACACGGTTCCAGCGGCCGATGCCGGCGACCGAGTCGCGTATGAAGTCGTCGCGCAGGACCTCGTTGAGCGCGTTGAGCATCGGCGCCTCGCGCTCGACGAGCTTGCCGCCCTCGATGCCGAGCACCGGGTACGTCGCGCCTTGCAGGCGATGGTCGTCGCTGCGCTTGCTCTCCTCGAAGCGGCCCTTGAGCCCGGCCCCGTAGAAGATCGCGGCGTTCGACGACTGGTCGGCGCCGAAGAGGTCGATCGTCACCGAGTAGTGGAAGTTCAGGTAGCGCTGAATCGCGGGCAAGTCGACGACCCCGGCGGCGCGCAGCCTCGCGGGATCGTCCGTGCGCAGCTCGTTCATCACTTCCGCCGTGCGCTGCAGGATCCGCGCGATGCCGGATTCGCCCACGAACATGTGATGCGCCTCCTCGGTGAGCATGAACTTCGTCGTGCGCGCGAGCGGGTCGAAGCCCGATTCGGCGAGGGCGCAGAGCTGGAACTTGCCGTCGCGGTCGGTGAAGTACGTGAACATGAAGAAAGCGAGCCAGTCCGGCGTCTTCTCGTTGAATGCGCCGAGGATGCGCGGGTTGTCGCGGTCGCCCGAGCGGCGATCGAGGAGCGCATCGGCCTCCTCGCGGCCGTCGCGGCCGAAATGGCGGTGCAGGAGGTACACCATCGCCCACAGGTGACGGCCTTCCTCCACGTTCACCTGGAACAGGTTGCGCAAGTCGTAGAGCGATGGGCAAGTGAGTCCGAGGTGGCGCTGCTGCTCGACGGAGGCGGGCTCGGTGTCGCCTTGCGTGACGATGATGCGGCGCAGGTTCGCGCGATGCTCGCCGGGCACGTCCTGCCACGCGGGCTCGCCCAGGTGCTCGCCGAAATGGATCCTGCGATCGGCGACCTGCGGCGCGAGGAAGATGCCCCAGCGGTAGTCGGGCATCTTCACGTAATCGAAATGCGCCCAGCCGGATGGATCGACGCTCACCGCGGTGCGCAGGTACACGTCGAGCGCCTGCGTGCCCTCCGGCCCCATCTCGCCCCACCACGCGAGGTAGTTGGGCTGCCAGTGCTCGAGGGCGCGCGCGAGCGCGCGGTCGTCGGCCAGATTGACGTTGTTGGGGATCTTCTCGCCGTAGTCGATCGTGGCCATAGCTCTCACACCCGGTCGAAGTCGAACTGCGCCTTGCCGCCCTTGCCGTAGACCTTGAGCGCGCCCTTCTCGCCGACGGCGTTGGGGCGGTTGAAGATCCAGTTCTGCCACGCCGACAGGCGCCCGAAGATGCGGGTGGCCATCGTCTCCGCGCCGCCGAAGCGCAGGTTGGCCTCCATGCCCGAGAGCGCGTCGGGCGACATGCTCGCGCGCTCCTCGAGCGCGATACGCAGCTCGTCATCCCAATCGAGGTCGTCGGGCGCGCTCGTGACGAGGCCGAGCGCCATCGCCGCCTCGGTGGACAGAGGCTCACCACGCCGACGCAGGATCGCGGCGATCGCCTCGTCCTCGTCGTGGAAGCGCGACGCGAGGCGGCTGCGGCCGTTCACCATCTCGTAGGCGCCGAAGTTCATCGCGGACAGCGCGATCGACGGCTCGCGGCCGGGTTCGTCGGGCAGGCGCAGCATGTAGACGCGGTCCGCCGCGAGCGCGAGCTCGAGCAGCGTGCCCGCGAAGCACGAGCCCGGCTCGACGAGCGCGAACAGCGTGCGCGAGGATACGTCGAGGCGCGCGAGCGTGCGCCGCAGGTAGCCGACCGTCTCGCGCACGAGCCAGTGCGTGCCGTGCTCCGCGAGCGCGGTGTCCACTGCGAGCACCGCCGACGCGTCGCCCTCGGTCTTGAACAGCCACGTGCCGATCGCGAGCTCGTTCGTGCGCATCGAAAGGATCGCGTCGTCGAGCTCGCGCGCCAGAGCGAGCGGCCACCACGCGGCGCCCGCGGCTTCGATGCCCGCAGCGTCGGCGGGCTGCGCGTGCCCGGGCGCGCGCACGGTGAAGGTGGCGGTCCGCGCCGCGGCGTCGATAGCGACATCGACGTGTTCGTAGTGGTATCCAGCGTCGTCGCGGCGGCGTGCGAGCGGCGCGAGCGCCACGCCGCGCACGTTACGCGGCCGGTCGCTGGTGGTCGCGAGCGCGAGCGCGCGCTGCCGCACGGCGCTCGCGAACTCGGCCGGCTTGACCAGCGCATCGACGAGACGCCAATCCTTCGCGCGCTGGCCGCGCACGCCTTCCGTGACCGTGCAGAAGACGTCGGCGAGATCGTGCCGCACGCGGCGCTTGTCGACCAGGCGCGTGAGGCCGCCCGTGCCGGGCAGTACGCCGAGCAGCGGCACCTCGGGCAGCGCAACGGACGACGAGCGATCGTCGACGAGCCAGATCTCGTCGCAGGCGAGCGCAAGCTCGTATCCGCCGCCCGCGCAGGTGCCGTTGATCGCGGCTACGAACTTGAGGCCGGAATGCCGGCTCGAGTCCTCGATGCCGTTGCGCGTCTCGTTCGTGAACTTGCAGAAATTGACCTTCCACGCGTGCGAGGAGCTGCCGAGCATGAAGATGTTCGCGCCGGAGCAGAAGACGCGGTCCTTGGCGCTGGTCACGATCACGCTCCCCACTTCGGGATGCTCGAAGCGGATGCGTTGCAGCGCATCGGCGAGCTCGATGTCGACGCCGAGATCGTAGGAGTTGAGCTTGAGCTTGTAGCCGTCGCGGAGGCCGGCGTCTTCGGCGACGTCCAGCGCGAGGGTCGCGACGGGACCCTCGATGCGCAGCTTCCAGTGCCGGTAGCGCGAGGGATCGGTGCGGTAATCTACGTCGACGGCGTGCATGGCCCTCCCCTTGGGCCATGCATCCTAGTGCATAGTCGCGCCTCGGTCAAGCCGCGGCCACTGCAGCCGATTTCATCTCCCGTGACGGCAACCGCGCGAACACCGCGTCGCGCAGCGCAAGGTAGGTTCCTGCGAGCGGCTCGTTGCTCGTGTCGAACACGAGATCGGCCTTGGCGTACGCCGCCTCGCGGCTCGACAGGATGCGCTTCAGATCCTCCATCGCCTCGGTGTGCCCGGCCATCGGGCGAAGGTCGCCCTGTGCAATGACCCGCTTCATGTGCTCTTCCGGCGTGGCGCGCAGCCACACCGTGAAACAGCGCGCGAGCAGGAGCTGGTACGTCGCGGGCTCCGTCACCAGCCCGCCGCCGGTCGCGATGACGGCGCGCGGATGGCCGCCGATCGTCTCCTCGAGCGCCCGGAACTCGTAGCGGCGGAACGCCGCGGCGCCGTAGAGCGAGTGGATCTCGCCCACGTCGCAGCCGGCGATGCGCTCCACCAGGCGGTCGAGCTCGATGAAC
>Ga0335083_10004321_pt1 | contig 18134 bp, 15 predicted proteins | sample Lox_Sample_42_FD_206716 | JGI IMG/M metagenome (GOLD analysis project Ga0335083, IMG submission 206716) | Soil microbial communities from Loxahatchee National Wildlife Refuge, Florida, United States - Lox_Sample_4.2 | ecosystem: Environmental > Terrestrial > Soil > Wetlands | place: USA...
CGTCCCTGTGCTCCGGGCGAAACTGGAATCGTTCTCAGCCGTTATCGCGGCATCGGCGGATACGACTGGATCGCCATTCCTCTCATTCCTTACTTGTATGCCGTCGAGAGAGTGGAAGACATTCCGCTATATGCCGATCGAAGGCTAGTCGCCTTTCTAAGAGACCGTTACCGGCGCAACCACCTGGAATCGCTCATCCCTGATCTCGCCGACGGAGGAACACCGGCGGGAGACTGGTATGAGTTGATCGGGGCGTCGTACCTCCGCACCATTTACACCTTTGAGATTGAGACCACGCCGGAGCAGGACGCGAAGCTGATCCGCACCCTCAACTACCGTTCGAACAACCAGCGCTGGAACCTGATCACGGCAAACTGTGCGGACTTCACTCGTCAGGTTCTGAGTCTGTACTATCCCCACTCGGTGCATCGCAGTATCGTCGGCGACTTGGGAGTCACGACTCCGAAACAGTTGGCGCGAACGCTTTCCAAGTACAGCCGCCATCATCCTGAGTTGGAGCCGGCAACCTTTGTGATCCCACAAGTTCCAGGCACAATTCCACGGTCCAAGCGCTTGAAGGGTGTTTTCGAGGTAATGCTTACGGCGAAGAAGTACATGCTTCCCATATTCATCTTCCACCCCTATGCCGCAAGCGCGGCCGTCGCCGTGTATGTGCAACACTGGCATTTCAACCCAGGAAAAAATGCACCGATCCTCGATTCAAATCGTCAATTAAGCGCCGCCATGACATCGTCGGACCGTCGTACGATCCAGGATCAGCTGGAGGAACTGGTCCGGACAGCTCCTTCGCGGGACCTCGACGCGAACGGTCGTGACTGGGCTTCTATACACGCTACGGCCGAGCCTGGCCTCGATCCGTCTGGGGCTCCAACACTTCAGGTGCAGATGGAAGGACAAATCACAGCGGTCGGCGTTACGCGATCCAATATCCTCGACTTTCCGACGGGTTCCGATTTTGCTGCCGGACTGGTGGAGGCGCGCCTACGACAGGAATTGAAATCCGCTGCGACCCGGAAGACGGCTCGCGTCGACGTCGAAAGCGATCTGGCGCTGCTACAGCGATTGCTGGCGCCGCAAACCACAGGACCAGCAAATACCAGCGGTCTTGCCGCCGAAAGCCACAATCTGAATCTGGAGCCCACCCAATAACCCATCGCCACGTACCGAAGGTGTCATTTGTGACAGGTGGCCAACCGAGACGCTCGTGGTGAAATCATAGATAGAATGGGGGAAAGGAGACTCCAGAAAGATGTCTTTGCGGCGAAATGTCCAGGGGCACCCCCTTGGCGCTGCAGGTTTGGCCTTCCTGAGCCTGAGTTTGCTGCTCTGTGGGCTTCCTCGGGTTGCTGCGGCCCAGTCTCCCCAACCCTCAACGACCACCACGGTTACAACCGGCCCTCCGGATGCTGGGAGCAGCAGTGTATCGGCCGGAGCGCGACCGCAGGATCAGAACGCGTCCGGCTACATCAGTGGGACTGTGGTCGATAAGGCTGGAGCCGTTGCCGTCGGCGCTCGAGTCCACCTAGCATTCCAAGATCGTCCCTCGACAGAAATAGTCGTCGTGTCGGGTGAAAATGGGCAATTCACTTTCTCCGGCGTAGCTCCTGGGGCTTTTCAGCTCACCATCACGGCAGAAGGATTTGAAACGCAACGGGTTTCTGGAACGCTGCTGCCGGGCGAGGTGACCATTGTGCCGGTGATCCGGCTGGCCGTCGCCACCGTGGTGACCGAAGTACATGTGGCGATGACGCAGGTCGAAGTGGCGGAGGAACAGATCAAGGAACAAGAAAAGCAGCGTGTATTCGGCCTCATTCCAAATTTCTTCGTCAGCTATGCTCCCGATCCGGTCCCCCTCACCTCGAAGCAGAAGTTCGAGCTAGCATGGAAATCCACCATCGATCCCTTTACTTTCGTGGGAGTGGCAGCCATCGCGGGGATTGAACAAGCAACCGACGATTTTGACGGGTACGGGCAGGGATGGGATGGCTATGCAAAACGTTTCGGAGCAGGCTATGCCGACGTGGTTTCAGGGACGTTCATCGGAAGCGCAATCTTGCCCGCCCTTCTGAAGCAAGACCCGCGGTATTTCTACAAGAGCACCGGGAGTTTTCGTTCGCGCTTCCTCTATGCAGTCGCCAATACCGTGATCTGCAAGGGCGACAACATGCGTTGGCAGCCGAACTACTCCGGGCTTTTGGGGAGTTTCGCAACCGGAGGGATCTCCTATTTCTACTACCCGGCAAACGATCGCGACCTGACGTCACTGGTTTTGCAGAATTCGCTGATTCGGATTGGCGAAACCGCCTTCGCCAACGTCATGCAACAGTTTGTCGTGCGGAGATTGACGCCGCGCCTGCAAACGCACCCGGCAGCCCAGCCCTGAGAGCAACGACCCGCGATTGCGTCTGAAGCGCGAGACTGAAGCAGTTTCATCCCAGTCAAGCGGCACAATCCAAAACTGTCTATTTCGAACTGTGGTTGGTTCCGCGATTCGGAAGTTGATCCCATTCGCCTAGTGGGACCCGCGATGATGCAGTCGCCTTCTGCGCCGCAACCCACGCATGGATCCGATCCGAGAGAACGTCCAGCGGTAGCGCACCGGCGCCCAGCACTTCGTCATGGAAGGCGCTCAGGCTGAACTTATCTCCCAACTGGTCCTTGGCATACTGGCGCAGCCTGAGGATCTCCAACTGGCCGATCTTGTACCCCAGAGCCTGCGCGGGCCAGGCCATATATCGGTCGGTCTCGCTTTGTACCTCGGCTTCGTCAATCGCCGAGTGATCGTGAAAGAAATCGACGACCTGCTGGCGGGTCCAGTGCTTGTAGTGGAAGCCTGTGTCAACCACCAGTCGGATGGCGCGCAACATGTCGTCCTGCAGGTGGCCGTAATAGCTGTACGGGTCTTGAAAAAATCCGACCTCCTTGCCCAATCTCTCCGAGTAAAGAGCCCATCCCTCGGTGTAGGCCGTGTAGTACTCGTTTTGCCGGAAGGGCGGAAGCTGCGGAAGTTCCTGGGCAATCGCGATCTGCAGGTGATGGCCCGGGACACCTTCATGATACGCAGTGGTTTCACAATCGAGCGTAGTTCCCTTCTCGAAATTGCCCGTATTGACCATAACGTGAGCGGGGCGCGAACCATCCTGGGCGCCTTCAACGTAGTGCGTAGAAGCTTCCTTCTCGCGGAACTGCTCGATCGGCAGGACCTGGAGCTTGGCTTTGGGCAGGCGGCCAAACATCGAAGGCAACTTCACGTACATCTGATCGATGTATTTCTGGTAGAGATCGAGAATCTCCTGGCGCGAATGCGCGTGGACCTTCGGGTTGGCCGGGAGCGATGCGCTGAAGGTCTTGAGATCTTTGTAGCCAAGCTGATTGACGACTTGCAGCATGCGGGCTTCAATCTCTTTCACCTGCGCCAGGCCGATCTCGTGAATCTCCTCCGGTGTTAGATCGGTAGTAGTGCTCTGCTTGACGCGGAACGCGTAACGTTCGGGGCCATCGGGCAGCGACCACACCCCCGGCTCGGTCCGCCCTTTTGGAGCGTACTCATCCCGAACGAACATCGTGAATTTCGCATAGGCGGGGAGAACGGAATCGCGGATCACGGCTAGTCCCTGCTCGCGCAGCCGCTTCTGGTCAGCGGCAGGGATAGAATCGGGAAACTTGGCGAAGGGTTGCGCAAAGGGAGTGGCGTCGGGCGCTTTCGTGGCCAGGCCATTGGCCTGTTCCACGACTTTTTCCAGCAGGATACGCGGGGGCATGAGCCCGTCAGCCATCCCTTTGCGCATCTGAATCACGTTTTCGTCGAAGACGTGAGGAATCTGCTGCAGCCGCGAAATGTAGTCCTCATAATCCTTCACACTCTGGAACGAAAGCAGCGCCACCAACTGCGGGAGGTCGATGTGAACCCCACTGAACTGCGACACGGGCATTTCCCACGGCGTAAAACGGGCTTCATCGATCGAGTTGCGAAGATCCCGCACCATCAGCGTCTTGTTCAGCGCTTCCTGCTCCGGGAAGCCCGTAATGTCGATGGCTTCGAAGCGGACGAGATATTGCTTGCTTTGATCCAGATCGTCGTCAATTGCTTTCTGCGAAAAGTCGTCCAACTTGTCGTTCCAGCGCTTGTCACCAAGGATCGACGCGAAGATCGGGCTGGTGCGGAGCGTGTACTCCCAGCGCTCGGCCAGTAAGTCGTTTAAGGCCTTTCTGCGGGCATCGAGATCCGTTTGCGCCGGCGCTGCGAAGATATTGGCGACTTGTAGGAACGTCAGCAAAACCACCAGGGCGACAAAACGCATGATTACAACTCCTTCGTTAAGGGCAAAATGGAGGCAACGTCAACTCGTCTGGCTCGTATCCATGCGATGAGAAAACATTAGATCCGCCTATGACCCCAGCGTTTGGCAGAGAAGGCTCGTGTCATCGGAAATGATGCCGTCTACTCCCAACTCGGCGAAACGCAACATGGCTGCGGAATCGTTGACCGTCCAGACCAGGACTTTCTTGCCGGCTCCCCTTATTTGACGGATGAGATCCGGATCGGCTACGTCCTGATGGGGAATTACGTATTGGACAGGCATTTCGTTCCATAACCGGAGTTGAGTCTTCGACTCGCATATGATTCCGAGCGGAACCGCTGCATCCAGCGCACGCACAGACTTCAGCGCCCCGGGCTGAAAGGATGAGACCACGAAGCCCCTGCGAGGCTTGTGCCTGAGAAACAGATCGAGCAGGATCCTCTCCAGACCCTTGACCTTCAGTTCAATGTCCAGGAACGAATCTCGATAGCGCTGCAGCACGTCCCGCAACCGCGGCAACTGGGACAGTTGCTTCGCCGGAGTGCGGGAAACATCATATCCCGAGACCTTGGCGTCATGGCAAACCACCGCCTCCTCATCCTCGCTGAGACGAACATCGAACTCAAAGCCATCGCAGCCATTGGCCAGAGCCTGATCGAACGAGGCTAGCGTATTTTCAGGAATCGACTTGAGCGCGCGAGCGCCCCTGTGGCCGAGCAGAAGAGGGCGGGTCATAAGGTGAAAACCAGCCGCAAGGAATCAATCAAGATCAAAATCCCGGATCGGCTTGCCGGTGTCGGGAGACTCTTTTGCCTTCTTCAGCGCTTCCTGGAACTTCTTCTCGAGGAGCGATGAAGCGTTCTTCTGGGCCTCCACCGACTGCTGGAAGATGGAGTCGCGGCGGCTGTCCTGCTCGCGCATGGCCTTGGCCGCGGCCTCCATGTCATTGAAAGTTTTCGGCTTCACCGCGGCGGTGTGCGCGATCACGGCTCGGGTCTCAGTGTCGATTTTGAGCACCGCACTGCAGCAGGGGCAGGTAACTTCGAAGTTAGGATCCTTCTTCGCCATTTAAGCGAATGATACCTCAAAACCGAGTCTTCGAAGTAGGCCTACCCTTTCGTCGTTTCCCTCAGGCCTCGGCTCAACAACGTCGGGACGGCAGGAATCCAAATCCAAGCATTGTAAGAACGATCCTGTACGTACAACGTTCCTGCAGGAACACTGTGGAAAACTTTAATTGTTTATTTTCAATGCCTTAGCTTGATCGGGAAGACATGGAACAGGTTCAGCATCTCCCATCCCAGCAGGAAGATTGACAGCAGGACGACCATGACGGCCATCAGTTCCCCAAAGCTTAGTCCCCGGCGGGTCGGCTCCAGACGGCGCGCCGCCAGGCTAAGGATGTTGAGTGTGGCAAATCCGAACACGACTGCCCAGAGAATGTTGTAAACATCCTGCCGCGTCGCACGGTAGAGCAGCGCAATCGCCATGCCGAAAAACACAACCGCATAAAGCCGGGCGATTGTGTAGACAGCTATCGCGGCACGCGTGGTCCGCGTGATTCCTGCAATCAATGACACTGCGTTTGATAGAGCCATACGGTGATATTGAGGTGCCAAAAGCCAAGTCGCCGGGCTCAGCCCGAGAATGGATAGTACAACTTTTCCCCGTTTCGTTTCATGCCTTCGACGAATTTGTGAATCCTTTCTGTCAAACGAACGCCGGACATGAGCGCGTTGGCTAAGATGCATTTTTCGATACTATGGATTATGGCAAAATGCCGCTTCATCTTTTTTGACGTAGGCAATACGCTGCTGTTTCCGAATCGCGCCCGAATGCTCGAGCCCCTGCCAGAGGATCGCCATCCGACACTGGCGGCCTGGCAGGCCCTGGAACGCCGCACCAAGCAGGAATTTGATCAGGGCGTCCAGGACGGCAAGGTTGATCATGGCTTCTGGTGGATTTTTCACACGCATCTGCTCGATCAGCTCAACGCGCTCGACGATGGCGTCCGCGACTCGCTGGTCGCAAATACCCAAAACTCGGCCAACTGGGACCAGATCCTGCCCGGCACGAGGGACACACTGGAGCGTCTACGAGAGGAATATGCGATCGCGGTCATCTCCAACGCTGATGGCAAGATCGAGGCGGTTTTGCGACGCTGCGGGATTGTGGATTGTTTCGCCAGCATCACCGACTCAGGGATCGTGGGGCAGGAGAAGCCCCATCCAGGGATCTTCGAAGCGGCATTGCGAGAGATGAAGGCCGAGCCAGCCGAGAGTCTTTATGTCGGCGACATGTATTCGGTCGACTACGTCGGGGCGCGAAACGTTGGGATGCAAGCCGTGCTGTTGGATGTCGCCGGAGCATATCGCGAGCGCGAGTTTCCCCGCGTCGAATCCCTCGCGGGACTGGAAGACTGGCTGAGCAACAACAATCACTGACGATGTGAAGTTTATGTTCGATTCCACTCGATTTCTTCTATTTCTGACCGCGGCCGTGCTGCTGGCGATCGCGCCCGGCCCTGGAATGCTATATGTCCTCGCGCGCAGTCTCGCGGGCGGAAAGCGCGAGGGAGCGCTCTCAGCATTCGGAACTTTTCTTGGCGGCATGGTGCATGTGTTCGCGGCCGCCCTGGGAGTATCGATCGTACTGGCGAAATCGGCAGTCGCGTTCGCCACGGTGAAGTACGTCGGCGCAGCGTATTTGTGCTTTCTGGGCGTGCGCATGATCCTGGACGCGCGCGGAGAAAACACCGACGCACTTCCTCAAGACGCCTCGAGTCAGATCAAGACTGTCCGCAATCCGCTATGGCAGGGAGTGGCGACAGAGGTTCTCAATCCAAAAACTGCCTTGTTCTTTCTTTCTTTTATTCCGCAGTTCGTGAACCGGACGGGCGGACACGTTTTCCTGCAGTTCGTGGCGCTGGGAACACTCTCGGTCGTGATGAACACGGCCGCGGACCTCGTTGTGATCGCCCTCGCAGGCCCACTCGGCGAACGCATTCGTTCGTCAGCCACATTCCGCCGCCGGCAGCGAACGGTAACCGGCGCCATTATGATTGGCTTGGGAACTTATCTCGCAACCAGTGAGAGCAGGTAGCATGGCGCGCAAGACCGGCAAGCCTATCGATTTGAGAATTCCCATAGCACTCTTGCTCCTCGTCTGTGGTCTCTTTCTCCCGGCATCATCATTGGCACAGAATTTCCCGCAGATGCCAAGAACAGAAGGCGAGAGTCTGGCGGGGCACGCAGTTGTGTTACCCGATGACACCGCGGGCAAGGTGGCCGTTCTGATCTTCGGGTTTACGAAGGCTTCCAAACTCCAAACGGGCGCGTGGGCGGACAAGCTTCAGTCCGATTTCAGTGCGCGAGCAGACTTTCAGCTTTATCAGCTTCCAGTCCTGGAAGACGTGCCACGAATCTTGCGGAGCATGATCATCTCGGGGATTCGAAAAGGTGTTCCGGAAAACAGGCGAGATCATTTTGTCCCCATGCTGCAAGGCGAGGAAGTCACTAAGAAGCTCGCGCACTACAAAGAGCCGGATGACGCTTACCTGGTTGTTCTGGACCGTGCGGGCGGCATCGCCCTACAAATCCATGGCGCAACCAATGACGCGACTTACGGCGCGGCCAAATCAGAGATCGACTCGTTGCTGAATCAGAAATGAATGTCGATCTTGGGCTGGCCGCTAGAGCTCCAGAACTTGATGGTCGTGGCAGTCCGGTTGGATGGCGTCGTACAACTGCTGCAGGAACTCGCTGCCGTAGCGCGCCAGGAAATAGACGCCGCCGACACCTCGCTCCTGCAAGCCTTTGTCAGGATAGAGAGCTTGGCTTAGCGTTTCCGCGTGGCGAGTCACCAATTCACTCTTCTGAGCCTCGGCCCGAGCCGCTTGGGTATGAAGACGCTCGAACTGATATTCGATCTTGGAACGCGCCGTCTCGGCGGCATCCACTAGCGTCCGGTCTAGTTTTTCCAGCTTTTCTTTGACTGCAGACAGATGGGCATCCAGTGATTTTCTCGCGGCATCGAAGGCCGTTTGTAGATCTTCGGGCAGCCCGCCCTCGGCAAGCTGCCGGCGCAAAGCATCGGGACCAGCGAACACATCGGGCAGCGCAATTCCATGACGCTCGATCAGTCGCTGCATCTTCGGCTCGACGATGGTCGCAGAAAAGCGCGGAACGATCGGCGTCACGCGGCCAAGTAGAGCTTCGTAAACGGCTCCGGCTTGCGCGAAGTAAGCAGTCTCGGCAGCGCCACCCGTGTAAGCTAGCGTGGGCAAGAGGTAATCCTCGACGACCGGCCGCAGCAACACGTTCGGGCTGAACAATTCTGGGTTCGAACCGATGCGGTCTAGCAGCTCGGCTTGTGAGAGCTTCTCGGCTCCGGCATCGTTGCCAATCACAAACTCTGCGACACCGCCATGTTCGCGACGGTGAATCGGGGTGCGCGCGCCATGCTGCAGGATGAACAGCAGCACGGACGATGGCGTTACCTTCACCTGTTGGTGATACCCTGCGGCCTCGAGAGCGTCCCCGCGCGCGAGGACCGCGCTAGACAGTTCGCTCGCATGTTCGACGGCAGCGCGGTAGATCGGTTCGGCGACGCGATCGAGTTCCCCATCTGAAGCGTCAAGGAGAATCACGCCCCAGTCGGCGAAGATGTGCGAATAAAAGCGCGCGAAAGCCGTGCCTAAAGTCTCGCCCGGGCGGTAGGCGTCCCGCAAAATTTGTGTAGCTTCGGAATCACCCAGTAGTTTCGCGGCTTCTTCCACCAGGGGCGTGATTTCTTCTCCGAGGCGCACGGCACTGACGGGCGCTCCGGGAACGTCGTGGCTCGTCGTGGTGAGGATATGCGGAACGCCGTCGGAACCCGGAACGGAAACGTGATTGACCTCAGCCAAATCGTGGTCGTAGGTAGCTAGCCAGAACACCGGAACAGCATCGACTCCGGCGGCAGTGGCATCCTCCGCGAGTTTGACTGCGGTTAGGGCCTTGTAGATGGCGAACATTGGTCCGCCGAAAAGTCCGACTTGCTGCCCAGTGACGACAGCAGCCGCGCCTTTGCGCAGACGATCGAGATTGGCCAGTGTCTTGGGGGACGCGTCCCAGGATTTGTTTTGGCGCTCGAGCGCCGCTGTAACACGCTCGCGGCGGCCCGGATCGAAAGATATTTTTGCTGATTCCTCTTTCAGCCACTCTGAGAAATTTGGCGGATGAGGATAGAAAGGCAGGACCTGGTTTTGGTAGGTGAGGAAATCTGCAAACAAGCGCGTCGTGTGCGGGATCTGGGAGAACGGGAGACAGTGCGCCTTCACTAAAAATTCTCCTGCCAACAGCACTGGATTGTTCCGCTCATGGACGATGGTTGGACGTGTGAGATCATTTCAAGTCAACGCCAGTTATTATCGAACAGAATCCGTCAAACAAAGAAATTTCACCGAAGCTGCGCCGTAGTAGAGATGCCAGAAACCGGCGCAAGATGCAAAGATAATGCAAGCAACGCCGACCTGTGAGAGGAAAGCATGAGTACTGGCCCGCTGAATATCGTCTCGCCGCTGACGCTGGAAGGCTCGGTGGTTCGCCTCGAGCCCGTTCGTCGCGAGCACGCAGAACTATTCTGGGAGATTGCCAGGAACGATCTCGACGACATTTTCCGCTGGATTCCCTACTCGATGAAAACGCCGGAAGACTTTCGGCGCCTGATCGACACGGCGTTCAGAGAACAGGAGCGCGGGGAGTCTATCGTGTTTGCCACGGTGGAACAGAATTCGGGCCGCGTGATCGGCAGCACCCGCTTCATGAACATCGACCGGACCAATCGCCGGGTCGAGATCGGCTCCACATGGATTGCGCCGCCGTGGCAACGTACCGGCGTTAACACCGAGGCGAAGTATCTGATGCTGCGGCATGCCTTTGAAGTCTGGGGGTGCATGCGGGTGGAACTCAAAACGGACGCGCTGAATCAGAAGTCGCGCAACGCGATTCTGCGCATCGGCGCGAAAGAGGAAGGGACTCTGCGCCGGCATCTGTTGACCTGGAGCGGGCGGGTACGCGATACGGTCTACTTCAGCGTTCTGGACAACGAGTGGCCCGAGGTAAAAGCTAGGCTGCAAGCTCTTAAATAAGCCGCACCATTGGCCGATAGTCTAGCCGGCAAAGCTTACCCTGAGCGAAGTCGCAGGGCAGGCCTCCGCCACTTCCTAGCGCACATACGTCGTTGTAGGAACCCGGCTAAAACGTTATGATGCGTGCGATTCCTGCGCGGACGGTTGGGTGCACGAATCATACCGGCAGGAAAACCCAGACAGGCGGAGGATCCGGATGGAGGGAGCGCAGGCAATGTCATTAGTGATCGGCGTGATCGTAGGCATTTTCGTGCTCGGGACGATCCTGAGCGGCTTCTTCCAGGTACACACCGCCGAGGCGGTGGTGGTGCAGCGCATGGGCAAGTTCGAGCGCGTAGCCAGCGCCGGAATCAACTTCAAGCTGCCCTGGCTGGACCAGATCGCCGGACGCATCGACCTCAGGGTGCAGCAATTAGCGCTCGATGTGGAAACGAAAACGAAAGACAATGTCTTCGTGAAGATCCCCGTGTCCGTGCAATATCACGTGATCTCCGACCATGTCTACGAGGCGTTCTATAAACTGGCCAATCCACGCCAGCAGATCTCGTCATACGTGTTCAACGTGATTCTTGGGCACGTACCGAAGATGAATCTGGACGATGCCTTTCTGCAGCAGTCCGACATTGCGGTTGCGATCAAGCAAGGGCTCGACGACGTGATGAGGACCTACGGCTATGCGATCGACCAGGCGCTGGTTACCGACATTCAGCCTGACGACAAGGTGAAAGCCGCGATGAACGAGATCAACGCAGCGCAGCGCGAGCAGGTGGCTGCAACCGCGCGTGGCGAGGCGGAGAAGATTCTGAAGGTAAAGCAGGCCGAAGCCGAGGCGGAGAGCAAGGCGCTGCAGGGCCAGGGCATCGCCAACCAGCGCAAGGCGATCATCGAAGGTCTAAAGGATTCCGTTGAGGCGTTCTCCAAGGCGGTGGAAGGATCGACCCCTAAAGATGTGATGATGCTGGTGCTGGTCACACAATATCTGGACACGATGAAGGAAATCGGCGCGAACGACCGGAGCAACACGATTCTGATGTCGCATTCTCCGGGCGCAGTCAGCGACTTGTTTCGCCAGATGCAGGACGCCGTCATGATCGGCACCAGGGCGGCGAATCCGGAGTCGTAAGAACCCATCCGGACCCAGAAGCATCTAAGTATATTGGGACAGGGTACGTTCGGGGTTTGACTTCCCCGAGGCTGGCCCCTAGTCTGGAAATGGCTCTTTGAGCCAGTTTTGATAGGTTGTTCTTTGAATGGCCAATCCCACCAGTGGGGGCGTCACGGCTTCGACGGAGATGCTTGCGGCCAAGAGGCATGCCGGGGTGCACACACCCGTAATCGTGGGCAAAATGATAATTGCCAATCAACAGATGGCATACGCAGCCTAACTAGTTTAGGCAGCCGTCCCAAGAGGCTTCGCCCGTGGGCCTCCGAAGGACGTCACACAGCGGGCTGCTCTTCTCGTCTACGTCTGGGGCGGGAGGCTAAGATTACAGGCTAGCGGGACGCGTTTCTTGTCGGTTCTGAGCGCGGGCCGCGAACGTCCCAGGGTAATGCCTGGGGCATGAACACGACTAAGCATGTAGTTCTCTTGACCAGTAACATTTTCGGACGCGGGTTCGACTCCCGCCGCCTCCACCAATAGCTCTTTTATTATCAATTTCTTGGAGACAGCTTTTAATTTCGTACAATAGCATTCTGCGCAGGCGGGTCCTCCGCTGACTTTTCTCCGGTTTCTCTTCTGGTTCCATTACGAATTGACCGATTATTCCTCGCAGAAATAACCGGGAATAGTGTTTTTTTGATTTGCCCTTTTTGGGCAGGATCGATGTAAGTTTCGTCTTTGCCGACTATCCAGGGACTGGCCCACAGAAGCGCAAACGTAGGGCTGTGGCAAGCGTGTTCTTTCAGAAACCTCATCTGCTTTGCGCTGCGGTTGTTCAGACGTACGCTGCCGTCACGCCAAGTGGATTGTCTGACGGGCGGGCCGGAGGCTGGCGGCCATCCTTACCAAGTCGGCAAGGGAATTCGCCTTCATTTTTCGCATGACCTGTCCGCGGTGAGCCTTCACCGTAATTTCGCTGATGCCCAGTTCGCCGCCGACCTGCTTGTTTAACAGGCCAGACACCACCAACGCCATTACTTGCCGTTCTCGAGGACTGAGTGATCGGTAGCAGTGCCTAAGGTCGCCCAACTCCACTTCGTGATCAAGAGCCACACGGCTTCTGTCGAGGCCTTCACGGATTGCTCGCAGCAATACGTCGTTGCCGAATGGCTTTACGAGGAAATCGACCGCCCCTGCCTTCATAGCCCTCACGGTGGTTGGAATATCTCCGCAACCGGAAATAAAGATGATCGGCATCTCGGCACGCTCTTGCGCGATGATCTTTTGCAGTTCGAGCCCGTTCAGGTCAGGAAGTGCGAGATCGACGATGAGGCAACTCGGGACGAGAGGCCGCGGCCGAGTGAGAAATTCTCGAGCTGACTGGAATGTCTCCGGTTGCCAACCCTCGGACCGAATCAGTTGCTCCAGCGATTCCCGAACCGAGAGGTCATCGTCAACGACGAAGATCACGGGCGATACGCTCGGAATAGAGGGGTACACCATTCCATGCTTGAAGGTTTGCGCTAGATTCATATCCTGCCTCCTTTGATTTTCGCTGGTTGTAGGACGCAGTGTCGAGCAACTCCCTGTGAGCCCACAACCCCAAATCCTCCAGTCGCAGGCTCAACAAATGGTCAGCAATGAAAACCCGCCTTTCGGGGGAGAAGGCGGACCTTGTGTTTCAGGTAGTGAGGTGTTTTCGTCCGAAGAGGCGGGCATCAACGGACCATGCTCCCGGTCCGATCATGGCGATGGAGGCGCCGAGCGTGGCAAGAGCGATCGGAATCCATGGATCACTGCCGTTGGCGAATGCGATCCACAGCTCGACCGCCGCGATCAAACTTCCTGCAACGGGGGTCCATAAGCCAAAAAGGAGAAGTATCCCGGCGCAAGCTGCAATCAGCTGCGGAATCATCATTGGCGAAAAAGACTTGTCCGCAAGCTCGATGATCCCGAAGCGAACGAGCACAATCGTCGTCAGCACGCGCTGAAGGAGAAGACCTACACCTGGCCAGCCATTGGCGAATGTCGAAAACAGTCGTTGCAAAACTTTGCCCCAGTGAGATCGTAGGAGAATTGCAACGAAAGCGAAACGCCACAAAGTTGGAGGCGGCAATCCTCCTTTTGGGGGAGATCACAGCTCAATAATGCCGCGTTTCAGCCCGATGGTGACGGCGTGGGATCGATCGTTGGCGCCAAGTTTGGACAATATGTTTGAGATGTGGCTCTTAACAGTTGCTTCGCCGATCGAGAGCTGATCGGCAATCCGCTTATTTGCGTTGCCGGCAGCAATCAGCCTCAATACATCAATTTCGCGTTCTGTCAGCGCGTCATCTGTTGCGTGGTCTGCCAGTTGCGCCGCAATTTCTGGTGGAATTCGTTTTTGTCCCGCGTGGACGGCCCGGATCGCATCGAGTAGTTCCTTGTGCACGTGGCCCTTAAGTATGTAGCCTCTAGCCCCCGCCCTAAGAGCCCGAAGCACCTGCGTGTCGCCACTGTATGTCGTCAAAACGATGATCCGGGCCTCGGGGAATTCCCTGCGAATACGATCAATCGCATCGATTCCATCTACTTCGGGCATTTGAAGGTCCATCAACGTTACATCCGGCCGGTGAGAACGGAATGCGTCGATGGCCTCGTTCCCGTTCGACGCCTCCGCAACCAACTTCAAGTCGGGTTCGCCATTGACCAACGCGGCGATACCTTTCCGCAATAGAGGATGGTCATCGACGGTCAAGATGCGAATAAGATTAGGAGGGCTCTGCATCATTTTTCATCCTATGAAGTAATCTAGCCACGATACCCTCGCGTGAAGCCTCATAAGCGATGGCCGCGGGAACAGTGAGCTGAACCTCAGTACCGGCACCGGACTCGCTCCAAAAATCCACTTGGGATCCAATCCGCTCGGCGCGTTCACGGATACCTTGCAACCCCCAATGCCCGGGACGCCCGCCTTCTTTCAGCATCTTGGGATCTATGCCGCGACCATTGTCGCGGATCCGAAGACGAAGCATCTGGTTGTCGTGCCGGACCTCGGCTTCAATCCGAGTGGCGTTCGAGTGTCGAAACGCATTTCTCAAGATTTCAAGAGCGACCCGGCTGATCTCGTCTTTGGCTGCGGCAGACAAGGATCGGCGTTCGCCTTCTTCGATCAAATCGAAAGTGGGTGCCTCCCCATCCGCAGACGCCGTCAAATCCTGCATTGTGGTTTTCAACAGCTCCGCGAGATTGTCCTGCGCGATTGCTCCTGAGCGTAAACCTTGAATCGCATTCCGACTCTCTGCAAGCGCTCCTTCAGCTTCGTCGATGGCAACATCCAGAGACCGCATTGCCTCATCGGGGCGTCTGGGCAGCAAGTTGCGAACTGCCTGAAACTGAAACATGAGGCCGTGAAGAGTCTGGAGCAACGTATCGTGTAGATCTCGCGCAATTCGAGTTCGCTCGTTGACACGGGCTTCCAGCCCAATATTGAATTGCCGATGCAATTGTTGAACCCGCAATCGATAGGCACCGAGCGCGAGCAAGGCAAGGATACCCATGCCCGCTGCCTGGAACCAGCGTGTTTGGAGTATAGAAGGCTCCACTTCAAACGCAATTGCAGAGCCATGGGGGTTCCACACACCATCTACATTGCGCGCCGCGACCTGAAATTCGAATCGTCCAGGTGCGATGTTCGTGAAGTCAACTTCGCGCAAGGGGGTTGGCTCGCTCCAGGGGGAGTTGACCTCAGCCAAGCGATAGCGGTATCTGACTCCTTCAGGGTTGGAGACGTTAATCCCGGCATATTGAAAGGTCAGGCGATGGCGGCCGGAAGGAATACGGCTATGGTCACCGGTCGCGACGTACTTCCCATCCACCAGCATTCCTTCGATCCGGATCGTGACCGGGAAGGCTGGATCGGCAAACGCCGAAGCCGGTAAGGATGAAATTCCCTGTTTCAGAGAGAACCAGATGTTTCCGCGATTGTCCAACACAACCGATGGACTGCGCTTGACGCCCTCCACGCTCGGCAAGCCATCGGTGACGCCGAATTCACGGTAATCGCCCTCGGCGTACTCCTGTTTCAACAAAGCCGAACATCGCACTCTCAGAATGTGGTCCGAAGTGGCGATCCAGAGCCAGCCGCTTTTCTCCGCGATCCCGAGAATATCTTCATAGAGAGCGGTTGGCGCACCTAACGGAACGTGTACGGCGCCTGAGCGCAGGAACGCAATGCCTCGTGATGTGCCGATCCACAACGTATCGCTGCCATCCAGAAAGAGGCTCTCGATTGCACCGGGCGGTAATCCGTCGTGCGTGTTGTAGCTGGTCCACCGGTCATTCCTGAACTCGGCGAGGCCGTTGGGCGTACCCACAAAAATCAGCCCGGAATCATTTCCGGTGATTACCGAGATGCTATCGGAGGGCAGTCCGTCTTTTGTCGTGAAACTATGCCACGAGCCGTTGCGTAAGCGACTGAGCCCCTGATGGAGGGTTCCAGCCCAGACGGTGCCGTTCGATTCGCGAAATACCGAGTACACGGCATCCGGGATGGCATCAGGTTGAGGCGCCGCTCGTACAGCATTGCCTTCCACAGTCAGGCGGGTGAGGCCGCCATTTCTGCGCGCGACCCAGAGCTCACCGGCCGTTCCAGCAATCGAATAAACGATGTCATTCTTCAGACCATCAATTTCAATCGATTGAACCCTGCCGTGCGAAATGCGAAATAGTCCACCCTCCGGCGGGGCAAACCACACGCTCTGATCGGAGCCGACGAAAATCGCCCCGCAATTACTGCAAGGCAGACCCACCGAACTGCCTGCCGAACCTTCTTCAGAACTGCCCGCCGAACTTCGATATGTGATGAACGCACTGTCCTGGTAGCGCTCAATCGATTCCGGTTCGCCAATCCATAGATTCCCGTCGCGATCCTCAAATAGGGCGGTGACCGCCGTGTTGCTGTTGACCGTCAACTGCTCGAGCGGACGAACCGTGCCGATGGCGTCGATATCTTTGGGATCGACTTTGAAAACATGATTTTCCGTGCCGATCCATATGCGGCCCTTGAGTCCACTGGCCAGCGCCAGGATTTCATCGTGCCCAGGCGTGAGACTAACCTCACGGAATGAGTTGTCGCCGCGAGAGATGAACAAGCCCTGCTTGGTCCCAACCAGCACTGTTGCATTCGCGAGGGGGAGCAGGCAGTTGACCCTCTTGTCTTTTAGATCGGGCACTTGCAGCAGGAACGCTTCGCCTTTTTCAGGACGGAACCGAAACAATCCCTTTTCAGCAGTGCCGATCCAAATTGTTCCGTCCGCCGTTTCCGCCGCCGCAGTCGGTGGCCCTGGCACAGCCTGAGGTTCCAACAGGACTCGGCGTTCTCCGTGCTTGTACTCCACCACGCCTTGTAATTCAGATACGAACAGCAACCAGCCATCGGAGGTCTTGTTTGCCGCGCTGACCGCATAGCCGTGTCTTCCGTTATCGGGAACCGGTCCTTTCAGCAGGCCGGCTTCGTACCGGAATAGATGCGTGAAGTCGTCTGCGGCCCACAATTGGCCGCTCGCATCTGTTTCCACGCGTGGGACGAATCCGTTGGACAGATCGTTGGAGTTCGCTCTTGGAATGTATTCAAACTGTAAGCCGTCGTACCGGACCAGGCCGCTGCCGGTTCCAAACCAGAGGTAGCCATCCGGGGTTTGTGCCATCGAAAAGACATGGCCACCGGGAAAACCGGAGGCGTGGTCCCAGACGCTATGACTACGGCTGGTCGTAATCGGCTCGTCGACGGCGCCCGAAGATGCACTGGCCGACAGAAGCAGCAGGGCGAGTCCGAGAAGTGTTTTCATGCGAATCGAAGTCCCGGATAACTAGGGCAAGAACTCAAAGTGATCCACGACAACTTCGGCGCGGTGGTTAATCGCCGGCAATTTATGATTTGGGTCCGAGTACACATACAGAGCCATTCGCACAGATTCATCCACCGGCTTAGGAACCTCGTCGGTAAAGACATGCCTCGAAACCAGGCGGTTTCCCTTTCCTGACACTTGCGTAGTGGTCATCGTGACTCGTCCCTCTTCCCAGACGATTGTGTGCCGCAGTCTGCCGCCCGGCAGTTTGAATCGTGACAGGTTGAGCGGCAGAAATGCCGGCTGAACCGCAAACTGCGCGTTTCGGTTTTCGTTTTGCGCCCCGCCCAAACGACCGATATTCACGTCAAATTCCCCGTGATTCCCTTGCTTGGACGAATGATCCCAGGTGAACATCGTGAAAGTGGCTGCCGGGTCCAAATTCGATGTATCTTCCACCGTGAACACATAAGTGCCGTAACCCAGGCTGCGCGTCACATTCACCTCGGAACAGGTCCATTGGTTATTACGGTTCACAATCTGAAGATGAAGCGCTCCGGATTGATCGACATAAACGTTCTCGGGATTGTAAGGGTTGCTCGTTCCGCCTCGAGAGCTGGGTACTTTTCGAACCCGCCACTGGTATCCGCTAAAGTTCACAAAAAACGATGAGGATCGCTCTGGGCCGGGGCTGGCCGCGACGGTTTCTATTCCGCGGCCAACCTTCGGCAGTTCGGTCAGCACCGGCGCTG
>Ga0335083_10004322_pt1 | contig 18133 bp, 17 predicted proteins | sample Lox_Sample_42_FD_206716 | JGI IMG/M metagenome (GOLD analysis project Ga0335083, IMG submission 206716) | Soil microbial communities from Loxahatchee National Wildlife Refuge, Florida, United States - Lox_Sample_4.2 | ecosystem: Environmental > Terrestrial > Soil > Wetlands | place: USA...
ACTTGCGCCATTCGCAACCTAGACGGAACTCTCATCAGTGCCGAGACGGTTTTGACCCTGACGCTCGAGGATCAGCAAGGGAAAACCCGGCTCACGCTGCACCAGGGTGTCTTCGCTTCCGAAGAGAACTGCGAGGCGCACCAGCGCGGATGGAGCGACGCCCTCGATCGAATCGGGGAGTACCTGGCGAGGGTATAGCGACCTCCTCCGGAGGACTACCACGATGGCATCGCAGAGCCAGGCTCAATCCGGCAGACCCGAACTGGTCATCACTCGCGTCTTCAATGCGCCGCGCGAGCTCGTGTTCAGGATGTGGGTGGAACGCGAGCATATGGAACGATGGGGCGGACCGAAAGGGCTCGAGTTCTCCGTCATCACGATGGACCGGCGCCCGGGCGGCGCTTACCGCTTTCGCATGCGAGAGCCGAACGGAACCGATCATTGGTCACAAGGCGTTTGCCAGGAAATCGTGCCACCGGAACGATTTGTCTTTACTGCCGGCTGGACCGATGCCGACGGAAACCCGACCAGTCCCGTAACGCTGGTGACACTCACGTTCGAGGACGTCGGCGGCAAGACCAAGTTCACCTTGCGCCAGACCGGATTTGAGAATGCGGCCGAGCGCGATTCGCATCGCACCGGTTACGAGAGCACGCTCGACAAGCTCGAAGAATACCTGGCAACGCTTTGAGGAGTTAACGGCAATGACACTCGGAAACGATGCCGCCACCGATCTCGACCAGCGTACCCTTCTGATCGAGCGCATCTTCGATGCGCCTCGCGATTTGGTCTTCAAAGCCTGGACCGATCCAAATCACATGAAGCACTGGTGGGGTCCGCGGGGATTTGAGAGCACGGTCCTCACGATGGACTTCCGTACCGGCGGCGCTTACCGGATCCACATGCGATCGCCAGAGAACACCGACCACTGGTCGCAAGGCATCTATCGCGAAATCATTCCGCCGGAGCGGCTGGTGATGGTTGGGAGCTGGACGGACGAACAGGGCAATCCGACCACTCCGGAGACGACGACCACCGTAACGTTCGAGGACAGAGGCGGAAAAACCCAGCTCACGCTGCATGCCGTTTTTGAAACGGTCACCGCGCGCGATGCTCATCGTGGCGGCTGGAACAGCTCGTTTGAGCGGCTGGCTGCCTACCTCGCGAAGGTCTGAAACCGGCACCGGGCGCCGCGCTTTCAAAAAGCCGCCGGTTGTGGCACGTGTCGAACATCTGATCCCCCGAGGTGTATCTGCATGTTGCTCAAAGACAAGGTTGCATTGATAACTGGCGCGGGCTCGGGCATTGGCCGGGCAAGCGCCATTCGATTTGCGCAGGAAGGCGCCAAGGTGATGGTGGCCGATGTCCGCACGGAATCGGCTGGAAACACCGCCGCTGAAATCGGGCAGGCGGGAGGCACGGCGAAGTCCTTGGCGGTCGATGTGCGAATCGCGGCGGACGTCGAACGGATGGTGAACGAAACGGTGCGGACTTTCGGTCGCCTGGACATCCTGTTCAACAATGCCGGCGTCTATATTCCCAAAACCGTCGTCGATACTAGCGAAGAAGAATGGGACTGGGTCGTCGATGTATGCCTGAAGGGAGTTTTCTTCGGGTGTAAGTACGCTATCCCGCACATGGTCAAGGGTGGTGGCGGAGTGATCATCAATACCGCCAGCGGCGCCGGAATCGAGGGCGTGCCGCGACTTGGTGCTTACCAGGCCGCTAAGGGCGGTGTCGTGATCATGTCAAAGGGAATTGCGCTCGATTTTGCGCGCGACAAGATTCGCTGCGTGTCGATCTGCCCGGGCGTTATCGAGACCCCCATCGCCGAGAACTGCAACCAGATTCCCGCCGGCGCATCGCAGCAGATCTGGTCACGCAGCGGCATGATGCATCCGCTGGGGCGCAACGGTAAGCCCGAGGAAGTCGCGGCACTCGCGACGTTCCTCGCATCCGACCAGGCCGCATTCATCACGGGTGTCGCGGTTCCGATCGATGGCGGGTTCAACGCGGGCGCATGGATTCCGCCTGAACTGATTCGCGGCTAGTGGCTTAACTCGAGCGAGAGCGGTAGCGATCGCAATCCGCGGGTTACCATCGAGCCGCGATAGACGAGGGGCGCGGCTGGATCCGCAAGACGGATGCTCGCGCAGCGCCCCACTATCTCTTCAAAGGCGACACGCGCCTCGAGACGCGCCAGTGGGGCTCCGATACAAAAGTGGATGCCCTCGCCGAAGGCGACGTGATCGTTCGGCGTGCGGCTCACATCGAAGCGACCCGGCTCGGGAAACTGCGCGGGATCGCGATTGGCGGCTCCAAACAGGATCGCCACCAATGTCCCCGCCTCGACATGAGTGCCGCCGATATCCGAGTCGGTCCTGGCAACTCGCACGAGAGTCTGAACGGGTGCGTCGTAGCGCAGCATCTCCTCGACCGCAGAAGGAATGAGCGTAGCGTCGCAGCGCAGGCGCTCGTATTCGCCCGGGTTCCTTGCCAGCGCGAGTAATCCATTGCCTATCAGGTTGGTGGTGGTTTCGTTGCCGGCGATCAGCAGCAGGACCACGAACGCAAGCAACTCGTCGGTGCTGAGAGTCTCGTTGCGATCGTGCGCGGCTACCAGGGCGCTGACGAGGTCCTCGCCGGGTTCAGCACGGCGACGCTCGATCTGTCCGGCAAAATATTCGCGAAGTGACCTCGCCGCTTCCTGGTTCTCTTTGGGTGGCGCCATGCCGGGTACGCTGGCGGTGTTCGACGCGATCGTGTCCGACCATTTCCTGAAGCTCGCGCGATCCTCGAGCGGAATTCCCAGCATCTCCGCGATGATAATGACCGGAAGCTGATCAGCAAGCGCGCACATCGCCTCGAACTTCCCGTCGGGCGGACATCGATCGAGCATCTGGCGCGTCAGCTCGCGGATGCGTGGTTCGAGAGACGCGATCCGGCGGGGAGTGAAATCGCGGGCAACCAGGCGGCGCAGACGCGTATGTATCGGCTGGTCCGAGAACGGCAAGGTCGGCGCGCCGCCGAACGGGTCGGCATCGCGATTGACGATATACTCCGGCATCGTGCTGGAGAAGCGGGCGTGATCTCTCAGCACGGCAACTACGTCGGCATAGCGGGCCGCCAGGGTAATCGGAAGGCCGAAGTTCGTGCATCGCGGCGGCCCGTGCAGAAGCGGTTCGTAGTGCGGATAAGGGTCGACGATGAATGAAGGATCGAATGGGTTGTAGTCGACGAGCTCGCTCACGGCGCCATCGAAACCGATTGCCGCTGATATTGCAACGCTCCTCAGATCGCAGAAAACGAAAGGCCGGAAGTCCCTGGAGCGGAACATCCGGCCTGAAGTCGAGTCGGTTGAACGATACTATTGGCTTGGGCCCATTTTTCCCGCATCGCCGGCCAGCGGCACCATCTGCGCGATGTCACACTGCACGAGCGCGTGTAGCTTGTTGTCGATCTGGAAGAAGCGCGTCGTCTTGATCTGGGAAACCACGCCGCGGAATCTCGGGATGAACTCCTTCTGCGTGTCGAGCCGTGCCTGCGAGATCGCAATCACCTCATCCAGCTTGGCTTTGGCATCTGCGTCCGTCAGGTTCTGGAAAGCCTTGGCAAAAGCGCGCACTTCGGCGGCGTGCCGCATCTCGAGCGCATCCATCTTGGCCTCATACTGATCGTACAATGGCCAGAAGCCCTGCGATTCCTGCGGCGTCAATGCCATCGCCTGTCCGACCGTTGCCTTGCGGCTGGCCTGCATGGCTTTGAAGTCGAGTTCCCGCTGCGACGGCGCACCCGATTGAGCCATCGCGGGCGTGATAAGCCCGACAGCGACTACGGCCAGCGAGGCGGCCACGCACCCGATGACTCTTTTAGTGAACCCCATGAGCAAATCTCCTTTTTCGGCGTCGTGAAGTAATCGCGCGGATGCTGATTTATTCAGAGGGCAGAGTCAAGTAGGGGTTTCCGTTCGTCTGTGGGCACGCGATCGCTTAAGAGTTAAGGGGACGTGAACGCGAATGCAGGGGCACAGGTGATGAGGCAGAGACCCAACCATCGAAGCTTCTACATGGTGGCAGCAGTTTTGCTGACCCTGATGGCCGGCACGATCGCCTCGACCGTCGCAGGCCAGGAGGCGGCGTCCGGTGACGCTGCATTTCGAGCGGCAGTTGACGAGTTCATCGAGTCCGAACTCCGGATGTTCCCCGAGCGAGCGACCGGGCTGGGAGACCATCGATTCGACAACCGCATCGATGACCTCTCGGCTGACGGGGTCGCCGAAGAAATCCTGCACGCCACCGACTGGATGGCAAAGTTCGGCGCCATCAATCCGCATACTCTCAGCGAAGCCAATCGCGCCGACCGCGACTGGCTTATCGCGCGATGCGACGGAGAACTGCTCTACACGCAAAAGATTCGGGACTACCAGCGCGACCCCGGTATGTATCTGCCCACCTCGGCCGTCTATTCGCTGATCAAGCGCAACTTCGCGCCGCTGCAAAGCCGGATGCAATCCGTGACCGAGCGCGAGAAGGCCGCGCTCAAGAACTTCGAGTACGCCCGCACGAGCCTGCGCCCGGACGAGGTCGCGCAGGTCACGGTCGATATCAACCTGGAACAAATGCCGGCGACGATCGATTTCTTTCAGAAATCACTGCCGGAAGCTTTTGCTCAAGTCCCCGATGGGCGGAGCAAGATCGCGTTCCAGGAGGCAAACCAGCAGTTGATCGCGGCGATCAAAGCGTATGAGGACTGGATGCAGCATGATTTGCGGCCGCACGCGACCGGCAGATATGCCATCGGGCCGGAGGCTTATCGCCGGATGCTCGCCGATGCCGACATGGTCGATCTCCCGCTCGACCGGCTGGAGGCGATCGGAGTCGCGGAGCTGGGGCGATTGCAGGAGCAATTTCGAAAGACTGCCGCCGAGATCGATCCGAAAGCATCGCCGGCCCAGGTAGCTGCGGCGTTGGCAAAAGATCATCCCGCTGCCGGCGACGTAATCAAGGAAGTGAACAGCGGGCTGGCATCGATTCGCGCCTACGTGGTCGCGCTTCATCTCGCGACGATTCCGTCGGAGGTTCCGCCGATCGTGGCCGAGACTCCTCCTTTCATGCGGGCGACGACGTTCGCATCGATGGACTCGCCGGGCCCGTTGGAGAAATCCACCGAGGCATATTTCTATGTCACCCTTCCCGACCCATCGTGGTCCGCATCGAAGACCGAACAGCTCCTGGCCTTTTATTCACCGCCAACAATTTCCGACACGTCTGTGCACGAGGTCTATCCCGGACACTACGTCCAGTTCCTCAACAATAGACTGAACCCAGACGCGGTCCGCACGATCTACCATTCGGGATCGAACAGCGAGGGATGGGCGCTGTACTGCGAGCAGATGATGCTGGACGAAGGGCTGCACGGCGACAACCCGCGCTATCGGCTGGCGCAGCTCCAGATGGCGTTGATGCGCGCATGCCGGTACCTGGTGGGAATCAGGATGCATACGCAGGGGATGACCGTGGATGAAGCGGCGGCGTTTTTCGAGAAGAACTCCTACCAGACGCCGCACAATGCTCGGGTCGAGGCGCTGCGCGGCACGGACGATCCGGGCTACCTGCGCTATCAGCTCGGAAAGCTGATGATCCTTAAACTACGCGAAGACTTGAAGCAGAAAGAAGGGGCGGCGTTCGACCTCGGAAAATTTCACGACGACTTTCTTCGCCAGGGGGCGATACCGGTGCCGCTGATTCGCCGCGCGATGCTGGGTCACACGGGTTCGATTCTGTAGTGGCGCGCCTCAGGCCGCCGCGCGCATCGGGGCGCCGCAGTGCCGCGGAATCTCGGCGATTCCGCAGTCCGCGCCCATCCAACAGACCAGCTGGTCCTGGCCATCCACCTTCTCGATCTGCATCGGACGGTTGCAATGCTTCGGCGCATCCTGCTCGTGGCCGCAGGTGGCACACCTCAGCTTTGCAGCCACTACTTGTCCTGATTCTGCCCCGGCGGCGGGACTTTGGGGCCACGCCCGGGCAGCACTTCATCGATGAGCCCATACTCAGTCGCCTCGCGAGCTGACATGAAATAGTCGCGCTCGGTGTCCTTGGCGATCTGCTTCACGGGCTGGCCGCTGTGCTTGGCGAGGATTTCGTTCAGGACCTCACGCAGGCGCAGGGCTTCCTTCGCATAAATTTCCATGTCGGTCGGGGGGCCTTCGAAACCGCCGGAACCCTGGTGAATCATGATCCTGCTGTGCGGCAATCCGTAACGCTTTCCCTTGGCGCCCGCGCAGAGGAGTACCGCTCCCATGCTGGCGGCCTGTCCCACGCAGAGGGTGGACACGGGAGGCTTGACGAACTGCATTGTGTCGTAGATCGCGAGTCCCGCGGTGACGGAGCCGCCGGGCGAGTTGATGTACATATTGATCTCGCGCTCGGGGTCTTCCGATTCAAGGAACAGGAGCTGCGCGGTGATCAGATTCGCGAGGTCATCATTGACGGGGCCGCCGAGGAATACGATCCGGTCCTTCAGCAGGCGCGAATAGATGTCATAGGAACGCTCGCCGCGTCCGGTCTGCTCTACGACGTAGGGAACTAGGATGCTCATGGATCAAGGGTACTCCGCGATTCGGCGCGGGTCGAGAAGTACGCGGGCAGATGATGCCCATGGAAGTCAACATGCGAGCGCGCTACCACTCCCCTGCCCTCTCCTATGATAAGGAGAGGGGGGACGGATCAGGAGATGTGCGCGATTGCGGCGTGGAGACGAGCAACGGTGCGTTGTTTACCGAGTACCGCGATCACTTCGTAGATGCCGGGACTCACCGTGCCGCCTGTCAGCGCGACACGGACCGGCTGGGCTAGTTGGCCGAGCTTCATGTTGAAGCGCGACAGTACTTCTTCGAAGGCAGCTTGCACTGCCTGCTCGGAGAAGTCGCCGCCTATCGTATTGATCTGGTCGGCCAGCGCCGCTAGTTGTTCCTTGACCTCGGGCTTCAGGAACTTGGCTGCGGCTTTCGGATCGATCTCGATCTGATCTTTCAGATAGAAGCCCGCAAAGTCGACGAGTTCAACCAAGGTCTTGGCGCGCTCGCGCAACGTCGCGAGCATCTTTTGGAGCCAGGCATCGTCGCCCGGGATCGTTAGGCCGCTCCGCGCTATGTAGGGCTTGACGTCGGCTACGAGCTGCGCGAGTGGGCGTTCTTTCAGGTAGTGAAAATTCAGCCAAAGAAGTTTCTCGGGATTGAATACGCCCGCTGATTTGCCACATCCGGCGAAATCGAAAAATTCGATTAACTCTTTTTTCGAGAAAATTTCCTGGTCGCCGTGGGACCATCCCAGGCGCGCGAGATAGTTGAGCATCGCTTCCGCAAAATAGCCGCCCTCGCGATAGGCGCTCACTGAGGTCGCGCCGTGACGCTTGGAGAGCGGCGCGCCGTCGGCCCCGAGCACCTGCGGCATGTGGGCGAAGGCCGGCGGCGTGAAGCCGAGCGCATAGGCCATCTGCATCTGGCGCGGAGTATTCGGCACGTGATCGTCGCCACGCACGACGTGCGTGATGGCAAAATCGATATCGTCGACAATCGAGACGAAGTTGTAGACGGGGTTGCCGTCCGATCGAACGATGATCAGATCGTCCAGATCGGTGTTCTCGAAGACCATGCGCCCCTTCACGAGATCGTCGAGCACGGTTTGGCCGGTCTCGGGCATCGCGAACCGAATCGTATAGTTGCGGCCCGCGGAGCGGTCCGGAAGTGCGAGATCGGCTGGGAAGTCGAGGCCGCGGCACTTGCGATCGTAAATCGGCCGGCGCTTTTCCTTCTCGGCGGCCTTGCGCTTGGCGTCGAGTTCTTCGGCGGTACAGTAGCAGGGATACGCCTTGCGCTCGCGTATCAGCTTGAGGGCGCACTCGCGATGACGTTCAATCCGATTGGTCTGAAAATATTTCTCTTCGGGCGGACCCTTGTCCCATTCCATCCCGAGCCATCGCAGGTCGGCGAGAATCTCGTTCAGCGATTCCCGGGTTGAGCGTTCGCGGTCGGTATCGTCAATGCGAAGGATGAAATCCCCGCCGTTGTGCCGGGCGAACAAATAGGCGAACAGCCCGGAGCGAACATTACCGATGTGCAGCGAGCCGGTGGGGCTCGGCGCAAAGCGAGTGCGAACGGTCACCATCTACTCCCATTCGATCGTGGCAGGAGGCTTGGACGTGATGTCGTAGACGACGCGATTGACGCCCCTGGTTTCGTTGGTAATGCGCGAAGACAGGCGCGCGAGGAAATCAGGAGGCAGGCGCGCCCAATCAGCGGTCATACCGTCCTGCGACTCGACCGCGCGAATCGCGATCGCGCTCTCATAGCTGCGCCCATCGCCCATCACGCCGACGGTCTTGAGCGGAAGCAGGACCGCGAAAGCCTGCCACAACTTCGAGCCGAAACCGTCGCGCGAGATCTCTTCCATCACGATCGCATCGGCGCGCCGCAGCAACTCCAGGCGCTCGCGGGTCACTTCACCCACGATGCGCACCGCCAAGCCCGGACCCGGGAATGGCTCGCGATCGACGATCTCGGGTGGCAACCCGAGTTCGCGGCCGAGGGCTCGCACTTCGTCCTTGAAGAGCAAGCGCAGCGGCTCGATCAGTTCGAGCTTCATCCGCTCCGGTAGTCCACCCACGTTGTGATGGCTTTTGATGACGGCGGACGGACCCTTGAAGGAAACCGACTCGATAACGTCGGGATAGAGAGTGCCCTGCCCCAGGAACCGCGCGCCGCGGACAACTTCTTCGGACTCGAAGACATCGATGAAGCTGGCGCCGATGATTTTGCGTTTCTTCTCGGGATCGAGAACTCCGGCCAGCCGTTCGAGGAACAAATCCGATGCGTCGGTAACAGTCAGATCGATTCCGAGCTGATGCGCGAACACCCGCTCCATCCGCTCGCGCTCGCCGGCGCGCGACAGGCCGGTATCGACGTATACGCATTTCAGGCGATCGCCGATCGCGCGATAGATGAGCGCGGCCGCCACGGCGGAATCGACCCCACCGGACAGTGCCATCAGCACGCGATCGTTCGCACCGACCTGCGCACGAATTTCAGCGGTTTTGGTCTGGACGAAATTTGCCATCGTCCAGTCGCCGGGCTCGCCGCAGATCTTCAGAACGAAATTGCGGAGCACCTGCGCGCCGCAGGGGGTATGAACGACCTCGGGATGGAACTGGATGCCGCGCATACGGCCGTCGCGAGTGCGGAACGCGGCGTAGCGAGAGTTGCCGCTATGCGCGATTGGATGCAGCAGGTCGGGAATCGCTTCCACGCGATCGCCGTGGCTCATCCAGACGCGATGCTCTCGTCCGGCCAGACCTTCGAACAGCGTATCCTGGTCGTCTATCACCAAAGTGGCGGGGCCGTACTCACGCGCACGCGAGCCGACACTCTTCGCGCCGAGATGTTGCGCGATGACGTAAAGGCCGTAGCAGATGCCGAGCACGGGGCACCCGAGTTTCAAGACCTCATCGGAAATGTCGGGGGCGTTCTCGTCGTAGGTGCTGGAGGGGCCGCCCGACAAGATGATGCCGCGCGGCTTCATCGCGCGGATCTTCTCGACCGCGAAATCGAACGGATGAATTTCGCAATAGACGTTGGCCTCGCGCACGCGCCGTGCGATCAGCTGCGTGTACTGGCTCCCGAAATCCAGGATGAGAATCACGGACGGCTGCCTTGAAGATTCAATATACCGGAGCGTTTCACGCGTACCAAATGCGGTTGTCCGTAGGTTTCCACAATCAGCGCTTTCGCCCGCGCGCGGCCTGTGGACGATGGACAGCGCCACGCGGCCCGACGAAGGTGCGCCCGGTCTTGCGGAAGTCCAGCCGCAGGGGAGTGCCGACCAGCTTGAGCGCGCTGCGATAGCGAGTTTCGAGAAAGCGCACGTAGTGCGCCGGAATGTCGCGTTCGAGGTTAGTGAAAAATCGCAGCCGCGGCGGAGAGCTGGCGGTCTGCGTCACGTACATCAGGTTCAGCCGGCGGCCGCCCACCAACGGCGGGTCCAGCGCCTCGAGCGATTGCGCGAGAATCCGATTCAGCATCGAGGTCTGGAACGTAGCGCGCCACGAATCTCCAGCCTTGATTGCCGCGGGAATGATGTCCCCGACCCCGTCGCCGGTCGCGGCCGAAGTAAAGACCATCGATGCGAACGAAAGGAACGGGAAGCGCTCGTGCGCATCGCGAACGAAGGCGGGAACCCGGCGTTCCAGCTTCGCGGCCACATCCCACTTGTTGCAGATCACCACCATCGCGCGATCGTTGGTATCGACCAGCCGCGCCAGGCGCGCTTCCTGGTCGGTAATGCCCTCGGTCGCATCGATGACGAGCAGCACGACATCGGCGCGGCGGATAGTCTCGATTGATCGACCGACAGAGTGATGTTCCAGTTCGCCTTCGACCCTGGTGGGCCTGCGTATGCCGGCGGTGTCTATGAGCAGCACGTCGCGCCCATGCGCGGTAAGGCGCACATCGACGGGATCGCGAGTGGTGCCCGGAGTCGCATCGACGATCGCGCGCTCGAAACCGGAGAGCCTGTTCAGCAGCGATGACTTCCCGACATTGGGGCGGCCAATCAAAGCCAACTTGAGATCAGGCAGCGACGAGGGAGTGACCTGCCCCGCCGGCAGCCGCTTCGCGATTTCATCGAGCAGTTCATCGATGCCGAGACCGTGCGTAGCAGAGACCGCGATGAGCTGTTCCGCGCCGGTGGCGTAAAACTCGGCGAGGCGGCTCTCCTGTCCGGCGGAATCGATCTTGTTGACGATGGTGATAAGCGGGCATCCGGTTTCGCGAACGAGTGCGAGCGCTTCCTTGTCGGATTCGTTGAGCCCCTGGCGCCCGTCGAAGACGAAGACGACCACGTCGGCGACACCGACCGCGCCCAGCGCCTCGGCGACGACCCGATCCGACATCTGTTCATGGCCGCCCAGCTCGAGACCGCCGCTGTCGATCAGCGCGAAGTCGCGGCCATTGTGCGACGCTCGACCGAAGTTGAGATCGCGAGTGGTGCCGGGAACGGGACTGGTGATGGCGCGGGCGCCTTTTGCGATGCGATTGAACAGGGTCGATTTGCCGGCATTGGCCCTTCCGACCAGAACGACAGTGGGCAGGTCGCCGGCGAAAGCTCGCGCGGCGGCGCCCTCTCGTCCACTGGACTTGGCTGCACGTGCGCGACTCACAGGCCGTACTCCTCGATTTTTCGGGGATCGCGCGTCCATCCGGGTTCGACCTTCACGCGCATCTCGAGGAACACGCGGGTTTCGAAGACGTCCTCAAGCTCGAGGCGCGCTGCGGTGCCGATTTTCTTAAGGGTGCGCCCACCCGCGCCAATCAGCATCCCCTTATGCGAATCGCGGTCGACGACGATAACGACCGTGATGCGCTTCAACTTGCGTTCGGGCTCGTCGACGAAATTTTCCACGCGCACCGCGGTGGAGAAAGGAATCTCCTGGCGCATCGCAAGAAAGATTTTCTCGCGAATCACTTCTTCGGCGATCATCCGCTCGGTCTGGTCAGTGTACTCGTCTTCGGGCATCAGCGAGGGGCCAGCAGGGAGCATCCGCTTGACAGTCACGATGAGTTCATCGACGTTGTCGCCGCGCAGCGCGCTGACCGGGACAATCTCGCTGGACGGAAATTCTCGATGCAGCTCTTCGATGAGCGGCAGCAATTGCGCGCGCGGCATCAGGTCGAGCTTGTTGATCACGATGATCATGGGCGCCTTCAACTTTGCCAGCTCCTGTAGGGTCGCGCGATCCTCGGGATCGGTCGATGCGCCGGCGGCGATCACGCCCAGCACGACTTCCGCTTCCGCCAGCGCGCGCCGGGCTACATCGACCATCCGTCGGTTCAACTCCTTGCTCGACTCGTGAATTCCCGGGGTGTCGATCAGCACGATCTGCGCATCGGGATCATTGCGAATCCCCAGGATGCGCCGGCGCGTGGTCTGCGGGCGCGGGGTGACAATCGCGACCTTGTGGCCGACGATGCGGTTGAGCAGCGTGGATTTGCCGACATTGGAACGTCCTCCAAGAGCGACGAATCCGGCGCGATGGTCAAGCGCGTCGGCCACCGGCCTCCTGCTCCAGCAAGTCGATCGCCTGGCGCGCGGCGGCCTGCTCGCTTTGCTTCTTGCTGCCACCGGCGCCGCTGCCAAGCTCACGGCTACCGATTCGAATTCGAGTGGTAAAACGCTTGGCGTGATCGGGGCCTTCGGCGGAAACCAATTCGTAGATCGGCTGGGTTCGGAAGCGGCGATAGGCGAGCTCCTGGAGCTCGGTCTTGTAGTCGCGCTCGGCCGCGGGGCCGCCGATATCGCCGGTGAACAAGAACTCGACTACTCGCTGCGCGGGCGCGATACCGCCGTCGGTATAGATCGCTCCGATCAATGCTTCGAAGGCAGCCGCGAGAATTGAAATCTTCTCGCGTCCGCCACTCTTCTCTTCGCCCTTGCCCAGCCGCAACATCGCGCCGAGGTCGAGGGCCTGCGCCTTGAGGGCGAGAGTACGCGCGTTAACGATCGATGCGCGCAGTTTGGAGAGGGGACCTTCCTTGGCGTTTGGGAATTGGCGCATCAGAAGGTCTGCGATTGCCAGATCGAGGACCGCATCGCCCAGAAACTCCAGGCGCTCGTAGTGCGCATCGGATCCAATTACGGCGCTGGGATGCGTCAGCGCCAACTCGAGCAGTTGGGGCCGCTTGAAGGAATAGCGAACGGTGCCTTCCAGGCGAGAGCGAGCGCTTTCAGGCGGGGCTTTGAGCGTCGGTCCGCGGGGAATCGAGGCTTCCCGCCCGAACAATCTCGCCAACCAATTGAGCATCTTCGACAAGCGACGCTTCCACCTCGACCTCGTGATTAGTCAGTTCGTCCGGACCCGTGGTCAATACCCGCACGTAGTTCCGGCTGTATCCGGAGAGCATTCCGCGCGCGGTCCTTTCTTCAAGTAACACATTAAGTCTGGTCCCGCAAAAGCGGGCAGCAAATCGATGGCGCTTTTCCTCGCCGAGCTGTCGCAACGCCGCGGCGCGCCGCTTGATCTCCTGGGCGCCGACCTTGCCCGGCAGCTTGGCGGCGGTGGTTTTGGCGCGGACCGAATAGGGGAAGACGTGCAGGTATGCCAGTGGCAGCGATTCGATAAACTCGAAAGTCGATTCGAACTGACGCGCGGTCTCGCCCGGAAAGCCCGCGATGACGTCGGTACCGATAGCGGCATCGGGCATCGCGGCGATGATTCGCTCGACGCGGCCCCGGTAATAGTCGCGGTCGTAGCGACGGCGCATCACGCTGAGAATCTCGTCATCACCCGCCTGGAGCGGGAGATGGAAATGCGGACAGAACTTCTCGCTGTCCGCCACGATATCGATAATCTCGTCGCTTAGTTCTTCGGGGTCGAGCGAACTGATGCGGATGCGATCGATTGGCGATCGCTCAGCGACCATTTCCAGCAGGTGCGCCAGCGAGACCTTCGGGGTGAGATCGTGGCCATAACCTCCCAGATGGACACCTGAAAGGGTCACTTCCTTGAAGCCGCGCTCCGCGAGTTCATCGAGTGCCGCAATCACGCGGCGCGGCTCGACACTGCGCGAAGTACCGCGCGAAATTGGGACGATACAAAAGCTGCAGAACTGATCGCATCCTTCCTGGAGCTTCAGGAACGCTCGTGTCTGCCCAGACAGCGCGACCGCGCCGAGTTCGATTTCGGCGCGCTCCTTGCGCAGGTTCGTGACCAGTACTCGTGTGTCGATTTCGGAGGAGACCGCGCGTTCGAGATCGTCCAGGCGGCCCAAGCCGATGATCGCATCGACTTCGGGCGCCTTAGCGAGGCGCTCCGGGTTGGCCTGCGCAAAGCATCCGGTCATCACGATTTTTGCATCCGGATTGAGGCGGCGAGCGCGCCGCGCGAGCTTGAGGCATTCGGAGTCGGCGCGATCGGTCACGGTGCAGGTGTTGATCACGTAGACGTCGGCAGTCTCGCCGAAATCGCAGCGTTCCATGCCGCGCGCGCCGAGGCGCGACTCGATGATGGCCGAATCGTAGTGATTGACCTTGCATCCGAGCGTGGCGACCGCGAACCGCATCTATGCCTCCACCGCCCGCTCGATGAATCCGCCGCCCACCACTTCATCACCACGATAAAACACGCACGCCTGCCCCGGAGTGACGGCAGGTCCGCGCGACAGAAAGCGCACTTCGGCGGTCCGACCAGAACCGATTTGCAGAATCGCGGGAATTGCGCGCTGGCGGTAGCGAGTCTTTACTTCAACTTCGACTGGCCCGCCGTCATATGCGTGCGCGCCGACGAGGCTCACGTCGAGCGCGATCAATCCGGCAGAGGACAACTGCTCACGCGGCGCGACAACTACGTCGCCGGTATCGCCCCTGATTTCTCGAACATACATCGGCTCTCCCGTCGCGATACCGAGACCGCGGCGCTGTCCGACCGTGAAACGATGCATGCCGGCATGATGCGCAAGCGTACTGCCGGCGGAGTCCACAATCTTGCCGGCGCGGACGCGATCGCGGCCCGCGCGCTCCACGAAACCGGCGTAATCGCCGTCGGGGACGAAGCAGATTTCCTGGCTTTCCGGCTTGTCGGCATTGAGCAGGCCAAGCTCGCGTGCACGAGCGCGAACCTCGGTCTTGGCAATCGCGCCCAAGGGAAACAGCGTGCGGGACAGTTCGTCCTGCGTCAGGGAAAAGAGAAAGTATGACTGATCCTTGGATTCGTCGGCGGCGCGGAGGAGGTGGAAGCGACCGGCAGCATCGCGGTCGATTCGCGCATAGTGGCCGGTCGCAACGAAGTCGGCGCCGATGGCGCGGGCGCGCTGCCACAGCCGATCGAACTTGATCTCACGATTGCACATCACGCACGGATTCGGTGTGCGGCCCGCCAGGTACTCGGACACGAAGTTGTCCATCACGCGGGCCGCGAAATCTTCGCGCAAATCGACGACGTAGAAGGGGAAGTTCATACGCTCCGCGACGCGGCGCGCATCTTCGAAATCCTCGTGCGAGCAGCAGGTCGCCTTTCGGCGCGAGAGATGCGCGGGCTCGGGCGCCAGGCGCATCGCGATTCCGACGACATCGTAGCCGGCTTCATGGAGCATCGCCGCAGCGACGGAACTGTCGACTCCGCCGGACATCGCGACGAGAACGCGGGGGCTCATCGTGCGCCCTCCCCCGCCGCGATCGGTTCGGAAGCGGAGACGCGCCGCAAAACGCGTGGGATGATTTCGGCCACGGCGGCTATCTCGTCCTGGCTCGTGTTCCATCCGAGGCTGAGCCTGAGGGAACTGCGCGCCTGTGCCGCACTGCGGCCCATCGCGAGCAGCACGTGCGATGGTTCGACGGCGCCTGCGGCGCACGCGGAGCCCATCGAGACTTCAACGCCCTCCAGGTCGAGTGCAATCAGCATGCTTTCGCCGAGCACGCCGGGAAAGGTGAGATTCAGGGTGTTGGGAATGCGATGTTCGATTGACCCATTGAGCACGAGACCGGGAATCGCGGCGCGGAGCGCCATCCACAGCTCGTTCGTCATCGCCCCGATGCGCGCGCTTTCGGCGGGCTGGGCAAGGAGCGCAGCCTCGGCAGCGGCTCCGAACGCAACCGCGCCGATCAGGTTTTGCGTACCGGCGCGACGCACATCTTCTTGCGGGCCGCCCAACAGCATTGGTGCGATCGGGTGAGCGTCACGAACGAACAGAGCGCCAATTCCAGCAGGCGCACCCAGCTTGTGCGCGCTTAGCGTCATCAAGTCGCAGCCGAGTTCATTCACGTCGACTGGCATACGTCCGCCCGCTTGGGCGGCATCGATATGAAAAGCCGCGCTGACTGAAGATGTCCGCCTGGCGATGCCGTCCAAATCCTGGATCGTGCCGACTTCTCCATTGACGAGTCCCAAGGTCACCAGCGCCGTGGTTTCACCGATGCAATCGATGACTTCGGCAGGCGACACTCGTCCATCAGAATCAGGCTTGATGCGAATGATCTCGAAGCCGCGGGCCTCGAGAGTGAGGAGCGGTGCAAGGATGGATGAATGCTCTATAGATGAGGTAATCACCCTGCGGCGTGAGCCGGATGCGCGCAGAACGCCGTCGATCGCAAAATTGTTTGATTCGGTGCCGCCGCTTGTGAAGATAATCTCGAAGGGCTTGGCCCCGATGAGTGCTGCTACCTGGCGGCGTGCGAGTTCCAAATCGCGGCGGGCGCTCTGCCCGGCGCGATGGATAGACGAGGGATTGCCATGGCCGCGTGCAACTACGCGGTTGATCGCGGCGATCGCCTCGGGTCGCAGAGTCGAACCGCCGTTATGGTCGAGAAAGATTCGCATCGGCCTGGCGCGAAGCCTATAACCTACCTCACCACGCCATCTCGAAAAAGACGACGGCCGGAAATCTAAAGCGATGCCTGAAGAAGCACCAAAAGCGAAGGTGATCATTGTCGGAGCCGGCGTGGTCGGATGCAGTATCGCGTTCCATCTGGCGCGCGCGGGCGCGGACGTGCAGGTTTTCGACAAAGGCGGAATCTGCACCGGGATGTCGGCGCGATCGGGCGCGCTGGTGCGGATGCATTACACGTTTCGGCCGGAAGCGGAGCTCGCGCTCAAGAGCCTGGGCTATTTCGAGAACTGGGGAGACATCGTCGGCGGAAGCTGCGGATTCGTGAGGACAGGATTCGCGGTGATCGTTGACGAGAACAACGCGGACAAGCTGCGGCGCAACGTCGCGATGCTGAAAGAGATCGGGGTACATACGGAAGTCGTTACGCCGAAGGATTTGAGCAAGCTGGAACCGCGGGTGCGCGTCGACGACGTTGGGCTGGCGGCGTACGAGCCGATGAGCGGCTACGCCGATCCGGTCGCGACGACGGAGTCGTTCGCGGAGGCCGCGAAGAAACATGGCGCCGAGTTCAATTTGAACCGGCCGGTTTCGGCGCTCGCCCAGGTCAGCGGCCGCTGTATCGGCGTGACGGACGCATCGGGCAAGACGCACGAAGCAGACTTCGTGTGTGTTGTAGCAGGACCGTGGACGGACGACCTGCTGGCGCCGCTGGGCATACGTATCGGGATCAAATCGGAAAGGGCGCAAATCGCATTTTTCCGGCGGCCCGCTTCGCTGCGTCACGGCATCTACATCGACACGATCGCGGGCAGCTATTTCCGGCCGCATGGAGATGATTTGACGCTGGTGGGTTTGGGATCGCTGAGCCCCGAAGAAGAAACGAATCCGGATACCTTCAAGGAAGAAAACGACAAGGACTTTATCGAGGCGGCGCGGAAACGACTTGGCGCGAGGATTCCGGAGCTCGCGAAGGCCGAATACGTGCGCGGTCATGCAGGAATTTATGATGTGAGTCCGGATTCGCGCCCGGTGCTGGGACGAGTGCCGGAAGTGAGCGGCCTGTTCGTGGCGGCAGGGTTTAGCGGCACGGGTTTCAAAACGTCGCCGGCTGTGGGCGCATCGATGACGGAACTGATTCTCGGCGGGAAGAGCAAGACGGTGGATATCTCGGCGTTCTCGTTCGAACGCATCGTGAAGCACGACATGATTCATCCGCCCGACGAATACGCGATGGCCGGCTTCGGTCATACGCTCTAGAAGTGATTCTCCGAAAACGAGCGCAGGCTTCAGCCTGCGCTTTGAAGAGGATGGCTCGAAGAGGCCATCAGGAATTGCGCGTCTATGGCGAGGTTTCGCGCAGCCGGTGAACAAAAATCGCCAGATCATCGTAAGGTCCCGGACAGGAAAGCGCGCGGAACTGCTGTACTTTCCGTGCGCGACCGTAACATTCCGTAACATTTTCGAAGCGGTGATTCTCGCCGGGGAGTTTCGCACCCGGAGGGACCGTTCAAATGGTGCCAACTGCGAGCTTTGATTTGTTCTTCCATTGGATTCGGGGTGAAAGAAGTCCTTCAGCGGAAATGGTGCGCCGCGGGCATTTTGTTGGCAAATGAACTGTCCACAGGGGGTGTTGCAGAGGCTGCCGAAAAACAGTGCCGCGGGCGTCCCTGCCCGTGGATGATGCGCGATTACCATCACGCATCCAATGAAGACCAGGTGGCACTTCGTACAGCTATAGCGGTGGACCTGCTCCACCGA
>Ga0335083_10004323_pt1 | contig 18132 bp, 15 predicted proteins | sample Lox_Sample_42_FD_206716 | JGI IMG/M metagenome (GOLD analysis project Ga0335083, IMG submission 206716) | Soil microbial communities from Loxahatchee National Wildlife Refuge, Florida, United States - Lox_Sample_4.2 | ecosystem: Environmental > Terrestrial > Soil > Wetlands | place: USA...
GAAGATCATCGACATCTACCTGAACAAGGCCTGATCAGCCGTCATTGCGAGCGTAAGCGAAGCAATCCATCTTCAGGGGGGCCTTGCGCCCCCCGTTCGCGTTTTTAAGGACTCACCGCCGTGACCGACTGCCGCCTTTACCTCATCACCCCGCCCGTGCTGCCCGAGACCTTCGAGGCGCAACTCGCCGCAGCACTCGATGCAGGGGATGTCGCCGCATTGCAGCTGCGGCTGAAGGACGTGCCGGATGATATGATCGCCCGCACGGTGGAGAAGCTGCGCCCGATCGTGCAGAGCCGCGACGTGGCGTTCATCCTCAACGACCGTCCCGACCTCGCGGTGAAGCTCGGCTGCGACGGCGCGCATGTCGGCCAGACCGACATGCCGTTGAAGCAGGCGCGGAAGATCCTGGGCGACCTGACCCTGGGCGTGACCTGCCATAACTCCCGCCACCTGGCGATGGAAGCGGCGGAAGCCGGGGCGGATTACGTTGCTTTCGGCGCCTTCTTCCCCACCGCCACCAAGGAGCCGCCGGAAATGGCGGAGATCGAGACGCTGCAAATCTGGGCGCAGACCATGGAAGTCCCCTGCGTCGCCATCGGCGGCATCAACGCGGAGAACTGCGCGCCGCTGGTGCGGGCCGGGGCGGAATTCCTGGCCGTGGTCGGCGCGGTGTGGAACCACAAGGAAGGCCCCGCTGCCGGGGTGAAAGCGATGCTCAAGGCGATCGCCGACGCCTAAGAGCCCCTTTCAAAACCCTACTATGCCGGCCGCCTGGCACCGCATTTCTGCGCTCCGGTGCTCGAAAAACGGTGCCACTCGGCTCGGCTTAGCGGGTTTTGTAAGGAACTCTAATCGCAGTCATTGCCCCTGAGGGTGAAGCCCGTCACCTTGCCGTCCTTGAGGGTGAAGGTGATCTCGCAGGACCAGACCTGTATATCCTGCGGGAAGCCGGCGTTATAGTACGGTCCGTAATACGGCCCCCAATACGGCCCGTACCAGGGGCCGTACCCGCCCATGGCGATGTCGCTGGGCAGCACCTGGGCGTGCCCCTGGACATAAGCGAGATACTGCACGCCGTTCACGGTGATCTGCTTGTCGGGCACGCCCATCGACTGCACGAGCCTGTCCTCCGGCGCGCCAATATAGGCGGCCATGCGCGATTGCAGGCTGGGCCCGTGGGCGCAGGCGGCAAGGAGCAAAGGCACGGCAAGAACAACGCGGCGCATGGTTAAACCCTCTTGTCCGCTAATATAGGCGCGGTGCGTAACGTGTTGATGACATACATCAAGGCAGCCAGAGCACGTCCGCAATGCGCGGCGCGCCTGTCGCGAGCATGGCCAAGCGGTCGAATCCGAGCGCGATGCCCGAGCAGGCGGGGAGCTGGGCCACCGCGTCGAGGAAGTCCTCGTCCATCTCCCAGTCCGGCCCATACAGCGCATGCCGCCGCGCGCGGTCGGCCAGAAAGCGGGCGCGCTGCTCGGCGGCGTCGGTAAGCTCGACGAAGGCATTGGCCAGCTCGATGCCGCATACGTAAAGCTCGAAGCGCTCGGCCACGCGCGGGTCCTCGGGGCATTTGCGTGCAAGCGCCGCCTGGGCGGCGGGCCAATGGGTGAGGAAGGTGGGGCGTTCGCGGCCCAGATGCGGCTCGATGCGCTCCAGCAGCAGGCGGAAAAACAGATCCTCCCAATCCTCGCCCTCGCGCAGCTTGGCCCCCGCCTGGGCGGCAAGCGCCGAAGCGTCATCGGCGGTGGCCAGCACATCCGCCCCCACATAGCGGCGGAACGCCTCGGCCACGGTGAGGAACTCCGGCTCATCCAGCCGCGTAATGATGCCCCGGCAGGTTACCTCGGGCGGCAGCGTGGCGCACAGGAGCGAGAAGGTTTCGTCCATCAGCGCCTGCATGTCCGCCCCCAGCGAATACCATTCCAGCATGGTGAACTCAGGCGCGTGCGTGTCGGACCACGGCTCGTCGCGCCAGACGCGGGCGAGCTGGAAGATCGGCCCGGAGCCGCCCGCCAGCAGCTTCTTCATGGCGAATTCGGGCGAGGTGTTCAGCCATCTTTCTGCTCCCGCCGGGACGGCGCGAAGGTGAACCTCTTCACCCGGGGCGAGCACGGCGTAGGGGGTTTCCACCTCGGTATAGCCGCGCGCGGTGAAGAAGGCGCGGACCGCGGCGGCAAGGCGCTGGCGGCGAAGCAGGAGGGGAAAACGGTCGGGCAGGGTCTGCCAGGGTTGAGAGCGCATGGCGCACGTTCTACATCACGCCGATGCCGGATGGTATTTCCCCCAAGCCCCGCACGCTGCGCCGCCCCGCCGAGCTGGTGCGCGAAGGGCTGCTCCCCCCCGACCGCCTGGGCGAGGCCGAGGCCGTCGCCGCGCGCTATGCCATCGCCGTGCCCCCTGCCCTGGCGGCGCTCATCGAGTCGCCAGACGATCCACTCGGCCTGCAATTCATCCCCAGCGCGGCGGAGCTGATCACCGCCCCGCATGAGAGCGCGGACCCGATCGCGGACGAGGCCCTTTCGCCTATTCCCGGCATCGTCCACCGCTACCCGGACCGCGCGCTGCTGAAGCCGTTGCTGGCCTGCCCAGTCTATTGCCGGTTCTGCTTCCGGCGCGAACAGGTGGGGCCGGATGGCGGGCTGCTCTCGGCCGAGGACCTGGAAGCCGCCTATACCTATATCGCGGAACGCCCGGCGATCCGCGAGGTGATCCTGACCGGCGGCGACCCGCTCATCCTCTCGCCCCGGCGCCTGGGCGCGATCCTGCGCCGGCTGGAGGCGATCGGGCATGTGGAGCTGCTGCGCATCCATAGCCGCGTGCCGGTGGCGGACCCGGCGCTGGTGAACGAGGCGCTGCTCGAAGCGTTGGAGATCGAGAAACCGCTCTACATCGCGGTGCACAGCAACCATGCGCGGGAGCTGACGGCGGAGGCGATGGAAGCCTGCCGCAAGCTCACCTGGCTGGGTATTCCGCTGCTCGGCCAGACCGTGCTGCTGAAGGGCGTGAACGACAGCGAGGCGGCACTGGCCGAGCTGTTCCGCGCCATGCTGCGCGCCCGCATCAAGCCGTATTACCTGCACCAGTTGGACCCCGCCCCCGGCACCGCGCGCTTTTATGTGGAGCCGGAGCGCGGGCGCGAGATCCTGCGCAATCTGCGTGGCAAACTCAGCGGCACGGCCTTCCCCACCTATATTCTCGACCGTCCCGGGGGCCTGGGGAAGATTCCGCTTTAAAGTGGGGGCTGAGGGGGGCGCGTTGCCCAGTGCCGACACCTTGGGCCGCCACATCTCCGCCATACGGCCTCGTTATCCGGCTCATCGACTCGGCTTACGCCGGTCGTCAGCTGGACCAACAGAGGATGTAATGAAAAGAATAACCATCGCCGCCATGCTTGCCGCCCTGACTCTCGGCTTATCGGCTCCCGCCCATGCAGACCCAAGCAGCACAGCCGAGCTGCTGGCTGCCCACAACGCCTATCGAGCAAATCTCGGTCTTCCGCCGTTGCAGTGGTCCGACCAGCTGGCGGCTAATGCGCAGCAATGGGCTGAGCATCTCGCCGAGATCGGACAACTCGAGCACAGCGGTTCGGGCCAGAATCTGGCAATGGCTGCGTCCGGCACCCAGTCGCTGACGCAGTTGGTCGATCTGTGGGGCAGCGAGCAGGCATATTTTACGAATGGCAACTTCCCGGACATCTCCACCACCGGAAACTGGATGGATGTGGGCCATTACAGCCAGATGGTCTGGAAGGCGACGACCGAGGTTGGATGCGGGGTTGTTGATAACTATGGGCGCGAGGTTCTGGTCTGCGATTACGATCCGCCAGGGAATGTCATGGGCGAGCGGGCCTACTAGCTGATCGCTGCCGCGACGTGGTGGCGATGACGGGGCTGCCCGATGGTCGCCACCGCGTGCGGGACATCCCGGCCGCGGCGAACGGGTTTTCGCCTTCGCGACTTGCCGCCGGCAATTTCCATGAACGAATGTCTTTTTATCGTCGTCCGACACTCCACAGCGGTCATTCTGTTATCGGCCCCAACCCGCACTATTCCCCCCTCTAAAACCGGGCGGTTATCGCCGCCTGCAGGCTCTGCACCGACCAGTTGCCCGCGAACCACCCGGCATAGCCGAAATCCAGCGACCAGTTGCCGCGCGCCATGCTCAGCCCCAGACCCACCTCGCCGGAAACCGGCGCCAGATGCCCGGGGTTCAGGGTGAGCGCGGTATAGTCCTGTGTCGTCAGCCCCATGCCAGCGCCGGGGTTGCCCAGGGCCGCGTCCACGCCGAAGCTGACCCGGGGCGTGACCACGATCCGCGAGGCGGTGACGAAGCTCCGTCCCAAATTCATGCGCAGGAAGGGGGTGACATTCGCCCCGGAAGACCCGGCCGCGCTCAGCGCGAAACCCTGGGCGGCGGTTTCGGTAAAACCGCCCAGGGAGACCCGGGTGACCCGCAACCCCGCCGCCGGGGCCATCTCCACCCCGCCCCCGTGCAACGGCACCGCCAGCTGCGCCTCGGCGGAGAGCACGTTGCCATTCTGCCGGGCCCAGGCCCCGCCCGCGCCGGTCTGGCGCGTGGTGCTGGCGCTGACGATACCATCCAGCACGGCGGCGCTGAGCGTAACCGGCCCCAAGGGCTGACTGGCGTAGAGGCCGAGACGGATCGTCTCCATATCCGCATTGCCCGTCCCCTGGCCGCGCAGAGTGGCGTCATCGTACCCGGCGGCGATGCCGATCCGTCCGCCGATCGCGGACACGGCGCGGTCCACCCCGGCGAGGAACCCGCCCCCCGCGAGGTTATACGGATCCTGCGCGGAGAGATTCGTCCCCGCCGCCTCCACCCAGCCGCCCAGGGCGCAGAACCCGCCCGCCAGGGCCGAGGCGATACTGGCCTTGCCGTTGCCCTCGACCAGCGCGCTCTGGCAGCCAACCCCGCCGCCCGGCGCCGCCGCGCGGCCCAGCAGCATATCGTCCAGGGCCTCGGCATCCAGCGTCATGGCCTGGGAGAGATCGGGCAGTAGCCCCGCGCCCCGCGGCGCCACGGTGAAATTGCGGTTCACTCGCAACACCGCCGCCTGCGTGCCCACCGTAACCAGGATCGGCTGCGCCGGGCCCGCCACCTGGGAGAACGTACCATTCACGCCGCCATCGGCCTGCAGGAACTGGTAGCTCGCCGGGGTGTAGGTGCCCGGCGCCAGCACGTAGGTGAGCGTGCCGCCCAACGTGACCGTGCCGGTGACGGTGAAGCTGGACACCTGCCCAGGCGCGACCAGCACGACCAGCGTGCCCGTGGAGGTCTGCACGAAATTCCCGCTCAGCCGCAGAGGTGCTGCCGCCAGCCCGGCGGAGAAGCTGCCGGCATTGACCATCTGCGCCACGTTCCACTGGCCAGCGCCGGTCCAGCTCGCCCCCTGCGCGACGGTAAGCGCGCCACCCGTGTTGAAACCGGTGATGTCCGTGGCGAGCGCGCCGCTGCCGGTGAGCGAGATGCGGCTCGCCGTGCCGTTGCCCGCGATATCGCCGCTGATCTGCGCCCCGGTGCCGAGCGTGATGTTGCTCACCCCGCGGGAGAGGCTGATCGCATTGCCGCCGCTTGTGGCGACGATGCTGCCGGTATCGATGATATCCACCGCCCCGTTGGCGACAATACCGGTCAGCCCCGCGATGGTCCCGGCATTGTCCAGCGTGCTGCCCTTGGCCAGCCTCACCCCGGCGTTCGTGCCGGTGATCAGCCCGGTATTTTCCACCACCCCGCCGCGCCCGGTGTCGATCACCCCGTCGATGCCGCCGGCGACGGTGCCGCTATTGCTGACGGAGGAAGCCCCGGTGAAGTACACGCCGAAATCCGGCCCGCTGATCAGCCCGGCATTGGTGATCCGCGAGCCGTCGCCGCCCGCGTATACGCCGGAATAGCCGCCGAGCAGCCGGCCGGAGGCGGTGTTGGTGAGCGTGCCGCCGGAATAGAGCGAGACGGCATCGCCCGTGCGGGCTGAAATCTGCCCGCTATTGGTCACGCTGCCCGCGCCGTTGCCAGTGTACACGCCGATATGCCCGCCGAAGATGGAGCCGGTGTTGCTCACCCCGCCGCCGCGGTTCAGGCTCACCCCGTCATAGCCGGCGGCGATGGCGCCACTATTGCTCACCTGCCCGGCGCCATTGTTCACCAGCACGCCGTAATCCCCGGCGCTGATCGTGCCGCCATTGGCGATGCTGCCGCCAGCGCCGAGCAGGATGCCGGTGCCATTTGCCGCCTGAACCTGCCCGGCATTGTTCAACTGGGCGGGACTGGCATCCCACAGCGCCACCCAGCCCGTGGAATCGATGCTTACCCCGCTGGCGATGCTCACCCCCGCAGCGCCATAGGCGGCGACGTTCACCGCGCCATAACGGTTGGTAGAGATCACGCTCTGCGCCGCGGCGGGGGCGCTGAGCGCCAGGGCGGCGGGCAGAACCAGCAGCGAGGCATTGGCGTTCCTGCGCGCCAGGGCAATGCCGGTCGGAAACGTGTTCATGCGGGCAGATCCTAGGGCCGGGCCGCTTTTTGCCACCCTTCACAACTACAGGTTAAGACCAGCCTAACCCCGCACCTATGAATCACGCGTTAATCCTTCGCGCCCGCGGTGCCGGAATCGATATTTTCCCGTTAACCTATTGGCCTCGCCGCCACGGGCGGCTTGCCGAAATCGCCCCGGCGGCGTAAGCCCCCGCCTCACGATTATTCAAGTTTTCTCATCCGCAGGGCAGAACCCATGAAGCAGCAGGCTAATCTTATCCGCGCCGGCCAGGTCATCGAACACGAGGGCCAGCGCTGGACCGTGCTGAAGCAGCAGATCATCACCCCCGGCAAGGGCGGCGCCTTCATTCAGGTGGAAATGCGCAACCTGAAGACCGGCAACAAGACCAATGAACGCTGGCGCACCGCCGACACCGTTGAGCGCCTGACCACCGAGGACCGGGACTACACCTACTCCTACACCGATGGCGACAACCTCGTGCTGATGGACCCCGAGACCTTCGAGCAGTTCATGGTCCCGGCCGCGATCCTGGGCGATTCCGCGCCCTTCCTGCAGGACAACATGCCCGTCATCGTCGCCCTGGTGGAAGGCGACCCGGTTGGCATCACCCTGCCGCCGCAGGTCACCCTGGAAGTGGTGGAAGCCGACCCGGTGGTGAAGGGGCAGACCGCCTCCTCCTCCTACAAGCCCGCCAAGCTCTCCAACGGCGTGAAGACGCTGGTGCCACCCTTCGTCGAAGCCGGCGAACGCATCGTCGTGCGCACGGAAGACGGCAGCTACGTGGAACGCGCCAAGGGTTAAAAGCACGGCCCCCAGGGGCGCGCTTTACAGCCTGAATATGAGGTCCAGGGGCTCCCGGCTCCTGGCAGAGGGTTCGGGGGGGCACTGTCCCCCCGAACCTCGTTTAACACGAGGAGCCTATTGCCATGATGCCACGTCTTTCCCCGCACATGACCGTGATGCACGCCGCGGCGAACAGGGCCGCGAAGCGCCTGCTGCGCGATTTCATGGAGGTCGAGAACCTGCAGGTTTCCGTTAAGGGGCCTGGGGATTTCGTCAGCCAGGCGGATCTGCGCGCGGAGCAGTCCCTGCGCGAGGACCTGGAGAAGGCGCGGCCGGGCTATGCGTTTCTCATGGAAGAATCCGGGGCCAGCGGGTCGGAGAAATGGGCCTGGCGCTGGGTTGTTGACCCGCTGGACGGCACCACCAACTTCCTGCACGGCATCCCGCACTGGGCGATCTCGATCGCGCTGGAGAAGCGCCTGCCCGATGGCAACAGTGAGGTCCACGCGGCCGTGGTGTACAGCCCGGTGAATGGCGAGATGTTCTGGGCCGAGAAGGGCGTGGGCGCGTATCTCAACGACAAGCGCCTGCGCGTCTCCGCCCGGCGCGACCTGAAGGACGCGCTGTTCGCCACCGGCATTCCCTTCGCCTCCGGCTCCGGCGCGCAGCGCCTGGGCTTCGCGCGCACGTTGGGCACGCTGATGCCGCAGGTTGCCGGCATCCGCCGTTTCGGCTCCGCCGCGCTGGACCTCGCCTGGGTCGCGGCCGGGCGCTACGACGGCTACTGGGAAACCGGCATCCAGCCCTGGGACATCGCGGCGGGCATGCTGATCGTGCGCGAGGCGGGCGGCTACGCCACCGATGCCGAGGGCAAGGATGAGGTCGCCAGCACGATTGTGGCGGCCACCCCGCATCTTCATCCAAAACTGCTGGAAGTTGTGCAGGACGGTCTGGCGGCGGCCAAGGCTTGACGTTAAGGTTTCTGCCGTGAAGCACATTTTGCTCCTGGCAGGTCTCGTTGTACTGGCTGCCCCCTGCGCCGACGCGCAGGTGGCGGTGAATCCGGCGGCGTTGCAACAGCTGGCCGGCATCGCCCCGGCGCCCGCTCCCGCTGCACCGCAAGCGGCGCCACCCGCGCCGCATATCGTACATCATCACCACGCGGCCCCGCCGCCAGCGGCGGCAAAGCCGGCTCTGCCCGTGCCTGTGCCCGCGGTCGCCAAGGTCACCGCTCCGCCCCCCGCGCCACCAGCTGCAGCTCCGGTGGCGCCTAAGCCCCTCGCCCCGGTGCGGCTCAGCTTCGCCCCCGGCAGCGTGGACCTTCCCCCGAATGCCGCCGATGCGCTGAAGCCCTTCTGCCATGAGGGCGGCATGATCAGCATCGACGCCCACGCCCCGGCCACCCCTTCCGATCCCTCGGTTGCGATGCGGCTTTCGCTCTCCCGGGCGCTGGCGGTGAAGAACGCGCTGGCCGCCTGCGGCGTACCGGCACAGAACATCGTGCCCCGCGCCATGGGCGCCACACCGGGGCAGGCTGACGACCAGACGATTGTGGCCGCAGGCGCAGGAGCAGCGAAATGACCAAGCCCACCAGCTACCTGATTCGCATGATCCTGTTCTGCGTGGTGGTCTACAGCGTCGCAGCACTGCTCGCCCCGCAACTCGTGCGCTTCTACATGGCCAACCCGGTGATCAACTCCGTCATCGTGGCTGTGGAGGTGTTCGGCGTGTTCTGGAACCTCCGCCAGGTGCAGCGCCTGTACCCCGAGGTGGCCTGGGTGGAGGATTTCCGCCGCAACCGCCAGCGCCTGGAACAGGCCACGCCGCCAGTGCTGCTCGCCCCCATGGCGCGCATGCTGCACGGCCGCGCCGATGGCGAACGGCGCATCACCCTTTCCGGCCAGGCCATGACCACGATCCTGGACGGCATCTCCTCCCGCCTGGACGAGAACCGCGAACTCTCCCGCTACGTCACGGGGGTGATGATCTTCCTCGGCCTGCTCGGCACGTTCTGGGGCCTGCTGCGCACGGTCAACTCCGTGGCCGAGGTGATCAACGGCATGAACCTCGCGGGCGGCGACGTGAACGCCATGTTCGCGCAGCTGAAGGGCGGGCTGGCCGGGCCGCTGGCGGGCATGGGCACGGCCTTCTCGTCCTCAATGTTCGGCCTTTCCGGCGCGCTTATCCTGGGCTTTTTGGACCTTACAGCGGGTCAGGCGATGAACCGCTTCTTCAACGAGCTGGAAGAATGGCTGGCCGGGCTCACGCGGCTTTCCACCGGCGCCCTGACGGGGGATGGCGACGGCAGCATGCCGGTTTACGTGCAGGCGCTGCTGGAGCAGACGGCGGAGAACATGGACCATCTGCAGCGCCTGCTGGCGCGCGGCGAGGAAGGCCGGGTGCAGAGCCATTCCGCCGTGGTGGCAATGACCGAACGTCTCGCGCATCTCTCCGACACGCTGCGCGTGAACCAGCAGCTGATGGAGAACATCGCCACCGCGCAAACGGGACTGACGCCTGTGCTCTCGCGCCTCGGCGAGCCCAAACCCGCGGATGAGGTAGCGCGCGCCCATCTGCGCAATATCGAGCTGCTGCTCTCCCGCCTGCTCACCGAGAGCGAACAGGGCCGGTCGCAGAGCCTCTCCGAACTGCGCAGCGATTTGAAGGTACTCACCCGCACCGTCGCCAGCATGGCGGATAGCGCCCGCACATGAGCCGGCGGCGCGGCACGGGCAACGGGCTGGAGGCTTGGCCGGGCTATGTGGATGCGCTCTCCACCCTGCTCATGGTCACCATCTTCGTGCTGCTCGTCTTCGTGCTGGCGGAGGCGTTCCTCTCCTCCGCGCTCACCGGCTCGAACAACACGATCGATGTGCTGAAGCAGCAGATCGCGGAGCTGACGCAGAGCCTGTCCATGGAAACCACCAAGGACTCGACGCTGAGCCAGGAGCTGGCGGCGCTGAACGCGCAGCTCGCGAGCGCGCAGTCGGCCAATGCCAGCCTCACCCAGCAGCTCTCCACCGACACCGCCACCATCACCTCGCTGCAGGGCGCGCAGAAGACGCTGCAAGCCCAGCTCTCCGACGCGCAGGCGCAAGCCGCCGCCGCCACCGGGCGCATTTCGGCGCTGCAGGCGCAGATGGAAGAAGTGGCCGGCACGCCGGACATGCAGCAGAAACTCACGGACGCGCAGAAACTCTCGGCCCAGGACGAGGCGCAGATCACGCTGCTGAACCAGCAGATGGCAGCACTCCGCGCGCAGCTGGCGGCGCTGCAAACGGCGCTCGATGCCTCCCAGGCGGCGGACGAGGCGGACAAGGTGCAGATCGTGGATCTCGGCAAGCAGCTCAACGAGGCGCTGGCCCGCAAGGTGGAAGAGTTGCAGCAATACCAGAGCGTGTTCTTCCGCACGCTGTCCGAAAGCCTGAAGGGCGAGAAGAACATCAAGGTGGTGGGCGACCGCTTCGTGTTCGAGAGCGATGTGCTGTTCCCTGTGGACGAGGCGACCATCACCCCCGAGGGCCAGGCGGAAATCGCCGAGGTTGCCGACGCGGTGAAGGAAATCGCCGCGAAGATCCCGTCGAACGTGAACTGGGTGCTCTCGGTGGATGGCTATGCCGACGTGCAGCCGATCAAGGGCGGGCCGTACAAGTCGAATTTCGACCTCTCCTCCGCCCGCGCACTGGCTGTGCTGGACCTTCTGATCGCCGATGGCGTGCCGGAAAACCGGCTGGTCACCTCCGGCATGGGCTCGAACAACCCGATCGCCACGGGCGACACCCCGGCTGATTACGCGCAAAACCGGCGGATCGAATTCCGCCTGACGACGCCTTAAGGGTCAACCGTCATTGCGAGTGCAGCGAAGCAATCCATCTTTCAAACCACCGGCACATAAGATGGATTGCTTCGGCCGCGAGGCGGCCTCGCAATGACGGAAATCGCCGTCGCCAAGGCCGCCTTACGCGCCGAGATTTTGGGCCTGCGCGTGGGCTGGGACCCAAGCGTGGGCGCGCGGCTTGCGGAACATGTGCTGGCCTCTTGCATCGTGCCACCAGGCGCGGTGGTGGCCGGGTTTTGGCCGATGCCGCATGAGATCGACATCCGCCCGCTGCTGCATGGTTTGCATGAGCGCGGACACCGCATCTGCCTGCCGGAGACACCGCCGCGCGGCCAGAGGCTGATCTTCCGCGCCTGGACGCCGCAGAGCGAGCTGGTGCGCGGGCGCTTCGGCACGATGTTCCCCGTGGGCGCGGTGACTGTGCCGGATTTCGTGCTGGTGCCGCTTGTGGCGTTCGACGCCGATGGCCATCGGCTAGGCTATGGCGGCGGGTATTACGACCGCACGCTGGCCGAACTGCCAAATGCGTTCCGCCTCGGCTGCGCCTATGCCGCGCAGGAAGTGGCGCATGTGCCGGTGGAGGAGACGGATTTCCACCTGCACGCGGTGGCGACGGAGGGGAAGTTACTCAAAATCTTTTAGGAGAAAATTATGGAGTTTAAACTTCATCCTGCTGCCATTGCTTCAATAAACAGCAAGGCACATGTCATTGCCAGTAAAATAGAAAAATTCCAACCTCTGCCTTCAGATCAAAGAGAGGTTTTTCCAACTCAGAGACCTATCCTTAGCACAATAACAGACAAAGATATTGTTGGAGATATAGTCGGCTGGCTTGCAGATACGCAAAAACGCCAGTTTTTTGCCTTTATACGTGTTGGCGACAGTGTTTTTGGCCTACCTGAAGACGCGTATATGTTAATCGATGATCTTATCGACGAAATATTAAAAGCAAATTTCGCGCAGAAGTTTCTCAGCAGAGATTTTATCCACCAATCGATCCTTAATTGGATCAGAAACACCTATAAACCAGAAATCGTAGAGTTTTTCTCTTTTTTATCTGATTTTTGCACGGCATCAATTAAGAAATTCACTTTTTACGCTCCAATATCAAATTTTGAAATTGAGGAGCCTTTTGATTTTGGAGGCACAAAAATTCGTTCGTTGGACAATGAATTTTTTATCCACCTAGAAGCAATGCTGACCTCTCACAAACAAAAAAATCCAGAAGAAACCACAAAATTTATCTCAAAGATTAGAAAAAAAATGCAGGGATACGCTGCAATTGTTATAGAGTTCGAGGCCGAAAAAGGATTTGCCTTTGAAAAAGGCAATGCTATCGCATCTGAGGCTGTTGGCTTGCTACGCTTCCTTTCCCCCTCAAGCGAGAGGTCATTTTTGCTGTGCCCCGTGGAACTTATGGGATATCAGCCGATCCCAGAATTTCACTTTATGCTTCTGGGAGAAGATAAAAGCTTCTCATACACGTCGGGTGTAGTACCCAAAAATATTGGCCACTGGCAACTGCCAAAATTACATCTCAACCTTATCCAAAACAACGGATTGCCAGAACTTGGCCACCTATTATCTTCAGAAAAACAAAACGATTTTCAAAAAAGACTAAAAAAGAGCATCATAAACTACACGAAAGGAACGACATTCTCTGACCTTGGCGACCGTCTACTTTATACATGCTCTTCTCTGGAAAGCTTACTACTAAAAGACGGGTCAGAGCCGATACAACAAAATTTAGCTGAACGCATGGCTTTCTTATTATCAAAAGACGCCAACGCAAGACGTACTATAGTCAAAAACGTAAAAGACATCTACTCAATGCGATCTAGATACGTTCACCACAGAACATTACAAGCCGAAGAACAAACCATTGGAATGTTCACCTATTATGCCTTCACTTTCTTAAAAACAGCATTGAAAAACATATATGCTTTCAATTCCACCAACGACTTTATACACGCCATCGAACAGATTAAATTTGGCGGCTAGTTTTGTATTGTCTCTACGCCGCCAAATTTTTTAATCCGCTTCCTGTCTTTACGCCACTCGCGTCTTCTTCTGCTCGCCATATTGCGGGCGGCGGGGCTTGGCGGGTTTCACCTTGCGCACCACCATGTCCGGGTGGCGCTGCGGCTTCTTCGCCGGCATCGCCTGGGCTGGGCGGGTGCCGCTTGCCACTTCCATCTTGATGCCCGTGAGCTTCTCGATCTGGTTCAGGTACGGCAACTCGGTGGCATCGCAGAAGGCCACGGCCATGCCCTCGGCGCCATTGCGCGCGGTACGGCCGATGCGGTGCACGTAGCTTTCCGGCTCATTCGGCAGCTCGTAATTCACCACGTGGGAGACGCCGGAAACATCGATGCCGCGGGCGGCAATGTCGGTGGCCACAAGCACCCGCGCCTCACCGGACTTGAAGGCATCCAGCGCGCGCTGGCGGGCGTTCTGCCCAAGATTGCCGTGCAGCGCCACCGCCGTGATCTTCACGGCGTTCAGTTGCAGGGCCACGCGGTCAGCCCCGCGCTTGGTGCGGGTGAAGACGATGGCGCGGGTGAATGCCGGGTCACGCAGCAGGTCCACCAGCAGGTCGCGCTTCTGCGAACCCTCGACGAAATGCACGCTCTGGGCAATGCGCGCCGGGGTGGAGGACACCGCCGCCACCGTTACCCTCACCGGGTCACGCAGCAGCCCTTCCGCCAGCTTGGAGATTTCCGCCGGCATGGTGGCCGAGAACAAGGCCGATTGCCGGCGCGTGGGCAGATGCGTCACGATCTTGCGGATGTCGGGGAAGAAGCCAAGGTCCAGCATGCGGTCGGCCTCGTCGAGCACGAAGAACTCGCACTGGTCGATGATCAGCTCCTTGGTGTTCATCAGGTCCAGCACGCGGCCGGGGCAGCCGACGACAATGTCCGCCCCGCGCGACATGCGGGTAACCTGCCCGCTGCGGCCCACGCCGCCGACGATGAGCACCACGCGCAGGCCAAGCCCGGCGCCGAATTTCTTGAATTCCTGCTCGATCTGCACGGCCAGCTCGCGGGTCGGCGCCAGGATCAGCGCGCGGGTGGAGAAGCGGCGGTTATGCAGCTTGTGCCCGGCCATGACCTGCAGGATGGGCAGGGCGAAGGCAGCGGTCTTGCCGGTACCGGTCTGGGCCAGACCCAGCACGTCCTTGCGGGCAAGACCGTGCGGAATGGCGCCAGCCTGGATCGGGGTGGGTTTGACGAAGCCCGCATGCTTCAACGCAGCGAGAATCGGGGTTGCGAAGCCAAACGCCTCAAAAGTTGTATCAGTCATAAACAAACGTCTCCGGCGCCATGAAACTGCTCCATGGCGATATTGTCCGGCTTCCACGCGCGATATTGGAAAAGGACGGGTATAAGGATGCCCGAGAAGGGACGTCCCCGCCCCCAAAAGACAAACCAGCCGCCAAGGCCAGGGCCACAAGGCCCTGGTCGCGCATTCGCGGTTGGTGGCGGCCTTATGCACGTGCCGCACCGCACAACGCAAGAATAATCGCACACCCCCGCGCCTGTGGGACCGAAAACGCAAAAAGGGCCCCGAAAACGGGGCCCTTTGCCGAAGTGCAGAACAGGGAGGCTCTTGCTTAGTCGCCAGCGGCCGGGTGCATGGCGCCGAGCGAGACGGGCGCCTTGGCAGCGGCGGGCAGCACCACCGGCTTGGCTTCCTTCGCCGGCATGGAGGCCAGGATGGAGACGCCGACCGAGGCCAGATAAGGCATGGACTGGGTGAACAGCACCGCAACCCAGAGCTTGGTCTCCAGCGTCGCCCAGTGGTGGCCAAAGCCAACACCCAGCGCCGCACCCCAGGTAAGGGCCAGGAGCACCAACTCCTCGCGGGCCATCACCAGACCCTGCACCAGGGCCGGGGCGTCCTTCATCTTCGGCGTGCGCAGGAAGGGCAGCCTGTTGGTGAAGAGGCCTTTCCAGACAGCCTTGCCGATGCTGTGGGAGAGCGCCAGCCCCGCCACCGCCGCGCCGACGCGGTCCATGAAGCCGCAAGGCACGCGGTTCTTATAGAGGGCCAGGATCTGCACGATCTTGAAGAAGAACAGGCCGATCGAGGGCAGCATGAACAGGGCGATCGGGAACTCGAAGCGCACCGGGTCCAGGATCAGCCCAACCGACCAGGCGAGACCCATGGTGAGGAACACGATGCCCAGCGCGTCGCCGAACCAGGGCAGCCAGCCGGTGATGAAGTGCCAGCGCTGGCCGAGCGTCAACTCCTTGTTGAAGGGGTTGAGCAGGGCGGCGGCATTGGCGCGGACGATGCGCATGGCGCCATAGGCCCAGCGGTAGCGCTGCTTGCGGAAGGCATTGTAGTCGTCCGGCATCACGCCCTTGCCGAAGGACTTCTTGGAGTACACGGCCTCGTACCCGGCGCGGAACAGGCGCAGGCCCAGCTGGCTGTCCTCGGTGATGCACCACTCGGCCCAGCCGTGCTCGTTCAGCAGTGCCTGCTTGCGCACCAGCGTCATGGTGCCGTGCTGGATGATAGCGTTGCGCTCGTTGCGGGTGACCATGCCAGCGTGGAAGAACCCGGCATACTCCCAGAACATCATCCGCTTGAACAAGCCGCCGTCATTGTCGCGGTAGTCCTGGGGCGACTGGGTGAAGCCAACCTTCGGGTTGTCGAAGGCGGGAACCATGCAGCGCAGCCAGTCCGGGTCCACCAGATAGTCGGAGTCGATCACACCGATGATCTCGGCATCCGGGGCGGTCTCGCGCAGGGCGAAGTTCAGCGCGCCGGCCTTGTAGCCCTTGTACTTGCCCAGGGTGAAGAAGCGGAACTTGGGCCCAAGGCGCGCGCAGTGCTCGGCCACCGGCTCCCACACACCGGGGTCCATGGTGTTGTTGTCGATGACCAGCACCTCGAAGCGGTCGTAATCCATCGCGGCCAGGGCATCGAGCGTCTGCTTCACCATGTGCGGCGGCTCGTTGCAGATGGGCAGGTGGATGGAGACCTTCGGCAGTCTCGCGCTGGACGGAGCCGGGATCGGCTCGTAATGGCGCTTGGCGACGCGGCCGAAGATGGTCTCGACCAGGTCGAAGCTGTCGGCGATCAGCAGAAAGAGCAGCAGCCCCTGCCCCGCGGCCAGCGCGCCCCACACAGCGGCGGCGCCGAGGGAGAGATAGGTCTCGCTCATATTCATGAACAGCATGGCGAGGATGGCGGTGAAGCCCTCCACCAGCGCCGCGAAGGTGAACTTGCCGATGAAGCGGATGTCCGGCCGGCGGGAGAGCAGCAGCATGGTGGCCGCCAGCGAGGCCAGGCACGCGCCCAGCGCGTATTCGAGCCAGTTCGGGTTGTTCTCAACCGCGCCGGTCAGCGACCACTTGGCTTGGCGGTCCAGGGTGAACATGCCCCAATACCCGGCGGCGCGGCCCTCGAAGCTCGTCTTCCACGGCTGGTCGAAGGCTTCCATCACGAAGTAGTCGATATGGTCCTGCTGGGCGAGGTTGAAGAAATCACGCAGGAAGCGCGCCTGGTTCACGTTGTTCGCGCGGGCGGCGCCGATATCGATACCGTCGGACGGCCAGCCCACCTCGCCGATGACGATGCGCTTGTTGGGGTACTGATGATGCACGGCCTGCAGGCGGTTCATCACGTCCTGCACGGCGATGTTCTCGGGCACGCCCTCCCAGTAGGGCAGCAGGTGGACGGTGATGAAATCGACCTGGTTGGCGAGTTCAGGATGTTTCAGCCATACATGCCAGGGCTCGGCGGTGGAGACGGGCACATGGGTCTGCGCCTGCACCTGCTTGATGTCGGCGATCAGCTGCGGAACGGTGAGGTCGGCGCGCAGGACGGTCTCGTTGCCGACCATGAGCTGCGTCACGTCCGGGTTGGCATTGGCCACCTGCACCAGCTTGGCCAGTTCCTTGGCGTTGGCGTCCGGGTGGCGGTCCAGCCAGCCGCCGAGCGTGACGTTGAGGTGCATGCCCTCGGCCAGGGCCGGGATCTGCCCCAGATCGCCCTCGACCGTGTAGGTGCGGATGTTGTGGGTGTATTTGGCCGCGAAGGCGAGGTCGGACTTGATCTCGGCCGTGCTCGGGTAGTTGCCGGTCTCCGGGCTCTCCCCCTTGTGGAAGGGCGAGAAGGCGAAACCGCCAATTTCGCCATGATACGGGGCGATGTTGGTGGCAGGACGGTTGACCGCGCCCCACAGGCCAAACGCCACCACGCCGACGCCGAGGGCTGCCGCCCAGGAACCCGGGTTGGCCCAGCCCTTGCGGGGCTTGGCGGTGGAGATGTGCGCCTCCTGGCGGTGGATTTGCGACTGGTACGTCATGGCCTTGCGATCCAAAAAACCCGGGACTAGCCCCGCGTGCAACGATTTATGACGGTCCAGTAAGGCGTTGCGTGGGCGCGATTGTGTCCCAACTAAGGCAAACCGTGCACCAGCCATGCGCGGCATGGCTGCACGCCACGCAATTTTTCGATACAAGCATGGCATGGCCCTCGCACTTCAGCTCTTCATCCTGGCTCTGCTCATCCTGCTCAACGGCGCCTTCGCGCTCGCGGAGCTCGCCCTCGTCTCGGCCCGCCGGGCCATGCTCGGCCTTATGGAGCGCGAGGGCGTGCCCGGCGCCGCCCGCGCCCGCATATTGGCGGACAACCCGCAAAGCTTCCTCCCCGCCTCGCAATTCGGCATCACGCTGATCGGCATCCTCACCGGCGCGTTCGGCGGCGACCAGCTGGCCGCCCGGCTGGAAGTGCCGCTCTCCCGCGTGCCCCATCTGGCACCTTATGCCTCGCCGGTGGCGGTGGCGGGCACGGTCATCGTCATCACTTTCCTCGTTCTGGTGTTCGGCGAGCTGGTGCCCAAGCAGTTGGCGCTGCGCCACCCGGAGCGCGTGGCCACGGCGATGGCCGGGCCGCTCAACGTGGTGGCGCGTGTGGCGGCCCCGGCGGTGTGGCTGCTGGGCAAGACAACCTCGCTGGTGCTGCGCCTGTTCGGCCC
>Ga0335083_10004325_pt1 | contig 18130 bp, 15 predicted proteins | sample Lox_Sample_42_FD_206716 | JGI IMG/M metagenome (GOLD analysis project Ga0335083, IMG submission 206716) | Soil microbial communities from Loxahatchee National Wildlife Refuge, Florida, United States - Lox_Sample_4.2 | ecosystem: Environmental > Terrestrial > Soil > Wetlands | place: USA...
TGCAGCGCCGCGAGCACGTTGCGGCCTGAATCGAGCGACACCTCGCGCTCGGCCGAGCTGCCGCCCATCACCACGGCAACGCGGCCAAACTGTGCAGGGTCGGTAATGGTCTTGCTCACTTGTTCGTCCTCAGGCTGCCAATGTTTGCCAGCTCCACCGCCGCCGCGCCGATATCGCCGGCGCCGAGCAGCAGCAACAGATCACCGTCGCGCAGCAGCGCGGGCAGTGCTTCCTTGAATTCGCGCGGATGCTCGATCAGCACCGGATCGACCTTGCCGCGCGAACGCACCGCACGCGCCAGCGCGCGGCCATCGGCGCCGGCGATCGGCGCTTCGCCGGCCGGATAGACGTCCGTCAGCACCAGCACGTCGGCTTCAGCCAGCACGTTGGCGAAGTCGTCCAGCAGGTCGCGCGTACGGCTGTAGCGATGGGGCTGGAAGCCGACGACGAGACGACGATCCGGCCAGCCGCCGCGCGCCGCGGCAAACACCGCGGCAAGTTCGCGTGGGTGATGGCCATAGTCGTCGACCAGCAGCGCGCTGCCCTTGTCCAGCGCGATCTCGCCACGACGATGGAAGCGACGACCCACGCCCTGGAAGTTTTCCAGCGCACGCGCGATGGCCTCGGCTTCCACGCCCAATTGCCAACCCACCGTGGCGGCGGCCAGCGCATTGAGCACGTTGTGACGACCCGGAAGGTTGAGCTTGACGTGCAACGCGTCGTTGCGGCCCGGCAACCACAGGTCGAAATGCATCTCGAATCCGTGCTGCGAGAGATTGCTCGCACGCACGTCGGCATCCTTGGCGTCGATGCCGTAGGTCATCACGCGCCGGGTGGTGGACTTGGCCAGCTCGACCACTTCCGGGTCATCCATACACAGCACGGCAAGACCGTAGAACGGCAGGCGATGCAGGAAATCGTTGAACGCCTTCTTCACCAGGGCGAAATCGCCGTGGTAGTTCTCCAGGTGATCGGCGTCGATGTTGGTGACCACCGCGACCACCGGTGACAGCATCAGGAACGAGCCGTCGGACTCGTCGGCCTCGGCCACGATGTACTGGCCCGTGCCCAGGCGCGCATTCGCACCGGCCGCGTTGAGCTGGCCGCCGATAACGAAGGTCGGATCGTAGTTGGCTTCGGCCAGCACGCTCGCCGCGAGACTCGTCGTGGTGGTCTTGCCGTGCGTGCCGGCAATGGCGACGCCACGGCGGAAGCGCATCAGCTCGCCCAGCATCTCGGCGCGGGGCACGACTGGAATGCGTGCAGCGCGCGCAGCCTGCAACTCGGGGTTCTCGGCGCTGATGGCGCTGGAGGTGACCACCACATCGGCGTCACCGATGTTCTCGGCGGCGTGGCCGACATGCACGTCGATGCCAAGCGCGGACAAGCGTTGGGCCGTCGGCGAATTGGCGCGATCGGAACCCGAAACGGCATAGCCCAGGTTGTGCAGCACCTCGGCGATGCCGCTCATGCCCACGCCGCCAATGCCGATGAAGTGCACGCGGCGGAACGTGGTCATCAAATCTTCGTGCGCGAGCAGGCGGCGCGGCGTCATGCGGCTACCTCCATGCAGGCGCGCGCAATCACGGCGGCGGCATCGGGCTTGGCCAGCGAACGCGCGGCTTCGCCCATGGCGATCATGCGCTCGCGATCATCCAGCAGCGCTTCGAGGCGCTGCGCCAACTGCTGTACGTCCAGTTCCTTCTCCTGCATCAACTCGGCCGCATGCACGGCGACCAGCGCCTCGGCATTGCGGGTCTGGTGGTCATCCACCGCGTAAGGGAACGGCACGAGCACGGCGCCAAGACCGGCGGCCGTGAGCTCGGCCAGCGTGAGCGCGCCTGCGCGGCACACCGCGAGGTCAGCCCAGGCATAAGTGCCAGCCATGTCTTCGATGAAGGGCACGATCTGTGCCTCGACGCCCGCCTTCGCATAAGCCGTGCGCGCTTCGTCGATGCCACGATTGCCGCACTGGTGCAGCACCTCGGGGCGCTGCGCCGGCGACATCATTGCCAGCGCCTGGGGCAGCGCGATGTTCAAGGCGCGGGCACCAAGGCTGCCACCAAGCACCAGCAGGCGCGGACGACCGGTGCGCCCGGCCATGCGCTCGCGCGGCGCGGCCAGCGCGGCAATCGCGCCACGAACCGGATTGCCCACCCACTCCGCACCCGGCAAAGCGTCGCTGAAACCGGCGAGCACGCGCCTGGCGTAACCGGCCAGCTTGCGATTGGTGAAACCGGCGACGCGGTTCTGTTCGTGTACCAGCAGTGGACGATGCGTCAAGCGCGCGGCGATGCCACCGGGACCCGCCACGTAGCCGCCCATCGACAACACGCTGCGCGGCTTGATGCGACGGAGCGCCTTGAGCGATGCAAGCAGCGCGCGGGCGAGCATGAAAGGAGCCAGCAGGCGCGTCTTCATTCCCTTGCCGCGCAATCCGCCCACCGGCACGGTCACCAGCTCGATGCCGTGCGCGGGCACGACCTTGGTCTCCATGCCACCTTCGGCACCGAGCCATACCACCGGCACGCCCTGCGCGCGCAACGCTTCGGCCACGGCGAGGCCAGGGAAGATATGCCCTCCGGTTCCGCCAGCCATGATGAGCACCGGCGCGGTCATGCGATCACCGCTTCGCGCGCAGGTACCGAAGCCACGGCGGCATTCGCGTCGGGCACGGCATTGGCCGGATTGCGCGCCGCCATCTGGCGCGCATCGAAGGCGCGGTTGATCTCGTAGGTGGTGCGCAGGAGCACACCCGCCATCGCGCAGGTCAGCACGATGGACGAACCGCCATAACTGATCAGCGGCAGCGTCAAGCCCTTGGTGGGAAGCGCGCCGAGGTTCACGCCGATCGACACCATGGTCTGCAGGCCAAGCATCAGCGACACGCCGAAAGCGACGTAGCCTGCAAATCGCTGGCCGACCTCCATGCCCTTGAGGCCGAGATACAGCCCGCGCCCCACCGCCAGCGAAAACAGTCCCATCACCAGCAGGATGCCGGCCAGCCCCAGTTCCTCCGAGATCACCGCAAAGATGAAGTCGGTGTGCGCTTCGGGCAGATAAGACAGCTTGAGCACGCTGGAACCCAGGCCCACGCCGGTCCATTCGCCACGGCCGATCGCCATCAACGACTGCGTGAGCTGGAAGCCGTCGTTGAACGGATCGGCCCAGGGATCGATGAACGAGGTGAGGCGACGCATGCGGTACGGCTCGAACTTCGCCACGAACCAAAGCAATGCAACCACCGGCAGGCCCATGCCACCGAGATAGACCGGCTTGGCGCCACCCAGCCAGATCATGCCAATGGTCACCGCAATCATCAGCGTGGCCGAACCGAAGTCCGGCTGCGCCAGCAGCAGCACGACGAACCCGCCGGCCACCATGATCGGCTTGAACAAACCCCAGAAACTGGTTTCCACGCTCTCGCGATGGCGCACGAGGTAACTGGCCGTATAGACGACCAGGATCAGCTTCACCGCCTCGACCGGCTGGAAGCTGGTTATAAGAAAGTTGAGCCAGCGGCGCGCACCGTTGATGCGCATGCCGATGCCAGGCACGAATACCAGCAACAACAACAGCACAGCGCCGCCGAGCAGCAGATACGCATGCTTCTCCAGCAGCTTCAGCTCGGTGCGCATGGCGATGGTTGCCAGCACCATGCCGATGCTGAGGAACAGCAGATGGCGCTTGAGAAAATAGAACGCGCCGATGTGCTGGCTCTCGGCCACCGCGATCGAGCTGGACGCCACCATCACCACGCCGATGCATGCCAGACCGACGAGCGCGATCACCAGCGGCATATCGAAGCTGCCGCGGGGTCCGAGTCGTCGTTTGGCCTGGGTGGCGTCAAAGAACATGATCAGCGCACCTTCAACGTGGCGAGGCCGATCAGCACCAGCACGACGCTGATGATCCAAAAGCGCACGATCACGCGGGGCTCCGGCCAGCCCTTGAGTTCAAAGTGGTGATGAATCGGCGCCATGCGGAACACGCGCTTGCCGGTCATCTTGAAGCTGGCCACCTGGATCATCACCGAGGCGGTTTCCATCACGAACACGCCGCCCATCACCAGCAGCACGATCTCCTGGCGCACGATCACCGCGATCGCGGCAAGCGCCGCACCGATCGCCAGCGCGCCCACGTCACCCATGAACACCTGGGCGGGATACGTGTTGAACCAAAGAAACCCCAGGCCCGCGCCGGACAGCGCGCCGCAGAAGATCGCCAGCTCACCGGCGCCAGGAATCGAAGGGATGCCCAGGTATTCGGAGAACACTTTGTTGCCGGCGAGATACGCGAAGATGCCCAGGGCACCCGACACCAGCACGGTCGGCATGATGGCGAGGCCATCCAGGCCGTCGGTGAGGTTCACCGCGTTGGAGAAGCCCACGATCATGAAGTAGGCCACCACCACGAACATGACGCCCAGCGGCACCGCGACCTGCTTGAACAGCGGCACGTACAGTGCCGTCTCCGCGACGGGCGTGACGCCCGTCGCATGCGGCGCCGTGTAGTAGAGGAAAAGCGCGGCGGCGAGTCCAAACACCGACTGCCAGAAATACTTCCAGCGCGAAGCCAAGCCGCGGCTGTCTTTCAACACCAGCTTCTTGTAGTCGTCGTAGAAGCCGATCACGCCAAAGGCGAGCAGCACGGCAAGTACCAGCCACACATAGCGGTTATGCAGATCAGTCCACAGCAGCGTGGCGATGCTGACCGCCAGCAGGATCATCACGCCACCCATGGTCGGCGTGCCGGCCTTGGACAGATGCGTCTGCGGGCCGTCCTTGCGCACTACCTGGCCGGCCTTGAGGTCGGCCAGCTTGCGGATGACGTTGGGGCCAAACAGCAGCGACATCGCCAGCGCAGTGAGCGCGGCCATGATCGTGCGGAAAGTGATGTACTGAAACAGGTGCAGGGCGGTGAAGTGCCTAGCCATCCAGTCTGCGAGTTCAAGCAGCATCGGATGCGCCCTCCCCTGTTTTCTTGTGGTTGCGAAGCGCGGCGACCACCTGATCCATGCCGGACGAGCGCGAGCCCTTGACCAGGCAGGCGACGCCGCTGTGCAGATGTTGTTTCAGTGCGGCAGTCAGTGCTGCCTTGTCGGCAAAGTGTTCGCCGCGCTCGCCGAACGCCTTCACCGCCGCTGCGCTCAGCGGACCCACAGCAAACAGGCGATCGATGCCGCGCTGCCGTGCGCGCTCACCGATGCCGGCATGCAGCGCCAAGGTGTTTTCGCCCAGTTCCGCCATGTCGCCCAGCACCAGCCAGCGCTCGCCCCCCGCAATGGCCAGCGTGTCGATGGCCGCGCCGACCGAGCCGGGATTGGCGTTGTAGCTGTCGTCGATCAGCGTCCAGCCACCGCTCATGCGCTCGAACTGCAAGCGCCCGGCGACACCGGGCACGTTCTCGAGGCCTTCCACGATGATGTCGAGCGGCACGTCCAGCGCCAACGCGATCGACGCGGCAGCCAGTGCGTTGGCGATGTTGTGGCGGCCGGCCAGCGGCAACTGCACTTCGGCATCGCCCACCGGCGTGCTCAGCAGGAAGTGCGAGCCGTCCACGCGCTGATCCAGGATGTCGGCGCCCACATCGGCCTTGTGATCCAGCCCGAAACGCAGTTGACGACGCGTACCGGCCAGCCCCGTGAAGAAGCTGGCGAACGCTTCGTCCGCATTGATGATCGCCACGCCATCGACCGGCAATGCCTGATAGAGCGCGCCCTTGGTCTCGGCTACGCCTTCCACGCTGCCCATGCGCTCAAGATGCGCGGGCGCGATGGTGTTGACGAGGCCGATATCGGGCCGGGCGATGGCGGCGAGATAGGCGATGTCGCCCGGCTTGCCCGCGCCCATTTCCAGCACCGCGTATTCGGTGTCCTGCGGCATCGCCAACAAGGTGAGCGGCAAACCAAGCTCGTTGTTGTAGTTGCCCGCGTTGACGTGCGTGCGGCCATGGCGCGACAGGATGGACGCCGTCAGCGTCTTCACCGTGGTCTTGCCGTTGGAGCCGGTGATGCCAATTACACGCACATTGCTTTGTGCACGCACCGCGCTGGCGAGATCGCCCAGCGCCAGGGCGGTGTCGTCGACCAGCACCTGCGTCAGGTCGAAATCGACCTTGCGCGTGACCAGCGCGGCGATCGCGCCCTTGGCCTTGGCGTCAGCCAGGAAATCATGCCCGTCGACGCGCTCGCCCTTGATCGCGACGAACAGGTCGCCCGGCCGCAGCTTGCGCGTATCGATGGCAACGCCGGTCACATCCACGTCGTCGCCGAGCAGGCGTCCGCGGGTCCACAGGGCAATGGCGCTCAGGCGCATCATGCTCGGGTCTCCAGCGCTTGGCGGGCTACCGCCAGGTCGTCGAATGGACGCTTCCCCGTCGCGCCTTCCTGATACGTCTCGTGTCCCTTGCCGGCGATCAGCACCACGTCACCGGCTTTGGCCGATGCAAGCGCGTGCTGGATGGCGGCGGCGCGATCGCGCTCGACCGTCGCCATTGCGGGATGACGAAGTCCGGCGACGATGTCCGCCACGATGACGTCGCCGTCTTCGGTGCGCGGATTGTCGTCGGTGATGATGATGGCGTCGGCCAGGCGCTCGGCGATTTCACCCATCTGCGGGCGCTTGCCGGCATCACGGTCGCCACCGCAGCCGAACACGCAGATCAGGCGGCCTTCGCAATGCGCACGCAGTGCCTTGAGCGCCTGCTCCAGCGCGTCCGGCGTATGCGAGTAATCGACTACCGCCAGCGGCAAGCCGTCGACGCCGCCAAGGCGGTTCATGCGGCCATTGATGGGATCCAGCGTGAACAGTGCATCGGCGATGCGCTCGAACGACTCGCCCATGGCACCGAGGCAGGCCACCACGGTCAGCAGATTGGCCACGTTGAATCGACCCAGCAAGCGGCTGCGAACAGCGCGCTCACCCCACGGCGTATGCAGGTTGAACGCGAGGCCTTCGGCGGACGTCACGACATCGGTCGCACGTACGTCGGCCGCGGCATCGCCCTCCGCGCTCAGGCGCAACGCGCGCACGCCTTGCGGGATGCGATCGGCAAGCGTGCGACCGAAAGCATCGTCGATATTGATTGCCGCAGCCTTCAGTGTCGGCCACGCAAACAGCTTGGCCTTGGCTTCGCCGTAGGCCTCCATGCTGCCGTGGTAGTCGAGATGGTCGCGGGTGAGATTGGTGAAGGCCGCCACTTCGAACGCGACCGCGCCGACGCGGCCCTGCTCCAGCGCGTGCGATGACACTTCCATCGCCACGTGCGAGGCGCCCTGGTCACGGAACGAGGCAAGCAGGCCCTGCACGTTGATCGCGTCCGGCGTGGTGCGCTCGCCTTCGTTGATCTGGCCATGCAGGCCGGCGCCCAGCGTACCGATGGTGGCCGCGCGGTGGCCGAGCAGATCCAGCGCCTGCGCCAGCAGCTGCACAGTGGAGGTCTTGCCGTTGGTGCCGGTGACGCCGATCACGCGCATCGCTTCAGACGGACGTCCAAAAAAGCGCGAAGCGATCTCGCCCACCTTGCCGTGCAGGCCGTCCACCCACAGCACGGGTACGTCGATGCCGGATGCGTCGGCCGCAGGCGCCTCGGCGAGCACGACGCTGGCGCCGCGCGCCACCGCGCCTTGGGCAAACGTGATGCCATGCGCGCGCGTGCCACGCAAGGCAACGAAGGCCTCGCCCGGGCGCACTTCGCGCGAATCCAGCGTGAGGCCCGAAACGACGATATCGCCGACACCCGGGGTATCGGCGATGTCTTTGAGCAATTGGTCGAGGCGTGCGCTCACGGCGTCACCTCTTCGATGGGAGCATCGGGCACGGGTTCCACGTCGGGCTGCTTGTTGCTGGTCAGGCCGTTCTGCCCCTGCAGCGGGCCGCCGACGTACCAGCGTCCGATGTTGTCCGGCGGCACGTCCAGCAGGCGCAGGGCACCATCCACGACCTTGGAAAACACGGGGCCGGAGACCAGCGCGCCGTAATAACTGCCCTTCTTCGGATTATCGATGATCACCACCGCCGCCAGGCGCGGATTGGAGGCGGGCACAATGCCGGCGAAGGCGGAGCTGTAGTTGTTCTTTAGATAGGAACCACCGCTCGCCTTGTGCGCCGTGCCCGACTTGCCCGCCACGCCGTAATTGGCGATCCATGCATAGGGCGCACCTGTGCCACCCGGCTGCGTCACCGCCACCATCATCTGCACCAGCTCGTTGGCGATCCTGGGATCAACGATCTGCTTGGCTTCGTTGTCCGAGCCCTTCACGAAGGTGGGCAAGTGCATCACGCCGTTGTCGGCGATGGTGGCGTAGCCGTTCGCCAGTTGCAGCGGCGTCACGTTGAGGCCGTAGCCATAGGCCAGGATGGCCTTCTCCAGCATGCCCCAGCCCTTGCCCGGCTTGAGATAACCAGAGGCTTCGCCCGGAAAGCCGCTGTTGGTGCTGTTGCCGAAGCCGAAGGCGCGGTAGGTGTCGTACATCAGGCCGGTATCGAGCGTCATCGCCACTTTGGCGGCGCCGATGTTGCTGGACTTGGCGATGATACCGGTGGGCGACAGCAGGCCATAGGCATGCGTGTCGCGGATATCGTGCGAGATGTAATAGAAGTGGCCGTTGCCGGTATCGACCATCGGGCCGGTCGGCGTGTACTTGCCGCTGGACAGCGCCGCCGCCATCACGAACGGCTTGATGGTGGAGCCCGGCTCCACCACGTCGGTCATCGCGCGATTGCGGCGGCTGGACGGATTGCTGCCGCGCAAGGCGTTCGGGTTGTACGTGGGCCAGTTCACCATGGCCAACACTTCGCCGGTATGCACGTCTAGGATCACCATCGAGCCGGAGTCCGCTTCGGACTGCTCGATGGTGTTCTTCAGTTCGTTGTAGGCGAGGAACTGGATGCGGCGGTCGATGCTGAGCGTGATGTCGCGGCCCGGCTGCGGCGCGCGCACCAGCTCCACGTCCTCCACCACATGACCCATGCGGTCGCGGATGACGCGCTTGGCGCCCTGCTTACCGGCGAGCCAGTCGTCGAACGCCAGTTCCAGGCCTTCCTGGCCGTGGTCGTCGATGTTGGTGAAACCCAGCACGTGGGCCATCACCGGACCGGACGGATAGAAGCGGCGGAATTCACGCTGGCCGTTGACGCCAGGCACGCCGAGGTCGAGCACGGTCTGCGCCGCATCCGGCGACATCTGCCGCTTGAGATAGACGAACTCGCGTTCCGAGCGCTGCGACAGGTACTGCTTGAGCGAGCCCGCATCCATGCCGATGGCAGCGGCCAGCTGGGGCAGCTTGTCCTCGTTGTCCAGCACCTCGGAGGGATTGGCCCAGATCGAGACGACCGGCGTGGACACCGCCAACGGCTCACCGTTGCGATCGAAGATAGTGCCGCGCGACACCGCAATGGGCACTTCGCGCAGGAAACGGGCGTCACCCTGATTCTGGTAGAACTCCTTGCGCACCACCTGCAGGTCGAACGCGCGCGCCACCAGGCCCAGCGACGCCAGACCCAGCACGGCCGCCACCAACATCATGCGGCGGCGAGTACTAAGGGCCGCAGGGCGGCGGCGGGCAGGGTTGGTATTCGTGCGCGGGCGCGGCTTCATCGGCGCACCAGCTGGATGTCTTGCGGCTTGGGATTGGCCATGCCCAGCTTCTGTCGCGCCTCTTCGTCCACGCGGCGCGGCTCGGCCCAGGTGGCCTGCTCCAGTTCCAGCTTGCCGTACTCGATATTGAGGTCGTCGCGCACGTTCTGCAGGCGGGTGAGCTCGACGAACAGCACGCGGCTTTCATGGCGCATCCACACCACGGCAATGGCGCTGGAAAGCACCGCCGCGATCAGGATCAGCATGAAGAGGCTGCCGAGGACCTTCATGCGAGCTTCTCCGCCACGCGCAGCACGGCCGAGCGGGAGCGCGGATTGACGGAAAGCTCTTCGTCCGAAGGAAACTGGGCCTTGCCCACCGCAGCCAGGCGCGCCGGCGCCGCAGCCACCGGCGGACCACGACGACTGCCCTGCACGCGGCCGGAATGATCACGGATGAACAGCTTCACGGCGCGGTCTTCCAGCGAATGGAAGCTGATGATGGAAAGGCGACCGCCGACCTTCAGCAGATCGAGCGCCGCATTGAGCCCGTGCGCCAGCGCGTCCAGCTCGCCGTTCACGCGGATGCGCAGGGCCTGAAAGCTGCGCGTGGCCGGATGCTTGCCCGGCTCGCGACGACCGACGACACGCTCGATCAGGCCGGCCAGCTGGCCGGTGCGGGTCATCGGGTTTTCCGTGCGGTCTTCGACGATGGCGCGGGCGATCTTGCGGCTGAAGCGTTCCTCACCATAGGTCCACAGCACGTCGGCGATCTCTTTCTCCGACGCATGCGCGAGGAAATCCGCCGCGCTCTCGCCCTGCGTGGTGTCCATGCGCATATCCAACGGCGCATCGGCCATGAAGCTGAAGCCACGGGCGGCTTCATCGAGCTGCGGCGAGGACACGCCCAGGTCGAGCAGGATGCCGTCAAGGCCGCCGGCGGTTTCGTCCCACTCGGCCATGCTGGAGAAGTTGGCGTGGCGGATGGAGACGCGCGGATCGGCAGCGAACTCGGCCTGCGCGGTGGCGATGGCCTGCGGGTCACGATCCATCAGCAACAGACGGCCGTCGGGACCCAGGCGCGACAGCACGGCGCGGGCGTGACCGCCGCGGCCGAAGGTGCCATCGAGATAGCGCCCGCCTGTCTGCACGGCGAGTCCCTCCACTGCTTCACCCAGCATCACCGGGATGTGCACTAACCGCTCGGCCATGCCGCAGCACTCCCGTCCCGTTAACTCCGCCGTGCCGAACCGTCGCCGGTTACAGCTGCAGCTCCGCCATCTCGTTGGTGATCTCGTCTTCGCCGATGGTCTGGCGGATCTTGGCCAGGTGAGCCAGTTCGCTCCAAAGCTCGAACTTGTTGCCCATGCCCAGCAGAACCGCCTTCTTCTCGATGCCCGTGGTCGCGCGCTGGCTCGCCGGCAGCAGGATGCGCACGGCGGAATCGGGCTCGACTACGGCGGCGGCGCCGACCAGCTTCATCTGCATGTCGCGATGGGCCGCCTTGACCTTGGGAAGCGCGTTGACCTGGTCGCGCACCTTTTCCCACTCGGCGTGCGGAAACAGCCACAGGCAGCCCGACTCGAAGGGGTTGTAGGTGATCACCAGACGATTGGCGCAGGCGTCGGCCACCAACTCGCGGTACGCGGTCGGTATGGCCAGCCGGCCTTTGTCGTCAACGGTGATGGCGGTTTCGCCCTGGAACACGGCCAATAGACTCCACGAATTCCCACGATTTCACACAGGAACCCACGATAGTCTCGCCCCCTGAGACTGTCAAGGGAATTTTGCTTGTGAATCAATGAGAAAGGCGGTGATCTGGCAGTAATTCCAGCCTTTTATGAGGAACCGTCCGAAGGTGCTTGAATGATTGGGATTTTTTCAATCCGGAGGATCACCCGCAGGGCGCCTCGGGGGTGCCCGAACACGACCTCACATGAATCCGTCATTCAGACCTTCCATACGCGGCCGTCGCCGCCCTCAGGGCGACGACGACCGGTAGAGAAGAGGGTGGAGTCGGCCTGTAAGCCGGGTTCTGTACGCCTTGCGGCGCGACAGTCATTCCTCTCGGCCTGGCGTCACCGCCAGGCTCCAGCAACCTACCCGGGAACAACGCGGGCCGCGTTATCGTTCCCCTATTCGGTCTTGCTCCAGGTGGGGTTTACCGTGCCATGCGGCGTTAGCCCCGCACGCGGTGCGCTCTTACCGCACCCTTTCACCCTTACCACGCGCATCCGAAGATGCCGTTCGGCGGTCTGCTCTCTGTTGCACTGGCCGTCAGCTCACGCTGCCCAGGCGTTACCTGGCACCTTGCCCTATGGAGCCCGGACTTTCCTCGATGCGCTTGCGCGCGACGCGACTGTCCGGCCGACTCCGCCGCGCATTCTAAAGGAATGTGAGGCTCAAGGGGCTTGAGAGCTGGCCGACCCGCAAACTTGGCCATGTAGGAGCGCACCCAGTGCGCGATCACAAGCGTCAGCATGACCGATGCTTTCGTCTATGGCCGAGAGGAATCGCCGTACCTCTCGCGCACTGGGTGCACTCCTACAGAACAAGAGACGCCACCTCAGCCCTCGTACAACAGCTTCCGCGGCGCGCCGGTAATCGCCGCTGCCAGCTTGGCCGCCTTCGCCGGCGGCAATTCCTCGCGCAGGATGGCAAATACGCGCTTGCCTTCCGCCTCTCGCGCATCCGTCTCCTCGCCTCGCCCCGCTACCAGGATCACGCATTCACCGCGCTGCTGGTCCGGGTCCTCCACCACGCGCGCGGCGAGTTCGCCCAGCGGCATGCCGATCACCGTTTCGAACAATTTGGTCAGCTCGCGCGCCAACACGCCCTCGCGCGCCTCGCCAAACACGTCGCGCATGTCGGCTAGACTCTCCGCCACGCGATGCGACGACTCATAGAAGATGAGCGTGCGCGCATCCCCGGCAAGTTCCTGCAGGCGTGTCCGACGCGCCGAGGCCTTGGGAGGAAGGAATCCTTCGAACACGAAGCGGTCACTGGGCAATCCTGCCACCGACAGCGCCGCGATCGCGGCGCAGGCACCCGGCACCGGGGCGCAGCGGATGCCGGCCGCGCGCGCGGCACGCACCAGGCGAAAGCCGGGATCACTGATGAGCGGCGTGCCGGCGTCGGAAATCAGTGCCACCGATTCGCCGCCCTGCAACCGTCGCACGATGGCGTCGACGACATCGCGCTCATTGTGTTCATGCAACGCCACCAGCGGCGTGCCGATGTTGTAGTGCATCAGCAACGGCCTGCTGTGCCGCGTGTCCTCCGCCGCAATGACGGCTACCGAACGCAAGGTTTCGATGGCGCGCGCGGAGATATCGTCACGATGACCGATCGGCGTGGCGACCACCCATAGCTGACCCGGCTGAATCTGTGACATCTTGCTACTTCCTTAGCCGCGGGGCGGCGATCCAATGGGCTATCATCGCCCATCCGCCGACCATGTCGTCAAAAAAGCTCGAAGGGATTTGGCCATGCGCTTGTATCGCGCCGCAGGCACCGCCCTGCTGATTTCTCTGGCACTCACTGCCTGCGTTCCACCCGCGGTACAGCGCTCGCCCGCCGAGGTCGCCGCCAGCCAGCAGGCCGACGCGCTGGTACAGCAAGGCAAGTTCGATGAAGCGGCCCAGGCCTATCTCACATTGGCCCAGAGCAGCGGCAATCGCGACGAGTACCAGTTGCTCGCGGCGGAGTCGTATCGCCAGGAAGGTCAGCTCGAACGCGCGGCGCCGTTCCTCGATGGCATTCGCCGCCAGAAGCTATCCGGCGACGAACCGGTTCGCCTGGACCTGCTGCAAGCGGAGCATGCGTTGAAGCAGCACAACGCGCCGCGTGCACTGCAGCTGACCACGCAGCCCAACCTCAGCGTGCCCACAGCACTGCAGCTTCGCCTGCTCGAATTGCGTTCGCAGGCCATGCAGCAAACGGGCGACCCCTGGGGCGCCGCGCGCACGCGTGTGGAAATGGACGGCCAATTGAGTGGCCTCGACCAGGCGCAGAATCGCAAGGACATCGTCACGCTGCTCACCAAGCTCGGCGTCGAGCCACTCAAGCAGCGCGCAGCCGCCATGCAGGCGGGTGATCGCATGCTGCCCTGGGTGAACGAGGCACTGAGCCAGCTCGGCGTCGCCGTGGCCCGCCCCGCCCCGTCGCTCGACCAGGAAGTGGGAACGATGATTCCGGGCGAAGGTGCCAACGTCCGCGAAGGCTTCAAAATGCCACCTCGCGTAGCGCTCATTCTTCCCATCAGCGGCAGCGCTGCAGCGGCAGGCGCGTCGGTACGCGAAGGCTTCTTCGCTGCTTACGCCGATGCCGCGCACAACCATGTGCCACGTCCGCCCGTAAAGGTGTACGACACCGGCGGTACGGCACCGGGTGCCGTCAAGGCTTACCAGCAGGCGGTGGACGATGGCGCGCAGATGGTGATCGGACCGCTGACCCGCGGTGAAGTCTCCGCACTGTTCGGCTTGCCGCAACTGCCCGTGGCGCTGCTCGCCCTCAACCATCCCGACGACAAGAGCCTGCCCGCCAATGGCGTGAGCGAATTCGGCCTGCTGCCGGAAACGGAAGGCGCACAGGCCGCCGATCACATGTCGGAGAACGGCATCGTCAACGCGTTTGTCATCGCCGGCAGCGACGACTTCGCGCAGCGCGCCGCCAAGTCCTTCAAGGCCGAACTGGAAGCGCGCGGCGGCAAGATCTCCGGCGTGGGCAACCTGGCCAGCGGCGGCGTCAACTACGGCTCGACCATCAGCGGCCTCGGCATGCCCACTGATACCGGTGATGCCACCGGCGCCAACAACAACACGGGCATCTTCATCACCATGCGCCCGCAACAGGCACGCCTGCTGCTGCCCCAGCTGAAACTGGCGCGCGTTAACCTGCCGGTGTTCGGCACATCGCACATCTATGCCGGCGTGGACGACGCGGGCGCCAACCGCGACCTGGAAGGCGTCGAGTTCTGCGATTCGCCGTGGCTGTTCGACGTGCAACCGGGCCTGCCCAATCACGGCGACATCGCCGCCCAGCTGCCGGCCGCGCGCGGTACCTCTGCACGCCTGTTCGCCTTCGGCATGGACGCATGGAACCTCGCGCCCTACGTCGACTGGCTGCGCGCCCATCCGGGCAGTTACCTGCCCGGCGCCAGCGGCCAGCTCACTGCCGACCAGTTCGGCCGCGTCCGCCGCGTGCTGGTGTGGGCCAAATTCCAGGACGGCCTCGCCCGCCCACTCAACGGCAGCCTGCAGATGGACAGCGCACCCGCGATGTCCCCGCCCGCGGACAACACCACGCCACCCGCCACCAACAACGGCCAGTCCAACAACGGTTGATGCGCGCTGCCGGCGCCCTCTTCGAGCAACGCGCCTGCGCGGAACTGCAACGCGCGGGCCTCAAGCTGCTCGACCGCAACTACACCACCCGCTACGGCGAACTCGATCTGGTCATGCTGGATCGAGACACGGTGGTGTTCGTGGAAGTACGCCACCGCCTGACCAGCAGCCATGGCAGTGCGGCGGCGACCGTGAACGCCACCAAGCAAGCCAAACTCATTCAGACGGCCGAACTCTGGCTTTCCCATCATCCCGCGCACGCCAACCGCCCATGCCGCTTCGACGTCGTGAGCTACGACGGCCCCATCGACAAGGCCGCCATGGCGTGGTGCCGACAAGCCTTTGAGGCGGTTTAGACTCGAGTGAACTGCGCACATGTGCGGCGGAGAGAGCATCCACTTTCACCCGGAGCTGACCGCGCCGGCCTGTAGCAGGTGGAGCGGCACGGGAGCATCGGGAAGCTTGTTGGCGAGGCCAAGGTGCTCGCCATTCCTTGAATAAGCCCTGGCGCTCTCCGCCACGGTAGTCCTGGCGCCGTCGGCCATTGCCCTCTCAACGGTTTACTCATATTTGCTCGGGCAGACTTCCCGGTATTGCCGCCAAACGGCATGGGCAACCTCGGGGGACAGCATGCTCCGCATCCTGGTCAAGCTCGGCAAATGGACGGCCATCATCGTCCTTGTCTTCCTGGTTTCCCTGCTCGGCATTCGTGCGTGGGACTCGCAGCGCGGTGATCCGTTGGCGGTGTGGCAGACCTATGTGCCACATGAGTTGACGGCCGCGGAGATCAACGCAACCGACTGGGCGGGCTACATGGCGGCCGAACAGCGTGTGTTCGACGAGGTGAAGACTCAGGTGAGCGACAGGCTCGATGCCTCCGAACGCGTGATGACCAATCGCTACTTCGAAGGTGCCCCGATGTATCCGGAGCACTTCAGGCACGACTGGAATCGCTCCTATGAGCTGGCACCCGCCGGAACGCCGGTGGGTGCCGTGGTGTTGATCCATGGGCTCACCGATTCGCCCTACAGCCTGCGCGATATCGCTGAGCTTTATCGCGAGCATGGCTTCCTGGCCATTGGCTTGCGCGTGCCTGGACACGGCACGGTGCCCGCCGCGCTGACCAAGGCGGACTGGCCGCAATGGCTTGCAGCGACGCGATTGGCCATGCGCGAGGCGCGGCGTCAGGTAGGACCGAATGCGCCCATCCATATGGTCGGCTATTCCAATGGTGGCGCGCTGTCGTTGAAGTACACGCTGGATGCCTGTGAACACAGCGATCTGACAATGCCCACGCGGCTGGTGTTGCTGTCGCCGATGATAGGCGTGACCGTCTTCGCGCGCTTCGCGGGGCTGGCGGGATTGCCGGCGCTTCTGCCGCGATTTGCGAAGGCGGCGTGGCTCGACCTGCTGCCGGAATACAACCCGTTCAAGTACAACTCGTTTCCGGTGAACGCGGCGCGGCAGTCTTATCTGCTGACGGACGCGATTCGCAGCCAGGTGTTGCGCATGGCGGGCGATCAAAAGCTCTCGCACCTGCCACCCATCCTCACGTTCCAGTCCGTGGTTGACGATACGGTGAGTCCGTTGGCCGTGATGCGCACGCTCTATGCACATGTGCCGGCGAACGGCAGCGAGATCGTGCTGTTCGACGTCAACCGCGATCGGCGATTCGACAGCTTGCTCAAGGCAAGCTCGCTGACGGCGGTCAACCGCATGCTTGCGGCCGGGCCGCAGGCGTATCGCACCACGGTCCTCGCCAACGCGACGGAGAACGATGACCACACGGTCGCGCGCACGACGGAGGCTGGACAGACCGCGACCAACGCCACGCCGCTTTCCATCATGTATCCGGCGAATATCTTCTCGCTCTCGCACATCGCCCTGCCGTTTCCAACCGACGATCCGCTTTACGGCACCGATCCGGACATGTCGGAGAACTACGGTATCCGGCTTGGCACGGTGGCCCCGCGGGGCGAACGCGGCGCGCTAATCCTCAGCTTCAGCGATGTACTGCGCATCAGCTCCAATCCGTTCTATCCGTATGTGCATCAGCGCATCGAAGCCCTGTTGCCATCAGCTGCAGCAGCGTCCCCGGCGCCGACACATCAGCCGGGCGCCAACGGGGGCTGATCATTCGCGCGGAGCGACGCGCAGCGGACAGTGGGATACTGCGCCCATGAACCTGCCCGATGCCCTGCTCGCCGCGCTTCGCCCGCATTTCCCCGAAGGGTCGCTGACCACCGAAATGGGGGAGCGGCTTTCCTATGCGTACGACAACTCGCGTCGCAACGCGCTGCCGGATGCGGTGGTTTTTCCGACCACGCACGAACAAGTGGAAGCGCTGGTGCAGCACTGTCGCGAGCACCGCGTGCCGGTGATCGGTCGCGGGCGCGGAACGAACACGACGGGCGCCACCGTGCCCGTGGGCGGCGGCGTGGTGGTGAGTTTCGAGCGCATGAATCGCATCGTGCGCATCGATCCAGACAATCGTCTCGCCATTGTGGAACCGGGCGTGCTCAACGGCGACCTGCAGCAGGCACTGAAGCCGCATGGCTTTTTCTGGCCACCCGATCCATCGTCATCGCCTTGGTGCAGCATCGGCGGCAACCTTGCCTGCAATTCGGCGGGACCGCGCACGGTGAAGTACGGCAGTCCACGCGAAAACACGCTTGGTCTTCGCGCGGTGGCCGGAACGGGCGAAGGTTTTCGCTGTGGCACGTATACCAGCAAGGGTGCGACAGGTTACGACCTCACGCGGCTGCTGATCGGTTCCGAAGGCACGCTCGCACTCATTACCGAGGCCACGCTCAAGCTCACGCCCAAGCCTTCGTCCATACGCACGATCCGCGCGACGTATCGTGATGTGACTTCCGCCGCTCATGCGGTGGCGCGCATCATGGCGCAGCCGGTGACGCCCTGCGCACTGGAATTCATCGATGACGTCGCGCTGAAACTTGCGCGCGACTATGGTGGCGACAGTGTGCCGCTGGCTGGCGCCATGCTGATGATCGAAGTCGATGGCGAAGCGGACACGCTGCCGAGCGCCGTCGATGCCGTCACGCGTGCTGCGCGCGGCGACGGCCTGGAAGCGCTGCGCGTGGCCGAGACGGCCGAGGAAACGCAGGCCCTCTGGTCTGCGCGAAAGGCGCTTTCGCCGGCACAGCGCACCATTTCGCCCAACAAGATCAATGAAGACGTCGTGGT
>Ga0335083_10004326_pt1 | contig 18129 bp, 12 predicted proteins | sample Lox_Sample_42_FD_206716 | JGI IMG/M metagenome (GOLD analysis project Ga0335083, IMG submission 206716) | Soil microbial communities from Loxahatchee National Wildlife Refuge, Florida, United States - Lox_Sample_4.2 | ecosystem: Environmental > Terrestrial > Soil > Wetlands | place: USA...
GGGAGCGAGCCCACCAAATACACCAGACTGAAGATCGCAACCCAGATGATGTCCAGGGCGTGCCAGAAGAGACTGAAGCACAGAAAACGGTGGCGGATATCCTGACGGAACCCCTTGGCGTAGAACTGCGCCATCATCGTGCCGAGCCACAGGAGTCCGGCACTCACGTGTACCCCATGACATCCCACGAGAGTAAAGAATGAAGAAAGGAAGGCACTGCGGCCGGGACCTGCCCCACGGGCGACGAACCCGGAAAACTCGCGGATCTCGAGCATGATGAACGCGAGGCCGAGGACCCCGGTCACCAGCAGCGCGATCTGTGTCCACTTTTGATTACGCTGTCCGACCGCGAGACTCGCCATCCCGCACGTAAAGCTGGAGGCGAGCAGGCATGCGGTCTGCACCGCGGTGTTGCGCAGGTCGAAGAGCTCGTGCGCGGACGGCCCACCGGCAGTGTTCCTGAAGAGCACCGCATAGGCGGCAAAGAAAGCCGAGAACATGATCACGTCGGAGAGCAGAAAGATCCAGAACCCGTAGCCGACGATGATTCGCCTGGGCGCAGGCCCGCCGCTGCCGTGACCGCTGATCGCCCGCTGTCCCGCTTCTGGCGCGCCGAGAGCAGGATCGTGGGCCACGCGTAACGCCGGGGTGCTCAAGGAGGCGCCTCCGCCATGAGCGCCGCGGCTCGGGCGGCACGGTTGGCACGATCGATGCGCGCGACTTCCTCCGCCGGGATCTCGATCTCATGGACGTCCCGCCAGGCAAACACTACGAAGGTCGCGTAGGCACCGAGGAGTCCCAGCACTACCAGCCACCAGATCTGCCAGATCAGCGCAAATCCCGTCACCGTCGCAAGAAACGCCGTCACGAACCCGGTCGGGCTGTGGCGCGGCATCTCGATGGCGGCATACTGCGGCTCAGGAGTCACCAGCTGGTGCGTGGCGCGCGCCCGTTGCTTCACGTCCCAGTAGGGCTCCTCGCTCGTGACCGCAGGCAATACGGCGAAGTTGAATGCGGGCGGGGGCGAGGCGGTGGCCCACTCCAGCGAGCGGCCGTCCCAGGGATCCCCGGTCGGCTCGAGGCGCCGATCGCGGCTGCGCACGGAGACCCAGAGCTGTGCGATCTGGAACCCAATGCCGCACAGAATAAGCAGTGCGCCCACGCCCGCGACCATGACCCACGGATACCACTCCGGCCGGTCGTAGTGCTGCATGCGGCGGGTCATGCCTTCAAACCCCAGAACGTAGAGCGGCATGAAGGCGACATAGAAACCGATGAGCCAGCACCAGAAGGCCGCCTTGCCGAGCCGTTCATCGAGGGTGAAGCCGAAGGCCTTCGGGAACCAGAAGGTATAGCCCGCAAAAGCGCCGAACAGCACGCCACCGATAATCACGTTGTGAAAGTGCGCCACCAGGAACAGGCTGTTATGCAGTACGAAGTCCACCGCCGGCGAGGCGAGCAGCACTCCCGTCATGCCGCCGATGACGAAAGTCACCATGAAGCCGACCGCCCAGAGCATAGCGGACGTGAAGCGGATACGGCCGCCATACATGGTGAAGAGCCAGTTGAAGATTTTGACGCCGGTCGGCACGGCGATGACCATGCTGGCGATGCCGAAGAAGCCGTTGACGTCGCCCCCGGCTCCCATGGTGAAGAAGTGATGCAGCCAGACGGAGAACGACAGGATGCAGATCGCCATGGTGGCGACGATCATCGAGCGGCGGTCGAACAGCGGCTTGCCGCTGAAGGTCGCAACCACCTCGGAAAACACCCCGAACGCGGGCAGGATCAGGATGTAGACCTCAGGATGCCCCCACGCCCAGATCAGGTTCATGAACATCATCGCGTTGCCACCCGCTTCATTGGTGAAGAAATGGAACCCGACGTAGCGGTCGAGCAGCAGCATGGCAAGGGTCGCGGTCAGAATCGGGAACGCGGCCACGATCAGCAGATTCGCAGCGAGCGCGGTCCAGCAGAAAATCGGCATGCGCATGTAGGTCATGCCCGGCGCGCGCATCTTCAGGATCGTCGTCACGAAATTGATGCCGGTGATCAACGTGCCGATGCCGGATATCTGAATGGCCCACAGGTAGTAATCGACGCCCACTCCGGGGGAATAGGCGAGCTCGGACAGCGGCGGGTACGGGAGCCATCCGGTGCGGGCAAACTCACCCACCACCAGCGAGACGTTGACCAGCAGCGCCCCCGCAGCGGTGAGCCAGAAACTCACCGAGTTCCAGGTGGGAAAGGCCACGTCGCGCACGCCGAGCTGCAGCGGCACGGCAAAGTTCATGAGTCCGATGACGAACGGCATCGCCACGAAAAAGATCATGATCGTGCCGTGGGCGGAGAAGATCTGATCGTAATGCTCAGGAGGCAAATACCCCGCGGCGTGAAATGCCAGCGCCTGCTGCGAGCGCATCATGAGCGCGTCGATGAAGCCGCGCAGCAGCATCACCGCGGCCAGCAGACAGTACATGACGCCGATGCGCTTGTGGTCGGTGCTGGTGATCCATTCGCGCCACAGATAAGGGAGGTAGCCCTTCGCCACCACCCAGATGACGACCGCAGCGATCCCGAAAACGACCAGGGCTCCCGCCGCGAGCGGAATCGGCTGATCAAACGGGATCGCAGCCCAAGTGAGCTTCCCGAACATCTCAGTTCCCCGCCAGCGCCAGCACCGTCGAGCCGCCCGCGCCGGAGCGCGCGCTCGGCGGCCCCTCCCCTGGCGGCAGTTCCTGACGCACGACCCTGTCGAACAATCCCGGGGACACCGAGCGATACGTGAAGGGTGTGACGTTCTGAGTCTGCCTGAGAAGGCCGCGATAGGCGGCCTCGTCCAACACCTGACCGCCCGCGCCAGCGGCTGCGGCCCAGTCTGCGAATTCCCGCGGCGCAACCGCGTCCACGTCGAAGCTCATACCGGGGAACCCATCGCCGCTGAAGTGCGCTGACAGCCCCATGTAAACCCCCGGGCGATCGGCCTGCAGGTTGAGGCGACTCGTCATGCCGTACATCGCATAGATCTCGCTCCCGAGCTGCGGCACGAAGAACACGTTGAAGACGCTCGCTGAAGTGATCTTGAGATTCAGCGGCACTCCGACCGGCACCACCAGGCGGTTCACGCTGGCGAGGTTCTGCTGCGGATAGATGAACAGCCACTTCCAGTCGAGCGAGACCACCTCGACTTCGAGGGGCGCCGCCTTTGACTTGAGCGGCTCGGCCGGATCAAGCAGATGGGCGCTGATCCAGGCGATGCCGCCCAGGAAGAAGATCACGAGGGCCGGGATGGACCAGACGAGGAGCTCGAGCCGTCCGGAGTACGCGAAGTCGGGCCGATAGCGCGCGCGGGTGTTCGAGGCACGAAACCAGAACGCGAACACCAGAATGAACACGATGGTCGGAATTCCGACCGCGAGCATGATCGCGAGGGAGTCGAGCAATACGATGCGCTCGCCCTCGCTCACGGGCCCGGCAGGTGACAGCACCGCTGTCTGGCATGCCGCGAGCGACAGCGACAGCAGCAACAAGCTGCACCTTGCGACACTACCGTCCACCCTCATAGCGGCACCTGTATGCGAAACCAGGCTCAGAACGCGCTCTTGATCACCCCTCCATCGACACGCAGCGACGCCCCGGTGGTGGCGGAGGCCAGCGGGCTGGCGATGTAGGCCACGAGGGATGCGACCTCTTCGGGCTCCGCAAAACGCTTGATGAGGGAGGTAGGACGCACCTTCTCGAAGAACTCCTTCTCAAAGGCGGCGAACGATATTCCTCTCTCTTTGGCCAGGGTGTCGACGAACTCGCCCACACCGCGTGACCTTGTCGGACCCGGCAGAACACTGTTGACGGTAATGGCCGAGCCAGCGAGCGCTTCCGCCAGCCCGCGCGCTACCGCCAGCTGCGCGGTCTTGGTCACGCCGTAGTGGATCATCTCGCTCGGGATCTGCACGCCGCTTTCACTGGAGATGAAGATAATCCGACCCCAGCCGGCACGTCGCATCGAAGGCAGCACGAGCCGGGCGAGCCTTACACCGCTGAGGACATTGACCTCGAAGAATCTCACCCAGTCGGCATCGGGGATCTCTTCGAATGGCTTTGGCTCGAATATTCCGAGGTTGTTAACAAGAATCTCGATGCCGGGATAGTCCCGGACCAACGCTGCAGCGGACGATGCGAGGCTCAGATCGCCGGCAAACCCCTGCAGGTCCCCGCCCGTAGCGGACCTGAGCGACGCCACGACAGCCTCGACCGCTGCTCCGGATCGGCCATTGATGATCACACGGGCGCCTTCGCGCGCGAGCGTCGTCGCGATCGCCAGCCCGATGCCGGCCGTACTGCCGGTGACCAGTGCACGCTTACCTTGCAGTTGCAGGTCCATCGGTCATCTCGCCGCCCGACGTGATCGCGCCGCGACCTCGGGTTTCCCACGTTCTCGCTGGAGTCGACTTCTTGGTGACACGTCGCGTCCTCCTTATATCCCGAGACTGGCCGATCGTACCTGGAAACTGTTGCGCGTTATTGTTGGTTCGCCGCCCGAGTTGAAAAACATTGTAGCGTGATCGCGCGGCTGATTCAGAAAGGTCGCGCTCCGCGATGCTTATCAGTCCATGTCGCACGGCGGAGCTTTCGTTTGCGCTTGTGCTTTCAACACAAGGGATAAAACGCCGGTCACGTTGACCTCACCCCTCCCCCCACTCAGGCGCGCCGATCGTCCCCCGAATCCAGATGAGCCCGCTTTTCCATCTCGAGAATTACCGCGGAAAAATCCAGCTCCTGCCCCAAGGCCGATGGGCCGCATTGACCTCGAAAGCCGCATTTGTCGCGGGCATCTGCGCGCCGACTGCAGCGGCGAGATTGAGAATCAGCCCCAAGTCTTTGTTCATCAGCCGCAGCGGAAATTGCGGGCTGTAGTCACTCTTGAGCGCTCTTCCCAGTTTACCTACGAGTGCGGGAGCGACTACCGTAGTCTCTGGAAGTACGTCCAGCAATCGGTGGCGATCGAGACCAGCTTTCTCACCGAGGGCAACGGCCTCGGCAATGGCCTGCATGCCGATTGCCAAGAGGCTGTTAACGACCAGCTTCATGGTCGCGCCGGAGCCGCTCGGTCCCAGGTAAAAGTACTTTCTGGCGATCACTCTGAAGATCGGCTCGGCGGCAGCGAAGCTCCGCTGATCTCCACCCCCGAACAGTGTCAGCGCTCCTTGCTCGGCAACCGGGGTGCTGCCCGACATGGTCACATCGAGGACCTCGACGCCACGCGCGGAGCCGAGCCTCGCGAGTTCCAGCACGGCCATCTGCATCCGCAACTCGCGCGCCAGCCTTCGAAACGACGTCCGCTCCTTGTGCAGCTTGCGACGCAAGGTACGTTCCGTCATGTGCAGATGCTTTGCCACCGCGGCGCCGCTCGTCGGCGCCAGGCGGCTCATGAGCAGCAACTCGCGCACTTTTCCCGCGAGTCCCGCCCGCAGATGCAGCTGCTTCATGATCTCCTCGCACAGCTTCACAGTCTCGTCGTGCGCAATCTCATTGCCGAGTTGCGCATCGCGATCCAGCCATGACGCGTCAAATATAAGGCTGCTTTCCTTGCGTCCAAAGGAGATCGGGCAGCCAAACATCTGCTGGTAGACCTTCGCATCTCGAGTGGGCCCGAACGGCAAGTGAATTGCCGAGGGTAGGAATGACGGCCCCATGCCATCGCGGTGCAAGGATATCGCGATACTCAGGTGCAGCTCGACGAGAAGCCTCGCCATCCTGGCATCGATGGCTGGGTGCGCGATGAGCCGAAACCTCCAAGATGCGAGTCGGTGCCTTTCCTGGAAGGAGAGCTTGAGAAGCGGCATCACCATGTGATGGTAGCGCTGGGCAAAAGCAACTCCCTCGCGAAAGTCTGTGCTGCTCAGGATCGCGAAGCCGTACATTCCAAACGTCGAGACGTGAACTCTTTCTCCGGCGTGATAGCCGAAATGCGGATCGCCCGAGAGCGCTGCGGCGTTATTGCAAACCCGGATCACCTGATTCACCGAAACGCGTGTTTCATGCGAGCGCAGCGCGGCCGGGCTGACGTGAGCGCCTTTCAGGGCTTGGGTTGCGGCAATCCCTTCCTGCGCAAGCGAGTCCACGATCGCGGTGAGTTGGCCGACGGGATAGACTTTGTCGTCGAAACCGACCAGCAGGGTTCGCTCTGCAAGCGTCGCGGGCCGGCGTATCCGGTGTGCCTCAGCAAGACCTGAAGTCACCGCGTTCACATCAGATGCTCAAGGTCTCCGCTGCAATTTCCGCTCAGACGGCTCCGCGCGGGCACCGCGCGGATTCTTGCCTGCTCCCAGGCGCTCCCGGTATTTTGCCGGTTGGCGGCATACGGGGCGTACACGACAGGCCATCCCGGCCCGCCTCACTCTCCTCGCTGCACAACGCGAGAGTCGCTGGGAAGGAGCGCCGCTACAGCGGCCGCGAGTGCCTGCTCGGTGAGCCCTCCTTTGATGGGTAGAAGCCGCGTACGAATGGTGCCATCGGCTCCAATCACGTAGGTCATGGGCAACACTGCCGGGTTGCCGAAGGCGTTGACTTTCGCATCGACCAGCAGCGCGACCGGGTAGGCCACCCCTTGCAGCGCGCGGGTTACCGCCTTGCGTTCGTGTGGATCGTCGGCGCTCAGGCCGATGACCATGACGCCCTCCGAGGCATGTTTCTCGTAAAACGCCTCCAGTACCGGCAATTCGGCACGACACGCCGGACACCAGGTCGCCCAGAAATTCAGGATCACGACCTTGCCGCGTAATGCGGCAAGGTCGAGATCGTGTCCGTCCAATTGCTTGACGATGAGCGTTGGCATCGGCTGACCCACTTCGCCGGCCGCGGCCGCCCTGCCCGCAGCCAACGACAGGGTCAGGAGGCCGGCGCACCATGCACGAGATCCCTGCATGATCACGGTTTGTCTCCTTTGACTCAGATCTCGCTTGCCGAGACCGGGGATCAGAGGCTGTAGGCCACCATGAACTTCAGCAGCACCGGCGCGACGAGCTGACCCTGAGTACCCTCCGTCGCCACCGACGGAGCGGCATTCGCATCGTGATGCACGCGAAATTCAGCGTCGCCGTAGAACTTCCACCTGCCGACGTCCGCCTCAAGGCCTGGCGACAGGAGCACGCGACGATAGCCGCTGTTGGGTGGATCGGCGTTCACGCCACTGTCGTGCAGTCGATCGGAGCCGATCACCTGCACGAGAGCGGTCAGCTTATTGTTTCCTCCGAGCGCAATACCATCGTAGAGAATTCCGGCCGCGGCGTCGGTCTCGTTACCCGGCCGGTACCCCTCGCGCGAATCAAACGCGCGCTGGAACAGGCCCTCAACGAACCATTGCAGATGACGCTCGACGCTGATGGTGCCGAGATGATAGCCACCCAGCAGCAGGTCCGTGGTCCCCGTACCGATCGAGGTGTCCCGATCGAAATTGGGGTACGTCCAGTCACCGGTCGGCAGCTTCACGCCCACCGAAAGTCCGGTCGACATATCCGGCGAGAAGCCGGTATAGGTACCAAGCAGGCGGATGTCGCCGAGCGCGTTGTGCCGGTAAGTCGCGATGTCGGGGGCTCCGGGACTGCCGATGTCGGTGCGGAAGGTCCTGAACCAGTACGGGACCTTCACCGAAATTCCCCAGTCGCGATTGAAATTGTAGTCAAATCCCAAACCGCCGAAATGAGTCTCGATTTCCTTGTCCGTGTTGTTGGCGGCGGGTGCGGCGTGTGAGCCCACCCAATTCTGATCCTGATCCTGATAGTCGTCCTCGAGATAGAGCATGCCGCCAGGGTGCGTCAGAATCATGGCGGCGGTGCCAACGTCGAAAACGCCGCAACCGCAGGCACACGCCAACGCAAGGCCTGGAAGCAGTGCACTTGCAAGAGTGATGCACAATAGCCGCGCGCAGCGGCCGAACAAGAAACTAAGCGGCGTGGTCACACCACGCGCCGAAGCAGGTGAATGCATAACGTCCTCGAGCAGATCGGGCTCTTGCCCTTCGTGACAGCATTGCCCCGGCTCCGCACTCTCGAGAGCGCAAAGCTGAAGCGCCGTTGCAAGCAGTCAGGCGAGGTACGGCGGTGCGCGAGGAGGCAGGTGACGCTCGGGCCCGAACCGGGAATAGGTCTGAGCACCCTGCGCGGGCAACTCTCTGGAACCCGCAAGCGGCGTTGCGCCTAGGGACGGAAGTGCAGGCAGCGGTGCCGGGCCCGCGCTTTGCGCGTAAGGGCAGGTCGGATCGGGATGGGTATGATGATGGCCGGAGTGATCGTGCCCACCATGGTGCTGCGCGGTGCGCTGCGCGTCCGAATCGCACAACACGACAGCAAGGCGCCCCTCGACCGGAGCCAGCATGAAACCCGCGGGAACGAAGGCGCGAAGGCCGAGCATCGCGAGCACGAAGGGCGCCGCCCAATGCCGCGCACTGCGAGATCGCCGACGGTAGCTTGTTCGCCTCATGATCGCTCGACCATGCCCCAACGCCCCCATGAGTATGGTTCCCGGAGCCTCACCGATGGCACGCGCCACCAGCGGGCGCCCCAACCACGCTCGGCTGCGGGACGCTAGCCCGTGCGGCCGCCACGGCTTGCAACGCGGAGGCTTGCTCGCGCCTCCCTGGGGGCGAAGAGAAATTCGAACGGCAGCGGCGCCGTCGGGGGCAGCAAGTCCCACCCGAGAAACCCGAGCTGGGAGCGTGCGAAAGCGGCGACGGATTAGCCCGCTTCGTCCGCGGATTCACATTCGAACAGGATCACTCCGCCCAATGCATCGGTACGGCCGATCGCCCCCCGTCGCCCGGTCCGCGACGGCATGCGTGTGGTGACACCGTCCGAGCCGACCGCGCCGCTCCGCGTGTCCTGCCCGAGGCTCCACCCGCCCGACTCTCGCTCCGCCTAAGCGGCGGAGCGAGAGTTTGCGTACCCGGTCATTCAGCTCCGGTGCGAGACTCAACCGGGGCAGACCCGCGCGTGTCCTCATTCGCCCGGTGAATGATGTAGTTGCGGATGGCCGTCACGTCATCGCGATCCAGCGCCTTCTTGAACGGTGCCATACCCGCATCCTTCATCGCGCCATTCAGCACGATTTCGTACCAGAAGTCATTGGCGAGGAAAGTGGACGCGCGCAGGTCCGGCGTGATGCCCCCACCGACGGCGTTCTCTCCGTGGCATGCGCTGCAATAGCGACCGAACAGCGGCTCGCCCTTGGCCACCGATGCTTTGTCGGTCGGCTCCGGCGGCGGATTGATCACGAGTGTCCGCGGCTCGAGCGGAGGCAGCGTCTCGGCCCCGTTGAGCTTGAATACCAGGACCCGGCTTACATTGCGGAGATTCCCGGACTGCGCCGCGAGCTTGCCGGCCGACAGCGGGAAGTAGCCGCCCCAGCCGCTCAGCGCCGCGATGTACTGCTCTCCGTCGATCTCGTAGGTAATCGGGCCGCCCATGATCGCGGACTGGGCATCCATCGACCAGAGCTTGCGTCCGTTGTCGGCCCGAAACACCGCGAACTCGCCGGCCGCATTGCCCTGCGCGACCAGGTTGCCCGCCGTCGTCAGAATGCCGCCGTTCCAGGGTCCGGCGTAGTCGACTCGCCACGCCTCGCGCTGCCGCACCGGGTCCCACGCGAGCAGAAAACCCTTGCTGGGCGAGGACGTCCCGGTCAAGCCCACCCCCAGATTCCAGCCGACGGGCGATATCGAAAACTCCTTGAGCGGAATGAAGCGCGCCGGAATCTGCTGGGTCGGGATGTAGACGAGGCCCGTCTCCGGATTAAAGGCCATCGGCTGCCACGAGTGGGCCCCGCCTGGGCCAGGCATGATCTCGAGGGGCCGCCCGGTGGTGCTGTAGTGAACGTCTGCGTGCCTGACGGGGCGACCGGTCTTCGGATCCACCGTTCCCCAGGTAGCGGGCACGATCGCCTTGGCAGAGATGAAGGCGCCGGTCTCGCGATCGAGAACATAGAAGAAGCCGTTCTTGTTGGCCTGCATGATGACGTGGCGCAGCCGCCCGTCGATCGTCAGATCCGCGAGTACGAGCTGCTGCACGGCGTCGTAGTCCCACTCTTCTCCGGGACTGATCTGGAAATGCCACACGTAGGCGCCCGTATCGGCGTTCACCGCAACAATAGAGGACAGAAACAGGTTGTCACCCTTGTCGTTGCTGCGGCGCGCGTAACTCCACTCCATGCCATTTCCGACACCGAAGTAAATGAGATTCAGCTTTGGGTCGAAGGAGATGGAGTCCCAAACGGTGCCGCCACCGCCCTGCTTCCACCAGTCGCCGGCCCACGTCTTGGCCGCCATTTTCATCGCCTTGTTCTCAAACGGCTTCGACGGGTCGCCCGGCACCGTGTAGAACCGCCAAGCGAACTTGCCGGTCTCTGCGTCATACGCCGAGATGTAGCCGCGGACACCGTATTCGCCACCGCTGTTGCCGATGATCACCCTCCCCTTGATGACGCGCGGAGCCTGAGTAATCGTGTAGGGTTTGCTGGTGTCCACCGTCAGCGTCGACCAGACCGGCTGTCCAGTCTTCGCGTCGAGTGCGATCAGTCGACCATCGAATGCCGCGAGGTAGATCTTGCCGTTCCAGGCGGCGACGCCGCGGCTCACGACGTCGCAGCAGCCGTTCACGCCGAGTTCCTTCGGCACTTGCGGGTCATAGGACCATATCAGGTGCCCGGTGCGTGCATCGTAGGCTTTGACGAGGCTCCAGGCCGTCGACACATACATCACGCCGTCGATGACCAAAGGAGTCGCCTCCTGGCCGCGGTTGGTGTCGAGGTCCGCGAACCAGGCGAGCCCCAGGTGGCTGGCGTTATCGGCTGAGATGCGCTTGAGCGGGCTGAAGCGCTGCTCGCTATACGTGCGTCCGTAGGTCAGCCAGTTGCTCGGATCGGCGCCGGCGATCCGCTCGCCGTCGACACTCGCGGCACACGTCACTCCTGATGCCGACAGCAGCAAGACCAACGGGGCGAGCATTCGCAACAGAAACTGAAGCATTTCGCCAGTCACTCGATTGGAAGGCATATGAGGACTCTCCGGAAAGTGGATGCGTGCCTGAGGACCCATCGGGCCGTGGTCCGTCCGACCTCGGCGCTCGGAACGGCCTCGTGTGACGGTAGGCGCAGCGCCCTCACCGCGCTCTCACGGATTCGACCGTCTCTGGGCCGCGGGGCTGCTCACCGAGTTGCGCGAGCGCCAGCGGCGATCCTCACTGAATCGACCGGCTCGCGCGCGACCCTCGACGGGGCAAGCCGGCAGCAGCGGCTTCGCGAATCGCCGCCGCGTCACGCGAACTTAACGCCGGCGTCCTCAAGAGGCAGCGTACGCACCCGCGTACCGGTGAGAGCGAACAGAGCATTGGCAATCGCGGGAGCGACCAATGGCACGCCCGCCTCGCCGATGCCCCCGGGCGTGGCATCGCTTGGAATCAAGACGACCTCGATGGGCGGTACTTCCGGCATCCGCGGGATCGGGAACGAATCGAAGTTGGACTGCTCGACGCGGCCGTTGCGCACGGTCACCTTGGCACGCAAGGCGTTGATCAGGCCCGTCACGGCGCCGCTCTCGATCTGGGCAATCACCTGGTCGGGGTGCACCGCGATGCCGCAATCGACGGCATAGGTGAGCTTCTCCAGCTTGAGGCGATCTGCAGTGCCGGAGAGTTCCGCGACCAGCGCCAGATGACTGTCATAGCACTCGAGCGATGCCACGCCAAACGCCCGACCCGGCGACGGTCGCGCCGCGAACCCTGCGGTCTTCGCGGCGCACTCGAGAACGGCACGCTGGCGCGGCAGCGCGCCGAGCATGGCGATACGGAACGCCACCGGATCCCGGCCCGCGGCATGTGCGAGCTCGTCGACGAAGCTCTCGATGGCGAACGCGTTGAGTGCGTTGCTGACGGATCGCCAGTAGCCGACGCGGATGCCGACCTCCTGGATGACCGTTCGCAGCTCGAGGTGGGGAATGTCGTAGCTGAAGTTGACGAGTCCTTCGGTCATGAAACCGTCGATCCCGTCCTTGACGGCGCCAGGAAACATGCGATTGGTGATGGAGGGGGAGATCAGCTTGTAGGCGAATGCGTCGATTCGACCGCCCTCGAGCACCGCGCTCAGCAATTGCAGACTCGGCGGGCGGTAGAAATCGTGGGTGACATCGTCCTCACGTGTCCAGATCAGCTGGACCGGGGTGCCCGGCATGGCCTTCGCGATCGCGACGGCCTGACGGATGAAGTCCACATCCAGCCGCCGGCCGAAGCCCCCGCCGATGAACTGGGGATGCACGCGCACCGCACCGGGGTCGAGCGCCGCTTCCTGCGCGGCGGCCGCCAGGGCACCTTGCGGGAATTGCGTGCTCGCCCAGACGTCGACGCCTCGCTCCGACACCCGCGCCACGCAGTTCGGCGGCTCGAGCGCCACGTGGGCGAGCATCTGAGCGCTGTAGGTCGCACGGATGGGTTTCTTGCTGCCGAGCACCGCGGCCGCATCCCCGGAGTGCTTGACCAGCGCGCCCGGGCGGTTCTGCGCCCTCTCGAGCTGCGCGTAGATCGCGGCGGTATCGAGCTCGGCACCGGGGCCCTCGTCCCATTGAATGCGCAGATCGGCGAGCGCGGAATGCGCAACCCAGTAGTGATCGGCGATCACGGCGACGCCCTCGCCTATATCAACGACCTTGCGCACGCCGGCGCGCTTCAGCGCCTCCGTTGCATCGAACGAAGCGACGCGCCCTCCGAGAACGGGGCATGTGGTCAGCGCCGCGTAGGCCATCCCCGGTTGTCGCATGTCGATTCCGAAGATTGCTCGCCCGCGTGCCTTGTCCGCACCATCGAGTCGTGGCAGCGGCTTACCGATGACGCTGAACTCTCGGGCGGACTTCAACGGCACCTGGTCGGGTACGGGCAAGCGCGCCGCGTCAGCCGCGAGCGCGCCATAGGCTACGCTTCGGCTCCCATGAAGTACGCGACCATTGTCGGCACGGCAGTCGGCCGCGGACACTCCCCAACGTGCGGCGGCCGCCGCCACCAGCATGGTCCGAGCCGTCGCCCCGGCTTTGCGCAGGGGCTCCCACGCATCGCGAATGCTGGTGCTACCGCCGGTGATCTGTGAACCCATCAGTCTGTTGAGGTAGACAGGATCTGGCGGCGCCTCTTCGACCGTCACCGTGAGCGGATCGACCGCCAGCTCCTCGGCGAGCAGCATCGTGAGTGAGGTGCGCACGTCCTGTCCCATCTCGTTGCGCGGACAGATGAGCACCACGCGGCCATCGGGATGCACACTAATCCAGGCGTTCGGCACAAAAGGGCCGCTCGCAGCGTCGCTGGCGCGCGGTGCGAGATAACCGACCCCCAGCATCAGGCCCCCCCCGGCCAGCACCGATACCTTGAGGAATCGCCGTCTGCCGAAACCGCCGGGGGAGCTCACTGGGCCTCCAGCGTTCTGGCCGCCTCGTGGATCGCACGGCGTATCCGTCGGTAAGTGCCGCAGCGACACAGATTGAATTGCATCGCTTGATCAATTTCCGCATCGCTCGGGCGGGGATTGGCGGTAAGGAGTGCCGCGGCTGCCATCACCTGCCCGGACTGGCAGTAGCCGCATTGGGGCACCTGGATCCGGTCCCAGGCGCTTTGCACGGCCTCGGCGACCCGCCCGCGCAGCCCCTCGATCGTGGTGATCTTCTGGCCCTCGACCGAGGACAGCGGCAGCAAACATGAAAAGGTCGGCGCGCCGTTGAGGTAGACGGTACACGCACGGCAAAGCGTCTTCCCGCAGCCGAACTTGGTTCCCGTCATCCCGAGGTGATCACGCAGCACCCAAAGCACCGGGGTGTCCGCGGTCGCATCAACTTCGATGGTCTTACCGTTGAGCTCAAAGGTCGTCATGGGCGTCCTCGATCGGGCGAGCGCACAGGGTTTCGTCTGTGCCTTCCGATGGGCTTCGTGCGGATTCAGACTGAACCTAACGCAGCCTCGCTCGCGGCGGGCTCACGGCAGAAGAGTCTGCGCAGGTAGTGCCGCACCTTCGATACACAGGAATCGGACCGCAAGGCCGCGGACGCCCACGATGCGCCTCTTCCCGTAACGTGAGGTCGGTGTGAGGCACCGAGGGGAAAGATCCGCAGGCAGAGACAGCCGACCCGAAGGTCCCCTGCATGAGTGGCAGCCCCCAGGAAACCGCGAGCGAGCCCATGCCCCACGACGCCGTCGATGGTCGTCTCTATTTCCTCGATCTGGCAGGGGGTCGGGTGTTGTCATCCAATACCGACGGCTCCGATCTGCGAGTGATCCTCATCGAGGGAAGGAAACTGCCGGATGGCCTGGTCGTCGACCTGGCTGCACGGCATCTCTACTGGACCAATATGGGCAATCCAAAGGCGAACGACGGCTCCATCCTGCGCTCGGATCTCGACGGCCGGAACATAAGGACCATCGTGCCGCCGGGCGGCACGTTCACCCCCAAACAGCTCCAACTCGATGCGGGCCGCGGCAAGCTCTATTGGTGCGATCGGGAAGGCATGCGCGTCATGCGCGCGGATCTCGACGGCTCGAAGTTGGAAACGCTCGTGGACACGAGCGAGGGCGATGCGCGGCCGGGAGCGGATGCCAGGAAGTGGTGTGTCGGGATTGCGGTCGATACGGCAGGCGGGAAGCTCTACTGGAGTCAGAAGGGTGGTGACAACGCCGGCGAAGGGCGCATCCTCCGCGCGAATCTCGAGATTCCGACAGGTGAGACTGCAGCCAATCGTCGCGACATGGAGCTGCTCTTCGACAGGCTCCCAGAGCCGATCGATCTGGATCTCGATCTGACTCACCGGATGCTCTACTGGACGGATCGTGGTGACCCGCCCCATGGCAACACCGTGAACCGTGCGCTCCTCGAGCCGGCGCAAGGCGGATGCCAGGCTCCCGAGATCGTTTTCACTCATCTAATGGAAGGGATCGGGCTGGCCCTGGATGTAAAAGGCGGCCGCATGTTCATGACCGATCTTGGTGGCTCGGTCTACAGTGCCAACCTCGACGGATCGAACCCGAAAACCCTGCTTTTCGCTCAGGGGAACCTGAGCGGCATCGCCTACGTCGAGCGTTCTTCCGCCTACTAGCTGGACCGGTCCACCGTCAGTTGCGGTATCCCACGCGTTGCGTGGAACGTCCCGTAGAGAAACTCAGTCCTGAACGGCAGGCAGGAATCGGACCGCCTGCGGCTCGGAATCTTGCATCGACCGGTAGGCCTCATGGATCCACGATGGGCCTCGTCTCAGCAGGTTGCGCTTGCGCAGACTCGTGCACTCGTATCCACCGGTCTCCTCAGGCTCCGGGCTATGTGCGGCTCGAGCCAGGAGCCGGTATCTTTCGGCATCCGCAGGCCACCCGCCGCGCTCAAGATGATGGCCCAGCACCGTTGCCAGTTGTGCCGATGCCGCGGGGAATGCGGACTCGAGCCATCGCGCCACGCTGAGGTGAAGGCCCGCGCGCCGCGTCGGTGTCTGCCGGCGGTACAGCACTTGGCGGTGCATCGCGTGGACGAACTCGTAACGAGTCGCCTCATTGCGGGGAGACGACGGCTGGTTCTGGGCGGGGCGGAGCATGCAATGCCGCCGCGCGAGGGCCTGACACAACTCCTCTGTGCGCTCCGGATCCAGCCCCGCGGCCTCTGCGCACCACTGCGGGTAGAACTCGACCCCCGCGATGCTCGCGACCTCGAGCAGTCGCTGCTCCTCGGTCGACAGTCGCGTGATGCTGGCTTCGATCATTTCGCGCAGTGTCTCGGGAACCTCGAACTCGACGCTGTTAAGTGGCGCCTGTATCTGCCACGCTCCCTCGACCTTCGTGAGCAGATCCTGCTGGCAGAGGTGCTCGAGCAGGGCGACCATGAAGAGTGGGTTGCCTTCGGAGTGGCGGTAAATGAAGTCTGCAAGGCCTCCGGGCGGGACCTCCCCTGACACCTGCCCCGTGAGGTAGGTCTCGATGTCATGTTCGGTCAGGGGCTCGAGCGGCACCTCAACGCACAGCTGATGCAGCTGCAGGTCCCGTCGGAGTGCGCGCAGCTCCTGTTCGCCCGATGCCAGATCGCCGGTGTGATAGGTGCCGATCAGCATGATCTGCATCGGCGTGCGAGTGCGCCCCAGGACCTCGATCAGAGAGAGGGTGGACGGGTCGGCCCATTGCAGGTCCTCCAGGACCAGAACGATGGGGGCGTCATGGGTCAACCGCTCGAACAGATTCACGAGCTCGCGCGGCATTCGCTCGCGCGCGCCGCCGAGAAGCTCGCGCTGCAGGCTCGGCCATTGCGCGGGCTGCAGCAGCGCCGGGATCTGCGCCAACCAGCCGGGGGCACATGAGGCGAGCTCGCGCAGCAGCTGCGCCCCGCCCTGGCCCGTGCACAGCTCGCGCAGCGCTTCGAGCATTGGGTAGTAGGCTTCCTTGCCACCATAGCCTTCCACGCACTGGCCGCGGGCAAGGCGAGCGTGCGGCATCTCACGGCGCACCTGGCAGAGGAACGCATCGACGAGCGAGGTTTTGCCGATACCCGTTTCACCCGTGACGAAGACGACCTCGCGCCGCTGTTGACGCACCGTGCGCTGCAGGAGCGCCTTCAGGTCCGATAGTGGCTTCTCGCGGCCGACCAAGGCGGGCAAGTCGCAGCGCTGTGTCGCAGCCCCTGGGATGGTTGCCTCGTCAACGCAGACTCGAGCCATGAAGCGATAGCCACGGCGTGCCAGGGTCTCAATGAAACCTGGATGGCGGGCATCGTCCTCGAGAACGGACCGCAGCAACAGAATCTGGCTCTTGAGAACTTCCGGCTGAACGTAAACACCCGGCCAGACGACTTCGAGAAATTCCTCGTGTGTGACCAGTCGCCCTGCGCAGTCGATCAGATGCTTAAGGACCGCGAGCGCTTTGGGTGCGAGCAGCAGACGTCGATCCGGGGCGTTCGGTACCTGCTTCCACAGACACTGATTGACGGTATCGAAGCGAAAGCGCTTGCCATTGCTGTCGTGCCGCTCGAACCAGAGCCCACCGCGGAACGCCCCCGGCTGGAACAAAGAGCACTCGTTCGAGCTGGGGGTTTCCGGGCCAGGGCGCTGTGAACTCATGGTCGTGACCTCCCGTCGTCCTTGCCATGCACTGTCGACCTAATCACCCTCAGCGCGCAGCCCCCCGACGGTGGGTTTTGCCGACTATATCGAAGCGATGAGCGGCCTTTCCTGATCCACGCGATGCCCTCTTGCGGGGCGAAGCGTCGGCCCATCAGGGCGGCGAATCGTCACTCTTTCGGGTGCGAATCTCGAGCCGCTTCCAGCCGAAGAACCAGGCATCGAGCGACCAGGCGCCCGGCCCAAGCAGTGCCAAGGCGGCACCTGTAGCCCCGAGCAGCAGCCACGCCCAGGAGTACTCAGGATGGGAAAAGCATTCGACCAAGGCACGAAGCGCCACGAGCCCGCCCGCGATAGGCGTCCAGAGTCCGATCACCAGGAGCAATCCGAGCCCCGCACCAACGATGTCGATGAGGCGGTGGGCGAGTCCGTCTGGATGCGCCAGGGCCCGGATCGTAGGCCACGCCAGGCTCGCCCCGGCCACCCAGCGCAGGAGCAGGAGTCCGAGTCCGGCCGGCCCGTGGGCAAAGTTGGAGAACAGGCGACGCACTGTGGCGCAAGCCTATGGCCTCCCACTTCCGCCGGAAACGCTCGAAAGGTTGAATCGCGCGACTCTTTCGAGCGGATCAGAACTCGATGATCCCGCGCCTGAACGCGAGCATCGCAGCATGGGTCCGGTCCTTGGCACCCAGCTTTGCGAGGATGCTGCGGACCTGACCCTTTACCGTGTCCTCACTGAGCGCGAGCTGCGCGGCGATCTCCTTGTTGGCATGGCCCTCGGAAATCAGGCGCAGGACGCGGACTTCCGCGGCGGTGAGGGCTTCATCCGTCGCATGCTCGGCGAGCTGGTAGGAAACCTCCGGAGAGAGAGACTTCTTGCCGGCGTGGACGGCGCGAATGGTGCCGAGCAGCTCCTTATGTAAGGTATCCTTGAGCAGATACGCTTGCGCGCCCGCCCTGAGCGCGCGCAGCGCCTGCACGTCGCCGGCGTAGGTGGTGAGCACGATGATGCGCGCCTCTGG
>Ga0335083_10004327_pt1 | contig 18126 bp, 15 predicted proteins | sample Lox_Sample_42_FD_206716 | JGI IMG/M metagenome (GOLD analysis project Ga0335083, IMG submission 206716) | Soil microbial communities from Loxahatchee National Wildlife Refuge, Florida, United States - Lox_Sample_4.2 | ecosystem: Environmental > Terrestrial > Soil > Wetlands | place: USA...
AAGCGCCTCAGTTCCGCATCTCCGTGACATCCGTCACGGGCGACTTCCGATAGGAAGTCACCGGCCAGTCCGGATGTTCGGCACTTGGACGGCCCGTACCGAACGGCCTAGCCTGACGCCATGACAGCAATGATCGGCGTGGACATCCTGATCGGCCTGGTGGTCCTTGGCTTCATCCTGTACCGGCAACTACAGGTCCGCCCGGTCCGCGACGACATGCGCCTCCCGCTGATTCTCGGCGTCATCGGCGTCGTCGAACTCGCCCAGTACCTTCAGCACCGGCCTCATGGCCCCAGCGTGATCGCTGCCCTGGCGGGCAGCCTGGTCATCGCCGCGGCCTTCGGCGCGATCCGCGCGGCCACGGTGCGCGTGTGGTCGGACGGCGGCCAGGCCTGGCGCCAGGGAAACTGGCTGACGGCCGTGCTGTGGATCGTCTCGCTCGCCGCCCACCTGGCCTACGACTATTTTGTCGACGGCAAGGGTCAGCAGGCCGGCCTGGGTTCGGCGTCCTTGCTGCTGTACTTCGGCGTCACGTTCACGATCCAGCGGTTCATCGTCCAGGCCCGCGCGCAGCGGATCGCGGCCAGTCCGCACAGCGCCAGCGCATCCTGGTATCCACACTCGAACGAGTAAGCGACAAAGCGCCTGGCAGTGTGACGATAGAGATGGATCTCAGGTCCGCGGGTCCCCCCCGAGCCCGCGGACCCGGATGCTTTTACGGAGGGCCGCTCCCGCCGGTTTAATACACGGATCGGCGAAATCGCGGAATTAAATCGGTCAGATCGTGATCCACCCGGTCAGCACGTCGGTGCCGTCTGCCGTATGGCAGCGCAACCGGAACGGGCTGTCCGGGATGGGGTCGACCGCGAAGCAGCCGATCTCGTCCACCTCGGTCGTGCTGATCTCGCCCGCCCTGGTATGGATCTCCAGCGCGCCCGCCCGCGGCGGGATGACCTGGCCGAGCAGCGAGTTCTCGGTGACCTCGAGCTCCACGCTGAGATGCGGCGAGGTGAAGGTGAGGGCCCGGATCGAGGCCGTCTCGGACCGCATCACCGCGGCCTCGCGCCGGTCCTCGTTGGAGTCGTAGGTGAGCTGCGCTAGCTCGGCGTCGATGTTATGCCAGGCAAAGGCGTTCTTGCCCGTCTCGATGAACCATGAGGGGACGGCATGGCGGGCCTTCATCGCCTCGCTCAGTGCTGCCAGGAGCCGCTCATCGTCCCAGCCGTTACGCACCTGATTTGCCTCCCCTGGTGTTTATCTTCGTTACGTCATCACCGAGGGCGGCGAAGGCACGCGTCCGGCGCAGCCGGTCCAGGCAACGAGCCCGCTGCGGGCCGATGCTGCCGACCGGGATGCCGAGCTCCGTGTGGATCTCCGCATAGGACCGCGGCGGGTCGCTGATGAGCATCGACAGCAGTTGCTGGCAGCGGGGCGGCAACTCGGCAAAAGCCGCGCGCAGCGCCGCGTTCCGCTCAGCCATCAATATCTCCTCGTCGATCACCGCGTCGTCCACGAACAGCGCCGAGTCGTCCAGCCCTGTCCCTAGACGCTCGGATTTGTGTGCCGCCGTCACCACGCGCAAGCATTCGCGTGCGGTTGTCGTCGCCAGCCACCCGGGCAGGGCGGCCGGCTCGCGGAGCTTGCCAAGCTGTTCGACCAGCAAAAGCCAGACATTTTGCCCCACGTCCTCGATGTCATGATTGCTCAGCCGGTACCGAGTGCAGATTGTATACACCAGTGGCGCATAGCGGTCCACGAGCTCGTGCCACGCGGTCTGGTCGCCCCCAGCCGCGCGGGTTACCAGCGCGACGACGTACGGGTCGTCACGCATGGCCGATACCGGCCAGCTCGTACTCCGCCATGATCAACACCTCGGTAGGGTGATAATCATCTTTTTCTAACTCAGAGAGCAAGCCGGCGCATCTGATACACCTGTCAAGCGATTTTTTTTGCCGCGACCGCCGAGGCTCACCGGAAATTATGAGTTCGCAGCCATCATATCCAGCAGGATTTCGCTCGCGTCCAGATGCCGGGGAACCCGGCCGAAGACCCGGGCCGGCATGTACTTCGGGCCGCCCGGCCAGCCGTGCCCGCCGCCCTCGATCCGGTAGAGCACCACCGGCGGGCAGCCCGGAGCCGACCAGGTCAGCCGGACGGCCGGCGGATCCCCGCCCTGGCCGGGCAGCAGCACCGAATCGGGCTCGCCGGTGATGCCGTTGCCCGCTGCCCAGTCCCTGGCCACCGTCTCCACCGCGACGGTCCGCCGTTGCGACGGCAGATCGCCGTGCCGGGCCGAACGCCGCCGCAGTATCCAGCCGGCCACCCCGCGAGCGCGCAGCGGGCCGCCGTGATAGGCCACTACCGGATCCGCGGTGCCGGCCATCAGCGTCACCGCGGTCCGCTGCGCCGGGACCGGCGCCGCCTGCCTGCTCGCCTCCCTGATCGTGCCGCTGACCACGAAGAGCCCGGCCAGCGGCAGCAGCCCGTGCCGGGCCACGTGCTCGGCGAACCCGCCGCCGTTGGAAAGCCCCGCCAGGAAGACCGGCCGGGGCGAGGCCGCGCCCTGAAGGTGCGAGGTCAGCGCGCGCAAGAACGCGGCGTCGTCGAGATCCGGCTGGTCGGGGGGCGTGCCGGTGACGTGCCACACGCCCCGCCAGCCGTCGGGAAACACGACCGTCACCCCGGCGGCCGGCCCCCGGGTGGCCAGCCCGGTGAAGACCGGGCTGGCCATGTCCCGCCCGGTGGTCCCCGACCCGTGCAGCACCATGAGCAGCGGCACCCGCCCGCCCGGGCTCCCCGCCAGCCAGTAGGTCCGCCGCATCCCGCCCACATCCAGCGCCAGCCGTTCCAGCCCGCCGCGACCGCGCCCGCCGCGACCGCGCCCGCCGTGCCCGCGGGAACCGCTGTGTCCCACCCCCGCATTATCGCCGGCCCAGCCGCACCCGTCACGTCCGTACCATGAATAGCGTGACCGAACGCGACTGGGACTGGTACACGTGGCACCGTGACTACGACCAGCCGGATACCCCGCTGGCCCGCCGTTCGCGCCGCGACCCCGGTCCCGCTGGAGCGCGGCGCCCGCATGTTCACCTTCGCCGCCCGGCACCGGTCTTAACAAGAGATTTTTCCCGAACGAACGGGTGCGTGCCCCGGCCACCCTTCCCCGCCCGGCGTACCTCAGACCGGCTCGTCCGGCCCGTCCGACGCCCCGGGTCCCTGCGGCCGGTCCTTGACCCACGCGGCGATCTGGGTGCGCGAGTTGAAGCCCAGCTTGGCCATGATGTTGGCCACGTGCCTGGCCGCGGTGGTCGGGCTGATGGACAGCTCGTCCGCGATGGCCTTGTTGCTGCGGCCGCTGGCGACCAGCTCGGCGATCTGGTATTCCCGGCGGGTCAGCGAGCTCGGCGGCGCCGTCGCCACCTCGTAGCTGCCCGCCACGGTCAGCGCCGGGCCTTCGCCCTCCGGGGTCGCTACCTGGGCCGCCGCGGCCGGTGTCAGGTCCAGGGCCAGCGCCACCGCGGCCTCGCTGGTCAGGGCCCGGCCGCTGGCCCACAGCCGGGCGATGGCGGCGTTGCCGAGCTGGCGCCGCGCCGGAGCCAGGTAGCTTTCCGTGCGCGCGCCGGGCAGCGGCGGCAGGCCCGCCGCCTCCCGCAGCGCGGCCGCCGCCGCGGCCAGCCGCACGGCCAGCTCGGGCCGGCCCTCGTGCCCGGCCAGGGCCGCGAAGGCCTCAAGCCCGCGGGCGATGCTTATCCGCGCGCCGGTCGCGTGGCTGAGCCGCAGGCTCCTGGTGAGGTGCCGCCGGGCCTGCTCGGTCGCGCCGAGGTCCATGGCCACCCGGCCCAGCCCGGCCAGGCAGCGCGCGATCTCCGGCCGGGCGCCGATCTCCCGCAGGATGGCCAGCGCCTCCACGTACCAGCCGTGCGCCTCGCCGGGGTGGCTGCGGAACCGGGCCAGGTCGCCCAGGCCGAGCAGGGCCCGGGCCATGCCCCACTGCTGGTCGATCCGCCGCATCACCGCCACCGAGGCGCTGGCCAGCTGATCGGCCTCGCGGAGCTTGCCTGCCCGGGCCGCGAGGGCCGCGCGGGTGCCCAGCGCGTAGCCCTCGTTCCAGCCGTCGCCGGCCGCCCGCGCGATGGACAGCGCCTCGTCCGCGCTGGCCGCCGCCTCGTCGGTATGCCCGGTGTGCTGTGCGATCTCGCTGAGCAGGTTCAGCGCCACCGCGGTCCAGTACTCGTCGCCGGCCTCACGGCACAGCTTCAGCCCGTCGGCGGCCAGCGCCCCGGCGGCGGCGGGATCGCTGGGCAGGACGAGCTGGGCGCGCACCACCGTGGCCGCTCCCTGGACCTGGGCCGGGACGGCCGACATGTCCAGGGCCAGGAACGAGCGCAGCCACTCGCTGCCCTCGGTGAACGTGCCCCAGACGATCCAGCACGGGCTGACCGCGGCGCAGATCCGCAGGGCCGCTTCCGCGTCGCCCTGCTCCAGGCACCAGCTCAGCACCTGGGACACGTTGCCCGCGTCGACGTCGTAGCGGCGGAACACGTCGACCCGGCTGGACCAGGGGGCCGGGATGCGGGCCATGCCGATCGCCTGGCTGTACTCGGCCGTCTGCAGCGTGTAGTCGCGGAACCTGGCCCGGAAGGCCGCGGACTCCCCGGCCTGGGCCAGGCGCATCGTCGCGTACTCCCGGATGGTGTCCAGCATCCGGTACCGCGCCTGGCCGAGCACCTCAGGATCCAGCACGACCAGCGACTTGTCCACCAGCGCGGCGGTCAGCTCGAGCACGTCCCCGGCCGGGATCTCCCCGTCGCTGCAGACCTGCTCGGCCATCTCCAGGGACCAGCCGGTGAACACGGAAAGCCGCCGGAACAGCGTCCGCTCCGGGGGGGCGAGCAGCTCGTAGCTCCACTCGATGGCCGCGCGCAGGGTGCGCTGCCGGGGCGCGGCCGACCGGTCGCCCGCGGTCAGCAGCCCGAACCGGTCGTCAAGCCGCGCGGCGATCTGGTCCACCGACAGCGCCCGGACCCGCGCCGCGGCCAGTTCGATGGCCAGCGGCATGCCGTCCAGGGCCTGGCAGATCGCGGTGACGGCCGCGATGTTGTCCGGGCCGATGGTGAACCCGGGCCGGGAGGCCGCGGCCCGGTCGGCGAACAGCCGGACGGCCTCGTAGCGGTGCGCGTCCGGCGCGGCCTCCAGGTTCGCGCCCGCCGGGGCCCGCCTGGTTCCCGGGGGCACGATCCCGCCGATCCCTCCCGCGGGCACGGAAAGCGGCGGCACCCGCCAGATCGTCTCGGCCGCGACCGACAGCGGCTCGCGGCTGGTGTTCAGCAGCCGCAGTCCCGGCGCCCTGGCCAGCAGGTGCCGGACGAGGAGGGCGCACGCGTCGAGCAGGTGCTCGCAGTTGTCCAGGGTCACCAGCAGCCGCCGCGGCCGCAGCGCCTCGCTGAGCGTCTCGAGCAGCGGGCGCCCGGCCTCCTCGGTGACCCCGATGACCGCCGCGATGCGCGAGGCCACCAGGTCCGGCTGCCGCAGGTCGGCCAGCTCCACGAACCAGACCCCGTCGGGGAATTCGTCCGCGGCCGAGGCCAGCAGCCGCAGCGCGAGCCTGCTCTTGCCGATGCCGCCCGGGCCGCACAAGGTCAGCGCGCGCGTACGGCGCAGCATCTGGCGCAGCTCAACGAGCTCACGCTCGCGGCCGACGAAGCTGTTCGGCTCCTCGGGCAGATGTGCCTGGATCTCGTCCACGTAATTTTTTCCTCGGGGCACCGGCGAACACCCTCAGCGTAAACCTGCGGGGCCGGATCCCCGGGGGAAACGGACATAAGTCACGCAAAGTAGGCCCCGGAGCCAAGCGAACGACCGGGGCCTATGAGATCGGTGAGGCGGGCTGTCCCTCCCCACCAGGAGCACATTTAGCAACAATGAATACGTGCGCCCGGTACAGCCCAAACCTCACCGAGGCTCAAAGGTATGCCCCCGGCGTCACGCTCCGCATCGTTCGGATTATGTAGGCCGCTATGTATTTGTCCCGAGTATCGCCAGCAGGTCGCGCAGGTCGGTGATCGTGTAGTCGGGCACGCAGTCCCGGTAGGCCTTCTTGCCCTGGTCCGAGTCGAACATCACCGTGGTCAGGCCCGCCTCCCGCGCGCCGAAGATGTCGCGGTGCATGTCGTTGCCGACGTACATGGCGTTCCCGGCCGCCACGTTCATCCCGTCCAGCGCGGCCTGGAACAGCCGCCGGTCGGGCTTGCGGTACCCGTAGTCGCCGGACACCACGATCGGGTCGAAGTAGCCGAGCAGGCCGACCCGGTGCAGCTCGCCGCGCGCGTACGTGCTCTGCCCGTCGCTGACCAGCGCGAGCGGGTAGCGCCCGCGCAGGGTGTCGAGGACCTCGCGGGCGTGCGGGTACAGGCCCAGCCGGCGGCGCGAGATGCCCCGGTACATCTCGGCCAGGAACAGCGGCATCTGCTCGAGCTTGGCGGCGGGCAGGGCGCGGGTGAAGTCCGTCTGGTGCTCGGTGATGATGCGGCGCCAGATGCCCACGGCGTCGAACTCGGGATGCTCCTGGTGGCTGGCGTGCTGCTGTTCCGCCATGAACCGGAAGTACAGCTCCCTGACCTGGTTCCGGCACAGGTCGATGCCCTGGTAGGTGAGGAAGTGCGCGGCGGCCCGGAAGATCTCCTCCATGCCGTCCTCGGTCAAGATCCTGACCAGGGTGCCGTTGGCGTCGAACGCGACCGCTCGGATGTCCATGCTTGCCATCTTGCCCTGGACGGGACCCAGATCCCCGGATCCGGCCCAGCGCCGGATCCGGGCCCTCAGGCCGCCTTCAGCAGCCGCCTGGCCTGCCTGACCAGCCGTCCGCTGTAGTAATGGTCGAGGTAGTCGTTCCTGGCGATCCGCAGCAGGTTCAGCGCCATGTAGTAGGGCGCGCGGGCGGTGACCGAGTCGAACATCCACTGGCGGTCCGGGAAGTGGCAGCTGTACTCCCACAGGAAGTGCCCGATGAACGGGTCCGCCCGGTGCCGGTCGCCCGAATCCCGCATGAACGCGTGCTGCAGTTCGCCCGCGACCCGCCCGACGTCGAACATCCGGTCCCCGCGCTTCATCCGCTCCAGGTCGATCGCCGCGACGTCCATGTCGTCGCCGAACAGGAAGTTCGCCGGCGTCGCGTCGCCGTGCAGCCAGACCTGCTGGTCCTGCCACATCCGCGGCTGGTCCCGCCAGCGATCCCGCAGCCCGGACAGCGCGTCGGCGTCGTCCGCACCGATGCGGCGGGCCTTCTTGAGCCTGCCCGCCACGGTATCGAAGTACCGGCAATCGGACTCGAAGTCCACGCCCTCCCCGTTGGCCGTCCGGTCGTGCTGGGTGGCCAGGAAGTAGGCCAGCGCCGTTAGCCGCCGATACAGGTGCGCGTCGTCCTGATGCTGGGTGGCGCGCGAGATCGCCTGGCTGAACTCCTCGCCGGCGTAGTACTCGACGGCCAGCACGCCGTTGATGTCGTGGTTGAACCCGAGCGGCCGGATCACATGGTGCGGCGACCCGATCAGGTTGTACCGTCGCAGCGTCTCCAGCCCCTCGTACTCCTGGCGGGCCTTCCCGGCCTGCGGCCCGTAGAACTTGCAGATGACCTTCACGCCGCTGAACTTCTCCTGGTAGGCGTAGACCACGTTGCTGCCGGACAGCCGGAAGGCGCGGAACGCGGCCCTGCTCTCGCGCACCTTCATGACATCGCGGATGATCCAGCTCAGGAACCCGTGCAGCGGATCGCCGCCGTCCACGTAACCGACATATCTCCCGTTCATCAGGATCACGGCGATTCAGACCCCCGGCCGGCTGGCCGGGAGGAAGCGCCGTTTCACCTCCCCCTGAAATATGAGTGCGATGTAGTGCTTTCAGGCATTCCGCCATAGCCATCTACAGCACGGCCGCAAGTTGCGGCAGATTCCCCCGTGGCGCGGCCACCCCCGGCCGCGCTCACCGACAAAGAGGGGCGTGACCGCCCCCCTGATACATGCTTTTCGCCCTCCGTTCAGCCGGCGTTCACGATTCTGCCGGGAACTGGGCATCAAGGCGGAGGAGCCAGCCACACTGGCTGGCTCCTCCGCCCGGGCTGTCCCTTCGGCTGGCCCCCTTCGGTCAGCTGAGCGTCACCTGGATGCTGCGTTCGTCGGTGCCGCGCAGGACGTTCAGCTCGAGGGTGCCGGACGCCGCCCGGAGCGCGGCGGACAGGTCGTCCACCGAGCGGACCGGCTGGCCCGCGGCCGCCACGATCAGGTCGCCGGAGGCCAGGCCGGCGCGTGCGGCCGGGCTGTCCTCGGCCACGTCCCGGATGAGCAGGCCCTCGGCGTCGGGCAGGCCGACGGCGCGCCGCATCCGCCTGGCCACGTGGCCCGGAGTGATCGTGATGCCGAGTTGCGGCGGCCGGACCGATTCCCCGCGGGCGAGCGCGTCAACCCGCCGGCGCAGCGTCTCGTCAGCGGGTATGGCCAGGTAGAAGCCCTCGCCGAGACGGTTCGTGTTGATCCCGAGCAGCTGCCCCTGCGCATCGAGGACCGGGCCGCCCGAGGAGCCGGGCAGCAGCGGGGCCGTGTGCTCGAGGCTGCCGGTGATCCGCAGGCCACGGGGGCCACGGAAGCTCCGGTCGATGCCGGAGACGGTCCCGAACGTCACCCGGAGCCCGCGCCCGCCCGGGTTGGACAGGGCGAAGACGGGCATCCCGATGGCGGGCGCCGCGGTGGCCCACGGCAGCGCGGCGGCCTGGCCGGTGTCGGCCTCGATGGCGGCCAGGTCGCCGTCGAAGTCGTGCCCGGCCACGTTCCCCTCGGCCGTGCGCCCGTCGGCGAAGGAGACCGTCGCCTGGCTGCCGCGTATGTTGTGCGCGTTGGTCAGCACCCGCCCCTCGCCGAGCACGATGCCGGAGCCGACCCCCCATCGCTGGCCGATGCCCACTACCGAGGGACCGGCATTCTCCGCCAGCCCCGCGATGCTTGCCTGGATCTCGTCGAAGATGGTCATCCCCGTCGCTCCCTTCAGTTGGTAGTAACTTGCAAGTTACTACCAACTAGGGGGATGTCAACGCTGCCGACTAGGATCGTCTTATGGCCCAGAGCGAAATTGCCGCGTCCCCGCTGGCCGAGGCGCTGGCCAGGGTGGGCGACCGGTGGACCCTGCTGGTGGTGGAGGCGCTGCTCAGCGGGCCGCGCCGGTTCAATGACCTGCTCGACCAGCTCCCCGGCATCGCGGCGAACATCCTGTCCGACCGGCTCAAGCGGCTCGAACGGGAGGGCCTGCTCGTGGCCCGGCCCTACTCCGAGCGGCCGCCCCGCGCCGCCTATCATCTGACCGCCGAGGGCCGGGAACTGGCGGGGGCGCTGCGGCTGCTGGCGTACTGGGGATCCGGGCACGCCGATCCGGCCCAGGCGCCCACGCACCCCGCGTGCGGCACCCCGATCGAGGCCCGCTGGTACTGCCCGACCTGCGATCGTCTCGTTGACCACGAGCCCGATCACGCCGAGGTCCATTTCGTCTGACCGATGCAGGCGCGAAGAGCTTGACATTATCGAACCTACGTTCGATAATCTTCTTCCATGAAGGCGGCACTCGGGAAGTTATGCGGATGCCGCATCCGTATCCCGCGGCCTCTGCCCCGGCCTGCAGAGGCGGCGGGATACCGCCGGTGCTGCCGGTCCTGTCCGCGCTGCGCGGGCTGCTGCCGCGGGGCGGGCTGGTCCGCGGGTCGGTGGTGGCCGTGACAGAGTTCGGCCTGCTGTGCCTGGCGCTGATGGCCGCCGCGTCGGCGGACGGGGCGTGGTGTGCGATCGCGGGGATACCCGAGGCCGGGGTACTCGCGGCCGCGGGCCTCGGCCTGGACACCGAGCGGACCCTGCTGGTTCCGGCGCCCGGCCCGGCTTGGCCCCAGGTGGTGGCGTCACTGCTCGACGGATGCGAGCTCGTCCTGCTGCGTCCGCCCGCGCCCGCGCCGGTCCAGGTCAGGCAGCGCCTCGAGGCTACGCTGCGGCGCGGCCGGGGCGTCCTGCTGCTCGCCGGGGACTGGCCGGGGGCGCAGGTGCGGCTGCGGGTCGTCACCCAGCGGTGGACCGGCCTCGGAGACGGGCACGGACGGCTGCGGGCGTGCTGCGCGGAGGTGGCGGCGGACGGCCGCGGCGAGGCGGCCGTGGCGCGCACGTGCCGGCTCTGGCTGCCCGCCCAGGACGGCGGCATCGCCCTGGCCGACCCGGCGGACCTCCCCGCCGGCCTCCCGTCCGGCCCGCCTGCGGGCCTACCGGGGACCGCCCCGGGCCTGCGAGCGGTGAGCGCCGGGTGAGCGCCCGCGGGCTCACAGCGGGCCAGCCGTCACGGATCATGGTCGTGAGCTGCCCGGAACTACGCGATCCCGATCAGGACGCGGAGGCGGCGCGCCGGCACGAGCGGGTGATCGCGATCGTGACCGGGTTCTGCCCGGACGTGGAGGTGGTGGAGCGGGGGATGTGCGCGTTCGGCGTCCGCGGGCCGGCCCGGTACTACGGCGGCGAGCAGACGCTGGCCGCCAGGGTCACCGCCGCGGTCGCGGACCTCGGCGTGCGATCCCGGGCCGGCGTCGCCGACGGGCTGTTCGCCGCGCTCCTCGCCGCCCGGGGCCGCGACCCGGTCACCGTGATCCCGTCACCCGGGACCGCGCGGTTCCTGGCAGCGCAGCCGGTGAGCGTCCTGGCCGATCAGGACCTGGCCGGCCAGGATCTGGTCGCACTGCTATGCCGGCTGGGCCTGCGCACGCTGGGGGATTTCGCCGCGTTGCCCGTCCACGACGTGGCCAGCCGGTTCGGCCACGCGGGGGAGCGCGCCCACCGGCTGGCCCGCGGCCTGGATTCCCGCCCGCTGGCGGCGTGCCCGCCGCCCGCGGACCTGTCCGTGGCCCGGGAGTTCGACCCGCCGGAACCGCGGGCCGGCCCGGTGGTGTTCGCGGCCAAGGCGCTCGCCGAACGGATGCACGACGGCCTGGCCGCCCGGGGGCTGACCTGCGTCCGCGTACAGGTCCTGGCCACCTGGGCGGATGGCCGGGAGAGCAGTCGGCGGTGGCGGCACGACGGGCTGCTGTCCGCGGCCGCCGTCGCCGATCGGGTCCGCTGGCAACTCGACGGCTGGCGGCCAGCTCCCATCGACCGGGGCGCGCATGACGACCACTGCGCCGAGGGCGGCGTAACGCTGCTGCGGCTGGCGCCCGACCAGATGGTCCGCGCCGCCGGGCAGCAGCTCGCGCTGTGGGGGGAGGCGGTCCCCGGTGACCGGGTGGCCCGGGCCGCCATGCGGGTGCAGGCCATGCTCGGGCACGAGGCCGTGCTCCGTCCCGTCCTCGGCGGCGGCAGGAACGTTTCGGACCAGGTGACACCCACTCCGTTCGGTGACAGAAGAGAGCCTCGCCTGGCTGCGGGCCGACCCTGGCCCGGCCGGGTCAGGGGTGCGGCGCCCGGCCTGGTCTTTCCCGCCGCCCGCGCGGCGGAGGTCACCGACGGCTCCGGGCAGGTCGTCACGGTCAGCGGGCGCTGCGAGCTCTCGGCCGCGCCCGCCCGGCTGGCGGTGCGCGGCGAGCCGCCGCGGCGGGTGACCGGCTGGGCCGGCCCGTGGCCGCTGCACGAACGCTGGTGGGATCCGGCCGCCGTGCGCAGGCGGGCCCGGTTCCAGCTGGTCACGGACGACGGGCGGGCGTGGCTGGCGGTAGTCCAGGACGGCCGCTGGCTGGTCGAGGCGGGGTACTGGTGACCCCATGGGCCGAACTGCACTGCCACTCCTCGTTCAGCTTCCTGGACGGGGCGGCCACCCCCGGTGAGCTCGTCGCCGAGGCGGCCCGGCTGGGGATCGAGGTGCTCGCCCTCACCGACCACGACGGGATGTACGGGGTCCCCCAGTTCGCGCAGGCCGCAGCCAGGCTCGCCGACCGTGGCGCCAACCTGGGCACGGTGTTCGGCGCGGAGCTCAGCCTCGGCCTGCCGGGGGGGCCGAGGGGGTCTGGGGGGAACGGTTTCCCCCCAGGATCGGGGGGATCCCGGGGGGTCGCCCCCCCGGGGGAACACCGTCGTCACCTGCTGGTCCTGGCCCGGGACGCCGAGGGCTACCGGCGGCTGTGCGCGGTGATCAGCGCCGCCCAGCTGGCGGGCGGGGAGAAGGGCCGCCCGGTCTACGACACCGAAGCGCTGGCTGGCGCGCACGGCGGTCACTGGGCGGTGCTGACCGGGTGCCGCAAGGGCCCGGTGCCCGCCGCGCTCGCCGCGGGCGGCCCGGAGGCGGCCCGGCGGGAGCTGGCCAGGCTGACCGAGATGTTCGGGCACGAGAACGTGATGATCGAGCTGACCTGCCACCACGACCCCGGCGACGACGAGCGCAACGACACGCTGGCCCGGCTGGCGGCGCGGGCCGGCCTCAGCGCGGTGGCCACCGGCAACGTCCACTTCGCGGTGCCCGCGCAGGCCCGGCTGGGCCAGGCGCTGGCCGCCATCCGGGCCCGGCGCAGCCTGGCCGAGATGGACGGCTGGCTGCCCGCGGCGGGTACCGCCTACCTGCGTTCCGGCCGGGAGATGACCACGCTGCTGCAGAGATACCCGGGCGTGCTGGACCGGACCGTAGCCCTCGGCCGGGAGTGCGCGTTCGACTTCAAGGTCATCGCGCCCCGCCTGCCGGCCTGTCCGGTCCCGGCCGGGCAGACCGAGATCAGCTGGCTGCGTGAGCTGGTCGCGCGCCAGGCCCCGGACCGCTACGGGCCGCCCGGCGCCGAGCGGGTGCCCGGCGCGTACGCCCAGATGGCCAGGGAACTCGACGTGATCGACCAGCTCGGGTTCGCCGGCTACTTCCTGATCGTGCACGACATCGTGGCGTACTGCGAGGGCCAGGACATCTTGTGCCAGGGCCGCGGGTCGGCGGCCAATTCGGCGGTCTGCTTCGCGATCGGCATCACCAGCGTCGACCCGGTCGCGCATCACCTGCTGTTCGAGCGGTTCCTGTCCGAAGGCCGGGACGGCCCGCCCGACATCGACCTGGACATCGAGCACCGCCGCCGGGAGGAGGTCATCCAGTACGTCTACCGCACCTACGGCCGGGACCGGGCCGCGCAGGTGGCCAACGTGATCACGTACCGGCCGCGGCTGGCGCTGCGGGACGCCGCGCGGGCGCTCGGCCTCCCGCCCGTCGCCGATCCGGACGTGGCCCCGGACGAGGTTCCCGTCGATGTGGCCGAACTGGCGGCGCAGATGCAGCGGCTACCCCGCCACCTGGGCATCCATTCGGGCGGCATGGTGATCTGCGACCGCCCGGTGGGGGAGGTGTGCCCGGTGGAGTGGGCGCGGATGCCGGGCCGCACCGTGCTGCAGTGGGACAAGGACGACTGCGCCTACGCCGGCCTGGTCAAGTTCGACCTGCTCGGCCTGGGCATGCTGGCCGCCCTGCACGACTGCTTCGACCTCGTGGCCAGACACTGCGGCGAGCGCTGGACCATGGCCACGATCCCGCAGGAGGATCCGGCCGTCTACCAGATGCTGACCGAGGCGGACACGGTGGGCGTGTTCCAGGTGGAGTCCCGGGCCCAGATGGCCACCCTGCCGCGGCTGCGCCCGCAGCAGTTCTACGACCTGGTCATCGAGGTGGCGCTGATCCGGCCGGGCCCGATCCAGGGCGGTTCGGTCCACCCCTACCTGCGCCGTCACGACGGGCTCGAGGACCCGGCCATGCCGCACGAGTCGATGCGGCCGGCCCTGGGCAAGACGCTGGGCGTGCCGCTGTTCCAGGAGCAGATGATGCAGCTGGCCATCGACTGCGCGGGGTTCACGCCGGACGAGGCCGACCGGCTGCGCCAGGCGATGAGCGCCAAGCGGGCGCCCGAGCGCATCGCCGAGCTCAGGCAGCGGCTGCTCGACGGGATGGCGGCCCGCGGCGTCGGCGCCGCGGTGGCGGGCGACATCTACGCCAAGATCCTGGCCTTCTCCGACTACGGGTTCCCCGAGTCGCACGCGATCAGCTTCGCCTACCTGGTCTACGCCAGCGCGTGGCTGAAGCTCTACTTCCCGGCCGCGTTCACCGCCGCGCTGCTGCGCAACCAGCCGATGGGCTTCTACGCCCCGCACAGCCTGATCAACGACGCCCGGCGGCACGGGGTGCCGGTCCGGGGCGTGGACGTGAACGCCAGCGACGCGCTGGCCACGCTGGAGGGCTCCGGCCCTGCTGGCCAGACCGGGCCGGCCGTCAGGCTCGGCCTGTCCGCCGTGCGCAACCTAGGCCAGAAAGCCGCCGAGCGGATCGCTGCCGAGCGGATCGCCGCCGGGCGGCCGTATCGCGACCTGGCCGACTTCGCCGCCCGCACCGCCCTGCCCGCCGCCGCGCTCGAGGCGCTGGCCACCGCGGGCGCGTTCGGCTGCTTCGGGCTGAGCCGGCGCGCGGCGCTGTGGGCGGCCGGAGCGGCCGCCTCGCTGCGCGCAGGGCAGCTGCCCGGCACCGCCACCGGGCTGACCGCGCCGCCGCTGCCGGCCATGACGCCGGCCGAGGAAACCCGGGCCGACGTGTGGGCCACCGGCACGTACGGCACCCATCCGGTGGCGCACGTCCGCGCGGCCCTGACGGCCAGGCAGGTACGGACCGCGGCGGAGGCCAGGTCGGCTCCGGCCGGCGCCGAGGTGACCGTGGCGGGCCTGGTCACCCACCGGCAGCGGCCGCCCACCGCGCGGGGCACGGTGTTCCTCAGCCTGGAGGACGAGACCGGCATGCTGAACGTGATCTGCCCGCCCCCGGTGTGGGAGCGCCACCAGCGGATGGCCGCGGCGGCGCCCGCCCTGCTCGTCCCCGGCCGGATCGAGCGGGCCGGCGGCGCGGTCAGCCTGGTCGCCGCCGCCCTGCGCCCGCTGCCCGTCCCCTAGGACGACGCGACCACGCCGCCGGAGCCGTCGTACGCGGTCCACGTCAGGGGCCGGCTGCCCAGGCTCGTCGCGAAGGCGAAGAACTTCTGTCCCGCCACCGTGACCGGCCGGACCTGGACGCTGCTGCCGTCGGGACGGTGCACCATCAGGCGGACCACGGACGGCGCCGCGATCCCGCAGGCCACCCCGCGGGCGCCGATCGTGGTGAACAAGATGCGCGTGCCCGGCCCGGACCCGGCCGTCACGCAGCCCGCGCCGCCGATCCCGCCCGCGCCGCCGCCCACCCCGCCCACCCCGCCCGCCCCGCCCGAACTGGCCGTCAGGCAGGTGCCCCACGGGCCGGTGTGAGCGGTAGCCGACCAGGCCTGGCCCTCGAAGGTCCCGCCGCCGACCGGGTACGAGGCGCGAGGGTTCCCCGGCTGCCCGGGGCTGAGCCAGGCGCCGAAGTAGGCCGGCCCGAGCTGGTACTTGAACGGGATCGCGGTGGCGATCTCACCGCGGTCCGAGTACGCGGTGACGGCCGTGATCGTGGCATCTTCGGGGGCGGCGAACGCGATGGCGCGGGTGCCGTACACCGCCGCCGGGTGCAAGGTGAGAACGGTGCCGTCGCCGAGTTCGACCTTGACGTACGAGACGTCAGCCCGGACCGCCCCGTACTGGACCTGCGGGTGCCCCTTGATGGCGTCGGCGGAGGAGCCGATCGCCCCGAAGGGCCGGCCGAAATCGACCGGCACGGCGCTGCGCGCGCGGAGCGAGGGAACCGATATCACCTGCCGGGCATGCCCGAACGCGGCGCCGTTCAGCCGGATGTTCTGCCGGCCGGGGCCAGCCCCGTGGGTGCCCGGCTGATCCGCCACCACCTGCCAGGCACGCCCGTCGATCGTGCCCGACGCGATCAGCCCGGCCGGCGCGTCCGGGCCGGGTGCCTGGACCGTCACGATGTAGCCGTCCAATCAGCCCGGCCCGGTCAGCGCACGCCGCGGGGGCGGAACTGCACGCTGATCCGCGCCCCGACGGCCTGGGACGTCTTGGGGATCGCGTGCTCCCAGGTGCGCTGGCAGCTGCCGCCCATGACCAGCAGGTCGCCGTGGCCGACCTCGAACCGCAGCGGGCGCGAGCCCCCGCCCGCCTCCCCAGCCCCCTTCGCTCGCGGCCGCAGCAGCAGCGGCCGCGGCGTGCCCAGCGACAAGATGGCCACCATGGTGTCCTGGGTCTTGCCGCGCCCGATCGTGTCCCCGTGCCAGGCCACGCTGTCCCGCCCGTCCCGGTACAGGCACAGGCCCGCGGTGCGGAACGGCTCGCCGAGCTCCGGCCGGTAGTACGCGCTCAGCGCGTCCCGCGCCGCGGTCAGCGCCGGGTCGGGCAGCGGCGCGCCCTCGCCGTAGAAGCAGAGCAGCCGGGGGACCGCCACCACCCGGTCGTACATCTGCCGCCTCTCGGCCCGCCAGGACACGGGCCCATCCGCCGCGGCCAGCCGCGCGAACACCGCCCCGGACCCCGCCAGCCACCCCGGGCGCAGGTCGACCCAGGCGCCGTGCGCCAGCGGCGTCCGCCGCACCGAGCCTTCCAGGCGCCCCAGCTCCGGCTCCTCGCAGGCATCCAGCAGCGATTCCTGGACCGAAACGCTCATACCGGCAGTCTAACCCAAACGTATATTCGATCGCTACGCGTATCGCCCGACCACCGCCGCCGCCACCGCGGCCAGGTCGGCCCGCACCCCGGGCGGCGACACCACCTCCACGTCGCTGCCGAAGCTGAGCAGTATCCGCGCCGCCGGCACCCCCCGAACCAAAGACGGCTTCCGTAGGCGCTTACGGTGGTTCCGTGGCTTCCGTCGAGCATCGCCGCTGCGTGGTGATCGGCGCGGGCATCATGGGCGCATCAGTGGCGGCCCGGCTGGCTGAAGTGGGCCAGCGCGTGACGCTCCTGGACCGGGACCAGCCCGGCCGCGGTACCAGCCGGTGGAGCCTCGCCTGGCTGAACTCCAACGACAAGGCGCCCCGCCCCTACCACGACCTCAACCACGCCGGCCTGAAGGCCTGGGCCGAACTCGCCCCGGATCTCGACGGCACCGCCTGGTACCGCCCCGCCGGCCATGTCGAACTGGCGGCTACCAGCGCCGAGCTCGAAGCCCGCGTACACCGCCTGACCGAATGGAATTACCCCGCCCGCCTCATCGACCCGGCCGAAGCGACCGCGATCGAGCCCGCGCTGCGCCTCCCCGGCAACGGCACCACGGCCGCCGCCTGGTTCCCCGGCGAGGGGTACCTGCTGACCGAACCTCTCATCGCCCGCCTGGTCGCCCGCGCCGCGAGCCACGGCGCGGACATCCGCACCGGCGGGCCGGGCCGCGTCACCGCCCTGGACACCGGCCCGGGCGCCGCCACGAAGGTTCGCACCGCTGACGGCACTGTCCTGGCGGCGGACAAAGTGGTCTGCTGCGCCGGCCGCTGGACCCCCGAACTGGCCGCGGTCCCGCTGATCCCCTGGGACACCCCCGGCTCGGCCGCACCCGGCCTGGTCGTGCGCGTCGGCCCGGTCTCCCCGCCGGGCCCGGTCCGGCTAATACACACCCCCGAGATCGCCCTGCGCCCGCACCCCGGCGGCCTGCTCCACCTGGAGGCCCCGGACGCCGCCGAAGCCGTCGACCTGCACACCCCCGAGCCCGAACTAGCCCGCTGGGCCCGAGAACTCCTCCGCCGCGCCCAGCGCACCGTCCGCGGCCTCGACGACGCCCGCGTCGTGGAGACCCAGGTCTGCGTCCGCCCCCTGCCCCCCGACGGCCAGTCCATTGTCGGCCGCCTTCCCGGCTCGAACGCCCGCTACGTCGCCGTCACCCACAGCGGCGTCACCCTGGCCGCCCACCTGTCCCGCCTCATCGCGGAAGATCTCACCACCGGGACCCCGCCCCCCGGCCTAGCCCCCTACCACCCAGACCGGTTCGGTCAGCACCCGCCGCCAACCCCGTAACCGGTGAGACGCGGGTAGCGATCCACCACCGGTAATGATCCGGTGCCGCGCAACGCCTGAATTGTCCGGTTTAGCCCCGGAAGCGTTTCCGCGGAAACGTTCTCAGGGCAGCAGGACGACCTTGGTCGCGACGCGGGTGTCGAACAGGCGGTACGCCTCCCCGGCCTCCGACAGCGGCAGGCGGTGCGTGATCACCCGCTCGGGCGCCAGGCCGCGCAACAGCACCATCTGCATCAGCCGTTCCCGGTCGGCCAGCGGG